>Ga0208716_1000053_pt1 | contig 39235 bp, 36 predicted proteins | sample NGESurdeep092012_8_FD_184482 | JGI IMG/M metagenome (GOLD analysis project Ga0208716, IMG submission 184482) | Arctic peat soil microbial communities from Barrow, Alaska - NGEE Surface sample 415-3 deep-092012 (SPAdes) | ecosystem: Environmental > Terrestrial > Soil > Wetlands > Peat ...
CCGTGACCCGGCCGGAAAGCCCGAGGTCGCGGTCGAGCCAGGAGTTGAACAGCGGCCCGCCGTAGATCTCGATACCGAGCAGCTGCCAGCCCGCGCGCGCCAGGTCGGGCTGTGGCTTGATCCGCAGGTTCGGGCTGTCCGTGTGGGCGCCGACCACGCGAAAGGGCGTGGCCGGCGAGTGAAGGTCTCCCGCCGCCTCACTGCTCCAGGCAATCAGCGAACCGCCGCGGATCAGGTAGTAGCGACCGCGCTCGGTCGGGAACGCGTCGGTCTCCGCCAGGAGGCTGAAGCCGGCGGCTGCGAGTCGCTGCCCGGCCTCGTCGCAGGCGTGGAACGGCGAGGGAGAGGCATCGATGAAGGTGCACAGGCCGGTCGCCTCGGAGTCGGTGTCGAAAGAGTGAGCCATGATCGCGACCCTATCGACGCAGGCGAGATGACGATCGGGGGGAACGGTCAGCGTTCAGTCATGACGAGCCTCGGACCTGCCTGGGGGCTCGCACATCAGCCTACGTTGGCGTAACCTACGGAAGCGTAGGTAAGTGTCACCTAAGGAGGAATCAGCATGGTGAAGGCGATGACCCAGACCGAACTGCTCCGCGAGCTCGACCAGGTCGTGGTCGGCGAGCTCGACCGGCACGAGAAGGTCGCCAAGGAGTGGTTCCCCCATGACTACGTGCCGTGGAGTGAGGGGCGCAGCTTCGACGGGCGGATGGGCGGTGACCAGTGGAGTGAGAGCGACGCCGATATCTCCGATGTCGCCCGCTCGGCGCTGATCGTCAACCTGCTCACCGAGGACAACCTGCCGAGCTACCACCACGAGATTGCCACGACCTTCGGGCGCGATGCTGCGTGGGGCGAGTGGGTGCATCGCTGGACGGCCGAGGAGGGCCGGCATGCGATGGCGATGCGGGACTACATGCTCGTCACCCGAATGGTGGATCCCGTTGCGCTGGAACGCTTCCGGATGAAGCACATGTCTGAGGGATATACCCTGGCGCACTCCGGCGAGCTGATGGGCTCCCTGGCCTACGTCTCCTTCCAGGAGCTTGCCACCCGTGTCTCGCACCGCAATACCGGCAAGTTCACCAACGACCCGATGTGTGAGAGCCTGCTCAGCCGGATCGCCGCCGACGAGAACCTGCACATGATCTTCTACCGCAACCTGATGGACGCGGCGTTGCAGATCTCGCCTGACCAGGCCATGGTCGCAATCCTTGATGTCGTCAAGAACTTCGAGATGCCGGGCACCGGGATCCCTGGCTTTCAGCGCAAGGCCGTCGAGATGGCCGTCGAGGGTATCTACGACCTGCGCCAGCACAAGGATGAGGTCCTGGACCCGGTGCTGCGCTTCTGGAAGGTCTTCGAGATCGAGGGGCTGTCCGCCGAGGGTGAGGCGGCGCGCACCGAGCTGGCCGAGTTCATGGATGGGCTGGAGAAGCAGGCGCTGCGGTTCGAGGACAAGCGCGACATGCTCAGGGTCCGTATGGCGCTCCGTTGAGTCTCGTTGTGTGGCAGTCCTGACAGAGTCCGGTCTAAGGCGAGCTCCCTGATTGGGTGCACAGTTTCTCCATAGGGGGCAGCGGATCGGGCTGCCGGCGGTGCAGGATGGGGCCATGAGCGAATCCCTGGATGAGCAGCACGGCGATGAGCGGCAGGGCTCGGCTGACGACAACAAGCAGGAGCGGGTCGTTGTGGTCTCCCAGGACGGGATGGGGGTCGTCGATCAGCCCAAGAACAACGCGGAAGCGCGTGACCCCGCCGATCTCGTCGAGCACCCGGGCAAGGTCATGCGGATTGCCTCCATGATCAAGCAGCTGCTCGAGGAGGTGCGTAGTGCGCCGTTGGACGAAGCCGGTCGCACCCGCCTTGCCGAGATCCATCGCCGCTCGATCAGCGAGCTGGAGGAGGGCCTCGCTCCGGAGCTGATCGAAGAGCTCGAGCGCATCACGTTGCCCTTCAACGATGAGGCGCCGTCGGACGCCGAGCTGCGTATCGCGCAGGCCCAGCTTGTCGGTTGGCTCGAAGGGCTGTTCCACGGCATTCAGGCTGCCCTCTTCGCTCAGCAGATGGCCGCCCAGCAGCAGCTACAGAACATGCGTCGCGCCTTGCCGCAGGGTGAGTCCGGTCAGAGCGGCGGTTATGGCGAGTCCGCCGGCTCAGTGTCCGGTACGCAGAACCGCACGGACCCCCGTGACCGCGGATCGACAGGGCAGTATCTCTAGACACCTCCAGGGCCGGTCAGCAGCCGGTCAGCAGCCGGTCAGCCTCCCCCGGCGAGGAGACCGGAGGACCCGTTCGGATGCGGATGGCGCATCTGGCAAGGTGTTCGAGCAGCCCCCTCTATGAAGTCGGCATAATCCGCCGATGCAGGTGCTTGCGGTCGAGCACAAGCTCGAACCACACGGTCGACCCGTCGACCCCGCGGGCGTGGCCCATGGCATCCGAGACGGCCGCCACGAGCGCGAGCCCCCTGCCCTGCGAGGCGGAGTGGTCCTCGCGCCCGGTGCGAGGGGCGCTCCACGTGCCGGTGTCCTCGACAGTGACCAACAGCTGGTCGGCAAGCTCCATGGTGACCCTCGCCGGTGTCCCCGCGTGCTGAACCACGTTTGTGACCAGCTCTGAGACGCACATGACAGCGGTGGCTATGGCCTCCTCGTTCACGTCCCAGGACTCCAGCTGGGCACGAGCCCACCGACGGACCCCGCGCACGGCGATCGTGTGTGGCGGAACGAGCACCGAGGTCATCTGGTGGGCCAGGTCGTCTCGCACCACGACCAGGAGGGCGCAGTCGCGTTGCAGGCCCTTGTCCCCGATCAGGGTGTCGACGATGTGCTGGGAGATGCTGCGTGCGGCCGTCGCGGACATCGTGCTCAAGATCCCCAAAAGCGTCGCCTGCCCCTGAGCAAGGCTCTGTTCGGGGCGCTCGAGCAGCCCATTGGTTAAGGCGACCAGGACGTCGCCTTCGTGAAGGAGGATTTGCATGACCGGGCGAGTCCCGGCGACCCCGAGCGGGGGCCCGGGCCGGACCTTGGCGTATTCGGCGAGAGGGGCAGCATCGGCCGGCGCGACGGTCGACGGTCGACGATGAACGACGGCCGGCGGCAGGTGGCCCGCGCTGGCAAGCAGCAGATCGCCCGTGGCGGGGTCGAAGATGCCTAACAACGCGGTGACGAACAGCTCGCCGCCGAAGCCGGCAATGTCCGCCTCTGCTGAGCTCTGGTCGTGGGCGTGGCCGTACACGGCCGGCCAGCTCCGGTCCAGGTGGCTGACGAGCTCGTCGAGCACCGTGAAGATGACGTTGGGATCAGAGCTTGTCAGTGCTGCGCCCCGCACGCCCACCTTGACCTGCGCCATGACCGCGGCTGCAGCCATCCCGGCTCCCACCACGTCGCCGATCGTGATGGCGATTCTGCCGTCGGGCATGCCGAAGACGTCGTAGAACTCGCCACGCGCGGCGTTGCCGGTGGTGTCGTTCTGGTCGCGCGTCGCCAGGGTCACCATCTGGACGTCCGGAAGGTGGCGCCGGATCCCCAGGTAACCAATGGATCCCTCAACCTCGGGCCCGTTGATGGGCAGGATGCGCTGTCCCGTGCCCTCGGCGACAAAACGCTGGTCGGCCTCGGAGACTGCCGCCTCTGGCGGTCTGGCCCCCGCCCGGAAGCCTGACCAGATCAGAGGCTGGCGGGCGGCGGTCTCGTCCCACAGCTCGATCCCACGCCATTTCGCAGCGCCCTGGTCACCCTGCTCAGGCCCGCCGAGCAACACCACCACCGGAGCGATCTCGACAACCACAACCAGGACCCCGAGAACCGAGCCGTCACTGTCCCGGACGGCCGAGTAGCTGCGAGCCAGGTATGCCCAGTCGGGTTGCGACTGCTCCCGCCCCCGGAGGTCCAGCAGCGTTCCGTCATCATGGAAGGAGGGTCTGCCGGCGAAGACGTTGTCGACCGCCTCGGCATAGCCCGGACGCGACCAGATCTCCGGCATCACGAGGGCCGCCCGCTGGCCCCAGGCACGCGGATGCCTTGCGCCCAGCAGGTTGGCGAACCGGTCGTTGTAGACCATCGCGTAGCCGGGGCCGTGGCAGTAGGCCATCGGGGCAGTGGCCTCGAGCAGCGTGCGGACGACAGCCTCGACGGCAGGATCCCATTGGTCTTGCGGACCAAGCTCACTCTCGGACCAGTCGTATTCGGCCGCGAGCTTCGCACAACCTGCCGCCGGCGGTTTGTCGGCCGCAGGAGAATATCCTTGCGACAACCCGGCCACACCTCTATTTTAGTCGGCGCTTTGTGCTTGCAGGGCACTAGGCGTGTGCTTTCTGGATCCTCGCAGACCTCGGGACCGTGCACGGTCTTCTAGCCAGACCTCGGGACCGTGCATGGTGTTCTTGCCAGACCTCGGGACCGTGCATGGTGTTCCTGCGAAACCTCGGGACCGTGCACGCTATGCGGGACTGGTCAGGTGGTGAGCAGGACCTTGCCGATATTGCTGCCGGCTTCGAGCTCGCGATGGGCGTCGGCAGCCTGGGCGAGGGGGAATGTCCGGTGCACGACCGGCTTCACCTCACCGGCCTCGATCAGGGGCCAGACGTGCTCGCGCACCGCGGCCACGATGGCGGCTTTCTCGGCGGGTGGCCGGCCTCGCAGCGACGTCGCGATCACCGCGGCGCACTTGCGAAGCAGGGCATTGATGTCGAGCTCGGCCTTGACCCCACCCTGCAGCCCGATGATCACCAGCCGTCCGTTGACCGCCAGCGCGCTGACGTTGGGGGCGAGGTACTTGGCGCCGATGTTGTCAAGAATCACGTCGGCACCGCGCCCGTGCGTCGCGTCGTCCAACACCTTGACGAAGTCCTGCTCGCGATAGTTGATCAGGATCTCGGCCCCCAGCCCGTGACAGGCTTCGAGCTTGTCGTCCGTTCCGGCAGTGACCGCGATGTGGGCCCCGACCGCACGCGCAAGCTGGATCGCCATCGTCCCGATCCCGCTGGACCCGCCGTGGATCAGGACCGTCTGACCCGGCTGCAGGCTGGCGGTCATGAAGACGTTGGACCACACCGTGCTGACGACCTCGGGCAACGCGGCAGCGTCGACCACTGAGATACCGTTCGGCACCGGCAGCAGCTGTGTGGCTGGCACCGCCACTTGCTCGGCATACCCGCCGCCAGACAGCAGCGCGCACACCTGGTCGCCGACCGCCCAGCCGGTCACGTTGCCACCGAGGGCGCTGATCGTGCCGCTGACCTCGAGGCCTGGGTATGCCGAAGCACCGGGCGGTGGAGGGTAGAACCCTTGGCGTTGCATCAGATCCGCGCGATTGACGCCGGCTGCCGCCACTTGGACGAGCACTTCGTCGGCGGCCACCTCGGGTGTGGGCACCTCAGCGAGGACGAGCGCGTCGGGGTCTCCGGGCGTGGGAATCGTGATGGCTCTCATGCCCTGACGATATGTCAGGGGCGTCCCCGCACCCGACGGGTCAGGTCCGTCGCGGTCCGGATGACCTGCTCGACGATGGCCTGACGTTGGTCGGCCGTGACCTCGGCGGCGGGATACGTCACGGCGATTCCGGCCACCGGATGCCCGCTGTGGTCGAGCACCGGCGCGGCGACCGAGGCGAAGTCCGGGGTCACCGTCCCGTCCTCCAACGCGAAGCCGTCCCTCCGGACCCGTGACAGCACAGCCCGCAGACCCGGCAGCGTCGTAGGCCCCACGCCGTGACGCTGGACGAAGGCGTCGCGTGAAGGGAAGAGAGCCCGAACCTGTTGCGGCGGAAGGGAGGCCAGCATCGCCAGGCCGCTCGCGGTCAGCTGCGAGGGAAGACGGACGCCAACATCTGTGACCAGCGGCGGCCGGCCGGGAGCCCGCTCCTCGATGACATAGAGGACGTCGCGGCCGTGCAGTACGGCGAGGTGAGCGTTGTGTCTGGTGGCGTCCACCAGGCGAACCAGCGGCTGACGGGCGAGGCGCTGCAGGGGCGCCTGCCGGCTGTACGCCGAACCCAGTTCGAAGGCCGCGACACCGAGGCCATAGCGCCGCTCGTCGGCCAGATGCACCACGAATCCCTGGTCGCAAAGGACCGTGAGCAGGTGATAGACACTGGATCGCGGCAGGTCGAGGTCCCGGGCTATGGCAGAGGCAGGGACAGGTTCGGTATGCCGTGCCAGCAGTCGCAGGATGTCAAGGGCCTGGCTCGCGGCGGGGGCATTGGCCATGACGCAAGTGTCTCAGGAACGTGTCTCAGGCACGAGACAGCTACATGTCTCAGGCACGAGACGTTTAGCCAGGTCGGATGAGCTGCCGGAGGTCTGGCTGAACCCACTCTTAGAGAGTATTTCTCGATCAGGGCCCAGAAGGTCTTGATCGGTGCCCATGCAGGTCTCGATCACTCCCAGCAGATCTCGATCACGTCCCTGAAACAGGAGCATGTGGACAAGGAGCTCGCGATGCAGAAGATCACCCCATTCCTCTGGTTCGATGATCAGGCCGAGGAGGCTGCCAACTTCTACGTCTCCATCTTCAGGAACTCCTGGATCCTGAGTGTCTCGTGATACGGCGACGGAGGGCCGGGTCCGGCCGGAACCGCCATGCTTGTGACCTTCGTGCTCGATGGGCTCGAGTTCCAGGCGCTCAACGGGGGGCCGGAGTTCGCCTTCACAGAGGCGATCTCACTCTTCGTCTCAGCCGTGGGACAGGAGGAGGTCGACCACTTCTGGGACAAGCTCACGAGCGATGGCGGAGCGCCCGGGCAGTGCGGCTGGCTCAAGGACAAACGGCGAGTGAAGGGAAGGCGTACCCACGGTTCGCCCGAACCAGCACGACGTCAGATGCCGCAGCCTAGGTAGGCAGCAAGAACAACAGGACTATCAGCAGGACGGCGGCCTTGCCGGCATCCTGACATGCGGCGCGTTGCCGCTCTTGCGCCGGCTTCCGTATGTCTCGGATTCGAGACATTAACCACGGGTCTGGGATGGTTGACCGGTCGCCGGTGGGGTCCAATGAACTCATGACATCAGCCCACCTCTCCACAACCCAGCTGGATTCCGACGTGGCCGCGATCGCTGTCGGCATCGGCCCGCTGTCCTTCGAGGACGTGGTGGCTGTTGCCCGCCACGGCGCCCGGATTGAGATCACCCCCGACGCGCTCGCCGAGATCCGCAGGAGCCGCACCATCATCGAGGGCCTGGCCGATGACGTCGAGCCGCACTATGGGGTCTCGACCGGCTTCGGTGCGCTGGCCACCAAGCACATCGCGCCGGACATGCGTGCCCAGCTCCAACGCGGTCTGATCCGCAGCCACGCGGCCGGCTCCGGTCCCGAGGTCGAGCGTGAGGTCATTCGCGCCCTCATGCTCCTGCGTCTCTCGACCCTGGCCACCGGGCGGACCGGCGTGCGCGAGGAGACGGCTGTGGCATACGCGGGCATGTTGAACGCCGGGATCACCCCGGTGGTCCACGAGTACGGCAGCCTCGGATGCTCGGGTGACCTCGCGCCGCTGGCGCACTGCGCGCTGGCCCTGATGGGCGAGGGGCCGGTCCGCGACGCGTCGGGCCAGCTGAGCTCTGCCGCCCAGGCGCTGACCGCGGCCGGCATCACCCCGATCGCGTTGCGCGAGAAGGAGGGCCTGGCCCTGATCAATGGCACGGACGGCATGCTCGGGATGCTCGTGCTGGCCATCACCGACCTGCGCAACCTGCTCAAGGTCGCCGACCTCACCGCAGCGATGAGCGTGGAGGGGCTGCTGGGCACCGACAACGTCTTCGCCGCCGACCTGCAGGCTCTGCGACCGCACCCCGGTCAGGCTGCGTCGGCCGGCAACCTGCGCAGGATCCTGGCCGGAAGCCCGATCCGGGCCAGCCACGACAACGAGGGATGCACGCGGGTGCAGGACGCCTACTCGCTGCGGTGCGCGCCGCAGGTGGCCGGTGCTGCACGCGACACGGTCGATCATGCCGCACTGGTCGCCGGCCGCGAGCTGGCCGCAGCTGTGGACAACCCGGTGATCACCCTTGACGGCCGGGTGGAGTCCAACGGCAACTTTCACGGCGCTCCGGTGGCCTACGTGCTGGACTTCCTGGCCATCGTGGCCGCTGACGTCGCGAGCATGTCCGAACGTCGCACCGACCGTTTCCTGGACACCGCTCGCAGCCATGGTCTGAACGCGTTCCTGGCCGACGACCCCGGCGTCGACTCGGGACACATGATCGCCCAGTACACCGCCGCCGGAATCGTCTCCGAGATGAAACGGCTCGCAGCGCCGGCAAGCGTCGACTCGATCCCGAGCTCGGCGATGCAGGAGGATCACGTGTCCATGGGCTGGTCCGGTGCGCGCAAGCTGCGCCGGTCCGTCGACGGCCTCACCCGGGTGCTGGCGGTCGAGCTGCTGACGGCCGCACGCGGCATACAGCTTCGGGCTCCGCTGGAGCCGTCGGCCGCCACCGGCGCGGTGATCAACGCGCTGCGCGAGAGGACTGAAGGGCCCGGCACCGACCGGTTCATGGCTCCCGAGATCGAGGAGGCGGTCCAGTTCGTCGCCACCGGCGGAGCCCTGCGTGCCGTCGAGACCGTCACCGGCCCGCTGGCCTGAACACGCGCGATACATCGGTGGAAGCCGGCGATGACCGCGACGTTGAGGTCGGCATGATGACGGAAGCCTCAAAGTCATCGCCAACGAGAAGACTCGAGTATTGAACCTGTTCGCCTGAATCTAAGGAGATTTCGTCATGGAAGGCGCCCGTCCCGTCCGCGCAGCCCGCGGAACGACCCTGACCACCAAGTCGTGGACCACCGAGGCTCCGCTGCGGATGCTGATGAACAACCTCGACCCCGAGAACGCCGAACGCCCTGACGACCTGGTCGTCTACGGCGGCACCGGCAAGGCGGCCCGAGACTGGAAGTCCTTCGACGCGATGGTTCGTACCCTGACCACGCTGGAGAAGGACGAGACCATGCTGGTCCAGTCCGGCCGGCCAGTCGGCGTGATGCGCACCCATGAGTGGGCGCCGCGGGTGATCATCGCCAACAGCAACCTGGTCGGCGACTGGGCGACCTGGCCCGAGTTCCGCAGGCTCGAGCACCTGGGCCTGACGATGTATGGCCAGATGACGGCCGGGTCGTGGATCTACATCGGCACCCAGGGCATCCTGCAGGGCACCCATGAGACCTTCGCCGCGGTGGCCGACAAGCGTTTCGACGGCACCCTGGCCGGCACGCTGACCCTGACCGGTGGTGCCGGGGGGATGGGTGGTGCCCAGCCGCTCGCCGTGACCATGAACGAGGGCGTCTGCCTGCTCGTGGACGTCGACGTGACCCACCTCAAACGGCGCGTGGAGCACCGTTACCTGGATGTCCTCGCCGCGGACATCGACGATGCGGTCGCCCAGTGCCTGGCCGCCAAGCGGGACCGCAGAGCCCTCTCGGTGGGTCTGGTCGGCAACTGCGCCACCGTCGTCCCCGAGCTTCTGCGCCGTGGCGTGCAGATCGACATCGTCACCGACCAGACCAGTGCTCACGACCCTCTGTCTTACCTGCCGGAGGGCGTCGAGGTGGCCGACTGGCATGCCTACGCCGAGGCCAAGCCCGAGGAGTTCACCGACCGGGCGCGGGCGTCGATGGCCAAGCACGTCCGGGCCATGGTTGAGTTCCAGGACGGTGGCGCCGAGGTCTTCGACTACGGCAACTCGATCCGCCAGGAGGCCCGGCTGGGCGGCTACGACAGGGCTTTCGAGTTCCCGGGCTTCGTGCCGGCCTACATCCGTCCGCTGTTCTGCGAGGGCAAGGGTCCGTTCCGCTGGGCCGCGCTCTCGGGCAACCCGCAGGACATCTACAAGACGGACAAGGCCATCATGGACCTCTTCCCGGACAACGACCGTCTGCAGAAGTGGATCCGCGCGGCCGGCGAGAAGGTGGCCTTCCAGGGCCTCCCGGCCCGCATCTGCTGGCTGGGCTACGGCGAACGTGACGTCGCCGGCCTGAAGTTCAACGAGATGGTCGCCTCGGGAGAGCTGGAGGCGCCGATCGTCATCGGTCGCGATCACCTTGACGCCGGCTCGGTGGCCTCGCCCTATCGCGAGACCGAGTCCATGGCAGACGGCTCGGACGCCATCGCCGACTGGCCACTGCTCAACGCGCTGATCAACACCGCTTCTGGCGCCACCTGGGTCTCGATCCATCACGGAGGCGGTGTCGGCATCGGCCGCTCGATCCACGCCGGCCAGGTCTCGCTTGCCGATGGCACGGCGCTGGCTGCAGAGAAGCTCGCGCGCGTCCTGACCAACGACCCCGGGATGGGAGTCATCCGCCATGTGGACGCCGGCTACGACATCGCCGAGCGGGTCGCGGCAGAACGCGGCGTCAGGGTTCCGATGCGCGAGGCTTGAGCCACTACGGTCGACAACATGACGGTCGACACCAGGACCTTTGACGCGGTGACACTCAATGGCACAACGACACTCAATGGCACAAGGCTCGATGGGTTGAGGACATGACGTTCGACGCAGTGGCTTTTGACGGCATGTGGTCGGCGATCGAACCCATCGGCCGCGAAGCGAGCACCGGTGGCTACCGACGCTTCGCGTGGACGAGGTCCGACGCCACGTTGCGCGAGTGGTTCGCCGGTGAGGCGTCCGCGCGCGGGCTGGATCTGGTCACTGACCGAGCCGGCAACCAGTGGGCCTGGTGGGGTGACCCCGATGCCGCCGTTGCCGCCGGTCGGCCCGGAGTCGTGATCGGCTCACATCTCGACTCGGTCCCGGACGGTGGGGCCTTTGACGGTCCGCTGGGGGTCGTTTCGGCGCTGGCCGTCGTGGATGCCCTGAAGGCGAGGGGTTTCGTGCCATCTCGTCCCATCGCCGTGGCGAACTTCATCGACGAGGAGGGCGCGCGATTCGGCATCGCGTGCGCCGGATCCCGTCTGATCACGGGCAAGCTCGATGCCGACACCGCTCGGGGGCTCCGCGACGCGGACGGTGTCACGATGGCCGAGGCGATGACGGCGGCCGGCCATCCGGTAGGGCAGGTCGGTCAGGACGACGAGACACTGCGGCGGATCGGGACCTTCGTAGAGCTGCACGTGGAGCAGGGGCGAGGCCTGATCGACCTGGGTCGTCCCGTTGCCGTCGGTTCTGTCATCTGGCCTCACGGGCGCTGGCGTCTTGACCTGGACGGCGAGGCCAACCACGCAGGCACCACCCGCCTGGAGGACCGCCGCGACCCGATGCTCGACCTCGCGACAACGGTGCTGGCCGCCCGCGCGGCGGCTACGGCACAAGGGTGCGTGGCCACCGTGGGCAAGGTCCGGGTGGAACCCAGTGGTGTCAACGCGATTCCGTCACGGGTCATCGCCTGGCTGGACACCCGCGGCCCGAAGGCAGCAGGAGTCCGGGCCGTCGTGGAGACCGTGGGAGCACAGTCCCGCGCTCTCCCGGTGGAGGAGTCATGGACCCCCGAGACAGTCTTCGACGTGCCCCTGGCACAGAGGCTTTCAGCCATGCTCGACGATGCGCCGTTCCTGGCGACCGGAGCCGGTCACGATGCCGGCGTTCTTGCCACGGCCGGGCTGTCCACCGCCATGTTGTTCGTCCGCAACCCCACCGGTATCTCGCACTCACCGGCTGAGTTTGCCGAACGGGAAGACTGCCACCGCGGCGTCGAGGCCCTGACCGCAGTGACCGAGGAGCTGGCTCGATGAGCAGCCGCGTGGGCAGCGCCCAGGACTCCCGGCGCTGGTGGGCGGCATACGCAATGCTGCCAACCGGCCTCGGCCGTGACGTGACGTTCGAGGCAGCCGGCGGCCGGTTCACGGCGGTCACGTCGGGCACCCTGCCCGGTGACGCCCAGGTCCTGCCCGGCGTGGTCCTGCCCGGGTTCGCGAACGCGCACAGCCATGCCTTCCACCGTGCGCTGCGCGGAAGGACCCACGATGGCGGCGGGACCTTCTGGACCTGGCGCGAGCGGATGTATGCCGTTGCGGCGCAGCTGGACCCGGACTCCTACCTTGCGCTGGCCACCGCCACGTACGCCGAGATGGCGCTGGCCGGGATCACCGCGGTCGGCGAGTTCCACTACCTCCACCATGCTCCGGGCGGGGTGCCCTACGACGATCCCAATGCCATGGGTGAGGCCCTGCGGCAAGGCGCGGCTGACGCGGGGATCCGGCTGACCCTGCTCGACACCTGCTACGTGGCCGGGGGACTGAGCGCAGCGGGGCACAGCCCGCTGGACGCGATGCAGCTGCGCTTTGGCGATGGCCACGCCGACGGTTGGGCACACCGCGTCGAGGGGCTCAAGGAGTCCGCGGGGATGCGGGTCGGTGTCGCCGTCCACTCCGTGCGGGCGGTGCCGCGGGATCAGCTCGGTGTCGTCGCGGCCGCTGCCGCCGGCCGCCCGCTTCACGTCCACCTCTCCGAGCAACAGGCCGAAAACCGAGCCTGCCAGTGGTTCTACGGCCTGACACCCACGGCCCTGCTGGACGTGGAGGGGCTCCTCGGGCCCACGACGTCAGCGGTTCACGCGACGCACCTGACCGACGACGACATCACAATGCTCGGCCGCACCAGCACCACGGCCTGCTTCTGCCCCACGACTGAGCGGGACCTCGCAGACGGCATCGGACCGGCGCGCAGGTTGTCCGACGCGGGCTCGCCGTTGTCCCTCGGGTCCGACCAGCACGCCGTCACTGACCTGCTCGAGGAGGCGCGCGCCCTGGAGATGCATGAGCGCCTGGACTCGCTGGAGCGTGGCCGTTTTCGTCCGGACGAGCTGTTGGCGGCGGCAACCCGACACGAGAGCCTGGGCTGGGACAACGCCGGACGCCTCGAGGTCGGGGCACGTGCCGATCTGGTCGCCGTCCGGCTCGACAGCCGCCGGACCGCCGGCAGTGCGCCGGAGCAGATCATGCTGTCGGCCAGCGGCGCCGACGTCGACACCGTGATCGTGGACGGTGTGAGCGTGGTGAAGGGCGGGCAACACGTGCTGGGTAACGTCGGGGCGTTGCTGCAGAACGCGATTCAGCCCCTGTGGGAGAACTCATGACCTCGACGGTGTTCACCGGTATTGCCGAGCTCGTCACCAACGACGTGACGCTGGAGGGGGCCGACCACTCGAAGCATCTGGGCCTCCTGAGCGACGCCGCGATCGTCGTGCAGGACGGGCTCATCGCGTGGGTCGGCCCAGCCTCTCAGGCACCGCCGGCGGATCAACGTCGTGAGGTCGGCGGGAACGCGGTCATTCCGGGTTTCGTGGACTCGCACTCGCACCTTGTCTTTGCCGGAGATCGTTCGCAGGAGTTCGAGGCCCGGATGACCGGCATTCGGTATGACGGCGGCGGGATCGCCACGACGGTCAACGCCACCCGCGCGGCCAGTGATGACGAGCTGTATCCCCTGGTCGCCGCACGCGTCGCCGAGATGCGCGCCCAGGGGACGACCACCGTCGAGATCAAGAGCGGGTATGGGCTGAATGTCGAGGACGAGGCCAGGTCGCTTCGTATCGCAGCCGAGTTCACCTCTGAGACAACGTTTCTCGGCGCGCACGTGGTCCCGCCCGAGTTCGCCGAAAGTCGGTCCGAGTATGTCGACCTGGTCACCGGTGAGATGCTCGCGGCCTGCGCCCCCCACGCGCGCTGGATCGACGTCTTCTGTGAGCCGCACAGCGCGCACGCCTTCACCGAGGACGAAGCGCGGGTCGTGCTGTCCGCAGGTCGGGATGCCGGTCTCGGACTGCGGGTGCACGGCAACCAGCTGGGCCACGGTCCGGGCGTGCGCCTGGCCGTCGAAATGAGCGCAGCAAGCGTCGACCACTGCACGTTCCTGACCGACGAGGATGTCGAGCAGCTCGCCGCTGCATCGGAGACCACCGTCGCGACGCTCCTGCCCGGCGTGGAGTTCTCGACCCGCTCGCCGTACCCGGACGCTCGGCGTCTGCTCGATGCGGGAGTGAGTATCGCGCTGGCCACCGACTGCAACCCGGGCACCTGCAACTCGTCCTCGATCCCGTTCGTGCTCGCCCTTGCGGTGCGCGAGATGGGCCTGACGCCAGCGGAGGCGCTGCTCGCGGCGACCGTCGGCAGCGCCAAGTCCTTGCGACGCAATGACATTGGCGTGATCCGGGCCGGAAGCCGTGCGGACCTGGCGGTTCTGGACGCGCCGTCATACCTGCATCTGTTCTATCGCGCCGGCGTTCCCCTCGCCCGCGCACTCGAGCCGGGAGGTCGTCATGGGCGCTGATCGCATTCCTGACCATCTGGGGGTCGTCCGCTTCACGGAGCTCGCCGCCGTGCCCTGGCGTAACGGGGGCGGTGTCACGCGGGAGGTGGCGTCGGCCGGAGGGTCCGGGCCCCAGAGCTTCGACTGGCGGATCAGCATCGCGGACGTCAACGAAGCCGGCCCCTTCTCGACCTTCCCGGGTGTCGATCGCATCGTCACCGTGGTCGAGGGGGAGGGGATGGATCTGGTGGTCGACGGGGTCGAACATGTCCTGGGTCTGCATGAGCCGTTCAGCTTCGACGGAGCGAGCCGGACCTCTTGCAGCCGGATCGCCGGACCGGTCCGCGACCTCAACGTCATGACACGCAACGACCGGCTCTCGGCCACCGTGGCCATCAGGGACCTTTCTGAGACCCGGCCGATCGCCGTCGACGGCAGGCAGGTCCTGGTGCTGCTGACCGGATCGGGGGTCGTCGTCGGAGCCGACGGAAGCCGGGCCGAGCTGAATCTGCTGGATGCCGTCTGCCCCAGCGGGGAGCACGTGCGGCTGGTTGAGGGATCCGGCCGGGCGGCTGTCGTCCGGATCGAGGAGCACCGCCAGACTCGCGCCCGCAGATCCGATTCCGGGGCCGGAGAACCCCTGGTGACCAGGGTCCAGCTCACGGTCGACTGTGCAGATCCGCAGGCGTTGGCGCAGTTCTGGCTGACGGCTCTGCACTACGTCCCGGAGCCACCGCCGCAAGGCCACGAGACATGGGAGTCGTGGTTGGCCGCGATGGGCGTGCCGCGGTCCGAGTGGAACGACGGCGCCTCGATACGCGATCCAGGGGGCGCCGGCCCCACGTTGTACTTCCAGAGGGTCCCCGAGCGGAAGACGGTCAAGAACCGGCTCCACCTGGACCTCGACATCGCAGACAGGAATGACCCCGTCGCAGCGCGGATGGCCGACATCGAGGCCGAGGTCGTCCGCCTGACAGCCCTGGGAGCCTCAGTCATCGGGCGGGTCACCGATCACGATCATTTCCACGTCACGATGGGCGACCCTGAAGGCAACGAGTTCGACCTGCGCTGAGCCGTGGAGCAGGACGGGTGAGGTCGCCCGTTGCCTGGCGTTGAGTGCTGCCGGTGCTCCCGAGTGGCCTTTCGTGCTCAGAGCAGAGGATGCGGGTATTCGACGGACCGGCCATGGAACGAGAGGATCTTGGGGTTCTGCACGACGCCGGCGCGGATCTCGATGGCTGCGTGGATGGTCCGATCCAGGTCCCAGGCCGACGGTCCATTCATCACTGTGCGCAGGTAGGGGATCAGAGCCTCGCTGATCCCCCAGGTCGCACTGTTCCAGAGATAGGTCGGGCTGTGATCCACGCCGTAGTAGGCGACTCCGTCACCCACCGTCAGCATCGGCTCCTCGAAGCTCGTGGGTCGCGCGCACGCGAAACCCATGCCGGCGTCGCAGGACACGTCGACGATCAGGCTGCCGGGCGGGAACTCCGCCAGCTCCTCATCAGAGACGAACATCAGTGGCGCATCGGTATCCTGCAGCACGCAGTTGACCACGATGTCGTGCCGGGCCAGGAAGGCGGCCGTGGAGACAGGGCCTTCGTCCGTCTGGACGGTCGTGCGGCTGGGGTCTGTCACGGTGCGGTCCAGGTGGTCGAGCACGACGGACGGGACGGGCGAGGCCACCGCCGTGACGTCGCGCATGGTCAGCACGGTGACGTCGTGGACACCCAACGCGTGCAGGGCCGTCACGGCACCTCGGGCCGTGTTCCCGAAGCCAATGACGACAGCTGAGAGGTGTCGGCCGTAGTGACCGGTTGAGCCGACCAGTGTCAGGGCGTGCATCACCGAGCAGTACCCCGCGAGCTCGTTGTTCATATGGAACACGTGGACGACGAACCCCCCCGACGGCGTCCAGTGATTCATCGCCTCCCACGCTATGAGTGTCAACCGCTTGTCGATGCAGATCTGGGTCAGCTGCGGGTCCTGGACGGCATGCGGCCACCCCCAGAGCACTTGCCCCTCGCGAAGGCTGGCGACATCGTCCAGGGTGGGCTTGGGCAGCAGCACCACGTCGCTGGTCGCGATGATCTCCTCACGCGAACGAATGCCCGCGACCATGGTGGCCAGATGCTCATCGGAGACGCCGTAGCGCTCGCCGTAGCCTTGCTCGAGGACCATTCGCGCCCGCAGGTCGGCGTCGATCCGGTCGAAGTGCTGCGGATGGATCGGCCGCCTGAACTCGTTCTCTTTGCTCGAGGTGGCAAGCACTCCAAGATTGAACTGGTCCATATGCATCCTGTCGGTAGGCACTGCCACCACCCGGTTCGCCGCCATTCGCCGGGTGGAATATTCCCCTCGTTAGCGTCGATTAAAGCATCCTGATGTCCACGCCTCTCCCAGGTGCGGCAGACATAGGGCAGCCACAAGGCAGCCATGCCGCAGCCATGCCGCAGCCATGCCGCAGCCATGCCGCAGGCATGCCGCAGGCATTCACCGCCCCCTGAACGGTGAATGCCTGCGTTCCTGCCCTCCTTGGGGATGGGTCAGGTTTGGGTGGGCGGGCTGGGCGCACCCAAACCGCCGTCCGGGCCATCGTAAGGGACAAATGGGGTGATCAGGGGACAAAGCTCCCCGTTCTTACGACTCGTCAACAATGGCGCGCGCGGTGCAGAAACGCCCTACAGCCCAGCCAGCAACAGCGCCGGCTTCTCCACGCAGTCGGCCACGAATCGCAAGAACCCTCCGGCGGTTCCGCCGTCGCACACCCGGTGGTCGAACGTCAGCCCGAGCTGCGCCACCTTGCGCAGCGCGACCTGGCCCTCGTGCGCCCACGGGCGATCGATGATCCGGCCGACACCCAGCATGGCTGCCTCGGGGTAGTTGATGATCGGCGTCGCGCCATCGGTGCCGAACACGCCGTAGTTGTTCAGGGTGAAGGTTCCACCCGTCATCTGGGCCGGGCTGAGCTTGCCGTCAGTGGCGAGCTCGGTCAGCTCCCGGAGAGCAGCCGCCAGCTCCGTCGTGTTCATCTCGCCGGCACCGTGCACGACGGGCACGACCAGCCCACGCGGCGACTGAGCGGCGAAGCTCAGGTTGATGTCGCGAAGCTGCACGATCTCCTGGGCGTCGACGTCCACCCGCGCGTTGAGCTCCGGGAACTTCGTGAGCCCGGCGACGCTGATCCGCGCGAACAGAGCCAGCAGACCTATGCCCGCACCGGGATTGACCGCCTTGATCTCGTCCTTGACAGCCATCAGGCCGGTCGCGTCGACGTCGACCCAGACGCTCGCTTCGGGGATCTCGCGCCGGCTGATGGTCATCTTGTCCGCGATCGCCTTGCGCACGCCACGCAGCGGGATCCGTAGGTCGCCGGCCCGGTCCGGGCGGGCCAAACCATGTTTCGGGGACACCTCGTGCGAAGGCAGCCCGGCGTCAGCGACCCGCAACGCCGCCTCGACATCGGCCCGGCGGATGACGTCGCCAGGACCGGTCGGGGCCAGCCCGGCAAGGCTTATCTTGTTGTCCCTGGCCAGTTTTCGCACCACCGGCGAGATGACCTTGGGCGCGACGCTTGGTGCTGCCGTGGCTGGAGTCGCTGGTGCTGCCGTGGCTGGAGCGGCGGGTGCTGCGGCGACCGATCCAGCGGTGCCGGCAGCTTGAGGTCCCCCGGGGATAACCCGGCGGCGGCCACTGCGCCTGGCCGCTGAGGTGCCGTAGCCGACGAGGACGTTGCCGGAGCCGGACTTCTTCTCCGCGCCGGACATCTGCTCAGTGCCGATGGTGAGTAGCGGCCTGCCGACCTCGAGAACGGCGCCAGGCGCGCTGTGCAGGGTGAGGACCGGGCCGGCATACGGACAGGGAAGATCAACGCTCGCCTTTGCGGTCTCGACGGTCACCACGATCTGGTCGACGTGCACCTCATCGCCCGGCGCGACATGCCACTCGATCACCTCGGCTTCGGTCAGACCCTCCCCGAGGTCCGGCAGCATGAACGTCCTGCCGGTGGTGGAGACGGTGGAGACGCTCACGCGGCACCGCCCTGGTTGCCGTTGGCGGTGTTGCCGCTGGCGGTGCCATGGGGGAAGAAGTGGGTGTCGGCATTGTCGTCCCACTGCAGCCGGGCGATCGCGTCGAGGACACGTTCGACGCCGGGCAGGTGAAGGTGCTCGAGCTTGGGCGGGGGATACGGGATGTCCAGGCCTGCGACTCGCAGGACCGGCGCGTGCAGCGAGTGAAACGCCCGCTCGTGCACCCGGGCCGCGATCTCCGCGCCGACACCTGCGAAGCCCTGGGCCTCCTGGACCACGACACAACGGCCGGTCTTGCGGACCGAGGCAACCACCGTCTCGTCGTCATACGGCACGATCGTGCGCACGTCGACGACCTCGACCGACCAGCCTGACTCCGTCGCAGCCGATGCCGCTTGCATGGCCACGTCGACACTCGGGCCATAGGCCACGAGGGTCACATCGGTTCCCTCGCGGCGCACGGCGGCCCGACCGAAGGAGTCGAATGTCGTTGCGGCAGCTGCCGACTCGATGGATCCCTTGGACCAGTAGAGCCTCTTGGGCTCCATGAAGATGACCGGGTCGGGGTCGTTGATGGCTTCGCGAAGCAGGGTGTAGGCATCCCGGACAGTGGCCGGCGTGACGACCTTGAGGCCGGGCGTGTGGGCGTAGTAGGCCTCGCTGGAGTCGCAGTGGTGCTCGACCCCGCCGATACCTCCGGCGAAAGGTATGCGGATCACGATCGGCAGGTTCACCCTGCCCGCGGTCCGGTTGCGCATCTTGGCGACATGGGAGGCGATCTGCTCGAACGCCGGGTACGCGAACGCGTCGAACTGCATCTCGATGACAGGACGGAACCCGGCCATCGCCATACCGACCGCAAAGCCGACGATGCCGGCCTCGGCGAGCGGGGTGTCGAAGCAGCGGTCCTGCCCGAAGTCGCGTGCGATGCCGTCGGTGACCCGGAAGACACCACCGAGGGTGCTGACGTCCTCGCCGAAGACCACGACGTCGGCGTCCGCCGTCATGGCGTCTCGCAAGGCGCGGTTGATGGCTCCTGACATCGTGACCTGCTGGGGTGCGGGTGCGGGTGTCCCTGAGGTTTCGGAAGCGGCGGTGAGGGTCATCGGCTGGCCTCCTCGGCCTCGAGCTCGGACTTCACCATCGCGCGCTGTTCGAGAAGCTGCGGCGTGGGCGTGGCAAAGACGTTGTCGAACAACGACATCGGGTCGACAGCGAGGTCAACGCTCATCCGCATCCGGAGGTCGGCGGCGAATGCCTCAGCCTTTTGCGCTACCGACGCGATGAAGGCGTCGTCAATCAGGCCGCCATCGCACAGCCACGCCTCGAGCCGCGCGATCGGGTCACGGCGGACCCAGTCCTCGACCTCATCGGAGTCGCGGTAGCGGGTGGCGTCATCGGCGTTGGTGTGGGCGTCGAGGCGGTAGGTGTGCGCCTCGACCAGCACCGGCCCCTGGCCCGACCGCGCGTGCGCGACGGCCTTGTTGAGCACCGCGAGCACGGCCATGACGTCGTTGCCGTCGACCTGCTCGGAGGCGATCCCGTAGCCGATTCCCTTGTATCCCAAGGACGGAGCGGCGGTCTGCTTGGCGAGCGGGGTGCTGATGGCGTACTTGTTGTTCTGAACGAGGAACACGACGGGGGCCTTGAATACGGCCGCGAAGTTGAGGGCCTCGTGGAAGTCACCCTCACTGGTGCCGCCGTCGCCGACGAACGCCATCGCGACGGTCGGGCGGCCCTTGCGCTGCTCGCCCGAGGCGAACCCCACGGCGTGGATCAGCTGGGTCGCCAGCGGGGTGCACTGTGGCGCGGTCCGGTTTGCCCGGGGGTCGAAGCCGCAGTGGGCGGCGCCGTGCGGCACGGTCAGGATCTCGACAGGGTCAATGCCCCGGGTTACCAGGGCCATCGAGTCGCGGTAGGTCGGGAAGGCCCAGTCGTCCTTCGAGAGCGCCAGCATCGAACCGATCTGGCAGGCCTCCTGGCCGCGGGAGGGCGGATAGACGGCCAGGCGACCCTGCTTGGCCAGTGCCATGGCCTGGATGTCGAACCGGCGGCCGATGACCATCGCGGTGTAGGCGGCCACGAGCTGCTCGCCGGACGGTTCGGGGTAGTCGTCGTTGAACACCTGAACCCGATGCCCCAGATGGTCGAGGAACTGCACCGGCATCGGCGCGGGCATCAGGCCTCGTGCGAAGGGCTGATCCCTGGGCACCGTCTGCGGGAGCGGGGTGCTCGTATCCGTGGTCAAGGCGTCGGCCTCCGTTGGCGTGGGCACCAGGTTGATTCAGGCCCGTGCCGAATGAACGATCTGACACTCAATCGTCTCTCGGTCGAGACCCTTGTCCCAAATGTCGGCGAGAATTGGAGACAATCGTCTCGATGGAGAGTTCATGACAGACCAGGTGTCCGACAGGCGGACCCCGAAACCGTCCGGCGCGGGACGCTCGGTCAGGCCGTTGGACGGCCCTGACCGGCTGATCCTGAGCGAGCTCATCAGGGACGCCCGCACGTCGATCCGTTCGCTTGCCGAGCGGGTGCACATCTCGCGGGCCAACGCCTATGCGCGGGTCGACCGGTTGGTTGCCGAAGGAGTGATCACCGGGTTCTCGGCGCAGATTGCCCACGAGCGTGCGGGATTGGGGACCTCGGCATACGTCTCACTGTCCATCGAGCAGAACTCCTGGCGCGAGGTGTCCGCCCTCCTGGGGCGTCTGCCCTACGTTGAACACGTGTCGATGCTCGGCGCTGACTTCGACGTCCTGGTCCTGGTGCGGGCTCCCGACAACGCAGCCCTGCGCGATCTGGTCCTCGACCGGATCCAGGCCATCCCCGGGGTCCAGACGACGCGCACATGGCTTGTCTTCGACGAATTACCGGGTCTTGGCCCCGACTGGTCGTAGGGTGAGTTGATGAGCGAGAACAGACCGCCTGATGTGATGACCGATGACAGGCCGTGGGACGACAGCGTTGACAGTCCGCCGGATTCGCAGCTGGTCACGATCGCACATGCGTGTTTCGACTTCGCGCGGGCAGGTGACACTGAAAGGCTGCGGGCGTATATCGAACATGGGGTCCCAGCGAACCTCACCGACGCGACCGGGAACACGTTGTTGATGCTGGCCGCCTACCAAGGGCGCGCCGAGACGGTGAGCGCGTTGGTCGAGCTCGGCGCCGATCCCGACCGCACCAACGACCGCGGCCAGAGTCCCCTGGCCGGTGCGATCTTCAAGGGAGAGGACGACGTGGTCGAGGCGTTGCTGGAGGCGGAAGCCGACCTGGATGTCGGCACGCCGAGCGCACGTGCGACTGCGGAGATGTTCGATCGGGGCGAGCTCCTCCACAACACTCCCTAGGTTTGTTGCTCCCTAGGTTTGTAGCTCTTGAGCAGGCACGCTCACTAGGTTTGTTGTTGGTGAGCACGCACGCTCCCTAGGTTTGCGAGTGGTGGGTGTAACGTCATCTGGGTAACAACAGGGGAGCGCCCCATAGCGCTGAGAGTGCGGTTCGCCGCAGACCCTCGAACCTGCTTCGGTTAGCACCGGCGAAGGGAGTTGAGAATCTCAGGTTTGCGCTCGATGTACCCGCCTGTGCTCCGGCACTGGAAGGTATGACGAGTGCTTGCCTCCCCGAGGCATCCAGCCATGCGGATTCCACGGGAGAAGGACCAACAGCAATGAATGAACAACGCAAGGCCAAGCTTTCCACGCAGGACGCCCAGATCGCCAAGCCTTCGCGGAAGGCACGGGCGACCATACTTGCCACCCGGCCTCTGATGCGCTGGCGCGGCGTCGACCTGATCACCGCAGCCATGCTGGCAGTGGCGTTCGGAGTCATGTTCTGGGGCTTCGACACCTTGGTCTATCCGTTCCTGAGTGTGGCCACCACGGGTTTCCCCCCGCTTGGCGAGCTCATGCTCGGAATCTGGCTGCTTCCGGCAGTCGTCGGAGGCCTGGTCATTCGTCGACCAGGCGCCGCCGTGTTCACCGAGCTCGTGGCGGCCAATGTCGAGCTCTTCCTGGGCAACAAGTGGGGCGCCGCCGTCCTGCTGTCCGGGGTGCTCCAGGGCCTGGGTGTCGAGCTTGCCCTGGCGCTGTTCCGGCACCGTCGCTTCGGCGTCGTCGTGGCCATGCTCGCCGGCGTCCTCTCGGCCGTGTTCGAGATCGTCTTCTACGAATGGCAGTCCTACGTCGCCGAATACAGCAGCGCGTGGAAGGCCATCTACCTGGGCTGTGGCATGGTCTCCGGCGCCGTGATCGCGGGGGCGGGCGGCTGGCTCCTGGTGCGTGCCCTGGCCAGGGCAGGCGCGCTGAACGCTTTCCCGCCTGGTCAGGAAGCCCGTGAGACGCACCCTGTCTGAGACTGTGCCGCCAGATGGCCTGCCCGGTGAGGGCATGCTCGGGGAGCACGTGCTCACGGAGAGCGTGCTCACGGAGAGCGTGCCCGCGGGTGCGGCCCCGGTGGCGAAGGGCGCCCTCGTCGAGGTGCGTGACCTGACCTGGCGTCCCTTCGGGCGCCGGGATCCGGCGCTGGCCGGGATCAGCCTGCGCATCGAGGCGGGCTCGCGGGTGCTGCTTGCCGGGCCCAGCGGCTCCGGCAAGTCCACACTCCTGCGGGCACTGGCCGGAGTCCTGACCACCACCGAGACGGGTGACCTCACCGGCTCGGTCCTGATCGACGGTTCGCGGTCCGCGGGTTCGTCGGTGGGTCTGATGATGCAGGACCCCGCCGACGCGCTGGTGGCCGGACGGGTTGGTCGCGACGTGGCCTTCGGCCCCGAGAGCTTCGGTATGCCGCGAGACCAGATCTGGTCCAGGGTCCGGTCGGCTCTGGCCTCGGTCGGGTTCCCGTATGACGAGGACCATGCCACCAGCGCCCTGTCCGGTGGCGAGATGCAGAGGCTGGCACTGGCCGGCGTTCTGGCTCTGACGCCGAGACTGGTGCTGCTGGACGAACCGACCTCGATGCTCGACCCTTCGTCCGCCGCGGTGGTGCGTGAGGCGATCACCTCCGCGGTTCGCGCCTCGGGAGCAACGCTGGTGATGGTCGAGCACCGCTTGTCCGACTGGGTGGATGAGGTCGATCGTCTGGTCGTGCTCGACCCGGCCGGCCGGATCAGCGCTGACGGGCCGGTGGCGGAGATGCTCGCCATGCACGCAGATTCCCTTGCGGCCCAGGGGGTCTGGGTGCCCGGCGTGGCGGCGCCCTGCCGGCTGGACGTGGCCCGTGCGCTTTGCGCTCCTACCCTTCCGGGTGGTCCTGCTGGCTCTGCTGGTCCGGGTGGCTCTGCTGGTCCTGTTGGTTCTTCGGGAGGCGTGCTCGTTTCGGCGGAGTCGGTGTCGGTCACCCGCCGGCCCCGGGCTTCCGTGATGTCCGCGAACCGGCCGGTCATGGCCGTGCTGGCGTTGCAGGATGTGTGCGCCGAAGTCCGTGCCGGGGAGTGCGTCGCCGTCATTGGTCCCAGTGGTGCCGGCAAGTCGACCCTGACGGCGTTGCTGGCAGGCGTTGATGCGCCCACCCAAGGCCGGGTCGTCGGTCGGGAACAGCTGGTGGCAGGGATGGGCGCGAGCCCTCCGGAGGCCATTCATCGCTGGACCTCACAGGCTTTGGCTGCCCGGTTCGGGTGGGTGCCTCAGCAGGCTGCGCAGGCCGTGGTCGGACGTACGGTCCGCGACGACGTGCTGTCGACGAGCCGGCGCCTGGGCCTGGACGCCGCCGCCGCGCAGTCTCGGGTCGACGGCCTGCTGGAGGTGCTGGGACTGTCGGCCCTGGCCGGCGCAGACCCCCACCACCTCTCCGGCGGAGAACAGAGGCGGCTCGCGCTGGCCGGAGCCATCGCTCACGGCCCTTCGGTTCTGGTTCTGGACGAGCCGAGCGTCGGCCAGGACCGGTTGACGTGGTCGGCCGTGGCAGGAGTGGTCGTCGCGGCCCGGAACGCCGGGATCGGCGTGGTCCTGGCCACTCACGACCCGCTGTTGATCGCCCTGGCTGACCGGCGGATCACGTTGCGGGCCGGGTGCATCGTCGACCCGCCAACCGAAGAGCCACCGTCGTCGGCACCAGGTGGGTTGTTCACCGTGACTGCACCGGGTGGGACATCCACGATCGACCTAGGTGGGACATCCACGATCGCACCGGGTGGGACGTTCGCGACCGCACCGGGTGGAACGCCCACGGTGACTGCGCCGGCAGATCGCTTTGCCGGGCTGGCCGGCCGATCCGGTCCGCTCTCGCTGCTCCTGGCCTCGATCGTGCTGGTGCTGGGTGCGCCGTTCATCTCCGACCTGCGTACGGCCCTTGTTGCGATCGGCGTGCAGATCGCCCTGGCTCCGATGGTTCTGGGGGTCGGCCGCCCGCACTGGGGCCGACTGCTGCCGGGCCTGTTCGCGGTCGCCTCGGTCAGCTTCTCGAACTGGCTGCTCAGCCCCGGGCGCGAGGTGTCCACCGGTGCGCTGGCCGGGCTTCGGGTCGCCTTCTTCGTGGTGCCCGGCGTGCTTCTGGCGGCACGGATCGACCCGTCGGCGCTGGGCGATCATCTGGGCCAACGCCTGCGTCTCCCGGCCCGGCCGGTCGTCGCCGCGGTTGCGGCGCTCCACCGGTTCGAAGGACTTGGCGAGCACTGGGACCAGCTCACCCGCATTCGCCGGGTCAGAGCGCTGGGCCCGGGCCGTTCGCCGCTGGGTCGCGGCCGCTCGGTCGCGGCACTGACCTTCGGGCTGCTCATCGAGACGCTGCGTCAGGCCGGCCGGATGGCAGTGGCGATGGAAGCGCGCGGCTTCTCGGCTGTGGTCCCCTGTGAGGCTGGCACCGCTGAGGCAGGCACCGCTGAGCTTGACACCTCGGCCTCTCGCCGGACGTGGGCTGAGGCGGCGCCATGGCGACCCAGCGACTCACTCATGCTGGCGCTGGGGCTGGCCGTGGCGGGGATACCAATGTTGGTCTCCCGTCTGTAGTTCCAGCGCGAGATCCGGCGCACGAGGGCCCAGCGCACCTAGAGTCGTTGGATGGCTCCTCACGTCATCTTCATCCACGGTATGTACCTCAACGGTCAGAGCTGGGCGCCGTGGGTCGAACGGTTCACCTCGGCGGGGTTCTCCTGCAGCGCCCCCTCATGGCCGTACCATCACGGCGACCCCCGCACCCTGCGTACGGAGGTTGACCCGCATCTCGGCGCCCTGACCTTCGGCGCGGTGACCGAGCACCTCAAGTCACTGATCGACGCCCTGCCCGAACGCCCGATCCTGGTCGGCCACTCGATCGGCGGGCTGCTGGTCCAGCGGCTGGTCAACGACGGCTACGCCAGCGCGGGAGTCTCGATCAGCTCCGCGCCGCCGCCCGGCGTGATCTCCCTCAGCCCACACTTCCTGCGTGCGAACTTTCCCCACATCAACCCGCTCGCAGGGAACAAGCCGGTGCTCATGACGCCCGAGCGGTTCCACTACGCGTTCTGCAACACCCTCACCCGCCCGGTCAGCGACGAGGCCTTCGACCGGTTCGTGGTCCCGGAGAGCCGCAACGTGCCCCGGAGCACTCTCGGGCGGTCAGCCAAGATCGACTTCGCCGCAGTCAAGGCGCCCCTGCTGTTCCTCACCGGCACCCAGGATCACCTCACGCCAGCGGCCATGGTGCGGCGCAACGCGGGCCGGTACAAGGCTGACGCCGTACGGGTCGACTACCGCGAGTTCGAAGGTCGCTCGCACTACATCTGCGGGGAGCCGGGCTGGGAAGAGGTCGCGGACGCCGCTATCGGCTGGCTCTGGCACTAGCCTGACGCGCTGCGAGCCAGTGGTCTTGGTGCGTGGTTCGCACGTTGCGTTCAGTGGCCGGCGGGCGGGCGGGCCCGTGACCTGCGGTGTCTCAGCGACGTGTCGGTGAACTTGTCTCACTATTTTGTCGGATTCCTCGGAGCCTCCTTCAGGTTGCCAACGAGGGCAGCTGCACCGACATGGGTGGCTCCATCCGAGAGGTTAACCGTTTGGGGACCGTCAGCGGGACGATTTTGCCAAATCCGTCGTAGCCGAACGGCGTAACCCGTGCTGATCGGTCGTGACGAGGCGCCGCCCTTGTCGTGCTCGACCGAGACGATCGCCACGAGAGTCATGGACTTTTCTTGGGGAGACATGCCAGATCACCCCGTCTGCACTTCTCTCACTTCGCCTTCCGTGTCACGCTACTTGGCTAGGGCAAAACGAGTACGGCATACCCGTTCATCCTAAGGAGGCATGTCATGACGGAGTCGGCTGCTTCTGAACCCATCCCCGCCGAGGCGTTGCGCACGTTGGCAGTGGCTGAGCTGACGACCATTCAGTACCTGCTCGTCTATCTCGACCTGGACGGCTTGCAGTTCGTCCGCAACCGTCTGCATTCTCCCGACCTCTTGCGTGTCTGTGATGAGGGTCCGCTGGCGGAGACGCGAGCAGTCCTGCTCGACACAACGTGCCGGGCGCTGGTGGTTTTCGGGTGGGCGCCTGAGCAGTACTTCCTGGCGTGTGGCGACATGTTCCCCAGCGCGCCCGACACCATTGCGGATGAGAACGCTGTGCCCCTGGGTGGCCCGGCCGCCGGTGAGGTCGTTGACGAACCGGCTGAGGGCGCGCCGCGGTGGCCGCAAGCAGCTCCCGATGACCTGACCGGGCTCGACGACGAGCCCGGCGACGGGTGCCTCTGAGCCGCGATGTCGTTAGGGTCGGTGACCCCGGAACCAATGGCTTTGCTGCGCGCGTCCCCGGGCCCGCCTTTGGTGGATGGCCAGAAAGGGGGCAAAAGCCGATCGCTCTCGGGGATACTCCGGCGTAAAATCGGTAGTTGAGTTTCTTGAGTCTTCTACCAGTTTCGGGCTGTCTGCGACTGCTCGAAGGGGGAACCAGATGTCTTCGAAAATGGCGAGGTCGGAGAACGTGCTGGAGGTTGTGCCTGATGCCTTGGTGGGGATGGATCAGACGGGCGTGATCCGGTTCGTCAATCACCAGACGGAATCGCTGTTCGGCTATGACCGCGACGACATAGTCGGCCAGCCCATTCAGATGCTGGTGCCTGAGTATCTGTGGGAGGTCTACACCGAGCACCGGGAGGACTACTTCGCGGACCCTATGACCCGGTCCATGGGACTGGATCTGGAGCTGATCGGACGGCAACGCGATGGCACCCTCTTTCGGGTCAAGGTCACGTTGTCCGCCATCGACACCGGGGACGTCCTGTTGGTGATCACGGCGGCGCGCGAGGCGACCAAACGGAAGCAGGCGCTGGAGAACGCCGATCGCATGACGGCGATTGTCGAGAATTCGAACGATGCCATCATCGGCAAGACGCTAAGCGGCGTTGTCACGAGCTGGAACCCGGCCGCCGAGAAGATGTACGGCTACACCAGCGAAGAGATCATCGGCAAGTTCATTCACATACTCAATCCCGGGGATCGAACCGGTGAGATCGGCTCGATCCTGGCCAAGGTCAAGGCCGGCCGGCCTGTCGAGCACTTTGAGACCATTCGCGTCCGAAAGGACGGAACGAGGTTCCCGGTCTCGCTCAGTTTCGCACCGATCCACGAAGAGGGTGGCGCGGTCGTCGGCGCATCAGTGATCGGCCACGATATGACCGAGCAGAAGGAGTCGTTCGAGGTTGCCCAGCGCATGGCGGCCATGGTCGAGTTCAGCGGGGAAGCCATTGTCGGCGGCACGCTCGAGGGCATCATCACGAGCTGGAACCCGGCCGCCGAGAGGATATTCGGCTACTCCAGGCAGGAGATGATCGGCAAGTCCGTCAGGCTCGTGCTTCCCGAAGATCGAACCAGCGAGGCCATCCCGGCCCTGGCAAAGATCAGAGCAGGGCAGTACGTCGAGCGCCTCGAGACCATGGGTATCCGAAGGGACGGAACGGTGTTCCCGGTCATGCTCAGCGTCGCACCGATCCTCGACACTGACGGTGAGGTCGTCGGCCTATCCGCGATCGCCCACGACGTGACCGAGCAGAACTAGGCGTTGGCCCTCGACCGGGGCATAGCCGAGCGGCACCCGGTCAAGGTGTGCAGGGACGAAGTCGTCTTCGTGCGGCCCGCGCCGGCTGCCACCGATCCGCACCTTCTGCTCGCGCGTTAGCGCCCGGCGATGTTGGTCCGTGCGACTCCATCAGAACCCGGTGCGTGGTCAGGATCGGATCGCCGTCGAGCCGCTCAGCGAGGTTCAGCGCGGCTTGCATCTTGGGGAAGTTCCACACGATGAGGTCGGCCTTGTTGCTTCCCCTGGGGCCCAGGCCGGAAAGCGCGACCGCACTGGAGTTGAGGTCTTCGATCTGAGTGGACGAAGCCGCAGATCAGTGGTGCAGGACCGTACGAGACTCTTGGTTGAGCGCCAGAGGGACAGTCGTGATGGCGGTGGGTGGGGGTAGGTCACTCACCCAGCGAGCCAGAGCTGCAGGGGCGAGCATGGGCGTGTCAGGTCAGGTGACCACCCTCAAGTGCGACTACCGTGTCGGCGATGGCTACTGACGAGCTGGTGGCACATGCAGATTGAAGACTTGATTTTCGAGGATGACGCCCGCGGGTACTTCGAGAACATGTCCGATCTCGACGCTTTCATCGTCGCGGGGGTCGACGACGGCGAAATATATTACGGGTGCGCAGTCAATCCCGACATCGATCCGGGGCGCGAGTTTGGCGCTTTGGGCTGGTGTGCACAGTTGGTCACTCGGATTGAGGACCTTGGCTTCGACGAGGCCATGAAGGCTGACGCTTGGCAGCATCGCAGCGACGGGCGATGGCAACTATGGGGCCGGGCAGTTGACCTGCCACCTCACGACTGACCCCACGACGACGCCTCGCTCGCTGTGGGCAAAGACAAAGCCCTCCGGTGCACTCTTGGTCAGTCGCACGCTCAATCGCGTCCGTGCCATTACGCAGACCGTGCCGTAAGCCGCACGACCACTGAGGCACAACGACAGGTGGGCCGGTACCCGGCGTCGGCGTCCCGCAAGGGATCGGCTATCGGCGCCGCTCGTCCACCAGGATGGTGGCGCCGAAGGCGTTCAGCGCGTCCTCGAAGAATGCGAAGTGGTGCGCGCACCAGAGCAGCGAACCGCCTTGCATCATCACGGTCTCGACCACCGCGCGAGCTGGGCAACGGTCACAAAGGTCAGCGGCTGTCAGGGGCCGGGCAGATTTCTTGTCGAGCGAAGCCTTCATTTCAACGACCCCTCCGCGTCCGTCTGGAGATTTCTTTGACATCAACTGCGGTTCGGCTCACCGCGATATGCGCCCATCATCAGACCGGCCACCGCGCCGATCTCTGCTGCGAACAACATCATCATCATCTCGCTTGCCGGGAACCAAACAAAGGCTTCGGAACTCACCTTCGTAGGTGGATCGGGCTACGGGGCGGGGCAGAGTTTGTGAGGGCGGCCGCGTGCTCCGCTGACCGTTCCGCAATCGGGACGCCGGGTCAACTAACAAGATGCGACCGGTACATAGCCGATGGGCGATAGGCGGCTGGGCCCCCTCTATGGCGTCGGTGTGATGATTTCCCAGGTGCTGAGCTGACCCTTGCGCACGCGTGGAGCTCGTCAGAGCCAACATCGACACAGGCAGCGCTGTTGATGGGGGCGGCATGGCCGCGGAGAACTCGCTCAATGGCCCCGCTGGCGGTACATCCGGCGGGCGGCTTTGCTCCTGGCCCCCGGGTGTTGTGACGCGTCGTCCCGCAAGAGACAGCGTGGCCGACGTCGGGTGAACGACGCCGGCCACGCTGTCTCTTGCTCAGCTGCCGAACGGCAACTGCTGCTTCCGTCAGTCGCCGACCTTGGGTGTGGCGATCCTGGCGGCCTCAGCAGCCGCAGCCGCGGTCTTGGCGGCACTGGCGGCCGTGGCTGCGGCCACGCGCTCCGCGGCAACGGTGCTCTTCCTGGCGGTCGTGGCGGTGCGCTTGGCCGAGGTGCGAGTGGCCTTGGCGGCCTCGCGCACAACCTCGGTGGTGGTCTCGGCCTCGCCCTTGACCGAAGAGGCAACGGCTTCGAGAACGACCTCGGCCTCCTTGCGACTGGTGGTCAGCGTGGCCTTGGCTGCGCGCCGGGTGTCGACGGCCGCCTTGCGGATGGTCGTGACGGCACCCTTGCCGAGGGAAACGGTGTTGTCTGCCTGGGCCAGCAGGTCCTGAGTGGCCTTCTGGCTGCGGAGGCGCTTGACCAGCTTCTCGCCGCGCACGGCGAGCTCGGTGTAGGTGTGCTGAGCCTTGTCGGCCGCCTCGACGGTCTGGTCGCGGACCTGCGCAGGCATGTGCAGGGCCTGCTCGGTGACCTTCTCGATGCCCTTGACGGCCCGGTCCTGCATCGCGCTGACGCTGAGATCCGGACGAACGGCAGCAGCGCGAGCGCGGGCTTCGCGCAACCTCTCGACGGCCAGGTCGGTGACGCCGACGGCGGCGTAGACGGGGGTGGCGTCAGTGACGGTCTTGCGGATTTCCTTGACGAGGGTCATGGCTTCTTCTCCTTTTGGGTGATTTCCGGGTGGGCCGGTGTTCCCGGCTTTTGTGCTGGGCTCGGTGCGCGAGGCGCTTTGGCTGGTCTCGTGGTCTTGGTCGACTTCGACGCTGACGACTTGCCGGCTGCCGGCTCGCCCACGAAGGACTCGTAGACGTCCAGCAGGACAGCGCGCTGCCGGTCGTTCAGCTTGGGGTCAGCCAGGACGGCGTCGGTGACGTCAACGGCGCGGGCGCCGGCATCGTCGGTGCGCTCATCGAGTATGCCGGCGCGGACGTAGAGGGACTCGGCCGAGATGCGCAGGGCCTTGGCAAGGGCCTGCAGGATCTCGGCGCTCGGTTTCTTCAGGCCGCGCTCGATCTGGGAGATGTATGGGTTGCTGATCCCCGCGACCTCGGACAGCTGCCGCAATGAGAGTTGCGCCGAGTGGCGTTGCTCTCGCAGGTACTCGCCAAGGTCGTGAACGGAGATCGGAGTGAACGTCGGCATACCTCCATTGTGCTTGCTTCAGTTAGCAAAATGCAACCCTTAGCAAGCATGTTTGTCAGGCGGTGCGCCGTTCTGTGATCGACAACAACGCGCGTGCCCCGTCGGTGGTCAACGGCGGCCGCTGCATCAGCGGCGTGTCTGCACTGAGGGCCGTGGTCCTGATCGCAGAGGGCACGCTGTCGCTCCCCGCCCGCGACTGGGACTGATCGCAGGGCGTCCCATGCGATGTCGCTGATACCCGAACCATGACCGGACGCATCTGAGCCAAGCACGGTGTCCGTAGGACGATCGGTCTACGGGTAACTGGCGGTTGGTGTCTGCGAGAGGATCCCATGTTCCTCACCGGACTCGGTCTTGCGCGGACGGAGCAAGATGATTGTCGGCGTGATCATCCCAGTTCCAGCACAAGTCCAACTCCGCCGTGCCACGGTTCAGGATGTGCCGGCGCTGGTACATCTGCGTTCGCTGATGTTCTCGTCGATGGGCTCAGACGTCGGGGGCCACGACGCTGAGTGGCGCGTCGCCGCAGCCGGTTGGTTCCGCGACCAGCTCACCCGGCCGCGGCAGTTTGCTGGCTTCGTCATCGAGCACCCGGTCGACGGTGTTGTGAGTGCTGCACTTGGCAGCTGCGACGCCCGCGCTCCCGGCCCCAACGATGTCAGCGGAACTCAGGGGCACGTGTTCAACATCAGCACAGAGCCGGCCCACCGCCGCTGCGGCTATGGGCGAGCGTGCCTGACTGAGCTGCTCACCTGGTTCCACACGGACACGGATGTGCGTGTCGTGCACCTCAATGCCACCCCCGAAGGCGCCGGCATGTACCAGTCGGCCGGCTTCCGTGAACCGGCGTTCCCCTCGATGCGGCTGCTGTTGGAGCGGCCCGCTGAGAGTTGACGTTCCAGAGGCACGATCGACTACCGAACGACGCGGGTCAGCGTGCTTGACGCTCGAGCTGGAGGATGGGGCCACCGTCGCCAAGTGTGGTCTCGTGGCCTGACGCTCGGTATCCCTGGCTTTGGTACAGGCGTCGAGCGCGCGCGTTCGACGCCCGGGTCCACAGCGTCGTTCGGCTTCATCCCCTTTCCGATGCACGCTCGTGTAGTCCCTGCAGCAGCTGGGGGGTAGGAGCCTGGCAATGTTCGCCGCGCGCCAGACGCCAATGGCAGCCTCGTGATCTGCCGGAAGCCCATCGAGAACGTTCAAGTGCACATCCTCATTCTGCCTGCGCAGCTGTGGGACGCTCATCCCGCAGCAGGATCCGCTACTGCCAGAGATAGATGGGCCAGGGTGCGGTTCTTGAGAGGGTGTCGCGGGTGAGCGGGTCGTAGGAGTACGTTGGCTCGACCCCCATTTTCGAAGGATGTGCGTATGCAGTTGCGTCGGCTCGGCTCCTTGCAGGTCTCCGCTCTCGGCCTCGGCTGCATGGGCATGAGCGAGTTCTACGGCAAGACCGACGAGCAGGAGTCAATCGCCACCATCGCGCGGGCGCTCGACCTGGGCTGCACGTTGCTCGACACCGCCGACATGTACGGCCCCTTCACCAACGAGCAGCTCGTCGGCCGTGCCATCGCCGGCCGCCGGGATGAGGTTGTGCTCGCGACCAAGTTCGGCAACGAGCGCCAGCCGGACGGCTCGTGGGTGGGTATCAACGGCCACCCGGACTACGTCCGGTCCGCCTGCGACGCCAGCCTGCAGCGCCTCGGGGTCGACGTCATCGACCTCTACTACCAACACCGGGTGGATAAGGCGGTCCCCATCGAGGACACGGTGGGTGCGATGGCCGAGCTGGTGCAGGCTGGCAAGGTACGACTCCTCGGCCTGTCGGAGGCCGCTCCCGATACGATCCGCCGGGCCCACACGGTGCACCCGATTGCGGCCTTGCAGACGGAGTACTCGCTTTGGGAGCGAGAGCCGGAGGATGTGCTCCTGCCCACCGTCCGCGAGCTCGGCATCGGCTTCGTCCCCTACAGCCCGCTCGGCCGCGGGTTCCTCACCGGTCGGTTCCGCACTCCCGATGACTTCGCCGAAGGCGACTACCGGCGCAGCGCGCCCCGCTTCCAGGGTGAGAACTTCGACCGCAACCTCCAGCTCGTCGACCGCGTAAAGGAGATGGCGACCGAGAAGGGCTGCACCGTCGGGCAACTCGCTCTCGCCTGGTTGCTCGCCCAGGGCGAGGACATCGTCCCGATCCCGGGAACGAAGAAGCGGTCGCGCCTCGAGGAGAACCTTGGCGCGATCGACGTGACGCTGTCGGCTGACGACCTGTCCCGGCTCGACGAGCTGGCCCCGGCGGGCGTGGCCGCAGGCGACCGCTACGCCAGCATGGCTACGATTGACCGATGAGCGGACTTCTCGACGGCCGGGTTCTCGTGGTCACTGGCGCTTCCAGCGGCATCGGCGAGGCCACTGCTCTTGCGGCGTCGGCCCAGGGGGCCGCGGTGGCGCTGCTGGCCCGGCGGACCGACCGGGTCATCGCGCTGGCCGAGAGGATCGTCGCTGGCGGCGGCCGCGCACTGCCGCTGACCGCTGATGTTCGGAAGCCGGACTCGCTGCGCGAAGCGGCCGAGCGGGTGGCCGACGAGCTTGGGCGTGCCGACTGCCTGGTCAACAACGCCGGCCAGATGCTGCTGTCGGCGTTCGCCGACGGCAAAGCCGACGAGTGGCGCCAGATGGTCGAGATCAACCTACTCGGCGCGATGTCAGCGACCGACGCGTTCCTGCCGGCCCTGCGCGCCGGTGGCGGTGACATCGTCAACATCAGCAGCGTCGCCGGCCGCAAGGCCCGCCCGACCTCCAGCGTCTACAGCGCGACCAAGTGGGCCCTCGGCGGCTGGTCGGAGGCCCTGCGCCAGGAGCTGATCGACGATCGGGTGCGGGTGACGCTGGTCGAGCCGGGTGCCGTTCGCACCGAGCTGTCTGACCACATCAGCGACGAGACGATCCGCCAGCGCAGCCGCCAGTCGTACGACGACTACGACGCCCTGCAGGCCGAGGACATCGCCGCGGGCGTCCTCTACGCCGTGTCACAGCCCTCCCGGGTGTCGGTCAACGAGCTGCTCATCCGTCCGACGCTGCAGGCGTACTAGCCCGGCGCAGGACATGCGTTCGCAGCGACCGACAGCAGCCAACGCGATCGTGGCGGCGGTGCTGTGCCCGTCGTAGGCCACGAACATCACCTCATGTCACCGAGGGTGCTGACCACCCGCCGACCGCCTCGACACGCCTCGGCGCACCCATGCTGATCCGCGGCTCCCAAGGCTGGAGAGCCACCGGAGAGCGAAGGGAAGCTCGGTGCTCGACAAGTCCAGGTCTTGTGCCGTCGTCGTAAGCGGATCCGTCCTGCGGGATTCGCGAGTCGGCGACGGGGCACAACCGTGGGAGGTTCAAACAGCGCAGCGAAGGCAGGTCCGTGCCGCTGGACGCGCGGCGAGTCGCTCCGCAGGGATCGCCTCGCCACAGCCCTCGCAGATCCCGTAGCTGCCCCGCTCGCACCGCTGGACGGCCCGGTCGATGTCGTCCAGTCGTGATCGGGACTGAGCCAGCAGCGCAACGACCTGTGCCCGTTCAAACGCCACAGTGGCACCCTCCGGGTCGTGCTCGTCATCGGCATTGGACGACGTCGAAGCCTCGACGATCGAGTCGAAGTCGTTGTGAAGTGCCTGACAAAGCGCGAGTGTCCGGAGCCGTTCGGTCGCCAGTACCTCCCGCACGGCCATGGCTGGAGCAGCGGCCCGGTGCGCGTTCGCCTTGTCCATGACCCGTTAACACCGTACGTGCCCCCGGGCATTCCGATGCGACCGCCTACAGAAGGCGAGCACCTTGGCAGCCACCTCGGCCACCGCGCGGCTCCCGCACGTTGTCGATGTCGACGTCCTGGACCCCCCGCCGGCGAGATGGCCGAGTGGAGGCGTGCGCGGTCGCGAAGCACCTCCTTCAAGACGTCCCCAGCAGCGGCCAGCTCTGCCTTGACCGAGGCGCCCCATCTCACGGGTCCAGCGGGCTGGGTCAGGAGCGGCGCCGCCGACGCTCGGCGCGCTGGCGGACAGCCGCGAGGATGCGCCGCAACGCTCGCCGTTGACCCTCGATGACCGGAGGTGGTCGCCACGCCTGCTCGGGTGGGCGGACCGCGGCCTCTACCTCGATCCGCATTCGGTCGAGGTCGGTGAGCAGAGCGCCGTGCTGTTGCCAGACCGCCCGGTCCGCACGCGACTCCTCGTGCAGGAGCTCGGCAAGCCGGTCGCGGCGACGGTGCAGCTCGGAGAGTCGCCGGTCGACCTCCGTTCGGGCGGCGTCCTGGGCTTCGGTGCCGGATGTCACCACGGACACGTGCCCGATGGCATCCGCCGCAGCCTGCAGCACCTGCGCGAGCACACTGCGGACCTGTGCGTCGTACACAGTCTCCGCCTGCTCGCTGGGCACGAAGTAGGTCCGGTCCAGGAGGGAACGGCACAGGTTGCGGATCGTGACGTAGGTGTGCTCGAGCCCCGTCAACCCGGTGCGCAGCCGCGGTAGTACCTCGCGGGCCTGGGCAATGCGTGGGTTGAACCTGGCACTGTCTTGGGCGCGAGCCAGCGTCCGGTCGGCGTGCGCAACGTCGTCACCGAGGCGCCGGGCCTCGTTCAGCATCCGGTCGGCTGACTCGCGGGACCACCCAGCATCCAGCTGATCGGCGAGCTGTTTGAGGAACGCTGCCATCCGCTCGGCCAGCTCACCGAGCGCGTCACTAGCCGGTTGCACGTACAGGGGAGCTGCGATCACCACGTTGACGGCGACACCGACGCCGGCTCCGATCAGCGTCTCGTAGACCCGGTCCAGGGCCGCGCCCTCCGCGCCGCCTACTGCCAGCACCAGCATGGCCGAGATCGGGACTTCGAGCAGATGGGCGCCCAGGCGCAGGAGGCGGCCAATGATCAGCGACGCAGCCACGACTGCCCCCAGACTCCACCAGGTCAGCCCGACATAGGAAGCAACACCGACCGCAATCAGCACTCCGGCCACGACGCTGGCGACTCTCTGCAAACCGCTGGCCACTGTCTCGTACATCGTCAGCTGTACGACGAGAAGTGCTGTCAGCGGAGCCAGCACCGGCGCCGGGCTGGTCCCCAGATGCTGGGCCAAGATGAAGGACAGGACAGCGGCAAGCGTCGTCTTCGCCGTACGCAGTCCCGGCCTGCGTCCACGCCGGAACAGCGTCGCGCGCATCTGAGCGGCGACGCCGGATCCGCGCGATGACACCCGATCTTCTCCCCAACTGGTCGTCAAGGACTGGGCAACACCAGCGTCTCACTTGCACCCGGTGGCCACCCTCTACCTGGCCACCGTACCTTGGCGTGGGACAGGGTGGCCAGCTTCCGCATCGACGTACATATCGGCATCGCCGTCCATGGCGACGGCGACGTCCACTGCTGCGTCGGCCAGTGCCTCGCCGGCGGGCGTGAGCGACACGGTGACACAGCGATCGGGCCGAAAGGGGCTGCCCTGACCCCACGTTTCGTCGCGGGCCCATACACGTACAGGGTGCTCGAGGGTGTCAGCCACTGGATACCCGACGAGGCGCCGGAACAACTCGACGCCCTGCTGGCCAGGCATTTCGACACGGCCCCGACACACGGGAACTGAGCGGACTGCTCCCGATCACGGCCAGTCCGCGACGTCCGCATCTAGCCGCTTATCTGGCGCGGCCGATCCCCTCCTTGAGCAGTCCCGAAAGCGGACGATGACCGGACGCATGGAGCCAAGCCTCGGTGTCGGTAGCACGATCCGCACACGGGACGAAACTACCGAAGTCGGACAATGACGCAACCTAATCGTCATCAGGGCAGAGGTGGGGCCTCGTGGGGTGTGCACACGCAGAGTCGGTTGCCCTGTCTCTCTTGCGCCACGTGAACGTCGAGATGTAGACGGGAGGTAGCGGGTGTCTCGGTGCATTGGAACCACAGGGCGGGACCGCGTCCCCACGGATCGACGAGGTCGCCCGATCGGCCTAGCCGATAGCCGAGCGCCGTCTGCCAAGTCGACCTCAGCGCATCCGGGTCGGCGCTGTCCATTCCGATCTCCACCGTGCGGACCAGGGTGGGTTCGGCAACGGCACCAGCGCCAGCGGCAAGGGCGCTGATCCGGGTGGCAAGCCGGATGTCTCGCTCTGTCACCTCATCACCGACCTGATGCGTCGTCGACCGCACGAAGACGTGGTCGTAGCGCCAGTCGACGTCGGGATGGTGGTCGACGGACTCGGCCGCCTGCCCAATGGCGGCCACGAGGACCAAGGCAGCTGCTGCTGAAGGGGCGACGTAGGCGGTCTGCAATGCCCCAAGTCGGCCGCGCCAGTCAGGCAGCCGTTCGAGGGCGGCGGCGAGATCGTCGGGTCCGAGGACCTTGACCTTGACCAGGTCAGTCGTGTTCAGGTCTGTCGAGTTCAGGTTTCCGCAGCGAGATCGCCAACAGTACGAGGCTGGCAATGAAGATCACCAGTACCAGCCACAAAGCCCAGGCGCTTCGATGCTCGGCGGGGATCATTTGCATGCCGCCCTGCAGGACCAGACCGGCACCGGCCAGAAGATAGGCGCCCACGGGAACGGGTCGTTTCTTGAAGCCGCGTGGGCTGATGAACCACGTGATGCCGGCCCGATGCAGCAGAGTGCTGACGATCATGAGGACACCTACGGTGATTCCAAAGACACCGGTGACCACTCCTGCCAGCTGGAGACTCATGTCTGTTCTCAGTTCCGTTGGTTGGCCCGCAGTTGCGGACGGTGGTCATGCTGGTCAGGCTGAGCATCCTGTCAGCAGATGGTGTTGGCCATTGTCACCGGGGAGGCTCGCGAGGGTGCGAACCGGACGCACTTTCATAACCGCATTTCGCGCGGTGTCACCGGCGCCTCACCTAATGCCGCGTGCGTGGTGACTGGCCACGTGCCTTGGAACGGAACGGTACCGGTCACCGATCGGCATACAGAGGGCCCAAAACCCGCCGCCTTGTCAGTCTGTGCTCCTATCATCGGGGTATGAAGCTGCTGCGTTACCGACGGCCTTCCCTGCGTAACCTTTCCGGCTACACCCAGGTCAAGCGTCGGGCGAAGCGACAGCTCGGCATCAGCCAGGTCCAGGCCTGGACGAAGCCGAGTCGAGTGAAGCAGCGCGCCAAACAGCACGTCGGCTACTACTCCCCCACGATGCGCGTGGTTCGCAACACCGCGAAGGGCCGGTTCCCGTCGTTCCTCGGGCTGTTCAAGAAGAAGTAGCGGATTCAGCCCACCGTGCCCGCGTAACGACGCAACTGTCGCAGGCGGACGACGAGCAGGATCCTCGATCCATCCCTCACCGGACAAGGACGCACACCCATCGCGGCTGATTGAGTGCGTTCAGATGACGCGGGGCGGGACCTCCGGGCGTCCGCAAGGGATGGTCATCGGCGCCAACATCGTCGGTGCCCGATGGAGCAGCTTGCGCTGGAGTGACCTATTCATTACGAGTAAGGGCCAGGCCGTCCATCGAGGTCCGAGCCCCCCCCCCGGATCTCACCCGGTCTGGCACGAGGCCCAAACCTCCTACGGCATATGCCGAAATTTCGTCACACGGCAGCCCACGTTGCCTGACCGGACCGTCGTTGTGAGGGAATCGATCCCCAGTTTCGACGGCTACACGCTGTCGCATCCCGAGCCTGGTCGAGCGGGCCAGCAATCATCCCGCGGGTCGTGTTGCACCCAGAGCAACGTGTTGCGACTACGCAAGATCACAGGCTCATGGAGCTTCCAACGAAGGGGGATGGCGGAGCTCAGATGCCCGCGCCGGCCGTTCGGGCGCGTCGCCACCCTTCGGCGTTGCAGTCTCGGGGAACGGCTGTGGTGAGGCGCCGGGGGTGGGGTGCGACAGCGGGTCGTCACCGCGCCGTCACCGCGCCGTTTCGCCCGCTCGCGTTCCATTGCTGTCCATTTCCCGGTCGCGCTCAGTTGTTGTCAGGCGTCCACCGTCGGGCTGTTCGCACCTTCCGGGTTGGTTTGGTCGGCTCCGCTCGTGGATGTCGTGGCTTGTCCGGATCGTCGACTTTCCTCGGCAG
>Ga0208716_1000056_pt1 | contig 38231 bp, 30 predicted proteins | sample NGESurdeep092012_8_FD_184482 | JGI IMG/M metagenome (GOLD analysis project Ga0208716, IMG submission 184482) | Arctic peat soil microbial communities from Barrow, Alaska - NGEE Surface sample 415-3 deep-092012 (SPAdes) | ecosystem: Environmental > Terrestrial > Soil > Wetlands > Peat ...
CCCTGGATCGACCCGACCCGCACACCACGACGCAACATGATTCACCACAACCCCTTCCACCAACGAAACTGGGCTGAGAACGTGCTGCCTGCGGTCGGCGGGTTCGCCTCGCGAGCGAGTTGTTCAACAATGCGGCCGGTCGGCGCAGCAACCGCCGCCTATCCAAGCGCACTCAGGAAAGCGGCAATGGTCGGTGGGGTTGTGACTGGTCGGGGCAGCAGCGACCTGCTGCTCATGAACAGGGCGCAATCCTCACGTTTGTGGCAGGTCGAGCTCCGCGCGCGCATCGGCGGGAACGAGATCCAAGTAGTTGGGGTGACGCGAGATGTACCGGCGAACGAACGGGCAATACGGCAACACTGCGACCCCTCGGCGTCGCATCTCGTCGAGCGCGTCACGCACCAGGATCGATGCGAGACCGCCACCGGAGAAACGAGGGTCGATCTCGGTATGGGTGAATGCGTACCGGCCCCCCTGGGCGCGGTAGACGGTGAAGCCTGCAAGGTCGCCGCCGACGCGGATCTCGAACCGGTGCCGGTCGGGCGCGTCGGCGACAACCGGTTCGGGCTGGGCCGTCGGAGTTTCGGTGTCCGACTCAGCCGGCGACTGTTCCTGCTGCGACATGTGTATCCGCCTCTCTGTTGCTGTGATATCTCACCAAGGAGATCGTGCAGTGCCGGAACCGGTGCCGCCGCCGCCACTGCGGCTCAGGCCATACCAACCCATTCGTCGGTCCCGTCGTCGAAAACCTGTCGCTTCCACACCGGCAACTGCCGCTTGACCTCGTCGACCAGATCAATGCACGCCGCGAACGCCTCCCGGCGATGGGCCGCAGATACCGCGGCCGCCAAGGCGACATCTCCGACCTTCAGCAGTCCGATCCGATGGGACACCGCCACCGCGATCACACCAGGGCGGGCGGCGATCTCGCCCGCCACCCGGGCCACCACCGACGCCGCGGTGGGGTGACCGTGATACTCCAACGCGGATACCCCTCGTCCGCCGTCGTGGTCGCGGACCACCCCGGAGAAAGACACCGTCGCTCCTGCCGCAGCATCGTCCACAGCCGCGAGATGCGTGGTGAGAGAGAGCGTCTCGTCCATCACACTGCTGAACACCACCCGACCGGTCACTTCTCCACCCCTCCCCGGAGGTCCGTGGATGCATGGCCGGGATCTCCGTCGACGTGCTGGTGGCCGGACAGCGATTGGTGCTTCGACTGCGCGTGCCGCTGCTCCCGCTCACCACCGGGAGCCGACTGCTGCTCGGCGCGATCATGCCCGGGCGGCTGCGGAGCCCCCGATGCGTGCTGGTGGCCGAAGGAATGCTGATGATGCGACGCCGACCGGTGATCGCCACCGGAGATCTGGTCCAGCGCGTGGTCGAGCACCCGGTCGAGTACCACCAGGCCGTCAGACACCCCGCCGGTCGAACCCGGCAGATTCACCACCAGCGTGCGCCCGGCGACCCCGGACAACCCCCTGGATAGCACGGCGGCCGGTATGGCGTCACTGCCCTGCTGGCGGATAGCGCTTGCCAGGCCGGGGATCTCGTAGTCCAGGATCGCGGCGGTCGCCTGCGGTGTGCGGTCGGTCGGCGAGATCCCGGTGCCTCCCGAGGTGATCACCAAGTCGACGCCGACGGCATCGCGAAGCGCCCGTTCGACGTCGGGCCCATCGGCCACCACGTTCGGCCCCGTCACGTCAAACCCCCTGGCGGTCAGCCATTCCGCGATCAGCGGTCCGGTGCGGTCGGGGTAGATCCCGGCGGCCGCCCTGGTGGAGGCGATGATCACCGCTGCCGTTCTCATGACGGCACCGCGCCATCCGGCCGTATCCACGAGCCGGTCTTTCCGCCGTCCTTGCGCTCCACCCTGATCTCGCCCAGCACTGCCGCCGGATCCACAGCCTTGATCATGTCGTGCAGCGTGAGACCGGCGACGGCGACGGCGGTGAGCGCCTCCATCTCCACTCCGGTGCGGTCGGTCGTCCGCACCGTTGCGGAAATCCGGACTTCAGCCGGCTGCAGCGAGAGTTCAACGGCCACACCGGTGATCGCGATGGGATGGCACAGGGGGATCAGATCCGGTGTCCGTTTCGCCGCCATGATCCCGGCGACCCTCGCGGTGGCCAGCGCGTCACCCTTGGGAAGCCCGTTCTGCCGCAACAGGTCGATCACCTGCGTGGTGGTCTGCAGTACACCGGTCGCCAGCGCGGTCCGGGAGGTCGGTTTCTTCTCCGAAACATCGACCATCCGGGCGGCGCCGGTGGCATCAACGTGCGTCAGCGCGAAACCTTCCGCCTCCGGGCCAGTTGCCGGGGCGACCGGGTTCGCGGTGTTCAGAGCGGCTGCCGGCTCCCCGACGGCGCCGAGAATCCTTCCGCGGGGCGGGGCGGACGCCGAGTCGACCAGCGCGTCATTCTCGGCGCCAGCACCAGCGACCGGGCCGTCAGCTGACGCGGACGTCTTGCCGTCAGCCACCGTCACTGCATCGCCGATTCTTTGGCTCCGCCGCCGGGACGCACCCACGTGCGCGACGCGGCAACCACTGCTCGCGAGACAGCGTGTGAGACATTCTCGTCGAACACGCTCGGCACGCTATAGGACGCGTTGAGCCGGTCCGGCGACACCACATCGGCGATCTCCTCGGCGGCCGCCGCCAGCATCTCGTCGGTGATTTCGGTGGTCTGCGCATCCAGCAAACCCCGGAACACGCCGGGGAAGGCCCCCGCACATTGTTGATCTGGTTCGGGAAATCCGACCGCCCGGTCGCGACCACGGCCGCGTGCGCCTGGGCCCGGGCCTGGGCCTGGATCGGGTCGATCTCGGGATCGGGGTTGGCCAGCGCGAAGACCACCGCGCCGGGGTTCATCGCCGCCACGTCACCGCCTTCGATCACGTTGGGCGCAGACACCCCGATGAACACGTCGGCACCGGCGATCGCGTCATGAATGGAGCCGACCAGCCCGCCGGCGTTCGTCACACCGGCCACCTCGGCGAGGTTGGGGTCCATCCCGGCCCGCCCGCGGTGAACGATCCCGGCGATGTCGACGCCGACGATGTCCTTGGGGCGCTGCAACAACAGCAGCCGGATGACGGCACTTCCCGCCGCCCCGACACCGGACACCACGATCCGGCAGTCGTCTCGGTTGCGCAGTGGCACCTTGGATGTCACCTCGATCTTCCTGCCGAGGTGGACCAGGAACGTCCGGTCCGCGCGCTTGCGGACCTGACAGCCAGCCAGATTGTTGACGGCGGCCGTGATCTCGTCGGCGTGCGCCGCTGACGTGGCGTTGGCGGACAGGTCTACCACCAGCTGACCGGCCGCCGATTCGACCACGTCGAATGCGGTGATCACCCCACCGTCCTGCCCGACCGCCGTCGTCAACTCCCCCGCCGCGGTGGCGGAGGGCGGCGCCGCGATCCGCATGGTGATCGAGTACCCGGGTCCGGGGACTGGCATCGGGTCGGCTCCTCACGCCGGAAGGTGCAGTGGTCAGAAAGTGCATGGTGAAGAACTGCTTCGTCACAAAGGCTTGGTGAAAAGTGCTTGGTCAATACCGCATGGTCAGTCGGTGCAATGGTCACCGGCGCGGGTGCCCGGGGTCTGCTGCGACTCGCGCTCCGTGCCCGCACAGCGTAATCCGGCGGGCGGGATACGAGGGACCCAGCGCAATCGTGCAGCCGTGGCCGATCTGACCAGCGCCGCGAACTCCGCTGGTCCGGTCGTCAGCCAAAAAGTTGACAGGACGTCGTCAACCGGGCGCGGTCGGCCGATCAATGTCCATCCCACTGCCGATGTCCGCGCACTCGACCAGCCGTGCGCCCCGGGCCGACAGGTAGTCCCGTGCGCCGCGATCGCCAGTGACCGCTGCGGATGCGCCGACCCAATGGTCGGCTCCCAGCAGCACCGGATGACCCGGTCGGCCGTCGTAGGCGGCCCGGAGAAGTGCCGATCGGACGTCGACGGCTCGGGCGGCCGCCAGCACGCGGGCCACCACGTCCACGCCAACACCTGGCAGATCGACGAGCATCACCAGCGCGGCGTCGATTGGCGGTTCGTCACGCCGCGCAGTCTGCGCCGACACCATGTTCTGCGCCGTCACCATGCTCTGCGCCGTCACCTCCGACGTCGCGATTAGTGCCAACAGCCCCGCGCGCAGGCTTGACCCCATGCCCTGCTGGTAGTCCGGGTTCGTCACCACCCGTACGTCCACCGGGACCAGCGCTGCCACCTGATCAGCGCTGGCGCCGACCACCACCAACCGCGGGTCACAGGCCTCGAGGACAGCAAGGGAACGGACCACCCAGGGTCCGGAACCGGTGTCCACCAACGCTTTCGGCATACCGAAGCGGCGGCCGAGGCCGGCCGCCAGCAGGACTGCGGCGATGCGGGAAGGGCGAGCGGACCGGGTCAGCGGTTGATGACCGTGTGCGGGTGGATGTAAGGGACCTGCGGGAGCGGGAACTGGACCTCACCGAACGGCGACAGCGCGCCCTGCACGTGCGTGCTGAGTTCGGTGACGGGATGCTCGCCGTCGGGCAGGTCCGGCCACGTCGGGTCGACACCCTTACCGCGTTCGTCGGCCACGGATCCTCCTCGCGTCACGGGCGGCGACCACCACCGCCCGCCGTGCCTGCACCGTTGATCATGACAGAAGTGATCATGACAGGAGCAGGAGGATGGTCGGCCACCCTCCCCTGTATTGTCCCGCACCTGCGCCGATCCGCTCAACAGCCGCCCCACGTCACACTGTCGCGTCGCGCCCCCGACCCACACGGTCGGGGCGGCCGCACCGCCCCTTTTCTGGCGCGGATCATCATCGCCGGCGCGCATCAACGTGGCGGTTGTGGGAACGGTGAGACAGAAGTCAACGATTTCGTCCACGCTGTGGATGATGATCCGCGCAGCACCAGGGGCCGGCCGCCGGACAGTTGACGCGGCACCGGGCGCCACCCCGCCCGGCCCGTCACTACCGTGGTTCAGGTGCCGACGACTCTGGACTGGCTGCGCTCACGGGACGACCGTGAGCTGGTCGGGCTGTTGCGTGCCCGTCCCGATCTGACGGTGCCGGCGCCGACGGACCTCACCGTGCTGGCCGGGCGGCTGAACACCGGGCCGTCGGTATGGCGGGCCATGGAGTCGCTGACCCTGTTCCACATCCAGATCCTGCAGGCGCTCGCCGTACTGGGTGCCGCGAAGCACGCCGTCGCCCGGGACGACATCGCCGACCTGCTCGGCCCTGACGTGCCCGACCTGGCACTGGCCAGCGCATTGGGCGATCTCGAACTGCTCGCGCTGGTCCGTGGCACCGATGTCGTGCACATGCCGTCGGCCGTATCGGCGGCTCTCGGCCCGTACCCGGCGGGGCTCGGGTCACCCGGGCAGCTGACCGTCGACGAGGCGCGCGCAGCCCTGGCCGGGGTGAACGACGACCAGCGAAGCGTCCTCGATCGACTCGCGCACGGCACGCCGCGGGGTAGCGCAGATCACCGATCGCGGGTCGCCGCCGCGCTTTCGGAGCTCGTCGAGTCAGGGCTGCTGCGGCGGGTCGACGCCGGCACCGTGGAGCTGCCGCGAGAGGTGGGCATCGCGCTGCGGGGTGATCGCCCGCTCGGAGAGATCCAGGTCCGGCAACCGGTAGGCGAGGAGCGCGACCACGGCATCCGCACGGTCGACGGCACCGGAGGGGGGCAGTCGCTGGCCACGGTGGCAAGACTCGGCAGGCTGCTGGAATTGATCGGGCAGAATCCCCCACCCGCGTTGAAATCCGGCGGGCTGGGCGTCCGCGAACTGCGCCGGCTGGCCAAGGCCATGGGTGAGGACGAGGCGTCCACCGCTTTGGACGTCGAGTTGCTGGCGGCCGCTGCGATCATCGCCACCTCGGACGCTCGTGGGCGCTCCGCCGACGCCTGGACACCGACCAAGACCGCCGACGAATTCCTGGCGCTGCCGCACGAACAGGCCTGGGCGCTGATCGCGCAGACCTGGCTCGACCTGCGCCGCAACCCTTCCCGGGTAGGTACCCGGGATGCGGCCGACAAGGTGCTGAACGCGCTGTCGGTGGAGCTGTCCTGGATCCGCGGGCCCGCGGAGCGGCGCTTCGTGCTCGGCGCGCTGTCCGACCTGCCGCTGGGATACGGGCTGGACCGTTCGTCACTGTCCGCGCGGCTGGCCTGGCGATCACCGCTGCGGCCGCCGGAACGCCGGGACGCGGTGCTGACCTCGACCGTCACGGAGGCCACTGCGCTCGGCCTGGTGGCCTTCGATGCGCTGACCACGGCCGGCCGAGCGGTGTTGCGCGGCGACATCGACGAGGCCGCAGCGGCTCTGGAAGCGGCATTGCCCGCACCGGTGGACACCGTCCTCATCCAGGCGGACCTGACGATCGTCGCGCCCGGCCGGCTGGAGCCGGAGCTGGCCACCAGGCTCGGCCAGGTCGCAGACGTGGAGTCGGCCGGCAGCGCCACCGTGTACCGGGTCACCCCGCAGACCATCAGGCGTGCGCTGGACGCCGGCGCGTCCACCGCGGACCTGCACGAGCTGTTCACCCGGCATTCGGCCACCGGTGTGCCGCAGGCCCTCAGCTACCTGATCGACGACATCGGCCGGCGGTACGGGGTGTTGCGGGCCGGCCGAGCCGGAACTTATGTGCGCAGCGACGACCCGGCGTTGATCGACCAGGCCGTCGCCGAGGCGGCCCAGGGCGCGATCACCCTGCGCCGGCTCGCTCCGACGGTGGCAATCACCGCCACGTCCCTCGACGACCTGATCAACCACCTGAGGTCGGCGGGAATGGTGCCGGCGGCCGAGGACGCCGGCGGCGGGGTACTGGACCTGCGTCCACGACCGCAGCGGATCAAGGCGTCGCCACCGATCCACCAACTGTGGCGCGAACCGGCGCCACCCAGCGACGATCAACTCGACAACCTGGTGGCCCGGATGCGCAGCGCAGATCGGGCGGGCGCGGTCAGCGGCACCGGTCGCGGCCAGGGTGCGGCGAGCCCACCCGGCGCTTCGCTGACCCTGCTGCGCGACGCCGCCGATCATCGCGGGTCGGTGTGGATCGGCTATGTGGATGCCGAGGGTGGTACGTCACACCGGATCATCGAGCCGGTTGCCATCTCCGGTGGGGCCGTCGTCGCCTACGACCGGCTGCGCGGCGCGATGCGGACGTTCGCGCTACACCGGATTTCCCGGGTGAGGCCGGTGGATGACGACGGCATCGAGGAGCCGGTGAGTGCGGTCGACGATTGATCGTCGGATAACGGGGAACCGACGGTCCGGACCCCAACGTCCGGACCCGAACGTCCGGACCCGACGGAAGAACGGTGATCGGATGAGCCACCAGGAGCTGAAGGCATACTGCCTGGCCAAGCCGGGTGCGTGGCAGGACGAGCCGTGGGGAGGTGATCACGTCGCGAAGGTCAGCGACAAGATCTTTGCCTTCCTCGGATCCGACGACGGCACCACCATCGGACTCAAGTGCGCGCGGTCCGCAGAGGACGCGCGGGAGTGGCGACAGCAGTATCCCAACGACGTGACGGTGACCGCGTACATCGGCCGGTACGGCTGGAACACCTTCGTTGTCGGTGGCGCGGTGCCCGACGGCGAGTTGCGGGAGGCCATCGACGCCTCTTACGAAGACGTGGTGAGCCGGTTGCCGAAGTCGCGGCGCCCTGGGTGATCGGGCCGGCCCTCGCGGCGAGTGGGCGCCGGGGTGCGGACTGGTCGTCCGGCTCGTGCCCGCTCATGGCCGGCCGAGGCAGAGCACCTCGGGTGACGTCGGGTGCACCAGGGTGTGCACCGTGCCCTGCGGGCAGTTTCTGTCGTTGACGGTGTTCCGCAGCACGGCCAGCACCCGGTAGAGCCCTGACGTCGAACCGCCGCTGGCGATGCGGCACGTCACCTTGCCGACCTGACTGCCCGACGACCCCGCGTACAGGCAGTCGCCGACGGCGGCGACATAGTTCAGGCACAGCACCGCGGAGTCGCGGGTGACGAGCACGACATCGGAGGACACCGCAGCGCAGCGCGAGGAGTCGGAGGTGTCCTCGTAGCGGGCCACCACCTGGAAATCGACCTCGGCGGACCCGCAATCGACCGGGACGACCGACAGTCCGCCCCGGGAGCTCAGGCAGTCGCCGGCAGCGAGGTCACCGGAACCACCCAACGGCCGCGCCGAGTTCGACCAGAGCGCCAGGCCCGTCACCACCGCGACGGCGACGACAGCGGCCAGGACGACCAGCCCGGCTCGCCGCGACGGGCGCCGCGGTACGTCGTCGAAGGAACCCAGCGCCGCGCGTGGAGGTGACGGGAACTGCTCGCCCGGCCAGTCGTCGTGCGGGGGAGCTGTCGAGTGACCACTTTCGATCCCTCGACCCGCCCGGAAGGGGCCGAAAGTGGTCACTCGACGCTGGTCCGGGTGCGGCGGCGGACGCGGCGGCGGCGGGTGGACAACGGGCTGCTCCGGTCCCCGCCCGCGCCCGATCGGCCGCACCTGGTCGGCCGGCAGACCGCCAGGACCGATCTCCAGCGCCCGCCAGCGCGGCGCGGGTCCGGGCTCGGTCATGATGCCAAGCCTGCCATCGTCGGGGACGGTCGGAGCCGCGGGCCCGTCACCGCGTGACGGCAAGCCGTCAGTCGCCGGTCAGTGGCCCGACGTCGACGATCGCGATCACCGGTTCGCCGGCCTCGTCGGAGGCGGCCAGGTCGATGTCGGCGCTGATCCCCCAGTCGCGATCACCCGCCGGATCGTCGAAAACCTGCCGGACATGCCAGGTGTCGGCGGAGCGGGTGATCATCGCCAGGTCCGCGGCGCGGGCCGCCGGGCCGATGCCCAGATCGTCGTACTCGTCCCAGTACGGCTGCATCGCCTCGGCCCAGCGCTGCTCGTTCCAGCCGGTCCCCAGGTGCAGGTCGGCCAGTGCGGCGTACCTGCGGTGCGCGAGCAGTTCCACCCGCCGGAACAAGCCATTGCGGACCATGACGGTGAAACCGCGTTCGTTCGCGGTGATCCCGCGCTCGCCGGCCCGCGCCGTCGGCGGCCGAACGACCCCGTCGGTGATCGTCAGCTCGTCGGCGTCCGGATGTGCCAGCGCCTCCCACTCGTCCAGCAGGCTGGAGTCGACACCGCGGACGAGCTCGCCAAGCCAGGAGATCAGGTCGTTCAGGTCCTCGGTCCTGGCGTCCTGCGGGACGGTCCGGCGCATCGCCCGGTAGGCATCCGCAAAATACCGCAGCACCACACCTTCCGACCTGGTCAGGCCGTAGAACGCCACGTATTCGGAGAACGTCATCGCCCGCTCGTACATGTCCCGGACCACCGATTTGGGCTCGGGGGTGTACTCGGCGATCCACGGGTGTCCCTTGCGGTACGACTCGTACGCGACCTCGATGAGATCGGAAAGCGGCTTGGGGTGGTCGATGTCCTCCAGCAGTTCCATGCGTTCCTCGTACTCGATGCCCTCGGCCTTCATCGCGCCGATCGCATCGCCGCGCGCCTGGTGGCGCTGCGCGTACAGCACCGGGCGAGGGCCCTCCAGGGTCGCCTCGATGAGCGAGACCACATCCAGCGCATAGGTTTCCGACTCGCGATCCAGGATGTCCAGGGCGGCGAGCGCGAGCGGCGAGAGCGGCTGGTCGAGGGCGAAATCCAGCTGCAGGTCGGCGGTCAGCCGGTACCGGCGGCCGGTCTCGTCCGGTTCGTCGAGGCGTTCGACAACTCCGGCGGCCAGCAGCGCGCGGGTGATCGCGATCGCCCGGAGCGCGTGCCGCAGCTGCCGGTTGCGCGGTTCGTGACTGTCCTCGATCAGCCGTCGCATGGCGGCGAAGGCGTCGCCGGGCCGCGAGATCACTCCCAGCACCATGGCGTGGGACAACCGAAAATGGGAGGTCAGCGGTTCGGGTTCGGCGACGACCAGCTTGTCGAAGGTCATTTCCGTCCAGTTGACGAAGCCCTCGGGTGGCTTGCGCCGGATGACCTTTCGCTTCTTCGCGGGGTCGTCACCGGCCTTGGCGACGGCGCGTTGGTTCTCGATGACGTGCTCGGGAGCGAGCACCACCACGTCACCGGCGACGTCGAAACCGGCCCGCCCGGCGCGGCCCGCGACCTGATGGAATTCCCGGGCGGACAGCAGCCGGGTGCGCCGGCCGTCGTACTTGCTCAGTGCGGTCAGCAGTACCGTCCGGATCGGCACGTTGATGCCGACGCCGAGGGTGTCCGTCCCGCAGATCACCTTCAGAAGGCCCGACTGGGCGAGCTTCTCGACCAGCCGCCGGTACTTGGGCAGCATTCCCGCGTGGTGCACGCCGATGCCGTGCCGCACCAGCCGCGACAGCGTCCGGCCGAAACCAGGCGAGAAGCGGAAATCGCCGATGGTGTCGGTGATCTCGTCACGTTCGGCGCGGGTGGCGACGGTCAGGCTGGCCAGCGCCTGGGCCCGTTCCAGGGCGGCGGCCTGGGTGAAGTGCACGATGTAGACCGGCGCGCGATTGGTTGCCAGCAGGTCCTGCAAAGTCTCGGTCAGTGGCACCAGTGTGTACGAGAAGTGCAGGGGGACAGGGCGTTGCACCCCGGTCATCACCGCGGTCGGGCGGCCGGTGCGCTTGGTCAGGTCGTCGGCGAAGAATCGGACGTCACCCAGGGTCGCGGACATCAGCACGAACTGCGCCCGGGTCAGCTCGAGCAGCGGGACCTGCCAGGCCCAGCCGCGCTGCGGGTCGCCGTAGTAGTGGAACTCGTCCATCACCACGATGCCCGCGTCGGCGTCGATGCCCTCCCGCAGCGCGATACCGGCGAGGATCTCGGCGGTGCAGCAGATGATCGGGGCGTCGGCGTTGACGGCCGAGTCGCCGGTGATCATCCCGACCGCTGCCGGGCCGAAGATCTCCACCAGGTCGAAGAACTTCTCCGACACCAGCGCCTTGATCGGCGCCGTGTAGTACGCCCGCCGCCCGGTGGCCAGTCCGGCGAACAACGCCGCGGTGGCGATCAGGCTCTTGCCTGAGCCGGTGGGGGTGCCGACGATGACATTGGCGTCGGAGACGATCTCCAGCAGCGACTCCTCCTGGTGCGGGTACAGGGTGAAGCCGCGTTCGGTCGCCCAGGCGGAGAACGTGTCGAACAGGGTGCCAGGGTCCGGGGGTGTGGTGACGGTGCCGTCCGGCTGCACGCCCCCGGGTTCGCCGGGGACCTGGAGCCGCGCACTCCAGGCGCCCTCGTTCTCCCAGGCGGGGACGAGGTCGGCGATGGTCACCGGCTCAGCCTTTCACGGCAGGCGGCGGGCGTCGTCCGGGTCGGCTCGGTCCGCCGCGCTCAGGACCGACATCGCGGCCCGGTCGACGGCACCGGGCGCGTGCGGCCGGACCGCACTCCCGGACTCGCGCGGCTCAACCGGTTGACTCGCGTCACTCCAGTCCCATAACCGCGACGTTCGGCGGCGCCGGCGACGTTGATCCGCGCCGTTTGGGCGCCCGCTACCAGGCGGTGGGCTTGCCCGCGGTGCAGAGCCAGGTGGTGAAAAACGCGTCGAGATCGGCGCCGCTGACCTTCTCGCTCAGCGCGATGAAGTCGGCCGTCGTGACGTTGCCGTAGCGGTGGTCGCGGTACCAGGTCCGCAGGATGGTGAAGAATTTGTCGTCGCCGATCTTCTCCCGCAGAGCCTGCAGGGTCATCGCGCCGCGGTTGTAGACCGGGGAGCCGAACAGCTTGGCCGGGTCACCGGGATTGGCGGGCGGTGGGTTCCACAGGCGGTCGGTGGCGGGCCGCGCCAGCAGGGCCGTGAACTCGCCGTGCGCCGATTGCAAGCCCGTGTGCTCGGACCACAGCCATTCCGACAACGTCGCGAACCCCTCGTGCAGCCAGATGTCCGGCCACTGGGTCAGGGTGACGGCGTCGCCGAACCACTGGTGAGCGATCTCGTGGGCGAGTGTCGGCTCGTCCGGCGCGCTGTCGAAGACCGGCTTGGTCTGGGTCTCCAGTGCGTACCCGACGTCGGGCGCGTTGTCGACGATCGCGCCCACGGTCTCGAACGGGTAGCGGCCGTAGAGCCCGGAGAAGTAGTCGACGATCTCCGGCAGCTTGGCCAGAACCGTCCACGCAACGTCCTGGTTCGGATCGACGGCCACATAGGTGGGGATGCCGCCGGGCGTCCGGCCGCGCCTGACCTCGAATTTCCCGAAGGTGATGGTCGCCAGGTAGGAGGCCATCGGGTACCGCTCGAACCAGTGGAAGGTGGTCCGGCCGTTCTTGCTGCGCTGCGAGAGCAGCGCACCGTTGCCGACCGCAGTGAGCCCGTCGGGCACGGTGAGCTGCACGTCGTAGGTGGCCTTGTCGGTCGGGGTGTCGTTGGCGGCGAACCAGCCGGGTGCGCCCTGCGGCTCCCCCACCACGAAGGCCCCGTCATCGGTCGGCACCCAGCCTTCAATGGCATCGTCCGGGTCGGTGACGACCTCGGGTGTGCCGGCGTACTGGATCTGCACCACGAACGGAACATGTTGGCGCAGCGGTCGTTCCGGGGTGATCGTCAGTTCCTGCGCCGGTTCGGTGTTGTCCTGGGCAGGGCGGGTGAAGGTGGCGGGGGCGCCGTTCACCCGCACGCCCTCGACCGTGAAGCCGCGGAGGTCGAGATCGAAGCTGCTCAGCGCCTGGGTCGCCGTCGCCAGGACCGTCTCGGAGCCGGTGAGCACCTTGCTCTCGGGCTGCCAGGTCAGATCCAGGCGGTAGTGCCGGACGTCGTAGCCGCCGTTCCCGCCGAACGGGAAGAACGGGTCGCCGACCCCCGGCGATCCGGGACTGCCGGCGGGCGGTGATCCGGCGACGGGCGGTGACCCGGCGGCGGACGGTGACCCGGCGGCGGACGCAGTCGCCGCGGCGGGCGCGGCCAACGCCAGGCACCCGGTGAGGACGAGGACTGTGGCGATCCGGAGGCGGGGCATGGCTCGCCCTCGCCGTCCAACGGATGCGAGTCAAGTACGGCGATGCTTTGGCATGAATTTGTCTGAATCGACAGAAACCATCTGCGGTGGTGACTCTCGCCGTCATCGTGATCATGGATCAGGCCCGGTTCGGCTCCTCGCGGCAGCGCTCAGCTGCGACGGCGGAGCCGTCCGTGCGGAGTTGTCCACAGGCCAGATCGCGATCTGCGAATCGGCGCCGCTGCTCTGATACCGTCGGCGCGCATCACGGCCTGCAGGTGGGCGCGGCGGTCGCGGGAGGAGTCGGATGTCGTCGGCGGATCAGCTGGAGCTGTCCCCCAGCCGGCTGGAGTCGGCCTCGGAGCAGCTGGGGAACGACGCCCTCGAGGCCAGGTTCACCGCCGACCTGATGAGTGTCGCCGGCGGCCCACTCGGTGATCCGGAGATCGGCATCGGTGTTCGAGCAGCTTTGATCGGGCTCGGCCGCGCGTACGGCGACGGATTCCGGACCGTGGCGAACGAGCTGGACGCCCTCGCTGCCCAGGTGACCTCCACCGCGCGGCTTGCCGTGCTGGTGGACAACAACGTCGCCGGCTACTTCACGCCCAGCGACGCAATCTGATGGACGCCTGATGACTCTGCCGACCGTCCGATGACTCTCGCAGGCGCCGCCGCCCGGTTCGACTACCCCGGCGACGATCCGGCGGCGCTCGTCGCGGCCGCAGACCAGCTCGATCTGGCCGCTGCCAGGGTTGACCGTCTGACGCAGTCGATCCAGCTGTCCCGTCAGGCGCTGCGCGAGGCCTGGACGACCCAGGCGGCCGAATTGGCGGACGCGGATATCGGCGTGCTGGCCACCGGGCTGCCGGTGGTCCGCTCCGGACTGGACGCGGCACAGGCGGCGGTGCTGACCCACCGCGGCACGTTGACCCGGATCAGGGCGGACGTCGACGAGCTGCGGATCCGTTCTCTGCGCGCCGAACACGCCATCGCGGCCGCGGATGCCAAGTTCGACGAGCTGGCCGACCGCACCGACCCGATGAGTGGGCTGCTCCGGCAATCGGCGGAAGATGCGGGGCAGGCAGCGACCGCTTCGCACCAGTCTGTCGCCGAGGAGTATCAGCAGCTGGTCCACCAGGCGAACACCTCCGCGCAGTCCTGCGCCGACGCGCTCGCTTCGGCGTGGGATCCCGCCGGCCGATCGCGCAGCAGCAACCTCGCGGATCCGGGTGGCGTTCTCCTCTCGCGGGGCGGCATGTCGGTGAGCAGCCTGAGCATGCTGAGAATCCAGCGGGAGGTCGAAGAAGCGATCGCGCTCGCGACGCAGATCGACGGACTGCAACAACCGACCGCGACCGACCCCGCACTGCAACAGCGCGTCGCCCGACTCGCCGCGATCTGGGACAAGGATTCCGATAACGGCGTCTTTGCCACCAGGTTCTTCTCCACGCTCGGCGCCGACGGGACCGTTGACCTGCTGGCCCGCGTCGGGACCCTCATCCAGCCCACCGGGCCAGCCGGGACCGGCGCCCTGACCGATGAACTCATCCGCGGTCTGCAGACCGATCTCGGCGCGGGCCTGGCGATGTCCACCACGGGTATCGAATACGGCCCGAGTGGATTGCTGCAGGACTCCATGCCCGGCGGTCTGAGCGTCGACTGGCTGACCGCGCTGATGGCGCGGGGGCGGAGCCAGATCACCGTGCCCTGGAACGACGTGCCCATCCAGGTCAGCGGTTACGTGCCACTGATGGCGACGCTCGCCCAGGGTCAGGGGTTCAGCGCGGGAGTGCTGCGGGCACTCGGGGACGACATGAGGGACATGGAGGTTCAGTACGCCGCGAACGGCAATGGCGCCGGCGACACGGTGTGGAGCAGTACGGCCCCGGTGCGGGTGCGCTGGGACTGGAGCACCGACGGCACCCGATTCCCGATGGGCAACGACCCCTTCACGTCGTGGACCGCGGCGATGATGGGCTCACCCGGTGCGTCCACCACCGTGCTGGCCACCGATCCCGCACTGCTGAACCACCTGCTCAACGGCCGCAGCTGGCTGCTGCGGGATTCGGGCGAGGATTTCGGCGCGACCCAATGGTTGTACCGCGTCGCGGACGAGAACGAGCCGTTGGAGGGTCTGGCCGCCTTCGGCAACGCCCTGCCGGCCATGGTCGGCCAGGGTGCGCTGAGCGAGGACTCGGCCACCGCGTTCAACAACGTGGTCCGCGCGCTCGGCGACAACTCGTGGAATGCCCGTATCGACGCCGGCGATTTCCAGGAGTCCGACTGGATCCCGCCGGAACTGCGACCCGGCGTCGGCACCATGCTGGTGTTGAACGCCGACACGCTGAATTCCGTGTTCGCTGAACCGAACAGCGTTGGTAGCGAAGCTTTCTCGCGCGTCCTGGCGGATGTTGCCAAGGATCAGGGCACCGACGCGAACGGCCACACGGTGATCGACCGACTGATGTCCGCGCAGTATTCGGTGATCGCCGCGCAGAGTGTCGACGGCGCCATCAGCACCGCGGACCTGGAGGCGCAGGCACGCATCGCGGCCACCCTGGCGCACGGTCATGGCGCCGCGAACATCGGCCTGCAACAGACATCGGATGCTGCACACAATGCGAGCGTGGCGACGGTGGCCGGGGTGGTACAGCTCGGCCTCGACCACAGCCCGACACCTGTGACCTGGACGACGCAGGCCTATCAGCTTTTCGGCGGGGACCTCGTGCAGGGATTGACCAGCCAGTTCACCCAGGACACCGCGCTGCCGGCCAGGAATGAGACCTCCGACTGGACCAGCTCGCTGGCGGACGAGGTCATGCAGACGTCCAGGAATCAGTGGTACGCCTTCGTGTTCGATGAGCTGCCGCCGCCGGACATGCCCGGCGTACAACTGGTCGACCCCACCGGGCGGCCGTACGCCTGGTCCGAACTGGACAGGACCTCCGCGCTCTGGGCGGTCCGTGAATGGCCGCCTGATCGCGAGAAACCCAGGCAGATCAGCTCGCAGATGTGGACCGCGTTCGACGGTCAGGTCGCTGCGATGAAGGCCTACCGGATTCCCTACGCGGACGGAACATGAGCCGATCCTGCGCGACCGGCCCTCTGCTCGCCGGCGTCCTGCTGCTGGGGTTCACCGCCGCCTGCAGCGGCCCGAGTGCTGACGACCCGGCGCCATCGGGATCGGCAGTGGCCCTGCCACACAAGGGAACGCCCATCCCGGGAGTGCTCGCTGCGGACCTGATCAGCACTGCACGCGCCACGCTTCCCGGCAGCCTGCAGGAGGACACCCGGTTGGCCGGCACCGGTTACGTCACCTGGACCCACACCGAGATCGGCTATCCCGGTGAGCACGACCGCGACTTCATCACCACCAATGCGCCGGCGATCACCATCTTCTGGGAGGACGACGGAGCGGTCATCCTGGTCGGGTGCGGAGACATGGTCAACGCGGGGCTTTCCCCGGCCATGGCAGTGTGCACCGACCTGTCGATCACCGGGGTGCCGACCGGGGCGCTGCGGTCCAATTTCTCCGCCTACCCGGACAAGCCCTGGGAGGTGGCACAGCCCTTTCCGCAGATCGCCCTCGCCGGTTTCGACTACCCCGCGGCACCTCCGAAAACCGGCACCGCAAGGAGTTTCAGCGTCACCGGTCCAGATCCGCCGTCCATCGAGCCGACCAACACCTCGTCCCTGTGACGACGACGGCGACCGCTGGACGGCTGTCCGATCCGTCGCCCGACCCAGTCCCCGACGGACCGCGGACAATGCAGGAGGCACCAGCCCTGGCCCGCGCACCGCCGACCGGCCCCGGCCCCGGCCCTGGCCCTGGCCCTGGCCCTCACGATCGATGGAGATGCTCGATGGACACCGCTCAGGTGGAGCAGCCCACCGCCGACGCGCTTGCGGACGCCGTTCCCCGTTGTCGCCTGGCGGGCCGTCATCAACCTCGATGCCACCTCCAGCCTGCTCGAGCACGCGGTGGTGCCGGCGCTGGCCGTCATCGACTGGGTCGCATTCGGCTCTGGGCGGGTACGGCAGCTTTGGTGGACCTCGCTGAGCTGGCTGATCCTGCCGATCGGGTACCTGGCCGTCTACTACAACCTCCGGGACTCGTCGGGTGAGCCGCTCTACCCATTTCTCGATCCGGGTGCGGCGAACTTCTGGACCTGGGTGGGCATCATGATCGGGGTGTTCATCGCGGTCGGAGCCGTGGTGTGGAGCGTCGGGTTGCTGCGGTCGGCCGGTCGCCGATCCGGGGCCGCCGCGGCGGCCCCGATGCCCGACCGATGAAACGGCAGGCGATGACCACGATGACCTAGCCGGTATCGAGATCACCGGTCCTGCAGTGGTTCTCGGTCCGAGGTATGACGTCACCGCGCTGGCGACCGCAGCCGTGGCGACGGCGAACAGGCTGGCTCACGGGGCTTCGTCCCACTTGTGGCGGCGTTGTCCCACTTGTGGCGGCGTTCTTTCGGTGATGCGGGACGACTACGGGGTGGCGGGCAGCGGCAAGGATCGCCGCGTGCTGGAGCTGTCCGACACGCCCAGGAGTCTCAGGTCGTGGGATTCCGTGTCCCAGGAATCGTAGGTGCGGACGTGGTAGACGAGGTTGTCGTGGTCGCGAACGACGTACCACTGCGTGTAGTCCCCGGATGCGGCCACCTGACGGGGAACATGCACCAGGTCAAGGGCGTGAAACGCCTGGTTGACCGCAGTCCGCGCATCCTTCGCCGTCACCGACACGGTCGAGAGCACCGTGGCTCGGATGAAGCGCGACGGCGGTGTGACGTCGCCGGGCAACCCCAGCAGGCCGGTTCCGTTTCCCGTCGGGTTGACCGCTACTCCCATCAGGTTGACCGGTGTGGCCTCCGCATTGGTCAAGTTGACGTAGTTGCGCAGATTCGTGTTGTGCCAATCGAAGGTGGGAGAATTGGTGAGCACCCCGACGGGGTTGTCGTGAAAGACCGGCGCGCCGTCCAGGAACTCCACGACCAGGTCTCCGCCGTGGGCGTCGTGTACGGCCAGATGCATCGGGAAAGCAAAGTCGAGCAGCGGCTTGACCATGTCGGGCATGGTCCGGTCGGCAGGCCACAGCATCCGGACGGGGGCGTTCCACACCTGCACTCCCGCAAAGGCCGCACACACGTCCTGCACGGTCGCGCAGGTGCCAAGGATCCAGGACCCGAAATGAATGAGATCGATCGCCGGCGCCGGGCCGGACGCAGGCGGTTTCGCCGGCAGCGTCGTTTCGGGCAGCCACAATGTGCCGATCGACAGGCCGGCGTCATTGAGGCCGTCGCACGCCGCCCACTCAAATCCGAACGCGTCCATCGCGACATATCCGTGCGCATTCGTCCAGCGCAGGGTCTCGACGTCGCTGTGAGTGCGGGTGGCCGACCACTGCTGACCGACCGGTACCACTTGTAGTTTGGATTCGAGTTCCTCGGCGAAATCCATGGTGCGCGCCGAAACGTGGAGATCCGCGAGTTGAACGAGGCGCACGTCGGTGCACATGTTATTGCCCCCCAAGCGGATGGATTCTCCGTCGAAACCGCCGCGCTCCCACCGTAGCATTTCGCTGCGACGGTCGACCTCGAGCCGGTCGGCGTCCGCGAAGAAAGGCATCCTTGGTGATCCCCATCCGACCCCGGTCGCGAGGGGGGAACGAGCCCGAATCGGACACGAGTCGCCGACTACTGCTGCGGTAACACCCGCCGGCCCGTGGGGTCGAAATTGGAAACGCCGACAATTGGCCCGATTTGCTGCGGGAATGGACAAGGCAGTCGCCTGCGTGCTTCTTTCAACGCGACCGACACCGTCGAATTCCAGCCGGGTGAGTTGGCTGAAGTCCGTGAGCGCCACTCGGCGCGCTCGTCTGGCGCGTCCCGCATCGCGACAAACGCCCAGGCGTTCGGCGGATCGAGGTCGCCGGGTGTCGTTCCGGCAGCAACGAGCAGCCCACGCCTGATCCCCCGCGAGAGCGATGCGAGCCGCCGCGATCGACACGTCCAGGGTGCGGCCGACGTCGGTGCCCCCGCCGGGCGCGGATCAACATCGACAGCGCGGACGAACCTGCGCCTTTTGGGACTGGTGGTGCAGAAGTGAACGATTTCACACGCGGGGGCGATGTTGATCCGCGCTGACAACGGCGATTCCGGGCACGCGAGGAACTGGGGGACACTGGATGGGTTGCCCGCGCACCAGCGGGCATCCGCGCGCAGAGCGCGGGCAAGCCGCCATTTGTGAAGGATCCGCCCGTGACCGACGGCCCGCTGATCGTGCAGTCCGACAAGACCCTGCTGCTGGAGATCTCGCACCCGGACGCGGCGGCCGCGCGCGCGAACATCGCGCCGTTCGCCGAACTCGAGCGGTCACCGGAGCACATCCACACCTACCGGATCACCCCCCTGGCGCTGTGGAACGCGCGCGCCGCCGGGCACGACGCAGAGCAGGTGGTGGACGCGCTGGTGCGCTGGTCTCGCTTCCCGGTCCCGCAGGCGCTGCTCGTCGATGTGGTGGACACCATGGCCCGCTACGGCCGACTGGTGCTGCAGACCCACCCGGCGCACGGGCTGATCATGGCCTCGCGGGATCGGGCCGTCCTGGAAGAGATCCTGCGGCACAAGAAGATCGCCCCGATGCTGGGCGCCAGGCTCGATCCGGACACGGTGATCGTGCATCCGTCGCAGCGCGGGCACCTCAAGCAGGCGCTACTGAAGGTGGGCTGGCCCGCCGAGGACGAGGCCGGTTACGTCGACGGCGAGGCCCACCGCATCGAGCTCAACCTAGCCAACTGGCATCTCCGGTCGTACCAGGAAGAAGCGGTCGAGGGATTCTGGGCCGGCGGATCGGGTGTCGTGGTGCTGCCGTGCGGCGCCGGGAAGACGCTGGTCGGTGCGGCCGCGATGGCCCGGGCAGGGGCGACCACGTTGATCCTGGTGACGAACACTGTCGCCGGGCGGCAGTGGCGGCGCGAACTGCTGGCGCGGACATCGCTGACCGAGGAGGAGATCGGCGAGTACTCCGGCGAGCGGAAGGAGATCCGTCCCGTCACCATCGCCACCTACCAGGTGATGACCCGCAAGACCGCCGGTGTCTACAAGCATCTGGATCTGTTCGACTCCCGCGACTGGGGTCTGGTGATCTACGACGAGGTGCACCTGCTGCCGGCGCCGGTGTTCCGGATGACGGCGGACCTGCAATCCCGCCGCCGCCTCGGATTGACCGCCACCCTGGTGCGCGAGGACGGCCGGGAGGGCGATGTGTTCTCGCTGATCGGCCCGAAACGGTACGACGCCCCGTGGAAGGACATCGAGTCGCAGGGCTGGATCGCGCCGGCCGAGTGCATCGAGGTGCGGGTGACGCTCACCGACGCCGAGCGGCTCAGCTACGCCATCGCCGAACCGGAGGAGCGGTACAAGATCGCCTCCACGGCACGCACGAAGATGCCGGTGGTGCGCTCGATCCTCGATCGACACCCGAGTGAGCCGACCCTGGTGATCGGCGCGTACCTGGATCAGCTGGAGGAACTCGGCGAGGAACTGCAGGCGCCGATCATCCAGGGATCCACCCGCAACGCCGAACGCGAGCGACTGTTCGACGCCTTCCGGGCCGGCGAGGTGCCCACCCTGGTGGTGTCCAAGGTCGCGAACTTCTCCATCGACCTGCCGGAGGCCACCGTTGCCATCCAGGTGTCCGGCACCTTCGGGTCGCGTCAGGAGGAGGCGCAGCGGCTCGGAAGGTTGTTGCGGCCCAAGGGTGACGGGCGTCAGGCGCATTTCTATTCGGTGGTCTCGCGGGACACCCTGGACACCGACTACGCCGCGCACCGGCAGCGCTTCCTGGCCGAGCAGGGGTACGCGTACCGGATCGTGGACGCCGACGACCTGCTGGGTCCGGCGGTGCCGGGGACGCCTGAATAGCAGCAGCGGAGCCGGCTCCGCGATGCTTGACTGGTGCGCATGACCGGCACCGACCGCGCCGAGTTGGCCTGGACAGCCTCACAGACCGTCGCACAGGCGGCCTCCCTGTGGGACGTCGAGCCGGGTTACCTCAACACCTCGTCCTACGGGCCGCCCCCGCGCCCGGCGTGGGAGGCACTGCAACAATCGCTGGACGACTGGCGGGCCGGCCGGACAAGTTGGGAACCGTGGGCTGACGCAGTGGGGGTGGCCAGGCATTGGTTCGCGGCGCTGGTCGGCGTCGACCCAGCGACGGTCGCAACCGGTGCCGCCGTCTCCCAGCTGCTGGCCCCGGTGGCCGCCGCGGTGCCGGACGGCACACGCGTGCTGGTCCCGGACGTGGAGTTCACCTCCAACGTCTTCCCTTGGGCGGTGCACACCGATCGCGGCGTGACCGTGCGGACAGCACCTGTCGATCGGCTGGCCGACGCCATCGCACGTGACGTCGACGTGGTCGCCTTCTCGGCCGTGCAGTCGGCGACCGGGGAGGTGGCCGACGTCGCGGCGATCAGTCAGGCCGCACGCGACGTCGGCGCGTTGAGCGTGATGGACACTTCCCAGGCCATCGGCTGGTTGCCGGTCGATCCGAACGCCGCCGACCTGCAGGTCTGCGCGGCTTACAAATGGCTCTGCAGCCCCCGCGGCACCGCTTTCCTGGTGCATCATCCGGCCCTTGCCGAGAGGCATCCCGGCATCACCTCCCGGCTCAGGCCGCTCGCGGCCGGCTGGTTCGCCGGCGAGGTACCGCACGAGTCGTACTACGGGCCGCCTTTGCGGCTCGCCCGGGACGCGCGCCGGTTCGACATATCTCCGGCGTGGCATTGCTGGGTCGGCGCGGCGCCTGCGCTGCAGGTGCTGGCGGCGACCGGTGCCGGCGCGATCGGCGAGCACAATGTCGCGCTGGCCGACAGCTTTCTCACCGCGCTGGATCAGCCGCCGTCGAACTCGGCCATCGTGAGCGTGCCAGCCGACGACGCAGCCGTAGCCAGGCTCACGGCGGCGGGGGTTCGGTTCGGCGTGCGCGCCGGCCGGGTCAGGGTGGCCTTCCACCTCTACTCGACAGCCGACGATGTCGACATGGCGATCGGCGCACTACGGGGCTGAGCTCCGCTGATCGCCGACGCAGATGATGGGCCCGACGTCCCGGTCGGCCGTGGGCCGGTCGGCCGTGGGCCGACCGGCTGTGGGCCGACCCCGTGGGCCGGTCGGCCGTGGGCCACCGGTCGGCCCTTGGCCGCAGCATGCGGTGATGGGCGCAGCGCCGCCGATGCGCCGATTCCGCAGCCCAGTTCTTGGGAAAGACATTGGAATGCCCTGTGTCATCAGGCTTTCTGCGCGATGAGGGGTTGGCCGGCGCAGCGGGTGGGTACTGGCGAATCTGGGTGGCCGGATTGACCAGTCCCGTCCCCGATCCGTTCCGCCCGGTGCGGATCACCTCGACGAAGAGGAGATCACAATGACCGGCACCGCGCCGTCACCTATCAGGGTCCGATGAAGGTGTCCGTCGAAGAGATCGACTACCCCACGTTCGAACTGAAAGACGGCCCTGGCGTCAACCCCGCCAACGTCGGACGCAAAGTCCCGCACGGCGCCATCCTGAAGGTCGTGACGACCAACATCTGTGGCTCCGACCAGCACATGGTGCGCGGCCGGACCACCGCTCCCGACGGGCTGGTGCTCGGCCATGAGATCACCGGCGAGGTGATCGAGGTCGGCCCGGGCGTGGAGTTCGTCAAGGTGGGCGACATCTGTTCGGTCCCGTTCAACATCGCCTGCGGGCGGTGCAGGAATTGCAAGGAGGGCAAGACCGGGATCTGCCTGAACGTCAACCCTGATCGGCCCGGGTCGGCGTACGGCTACGTCGACATGGGCGGCTGGGTCGGCGGGCAGGCCGAGTACGTGCTGGTCCCCTACGCGGACTGGAACCTGCTGGTGTTCCCGGACAGGGACCAGGCGCTGGAGAAGATCACCGACCTGACGATGCTGTCGGACATCTTCCCCACCGGCTTCCATGGTGCCTACACCGCCGGCACCAAGGCCGGTTCGACCGTCTACGTCGCCGGCGCCGGACCCGTCGGTATCGCGGCCGCGGTATCGGCGCAACTGCTCGGCGCATCGGTGGTGATCGTCGGCGACCTGAACAAGGACCGGCTGGCCCAGGCCCGCAAGCACGGCTGCGAGACGGTGGACGTCTCGCAGGGCGATCCGCCGGACCAGATCGAACAGATCCTCGGGGTGCCCGAGGTCGATTGTGGTGTGGACGCCGTCGGTTTCGAGGCGCACGGACACGGCAAGGACTCCGGCAAGGAAGCGCCGGCGACCGTGCTGAACTCGCTGATGGACATCACCGCCGCCGGCGGTGCGCTCGGCATCCCAGGCCTGTACGTAACGGGTGATCCCGGCGCCGCCGACAAGGCCGCACAGCAGGGCTCGCTGTCCATCCGCCTCGGTCTGGGCTGGGCGAAGTCGCATTCGTTCGTCACCGGTCAGTGTCCGGTGATGAAGTACCACCGCGGCCTGATGAACGCGATCCTGCACGACAAGGTGCGCATCGGTGATGCTGTCAACGCCACCGTGATCGGTCTGGAGGACGCGCCGGAGGGGTATGCCGAGTTCGATTCCGGCGTCGCCCGCAAGTTCGTGCTCGACCCACACAACACCACGGGCAAGGTGACGGCGGCCTGAGCGGTGCTGGCGGAGCCGATGCCAAGACCGGCGTCGCTCCGCCATCGGCCGGCTCCTGATCCATCGCGTGGCTCCTGGTCTACCGGCCGTCTCCTGGTCTACCGGGTGGCTCCGAATTCCGGAACCGGGTGCCACGGCGAGACGGGTGCTCCAGGGTGCCGGAGGCGTGCCGGTTCAGCGCGATCACCCGCGTGTTGTGCCACAGTTGGTCCATGGCCAGGCTGGCCACCCGCCGCCCGCCTCGACCGCGAGCCGGCCGATCATGAACATCTGGCCGGGCGAACGAGAACGAGCCGAGGACGTCCAGCCCGAGGGCTGCGCCGACGAACCAGGGGGCGCTCCGTTCCTCGGTCGACAGCACGTGCCGGAAGCCGAAGCGGCTGGAAATCGTCTGGCCCCTGGAGGGGTCGAAGACACGGACCACCACGGGCAACTCGGGCCCGGATTCCCATCGCGGGCCGATGAGATCGCTTACGGCCAGCGCGGTTTCGGTGTTCACCATGTCGCCGCTGGTGAGGATGGCGACCGCGGCGGGTCGGCTGAGGTGGGCGGCCTCGAGGGTGCTGGACAGCGTGGCGTCACCGAAAACGACCGGCACTCCGAGCGCCTGCGCATCGGCCAGGAACCGATTCTCCGGATCTCGCTCGATCACCACCACCGGCTTGCCGGACGCCACCAGGGCACCGGCGACATGGACTCCGAAGGCGCCGAGCCCCACCACCACCACGTGGCCGGACATCACGCGTGCCCGCCGCCAGCCGATCGCGTGCTTCAGCCGGCGGGTGATCAGCATCTCGGCAAGGAACGTCATCAGCACCGCCGTGCAGGTGATCCCCGCCGCCATCAGGAACATCGCCCAGATCCGCAGCCATGGGTCCTGATCAACGAAGTTGAAGTCGCCGTAGCCCACGGTCGCCACGGTCTCGGTGCTGAAGTAGAGCGCGTCGAGCACGCTCATTCCGGGGTAGCCGGTACCCGCGCCGGAGCACCACGGTGGAGACCGTGACGAGCGCGATCAGGACGGCGAACGCCCGGTACAGCCCCGGATCGAAGTCCGTGACGATGCCGCTGAGCGTCATGCTCGTGCGAGTCCAAGGGCCGGGTGACGACGCGGCGGGGTGGTCGACAACCGGTCAAGGTCGACGTCCGCAGCGCGGAAGTCGGCCACGGTGCCGAGCATCGCCGCAGGACGGCACAGCGCCGTTTCGTTCGTCGGCCATAGTGTTGGTCTGCGACGATCGCGCGACCATCCACCCCGCTGCGCCCACCGTGGTGCTCAAGATCGGACCCCTCCGTCGGCTGCTCGGGCAGCGTAGGCACTCGGTCGACCCATCGTGTTCCGGCGTGTTACCGGCAGGAAGACTGCGCGCAACCTGCACGGACGGCAGGTGCCGAGGCTCGTGTGACACCCTTGGCGGTGAGGGCGGTGCAGGGCGAGGGCGAACAGGAGTGACGGTGCGTCGCAGGAATGGGACGGGCCCCGCCGGGTTGGCACCCGGTGGTGGCGGATGAGCGTTGTCGTGGTCGGTGCCGGGATTGTCGGGTTGGGCGTGGCCCGGCAACTGCTGATCGACGCACCCGGCGAACCGGTCACCGTGCTCGACAAGGAAACTCGGGTGGCCGCCCACCAGACCGGGCACAACAGCGGGGTCGTGCACGCCGGCATCTACTACCCGCCGGGCTCGCTGAAGGCGCAGCTGTGCCGCCGCGGCCGTGACCTGCTCTGCGAGTTCTGCGCCGCCAACGGGATCCGCGTCGATCCGGTGGGGAAACTGGTTGTCGCGCTGAACGAGGCGGAGCGGGACGGTCTGGCGGAGATCGAGCGCCGAGCGCTGGCCAATCGGGTGAGCGACGTGGTGATGCTCGACGGGCCGGGGCTTCGGCGGATCGAGCCGGAAGTGGCCGGCCTCGCCGCCGTTCATTCTCCGTCGACGGCGATCGTCGACTTCGTCGCGGTGGCCGGGGCGCTCGCCGCGGACATCGCGGCCCGCGGCGGCACGGTGCGTTTGGGTGCGGAGGTGATCGATGTTCGGCAGGGTCCGGCCGGCGTAGCGGTGGCAACGACGACCGGCGAGATGACGGCTGATCGGATGGTGGTGTGTGGGGGTCTGCAGTCGGCGCGACTGGCCACACTGATCGGCGGCGATCCGGACCCACAGATCGTGCCGTTCCGGGGCGAGTACTTCCGGCTCACGCCGGACGCAGCGGCGCGGGTCCGCGGCCTGGTCTATCCGGTGCCGGATCCGCGGTACCCGTTCCTCGGGATTCACCTCACCCGGCGAATCGACGGCGGGGTCGACGTCGGACCCAACGCGGTGCTGGCGCTGGCCCTGGAGGGGTACCGACGGGGGACGGTGTCCCTCGCTGACGTGCGAGCCATCCTGGCCTGGCCCGGATTCCGGGTGCTGGCGCGGCGGAACTGGCGGATGGGCGCGCGGGAGATGCTCGGCTCGCTGTCCAAGCGGTACTTCGCCGCGCAGGCACGCGCCTACCTTCCCGGGCTGCGTGCCGCGCAGCTGGTGCCCGCGGCTGCCGGCGTCAGGGCGCAGGCCATCCGCCGCAACGGCGACCTCGTCGACGACTTCTGGATCACCCACCACGACCGCATCACGATGGTGCGCAACGCACCGTCGCCGGCAGCCACCTCGTCGCTGGCCATTGCCGAGTACATCTGCGCCGAGATGGCCCAGGCCTCGGGCTGACACACCCGCCCGGCTCACCCGCATTTCATGATCGAGCCGATCGCCTGCGTGACGCGCGCGATCCCGTCGTGCGCCAGCCCATGAAGGCCACTGACGAACGCCCTCATCCGGTCACGGCCCACACGCATATCGAGAATCACCGTCCACCTCCCCCTGTACACCGAACCGATGCTATGGCCAAAGACGACCCCATCCCGAGTTATCCACATTTCGTCGGGATGGCGCCAGAAGTTGTCCACAGGAATTCCGCCCGCACCCCTGCTGTCGGGATCGGGTGCTAGCTTCTGCGAAATCAACGGTCCAACGAACGGGAGTCGACATGGGAAGCCCGGAACCGGTACTCACCGGCGGAAGTGGCGAGCTGGGTTACGACCCCGCCGCCATGGCTGGAGGACTGACGGCCATCGACGACGCCGCCAGCGAGATTCGCAACCTGTTGTCCGCCATCCAGTCCGAGGTCGACACCCTGGGTGCCACCTGGCGTGCCCGGTCCAACACCGCGTTCGCTCAGGTCCACGCGAAATGGTCGGAGCGCGCGACACTGATCAACACCGCGTTGCAGACGATGCATCGCAAATTGTCGGCCACTGATGTCGCCTACGCGAGAACGGAGCAGGCGCAGATCGAGCAGTATCAGGCCTTGGCCAATTCCATCTGAGTGCGCTCGCTTTCTCACACTTCGGCCGAACAACGGCACCTCGGGCAATTCTTGCTGCCCATTTCAACCAAGGACAACGATGGTCGCCACTGAGAGTTCCATTGCTCTGAGCTTTTCCGCCCTGCAGACCGCGCACCACCAGCTCAGCTCCGATCTGTCCGCTCTGCGGGCCAGGCTCGACCGGCTCGCAGCCGACCTGCAGCCGCTCGTGCAGAGCTGGAGCGGTGACGCACAGGCTGCCTATCTCGTGCAGAAGCGGCAGTGGGAGCAGGCCGCGGACGACCTCGCACGCATGCTCACCGCGATCGTCACCGGACTGGCGAACACGTCGGCCGACTACACCGACGCGCAGCGTCGCATCGTCGCGGCCTTCAGCTGACCCCGCACAGCACCATCCACCCCCGCGTCGCGTTGGTCGCGGCGCTGACCCTCGAAGGCGGACTCGTTGTGGCGGTTGTGATGTTCAAGCGCCCACCCCGCCGCGAGCCGCCGAAGACGGTGATACGGCGAGTAGATGTGCGCCCTCCGCCGCCGATGCCGGAACCGGCCTCGGCGGGCGCGTCCAGCTGGCTCATGGTGCTGCCGGCGTTGGGCGGGCTGGGCTCGATGGCGCTGATCTTCACCGCCGGCGGTGGCGGCACGCAGATCGCCGCGGGGGTGATGTTCGGAGTGTCCGCCCTGGCCATGGCAGGCGGCTCCCTGGCCAGGGTGGGCGGCGACCGGAATCGAAAGGTGGACCGCGAACGCCGCTCCTACCAAAGGTATCTCGCGCAGATCAGGCGACAGGCCCGGGCTGCGACCGCCGATCAGGCCGAGTCCTTGTTCTGGGTGCATCCCGATCCCCGCGGCCTGCTCTCCCTGGTCCGGACGTCCCGGCTCTGGGAACGGCGGCCCGCCGACCCGGATTTCGCGGCGCTCCGGCTGGGTGTCGGTGACTGCACGCCCGCGATGGATCTGTTGCTCGAGGACACCAAGCAGTCGCAGGACGTCGACATGGTGTCGGCCGTATCCGTGCGCCGGTTTCTGCGAGCGCACGAAACAGTCCCCGCCCTCCCGGTGGCGGTGTCGTTGCGGGAGTTCGGCCGAGTGACACTCGAAGGCGAACCGGCCGCGTGCAGGCGGCTCGCCACCGCGATGGTGTTGCAAGCGATCGCCTGGCATGCACCGACCGAGTTCCGCATCTCGTTGTGCGCCGACCACAGCGGTGTGCAGACCTGGGATTGGTTGAAGTGGGCTCCGCAGATGACCGACCGGCCAGGACGGCCGTCGCCGGCCCGGTGTCACAGCGTTGCCGCCGACCTGACGGCACTGGAGCACCTGCTGGCCGAGGACCTGACCGGACGACGGTGGGCGACCCCGGACGGCGATCCGTTGGTCGATGGCAGCCACGTGCTGGTGGTGATCGACGGCGGAAGGGTCGGAGACGGCGGGCAACTCGCCGATGCCAACGGCCTGCAGGGGGTCACGGTGCTCGATCTGTCCGGCGCGCTACCCGCCGGATCGTCGACCCGAAACCTGCGTTTGCGCGTCTCCAACGACACGGTGCTGCGTGTCGATATCGACAGGCTCGGCCGGGAGATACGCACCCGGGTCGCCGTACCCGACGCGATCGGGCCGGCGGAGGCGGCTGCCACCAGCCGAGCCATCGCCGCCAAGGTCATGCCTGACGAGGAGAACGCTGACCAGTCGCTCGTCACGGCAACAGGTTTGACCGACCTGCTAGGGGTGAGGAACATCAGCACGCTCGACCCGCGGACGGCCTGGCCGACCCGACAGCCACGGGACAGGTTCCGTGTGGCGATCGGGGTGGCCGCCACCGGTCAGGCCGTTGAGCTCGACCTGAAGGAGGCCGCCAGGGGCGGCATGGGCCCGCACGGCCTGGTCGTCGGCGCCACCGGCTCGGGCAAATCCGAACTGCTGCGCACACTGGTGCTCGGGTTGGCGATGACGCACCCGCCCGAATCGCTCAACTTCGTGCTCGTTGATTTCAAGGGCGGCGCGACCTTTACCCGGCTCGATGCCCTGCCGCACACCTCGGCCGTGATCACCAATCTGTCCGACGAGCTCACCATGGTCGACAGGATGAGGGACGCGATCAGCGGCGAAATGCACCGCCGGATGGAGCTACTACGCAGAACGGGCCATTTCGCATCGTTGCAGGACTACGAAACCGCCAGGACCACAACGGGACTCATCGGCCGTGCAGGTCCGTTGCCGGAAATTCCGACGCTGCTCATCGTCGTCGACGAGTTCAGCGAATTGCTCTCGGCCAAACCGGACTTCCTGGATCTGTTCATCACCATCGGACGAGTCGGACGTTCGCTGGGAGTGCACTTGCTGCTGGCGTCGCAGCGTTTGGAGGAGGGACGGTTGCGCGGGCTGGACACCTACCTGTCGTACCGGATCGGACTGAAGACGTTCTCTGGCGCCGAATCCCGGCTCGTCCTCGGCGTACCGGACGCCTTCGAATTGCCAACCGCGCCGGGCAACGGCTACCTGAAATTCGACACGGGTTCATTGCTGAGGTTCAAAGCGGCCTACGTCTCGGGTCCGGTGCGTGGGCAGCCGCCATCCGGGGGCAGGCGCAGGTGGTTGGACGCCGAGCCTTTCCGGCTGACCCTCCCATCCGGGCCGGCATCCTCACCTGCGACCGCAGCGGCGGACTCCGTGCCGATGGATGGTTCCGGCCTGCGGGCGCCGGCCGGAGGTGCGGGACGGGTGCCCGCCCCCACCCTGCTGGACATCGCGGTCTCCCGACTGGCGGGCAGTGGCACGCCGGCGCATCAGGTCTGGATTCCGCCGCTGCTCGAGCCACCGTCCCTGGATCTCCTGCTGCTCAACACGGAGTCGACCCGCATCGCTGAGCATGCGGGCAGGCAGGCAGGCGGGCAGATCAGGGCCGTCGAGATACCTTGGCAATCAACGACCTTCGGCGACGCGACCGCTGGCGACGCGACCGCCGGCGCCACCGCCGGCGACGCTACCGCCGGCGACGCCACCGCTGGTGACGCCACCGGCGGTGACGCCACCGGCGACCGCGTGTGGTCGAACCCCCACCTCAGCGTGCCGATAGGCTGGGTGGACCGGCCTTTCGAGCAGCGTCGCGGCGTACTCACCCTCGATCTGTCCGGGTCCGGCGGTCACGTCGCGATCGTCGGCGCGCCGCAAACCGGGAAGTCCACGGCGGTGCGGAGTTTGATCTGCGCATTGGCCCTCACTCATACACCCGACCGGGTCCAGGTGTATTGCCTCGACTTCGGCGGTGGATCACTGACGACACTGTCCGGACTTCCGCACGTCGGTGTCGTCGCCGGTCCGGCGCAACCGGACCTGGTGCGCCGAACCGTCGTCATGGTCGACCGGATCATGTCCAGACGCGAGGAAGCCTTCGCCGCCCACAGCATCGGCTCGCTGCGCGAATGGCGGGAACGCAGGGAGTCCGGGCAACTGCCGGGCGATGTCTTCGGCGATGTCTTCCTCGTCGTCGACGGGTGGGGTGGCGTCCGGGACTTCTACGAATCGTATGAAGCGCAGATCATCTCGATGGCCGCGCGCGGTCTGAACTTCGGCGTGCACCTGGTGCTGTCGGCCAACCGTTGGTCCGAGATCCGTCCGGCACTGAAGGATCTCGTGTCGTCACGGGTGGAACTGCGACTCGGTGACCCGCTGGATTCGGATGTCAACAGCAAGGCGGCGACGGGCGTCCCGACCGATCGCCCCGGCCGGGGACTCACCCGCGATCAACAGCACCTGCTGACCGCCGTCCCGCGGATCGACGGCGTGACCAGCGCCGACGGCCTGGCCTCGGCGACCGCAGCGCTGGTTGCCACGGTCGCCGAACGGTGGCCCGAGCATGCTGCGCCGCGGGTTCGGCTGCTGCCCTCCGTCCTCCGGTTCGCCGACCTTCCGGCCCTGGAAACCCAGCGCGGGTATGCGCTTGGTCTGGATGAGGAATTCGACCCTGTCTACTGGAGCCCGGGCGCCGACCAGCACCTGCTGATCTTCGGCGAGGAGCAGTCCGGCAAGACGACCCTGCTGGCAAACCTGCTGCGGCAGATCTCGGCCCGGAGCGGTACGGACCAAGCGAGATTCGTCATCTTCGACGGCCGGCGTCAACTACTCGACATCGGCCACCGACCAGATCAGCTGATCGCGTCGGCGACGACCGCGCAGGACGCGGCCAACGTTGTCACCGCCAACCTCGACCGCCTGCACCGTCGGATGCCCGTGGCAAGCGCGAGCACTGCGGAGATTGCTCGGCGTGCTTGGTGGGGATCACCCGCCGACATCTTCCTGGTCGTCGACGACTACGAGAGATTCGCCGGATCCAGTCCGCTTGCACCGTTGCTGCCACTGCTGGACCACGCCGGTGACATCGGGTTTCACCTGATCATCGCGCGGCAGGCACGGGGGGCCAGCAGGGCGATGTATGACGGTACCTACACCCGGCTCAGGGACACCGGAAGTCCGGCCGTCGTGCTGTCCGGCCCGGAGCCAGAGGGCGTGATCTACGGCAAGACCCGGGCCCAGCCCCGACCACCGGGACGGGGAATCTGGGTGCCGCGCCGCGGCCCGGATCGGATCATCCAGGCGACCGTGGACTGCGGGATCGCCGATGGAACCTGAACACCACATGGATGATCGCACCGGCCGCCGGCGATCACCAAGGAGCGATTCAGCCTATCCCGCAACGAGTTTACCCGCGCCGTCGATCCCCCTGGAGGAGGGCGCGGCGCGGGTGCTGCCCTTGCGGCCTCGGCGCTCTGCTGACACGAACACGCACGCCCAGGAGAAAGCCAGTCCGGGGCGGGACCCAATCGCCCGAATCCCACCGCCGCCGACCCCTGCGCTGCACAGTCAACCTGGACTGGTCCGCGTCGCACCGGCGGGGGCGAGCGATCTGCCGAAATCGGCTCAGGAAGATCATCTTTCGGTCGACCTCGAGGACCAGGGAGTTCCGTCCACGCTCGTCAACGTCGACACCGACAGGACCGACCGGTCACCAGCCGCACCCCAACCGAACCCCGGAAGCCGTCTGATCCGGCTCAGCGTGCGCACGGCGCTCTCTCGCGTCGACCTCGCGCTGTCCGAGGGCTGCACGTTCGCGGAAACGCTCGAAACGGTTCTGGACCTGTGCCCACAAGCGTTGCAGGACAATGCGGTTGCCCATGGCGGCTGGAGACTGCGAACGGCCGCGGGACGCAACCCGGACGGGGAATCGACGCTCGCTGCCGCTGGGGTGTTGGACGGCGCCACCCTGTTCCTGGTGGGCATCGACCCGGGCGCCGAGGGCAGCATCTTCGACGACATCGCCGTTGCGGTGGCCGAGACCGTTCAGCATGACCCTTCCCAATGGTCGTCCGGTGCCCGACGGGGCGTCGCATTGGGCGCAGCGGGACTGTTTGCCACCCTGGCGTGTCTGCCGCTGCTGCTCTCGGGTCCACCGTGGATACCGATCTCGCTCATGTTGGCCGGTGGCACGGTCATCGCACAGGTCGCGGCGGGTGTGCTTGCGCGCGGGGGCGGCGATAGCGGTACCGCGGTCGTCGCCGGCCTGATCTCCGTCGCGACCGGGGCAGCTGCGGCCACCGTCGCGACCGCTGGCCAGCTGCGCCTGCTCGAGGTAGGGACCGCACAACTGCTGCTCGGTGCCGTCGCTGCCACCATCTGCGCGAGCACGGCCGCGTTGATCATCGGTCACGCCACGGTGCCGCTGGCCGCCGTCATCGCCGGTGGTCTGCCGACGAATCTCGCCCTGGGTTGCGGTGTCGTTGTCGATCTCCCGCCGGTGGGTTGCGCGGCTATCACCGTCGGGCTGTGTATGGGCTTGATGCCATTGGTGCCGGCCGCCGCGCTGAAATGGGCCAGATTGGCACCGGCACCCGTGCCGACCACCGCCGACGATCTCGCTGCCGACACCCAGACGGTCGACGCGGAACGTGTCGAGCGGATGACCCGGCGAGCCGTCGAGCAGGTGACCGCGATGATCCAGGGACTGTCCTGGCCTGGCTTGGTGGCGGGTGCGGTACTGGCATTCAGCCAGGACGTCACGGCGCAGCTGCTCACCGGGTTCGCCGCCGCCGCACTGTTGCTGCGGGCCCGATTGTTCGCCACCGTCGGTCAGCGACTTCCCCTGCTGCTTGCGGGTATCGGGTCGACCGCCGCGCTGCTGCTCGCGGTCCCCATGGACCGCGTGGGCACTCCGGAATCGTGGTGGAGCGGAGTGCCGGCCGTCGCGGCGTCGGTGGCATGCCTCTGGCTGGCGAACCGTCATCGACGGCCGTCCCCGAGTGCAACCAGGACGGCGGAGATCGCCGATCTGATCATCGCCACCGCGATCATCCCGCTGGTGTTTGGCGTGCTCGGCGTGTTCGGCTTAGTCCGGGGGCTCGGAGGATGACCGACGGGCAGCGTCGCGGTAGCGATGGTTCACGGACCTCCGACGGCCCGCCGCCGCAAGCTTCGCGGTCCCGAAAGCACCCACGAACAGACACGACGCTGCAATCGCCGGAAAAGCGGGCGCCGCATCGTGTCGACGCTGAAGGGTGGCCGTAAGGCATGGTCACCGATACCAAGGACAACCTGCGGGCCCACCGGTTCATGAGCCGCAGGGTGCACGCGGCGTTGCTGGACGGAGACGCTGATGCCGGCGAGCGTCCCCTGAGCCGCCTCGGCACGGGCACCTACGCCGGCATCTTCGTCACCGTCGCGCTGCTTGCAGTGGCGGGCATCGTCGGTGTCCTGCGGCCGGGTGGGTCGAACGCATGGTTGGAACCGGGCGCGTTCATCGTCGAGAGCGAGACGGGTGCCCGTTATGTCTTTCTCGACGACCAGCTGCACCCGGTGCTGAACTACTCATCGGCCCGACTGTTGCTCGGGGAACAGCTTCACGTCGTGTCGGTGTCGGTGCGCTCGCTGGAATCAGCGCCGCACGGCCATCTTTCCCGGGCGGTCGACGGATGGCGACGAGGTGCCCGGCGGGATGGGTTACCTGCTGCGCACCACCGATGGTGGGACCTTCCTTGTTGCGCAGGGTCACGCCTACCCGATCGCCGATCGATGGCTGGCCGTCCTCGGCTACCGTGGCGCACCGGGCATCGAGGTGGGGAATGACTTCGTGAACTCGTTACCGCCGGGAGAGCCGATCGCGCCTTTGCCTGTTCCTGGGCTGGGCGAGCGCGGGCCACCGCTGCCGGGATCTTCGGATCCGACCCCGGTCGGCACCGTGTTCGTCGATCGCCTCGACGTGCACTACGTGATGACCCGAGCAGGCCTGGCAACGCTGACCCCGCTGCAATCGGATCTCTTGTTGGCCGACCCGGATCTCCGCTCCGCCTACTCCGGGAACATTCCAACCGCCGTGCCGATCAGCCAGGCTCGGATCACGGAAGCGGCCCTGCCACCGCCGCGGCTCCGGGCGAGTGCGCAGGCCCCGGTGGCGGCACCAACGCCTTCCGCCCTACCGCCGGGTGACCGGCAACTCTGTGTCCGCTATCCGGCCGACGGTCCGCCGGCCATCGTCGTCGCCGAATCCGACCCGTCGATGCTGACCGCCGCCGGCACCGTCCAGTTGTCAACTGGTGGCGGCGCCCTGGTCACGGTCAGATCCGACACCGGCGCACCCCAAGGCGGACAGGTTTCGCCAACGACGACCAGCGCGACGGGCGGTCCCGGGGCACGTGAGTCCTCCGGGAACGCCGGCTCCACACCCGATACCGGTGCAGCAGCGACGAACGCGGGCCCGAACGCCGCTCACGGGGGCTCGGAGGTGTCGAACGCGCCCGCGGGGCCCGCGGACGCGATCGTGAGGACTCCGCCAGCGACGACGTCGAGTGCCAACGGATCCGTTCCGGCCGGGGGAGCGCGGAACTCCAGCTCCATGCCCAGTCCGATGATCTGCCTGGTCACCGAATCCGGGCAGCGGTACCCCTTGGCCGGAGCGCGCGCGCTGCAGCAACTAGGGTTGTCGGGCGTGAGCGTGGCGCAGCTACCGGCGGCGGTGATGGGTTTGCTCCCGATCGGGCCGGTCCTGGATCCAGCAGCGGCGGCGGTGGTCGCACCATGACGACGACCGCACCCGTCCCCGTGCCACCGACCGACACCACGACACTGCCTCAGCCTGCGGCCTCCGGAGTGGGGGCGCTCGGATGACGGACACCAACCCGTCGACACAACAGGAATCGCACAACCGGCGGAATCAGCTGCTGGCCGGAGTGACCATGGTGCACCTGAAGTACCGGGTCGCGGCGCTGCGCATCCGCGCCGGCGGCGCCATCGCGTTGCGGACCGATCGCGATGGCCCCTGGGATCCCGTGCGGGTCGTCTCCGTCGGCCGTGCGCTCCGGCCGTGGGTGATCAAGATCCAGTTGGTCGACGGCTCCCATCTGTACCTGCGGCCGTGCCTGCCGGGAGAGGCGGCGATCACCGAATGTGGCCGCAGCATCGGCGGCATCGCGGACACGGAGAAGCTCGGTGACGACCCGGTTTCCGGTGTGATCGCCGTCCTCGGAATCGCTTTCTACGTGTTGGCCTCGCCGTTCTTCCTCGTGTCCAACTGGCGACGCACCCGAATGGCGGCCCGATTGCGTGGCGAGCTCTCACCGAGTTGAGCACGCAGGGCCGGTTCAGGAATGGATTTCAGCGCATGGGATTCGGCGAACAGGAATTCCGGACAACAGGAATTCCGGACAACAGGAATTCCGGACAACAGGAATTCCGGACAACAGGAATTCCCGAGGCGCGGAGTCCCGACGCGGGCTTGCTCGACAGTGCCCGCGCGACGCCCCTCGGAATCAATCACGCGACGGATGCGGTCTGTTCCACATCGACGCGAGGGACAGCCGTGCGCGCCACCGGCGCCAGCGGCCGAACCCAGCGAGCAGCACCGCGGTCCGTTCGTCGACGCGCAACCAGTAGCCGGCCCCCTGTTGGGGATCGGGTGACCCGTCGGCGAAGTCAGCGGCGTCTGCCTCTGGAACCAGTTCGGCGAGCGGCAGGCCGAGTTCGTTCTCCACGTCCGCGGCCGTCTCCGTCCGTGTGTGCCATGGCGCGGGCCGGTAGCCGGCGTCCACCGCGGAATCCACCAGCTGCTGCCATCCGCCGGCAATCTGGGCGTGGGTCGTCGGCGCGCGTCGTCGCCGGCGACGACGCGCGCTCTTGACCGCGAGGATGATCACCGCAGGCAAGGCAAGCAGCGCACAGAAGGCAGCGAAACCGGCCAACACCCACAGTGCGACCTCGAGCCCGGACCTGTCGGTGATCGGGGCCGCGCCATCGGACGGAATGTCCACCGGGCTCTGCGCCGCGCTCTCGGCGTTGACCGCTCCCGGGTCGGCCTGCGGTAGAGCCGGCGGCACATCGACCGCAACCGCGCGCCGTTCGGTCGCTGCGGGCGGCTCGGGCGGCGTCCCCGGTTTGTCGGGCGACGGGGAGGGGTCGAAGGCCACCCATCCCACGCCGTCGAAGGGCACTTCGACCCACGCGCTGAGATCGGAGCCGCGGACGTCGATCGGACTGGTCATGCCCGTGCCCGCACCTGCGCCCGCGTCGGAGCTCGAACCCGAACCAGAGACAGTGCCCGAGCTCGAGACTGCACCCGAGCTCGAGACAGCACCAGCACCAGCACCAGCACCAGCGACAGCCACCAGCACCAGCACCAGCACCAGCACCAGCGACAGCACCAGCACCAGCACCAGCACCAGCACCAGCACCAGCGACAGCACCAGCACCAGCACCAGAGCCCGAGCCCGAGCCCGGAATCGTCGGCGCGAACCCCACCACCACCCTCGCCGGCAGCCCGATCGACCGCACCATCAGCGCCATCAACGCCGCATACTGCTCCTGGTCACCCACCATCGGGGACCCGCTCAGCATCAGGCCCATCCGATCCAGGCCGTGCCCGGAGGCGGAACGCAGCTCCCCGGGTCGGCCGTGACTGAAGAACCCGTCGCTCGCCAGACCCGCTCGAATGGCTTCCACCTGTTCGGCCGCGCCCGTCGCCCCGGTGGCGTACCGGCCGGCGGCGGCGCGCAGCGCGTCGGGCAGCACAACGGTCGCGGGGAACGGCACGGCCGCCGGACGCAGGTTCGCCAGATCGGCCGGACGGACATCCGCCGAGCTCACCGCCGTCACGGTGTAGCTGTCCCCGGCGGTGAAACCGTCGGGAACGAGGCCGGTCGCGGCAGGCCCGGAGTAGCGAAGGGCGTCGGCGAGCGCGTCGGCCCGCGGACCGTCGAATTGCAGATCGGCAACCTCGCCGGGCACCGGGAGGAACGGCCCGCGGTAGTCATCGAGCTGCACCGTCACGGTCACGCTCGTGCCGGTCGCCGCGACCGCGCGCTGCTCACCGACGCGGATGAACGGACCTGCGCCGGAGCTGGTGACGAACTGTTGACCGTCGTAGGCGTCCACCGCGGCCAGGCGCAGCCGGGCGCCTGCGGGCAGTCCGGTGACCGTCAGCAGCACGTGGTCGGCGAGATCCTTGGTGTAGCGACGGAAGTCGCTCAGCGGGCTGGAGAACGCAGTGGGGTCGACAGGGACCTCGACGACGTTCCGCAAAGCGGCGCGCGGCGCATCGGCGGCAGCGGCCGCCACCGCACCGACTCCGGCGGCGATGACCAGCACGCCCGCTCCGACCGCCATCCGGCGGACTGGCAGTCGGCGGACTGCCAGCTCACGCCGGGCGTCATCGCCGGCAACTGCGACGGTCCCCCATCGGGCCGCAGCGCGGATCCGAGCGGCCCGCAGCTCCACCCAGGCCGACCAGGCCACCGCACCGGCCACAGCGGCCGCGCAGATCAGCGCCGCCGTGACCGGAACGGCCCGAGAGTCCCCGAGCAGTGCGCAGGCCACCAAAGCCGCACCCGGGAACGCCAGCGCCAGTTGCGGGCGGCTGGTGGCAGCAACGAGGCCCGCGAGAACGGTGCAAACCGCGCCGATCACCAGCGGCGGAACCAGCAGCCCGCCGCTGACGCCGATCGGCGTCGCCACCGTCAGCATCTCCCGCCAGCCGCCGAGCAGACCGTCCCGGACGATGGCAATGCCGGCCTGGTTCGGCACCGGACCGAACGCCAGCTGGCGCGGCGCGACCACGGCCGGTCCGACGAGCACCAATCCGACGAGCACGGCCGGAACCGCCCACCACGGCGAGAACCCCAGGCCGTCGATCGCCAGCAACACGACAAGGGCGATCGCGGCGCCGACGGCGGTCGCCGTCACCGGCGCCGCCCCGCCGTAGGCAGGTATCAGCAGCACCGAGGCGAGTATCACCAACCCGCCCAACACCAGCACGTCGGCGGCGGCCC
>Ga0208716_1000057_pt1 | contig 37788 bp, 33 predicted proteins | sample NGESurdeep092012_8_FD_184482 | JGI IMG/M metagenome (GOLD analysis project Ga0208716, IMG submission 184482) | Arctic peat soil microbial communities from Barrow, Alaska - NGEE Surface sample 415-3 deep-092012 (SPAdes) | ecosystem: Environmental > Terrestrial > Soil > Wetlands > Peat ...
CCGTTGACCCAGACCTTGATCGGATAGGGAAAGTAGGTGCAGATCTTGATGAACGACGACCCGAAGTCGGTGTCCCACAGGTAGAAGTAGTAGCAGGTGACCCGGCGGTCGGCCTTGTTGAAGGTGTACCAAGGGACGCCGGTCGAGTTGGGCCGCTGGGTCGAGGCGAACACGTTCTGGAATTCCTGGGCGACCCCGATCGCGGCGACCCCGGACCGGCCCGTCGCGGCCTGCGCATCCAGGTGTGAGCGCATCACGTCGATCTTGCGGTCGTCCTTACCGAACCGGACGATCGGGATCGAGTGGTCCTCGGCGAACTGGTTCACGTCCTGACGGAACCGGGTACCGATCTTCTCCATGATCGCCGGCGACGGGATCCGGTACCCGAGATGCTTGGTCATGAACGTGACCACCTGACCCCCGACCTGCAGGTTCGGCACGTAACCGTTGAGGTAGATCCGATCCAGGCACTGCAGGTCCAGCACGACGTGACCATCAAGCAGATCGTTCACCGTCACCGTCGCAGCCATGACCACCACCCTGGCCGCACCCGACGTGCATCACCAGACCCGCACCTCGGCGGTCAGAGGCGAAGCCTCGCTGGATGACTGATTCCAAGGTGTGACTGGTGTGACGGGTGTTGATGACGTGACATGAGGGCGAGGGTGTCCAGGATCGACGTTGCTACCCAAACGTCGAGCAGGAGGCCCGCGTGGACGCCGATCTGAACACCCTCGTGACCGCACTGTACGTGCAGGTCGATGACCTGTTGAAGGCCAACCCGGACCGTGTGCCGTGGCGTCCCCCGGTGGGCATCAAGCCCCGGATCAGCGATGCCGAACTGGTGACACTGGCTGTGGCGCAAGCCCTTCTCGGTTTCACCAGCGAGGCCCGCTGGCTGCGGTTCGGCCGCAGCCAGCTCCAAGACTTGTTCCCGTACCTGCCCGGGCAGTCCGGGTACAACAAGCGGCTGCGCAAGCTGGTCGGCACCCTGAGTTGGCTGATCCGCGCGCTGGGCACCCGGACCAGCATGTTCAGCGACGACGTGTGGATCGCCGACTCCACCCCCGTGGAGTGCGGCCGATCCCGGGAGACCGCCAAGCGTTCGGATCTGGCCGGCTTCGCCGAGTACGGGTACTGCGCCTCGCACAGCCGCTACTTCTGGGGTCTGCGGCTGCACATGCTGTGCACGCTGCACGGGCTGCCGATCGCGGCCGCAGTCACCGGCGCCAAAGCCGATGAACGCCACGTGCTGCTGGGCATGCTCGACGACGCCGACCTGGCCCACCAGATCGCCGGTACCACCCTGATCGCGGACAAGAACTACTACGGCCAGGAATTCGAAACCACACTCACCGCAGCCGGTATCGACCTCCTTCGACCCACTCGCAAGGGCGAAAAGACCCGCCCAGGTGGACAATTCTTCAAACCACTGCGGCAAAATGTCGAATCGGTGTTCGACACCTACAAAGGCCAGCTCGACCTGGAACAGCACGGCGGACGAACACCAGCCGGCGTACTCACCCGGATCTGGCAACGCGTCCTGGCGCTCACCGCCGCGGTCTGGCACAACGACAACATCGGCGCACCCATCAAGCGCTCACTGATCGCCTACGACCACTGACCCCTTGGAATCACTCATCTAGTCACGCGTTCTGAGCCAGAATAGAACGGTCCGTGACCGTTTTGCCAGGCGGCCTCCCGGTGTCAACCGTTCGTCACCCGAAGCGGGCAATCAGTGGCCACAACTGTGACCAGGGTGTCCGCTGCCCGCGGCACACCCACACCGATCGGCCCTGCTCGTCGTCATCGAGGTCCCGGTGTTGTCGATGCGCGTGGCTTCGGTCACGGAGTCGAAGAACTGCGTCAGGATCTGCCGGGTCAGGCCCACCGCGACCACCACGCCGGCCCCCGGCACGTCCGGCGGTGGCCCCCACAGCGCAAAAGGCGTTGTGCCCGCTGTAGGCAGGTGTCAGTCCCGCTGCCGGCCCGAAATGGTCGATGGCACCGGCTTCCCCGTAGTTGCCGGTCAACAGAACGACGGAGTCGCGCTCGTCTGCGGGCAGGTTGCTCACCACACCTGCGACGGTCCCGACGAACTCCGGCCAGCCGGCCGTTTCGCCCCCGTCGTAGTTGACCTCGGCGATCAGTGATCGGGCCATCACCTGCACGGGAAGCACGGGGAGCATCAACGTCGCGTTGATGATCAGGCTCAGTCCCAGGGCCGTGATCACGGTGATCCGGCGTGTTGCCGGTGCGCGTCGGCGCAGCCACGCCACCACGGCGGGGGCGCCGGCGGCCAGCAGGACGGGGTAGAGCCCAACCAGGTAGTAGGGTTTCCCGGCCGCGGCCAGAAAAGCCAGGAACAGCAGGGCGTACGCCCAGCCGAAACAGCGGAACCGAACCAGTGCAGTGGAGCTCGATAATTGGCCGAGCCCGATGACCCAGACCGGCACCAGGATCGGCGAGATCAGCACGAGTTGGTAGGGCAGAAAGAGCCAGCGGGGTTGCGAAGATCCGGATTCGCCGGCCGCGATCGCCCTTGACAGGGTCAACTGCGGCCAGCCGTTCGCGTTCTGCCACAACAGGTTCGGGGTGACCATCAGGACCGCCAGGACCACCGCGATGACGAACCAGCGGTTCTTCAGCACCGAGCGGGGTCCGGCGATTCCGACGCCGACCAGCAGTGCGATCGGCAGGACGGCCAGCAGGCTCTTGTTCAGCATTCCGAGGCCGAGGACCGCGCCGAGGGCCAACCACCACCGCGGATCGCCGCCCCGCAGCAGGCGGGCGGCGATCCAGCACACCGCTACCCAGCAGAACAGGTCGATCATCGTATGCCGAAGAGATGGCCGATCAGCAGTAGCGCCGCCGAGACCGACATACAACAGGCGGCGAGAAGCTGTTCGGCTCGGCCACCACCGAACTCCCGCGCGATGAGCCCGGTGAAGATCACCACGCCGGCCGCCAGCAGTGTGGACGGCACGCGCAGCGCGATCAGCGAATCCGGTGCGACCGTGCTGACCAGCCGGGCCAGCGCCGGGGTGAGCGGCGGTTGATCGGGATAGCCCCAGGCCAGGTGTTGCCCGGCCTGCAGGAAGTAGAGCTCGTCCCGGTGGTAGCCGTATCGAGCGCTCACCGCGATCAGCAGCACGGCCAGCGCGCCCCCGGCCGCCAGCAGCGGCCGCCATGCCACCGGCGGCAACCCGGTGGCCGGACGCGCCGGCGCGATCGTCATACCGGCAATGATGCTGAGTCGACCGTCGCGAGGCACCGGAGGTACCCGCCGACAGGAGTGCCGACAGTGCCGACAGTGCCGACTGAGCCGACTGAGCCGACTGAGCCGACTGAGCCGACCGGGATGCGGTCAGGAAGCGAGCAGCTGCTGCCCGAGCTTCTGCGGCGGCGGGTCGACCGGGTAGTTGCCACCGGCGATGGCCAGCCAGTGCAGCGGGTGGGCCTCGAACAAATGCCATACAGCGGCGGAATCGGCTGCTCGCGCGCTATTCCACTCCTGATGCTCGGCGCAGAACTGGCAGGTGAAGGTGGTGGAATCCATCGCTCAAGGGTCCTTCCGCGGAACCGAAGGTCGTGGTCCGGACCCCGGCAAGTCATTTGAGAGTCGAGAGGGTGAATGCGGAAAAGTGTCACCGGTGCGCTCTCCGGCCCCCGCGCCGGACTGATGGAAGCGCCAGCCTCTCGGTTCTGTGTGACGAACGGGAGTCTTCGAGGCGGCTGCTGTGTTTCGTCTCACACAACTCGCGGAAACCACGGCAGCGAACAAACTCGTCGCCGCGGTCGGACCCACCGCTTAGGGTGAGCAAGCCGGACGGTGAGGCTCGGAGACTGGTTGCCGGCCGCCAGCGCTATCCGTATGGAGATGCTGTCGTGTTCGGCAACTATGCCCAGGTCCTGCGCCGCCCAGGCGCCTTCCGGTTCTCCGCCGCCGGGATGCTGGCCAGGATGCAGATGTCGATGGCCGGGCTCGGCATGGTGCTGCTGCTGTCCGTCGAGCGCGATTCCTTCGCGGTGGCCGGAACGGTGGCCGCCATCTATGCGCTGTCGGCGGCCGTCATCGGCCCGCAGATCTCGCGGTTGATCGACTCGTTCGGACAGAGCCGGGTGGTGCCGACTCAGCTGGCGGTATTCGTGCCGGCCATCGCCGGGATCGTGCTCGTCGCGCTCGGCACCACGATCGACTGGCCGATCTATCTGCTGGCGTTCGTGGCCGGCGCGTCGCAACCGATCATGGGACCGCTGGTCCGGGCCAGGTGGTCCGCGATGCTGCACGGAACACCCTTGCTGCGCACAGCCTTTGCCTGGGAATCCCTGGTCGACGAAGCGGTGTTCATCCTCGGGCCGCCGCTGGCGACCGTCGTCGCGCTGCAGGTCGCGTCCAGTGCCGCGTTGATCCTGGCCACCGTTCTGCTGTTGGTCGGAACGTTGCTGTTGCTCACCCAGCGGTCGACGGAACCCGTTCCGGCCGGCCGGCGCAACGCCACCTCGGGCCGACCGGCGATCCTGCTGCCCGGGGTCGGCGGGATCTCGGCGATCTTCGTGCTGCTCGGCGGTATTTTCGGCTCGTTCGAGGTGACCACGGTGGCCTTCACCCAACAGGCCGGTGTCCCGGCGGCCGCCGGGATCCTGCTGGCCCTCTACGCCGTCGGCTCGCTGCTGGCGGGCCTGATCTTCGGTGCCCTGGCGTTGCGGGCGTCGCTGCTGAGGCAGTTCATGACGATGGTGACGGCGCTCGCCGTGGTCACCGCGCCGCTGCCGTTCCTTGACACCGTGTGGCTGGTGGCGATCGGGCTGTTCGTCGCCGGCATCGCCTGCTCGCCCGTACTGATCTCGGGCATGGCGCTGATCGAGCGGATCGTGCCGCCCCACCGGATGACCGAGTCCATGGCGTGGGCCACGTCCGGGCTGGCCGTCGGCATCGCCGTGGCCACTCCGCTGGCCGGGGTGATCATCGACAGCAGGGGGGCAGGGCCGGCGTACTGGGTCACCTCGGGGTGCGCGGTCGGCGCGTTGCTGATCGCCGTGCTCTTCCTTGGCTCGCTGCGCCGCGCACAGGCAGGCGCCGAGCCCGAGCGCGTGCTGGCCGCGGCGGTACCGGACGAGACCGGCTCCGCCGCCCGGTGACCGCTCGTCAGCGATTCGGTGCTGCCGGCAACAGTGCGGCGAATGATGCCCACCGCCGACGAGACGCTCGAGCAACTGATCGCGCTGCGCTCGAGGCGGATCTCATGGGCCGGACAGTGACAGCGACGGCGACGGCGACGGCGACAGCGACGGCGACAGCGACAGCGACAGCGACAGCGACGGCGACGTTCGGGATCATCCCGCAGGTACCGTCGACGGGGTGCGCAACCGACAGCGGGTCGAGACTGCGAGTGTTCAACGGCCGCAGGCGGTCTCGGACCTTTCGGACGATTCAGACGATCCGCTCTTCGGGCCAAGGAGCCTCACCTGGCGGGTGCATGCCGACCCGGTCTTCCCGATCGCCGGCGTTCGGGCGCTGATCCTGCAGGCGCTGCATCCATTGACGATCGCGGCCGTGGCCCAGCACCGGGGTTTCGACGAGGACTTCTGGGGCAGGCTGGACCGCACCGGGCGTTACGTCTCGACATTGACGTACGGGCCCGCAGCCCATGCGCGGCGTGCGGCAGCACAGGTGCGCGGCATCCATCGCAAGCTCCGGGGCACCGACCCGGACACCGGCGAGACGTTCCGGCTCGACCGGCCGGACCTCTTGCTCTGGGTGCACTGCTGTGAGGTCGAGTCCTTCCTGAGCACCGCCCGCCGGGCAGGAGCCCCGATCACGGCCGAGGACGCCGATCGCTACCTGAACGAACAGGTGCAGGTCGCGGAAATGGTCGGGATCCCTGCGCGGATGGTGCCGGCCTCGGTCGAGCAGATGGACCGCTATTTCGCTGACGTGCAGCCCGACCTGCGACTGTCCGAAGACGCGCGCCGCGGACTTCGGGTGCTGGTGATCCCGCCGATGGCCGGCAAGGTCCGGTTCCTCACCCCGGCCCGGCCGGCGTGGGCGGGGCTGGCCGGCATGGCCTTCGGGTTGCTGCCGAGCTGGGCGCGGCGACATTACCGGCTGCCCGGGTTGCCGACCACTGATCTGGCCGCCACCGGAGCGATCCGGGCGCTACGGGCCGCGCTGCTGGCCCTGCCCGATCGGTGGACCGGCCCGCCCGAGGTGCTCGCCGCACGGTCCGAAATGGGACGGTTGGCGCAGTTGGACGGCCGGGTCGGATGACCGAGGGGCCGGACCGCGGTGTGTCGCCCGCCGAGCGGGTTCGCCGCGCCGCGGTGACCCTGGCTGCGTTATCGCAGGGTGGGCAGGGTGGGCTCGAGTACGGCGTCGGTGAGTACGACCGGGATCGGTTCGCAAGGTCGGCGACGGTGGGCGCCGACCTGCTGGCGGCCGTGACGGAGCGCTCGGCCGAGGATTGGCGCGTCGAGCTGGGTCGGGACAGCGGCTACGCCACCCCCAAGGTCGCCCCTGATCAATACAGTCCGCGCGGCTCTTGTGGACGGTGACGAGCGAATCCTGCTGATGCGCGAGCGTTCGGACGGGCGGTGGTCCCTGCCGGGCGGATGGGCGGATCCGCTGGATCCGCCGTCGCTGGCGGCGGAGCGGGAGATCCGCGAGGAGACCGGGTACGTCGCACGGGCGGTGAAGCTGGTCGGTTGCTGGGATCGCGACCTGCAGGGCCACACCCCGCCGCTGCCGGTGCACGCCTACAAGCTGTTCTTCCTGTGCGAACAGGAGGGACCGGTCGGGCCGCCCGACGACCTCGAGACTCTGGAGTCGGCTGGTTCGCTCTGGACAACCTGCCGGAACTCTCCCCGGGTCGGATCACCGCACGGCAACTGGAGCGGATGATCGCCCATCACCGCGACCCCACCCTGCCCACCGAATTCGACTGATCCGGCGTGTTCCGCGGCACCCAGACACCGAGCAGGCCGGCGCCGACCAGCCCCACCGCGCCCATCGCGGCGATGCCGACGCCGAGCGTCGCGACCGCGGTGATGCCGGCGATGACGAACGGCCCGAGGCCGCTGCCGACGTCGGCGAACACCCGCCAGATCCCGAGGAACACCGGACGCTGATCGGGTGGCGCGAGGTCGGCGCCCAGGGTCATCACCAGCCCCGAACCCATCCCGTTGCCGATGCCCATCAGCAGGCCGACGACAGTCAGCGTCAGCGCCGACTGCGTCAACGGCACCATCGCCAGTGACCCACCCAGCACCACCATCGACGGCACGGCCACCCACACCCTGCCGAACCGGTCCATCACCCGCCCGGCCGGATAGAACAGCAGCATGTCCACCGCGCCGGACAACCCGAAGATCACCGAGATGGCGGCGGGCGAGAGCCCGAGGTGCTGCCCCCACAGCGGCAGCACCACCTGCCGGGCCGCCCGCGTCGCGCTGATCACCAGCACCCCGACGCCGAGGGTGGCGAACAGCGACCGCTGGCCGCGGAGCACCGTGCCGACGCGGGCGCGTGCCCGTTCGGGATCCCGCCGGGTCGGGGAGTCCCCAGCGAGGTCCTTGACCCCGATCAGCACGGTCGCAGCGGCGATGATCGCCACGATGTGCACCGCGTAGGCGCCCCAGGGTCCGGTCATCAGCATCACCGCACCGCCGGCGAACGCGCCGACGAACAAGCCGATCCGGTAGACGCCGCCGAGGGTGGACATAGCCGTGGCCCGCAGCCGGAACGGCACGAACTCGGTGACGTAGGCCTGCCGCGCGAGCAGCCACACGGCCGTCCCGGCACCGGTCAGGAAAATGGCCGCCACGAACACGGCGAGCGTCGGCGCCAGCAGGCACCCCAGCAGGGCCAGCACGGTCAGCGCCGCGGCGCCCAGCATCGTCGTCCGTTCCCCGAACCGTTGCACCAGCGCCCCGGCGGGGATGTCGGCGATGATCTGGCCCACTCCGGCGGCGGCCACCACCAGCGCGGCGATCGCCGGTGACGCGCCCAGGTCGGTGGCGGTGATCACCACCACCGGCGCGATCGCCCCCTGACCGACGGCGAACAGTGCGGGCGGCAGGAACGCGGCGGGCGCGATCTCGCGGAGCGTCAGTTCCGGGACCGAGCCCGTGCGCTGCTCTGCCACGTCCGTCGCACCTTTCGTCCTGCGAATGATCCGACCAGCTTGCTCCGGCCCGTCGGCGGCTCGCGACCCGGCCGTACGCTCGGCCCCATGACGTCGCCGTCGCCCGTGGTGCGGACCAGCGGACGGGAGCTGCTGGAGGCGCTCGCCGGGCACCTTCCCGCCGACCGGATCGTCGCCGACCCGGCGGTGCTTGCCGGCCTCGCTCACGACGAGGCGGAGTGGGCACCGGTGGGCATGGCCGCGGTCGCCGTCCGGGCGCGCAGCGAGACGGAGGTGCAGGCGGTCGTCCGGGTCGCCGCCGAACTCGGCGCGCCGGTGGTTCCGCGTGGCGCCGGGACCGGGTTGTCGGGTGGCGCCAACGCGGTTGACGGGTGCATCATGCTCGACCTGTCCCGGATGACCGCGGTTCTCGACATCGACGCCGAGAACCTGGTCTGCGTGGTGCAGCCGGGGATCGTCAACAACGACCTGAAGGCGGTGCTGGCCGAGCAGGGCCTGTGGTATCCGCCGGACCCGGCGAGTGCCCCATGGTCGACGATCGGCGGCAACGTCGCCACCAACGCCAGCGGTCTGTGCTGACAGAAGTACGGCGTCACCCGCGACTACGTGCTGGGTCTGCGGGCCGTGATGGGCGGCCCTGCCGGGTACGGCACGGTGGTCGGCATCGGTCGCAGGACCACGAAAGGCGTTGCGGGGTATGACCTTGCGGGGTTGATGGTGGGCTCCGAGGGCACCCTCGGGGTGATCACCGAGGTGACCTTGCGGCTGCGGCCTGCGCTGGTCGGCACGCCGCACACCGTGGTGGGCGCGTTCGGCACCCTCGTGGCGGCCGGCCACGCGGTCGCGAAAGTGACCCGCCGCGGGCTGACCCCGTCGGCGCTGGAACTGCTGGACAGGACGTGCCTGCGGGCGGTCCAGGAGTGGAAGCACCTGGGCATCGAGGCCGACGCCACTGCACTGCTGCTCGCCAGGGTCGACACCCCCGGTGACGCGGGCGTCGCCGAGGCGCGAGCACTCGCGGAATCGTTCGAGGCAGCAGGTGCGCTGTGGGCCGCGCAGTCCACCGACGCCATCGAGGCCGAGGCGCTGTTCGAGGCGCGCCGGCTGGCCTATCCCGCCCTGGAACGGCTCGGGCCGGTGCTCACCGAGGACGTCTGCGTGCCGCGGTCGAAGGTGCCCGAGATGCTCGCCGTCATCGAGACGATCGCCGCCCGCCACGACGTCACGCTGGCCACGATCGCCCACGCCGGCGACGGAAACCTGCACCCGCTGTTGCTGGTGCCGCCCGGCGACGACGTCGCGAGGCGGCGGGCGCAACTCGCGTTCGAGGAACTGCTGGACGCCGCGATCGGCTTCGGCGGCACCGTCACCGCCGAGCACGGCGTCGGGCTGCTGAAGAAGGGCGGGTTGCTCCGCGAACTCGACCCGGGCTCGCTCCTCATGCAGCGGGCGATCAAGAGTGCCCTCGACCCCGACAACCTGTTCAATCCGGGCAAGATCTTCTGACGGCTCGCGGGGTGTGCCCGAAGGGGCAGGCTTCGGTGCCCGGAACGCCGGGCCAAGGCGATTGGTCGATCGAGCACGCCGGCTGACGATGAACGGATGCACGCGCGAGCGGACGTGCCCGAGCACGACGCGGATCTCCCGCGGCGGCACCCTGCCGCCGCCGTCGGCCCAGATTGGGCCGGCGCCCCCGCGTTGCCGCGCGTCTCGGCGCGGACGGGCACGGGCATCCGGGCGGTCAGCCCGCAGGCAGCGCTCGCGCTGCAGCGGACCGCCGGGAATCGCGCGACCGGGCGGCTGCTGTCCGCCGCGCGCAGCCCGGCGGCGGTGATGTCTGAGATGTCCGAGATGTCTGAGATGACAGTGACATCCTCAGTTCAGCGCGACGACGACGATCCACCGACCGTCGCGAGCCCGCTGCGGAGCACCGTCAAGCTGTTGCCGGCTCCGCTGTGGCTGTCCGATCCGACGCCGTTCCTCCGGGACCGTCCCAGCCTGGCCCCCCAGGGTGGTCTCCGGCTGCTCCCGCCCGCCGGTGTGGAGGGCCTGATCGACTGGGGCACGGTGGGCGCGGCCTACCGTGACCGGAAGCTGACCCTCGAGGACCGTGACCGCTCGCTGGTCATCGGTCATTGGCAGCGGTGGTACCCGGTCGCCCAGGCCCTGTACGGGTTGCCGCTGGCGCGCTCGTTGTTCGCTTCGCCGGCCGCCATCATGAACACGATGAGCGCCAAGATGATCGACTCGTCGCTGGCCGGCGATCAGCCGAACGCCGTCGAGCAGTTCAACCGGCAGGCCGAGCAACTCGGGGTGAAGACCACCACGGTCGGCGTCACCATCGGGCACTTCTGACGGCAGGTCAGTCGTCGGCCGGATGTTCGACCGCACGGTTGACCGCGGAGACCACCGCCTTGAGGGAGGCGGTGGTGATGGACGAGTCGATCCCGACACCCCACACCACCTGACCGTCGATCGCGCATTCCAGGTACGCGGCGGCCCGCGCGTCGCCGCCGGCCGAGAGCGCGTGCTCGACGTAGTCCAGCACCCTGACGTCGTACTCGGCCTCGCCGAGGGCCGCGCAGAAGGCGGCCACCGGGCCGTTGCCGCCGCCCTGCACGACCTGCTCCTCGCCGCGGCTGACGATCCGCGCGCTGATCCGGTCGAAGATGTCGATGTTCTCGGCGTCCTCGGGATTCTCGATCCTGGTGCGAATCAGGTGCAGCGGGCTCGACCGGTCCAGGTACTCCTCGGAGAAGATCGACCACATGGTCTTCGCGTCGACCTCGCCGCCCGCGGTGTCGGTGTGGTCCTGCACCACCCGGGAGTACTCGATCTGCAGCCGGCGGGGCAGGTCGAGGCCGTGCTCGGTCTTCATGATGTAGGCAACGCCGCCCTTGCCGGACTGCGAGTTGACCCGGATGACGGCCTCGTAGGAGCGGCCGACGTCCTTGGGGTCGATCGGCAGGTACGGCACCTGCCAGGTGAACTCGTCGACCGGGACGCCCGCCACGGTGGCGCCCCGGTTCAGGTGGTCGAAGCCCTTCTTGATCGCGTCCTGGTGCGAACCGGAGAAGGCCGTGTAGACCAGATCGCCACCGTAGGGATGCCGTTCCGGAACCGGCAGCTCGTTGCAGTACTCCACCGCCCGGCGGATCTCGTCGATGTCGGAGAAGTCGATCTGCGGGTCGATGCCCTGGCTGAACAGGTTCAGGCCCAGCGTGACCAGGCAGACGTTGCCGGTTCGCTCGCCGTTGCCGAACAGGCAGCCCTCGATGCGGTCGGCGCCGGCCAGGTAGCCCAGCTCGGCCGCGGCGACGGCGGTACCGCGGTCGTTGTGCGGATGCAGCGACAGCACGATCGCGTTGCGGCGTTCCAGGTTCCGGTGCATCCACTCGATGGAATCGGCGTAGACGTTGGGCGTGGCCATCTCCACCGTTGCCGGCAGGTTGACCACCATCGGGTTCTCCACCGTCGGCTGCCACACCGCGGAGACAGAATTGCAGACCTCGACCGCGAACTCGAGTTCGGTGGCGGTGTAGGACTCGGGCGAGTACTCGAATCGCCAGTCGGTGTCCGGGTACTTCTCGGCCCACCGGGACACTTCCTCGGCGCCGTCCGTGGCGATCCGGGTGATGCCCTTGCGGTCCAGCCCGAACACCACCCGGCGTTGCAGGGCCGATGTGGAGTTGTACAGGTGGACCAGCGCGGACGGCGCGCCCTCCACGGCCTCGAAGGTGCGGGCGATCAGCTCGGGTCGGGCCTGGGTCAGCACCTGGATGCGGACGTCGGAGGGGATCAGGTCCTGCTCGATGATCTCCCGGACGAAGTCGAAGTCGGTCTGGCTGGCGGCCGGGAACCCGACCTCGATCTCCTTGTAGCCCATGGCGACCAGCAGGTCGAACATCCGCCGTTTGCGGGCGGGGGTCATCGGGTCGATCAGCGCCTGGTTGCCGTCGCGCAGGTCCACCGCGCACCACTGCGGTGCCTTGGTGATGACGGTGGACGGCCAGCGCCGGTCGGGCAGCTCGATCGGGGTGAACGGCGCGTAGCGGCCGGTCGGCATGGAGCTGCCGCGCTGCCGGTTGTAGACGGCCTGGCCCGGCGGGATGTCGCCGGTCGGGGTGCGCACTCGGGAGGGGGTGGGGTTGCCCATGGGTTTGGTGTCCTTGTGGGGTGGTGCCCAGCCGGCACGCTCGCACGCAGCTGGGCGAGGGGATGACCGGCAGCACGACAACCCGCGACGGAGGAGCCAGTCTCGGGGATCAGGCTCCGTCGCGGCGGCGAAGGAGCAGGCCGGTCGTCACGAAGACGCCGGGCGCTGCGGTGCGCACCACGGCTGGAACTCTACTACCGCCGATCGGGCGTGGCGCAACCGTTGCCCGGCCGTGGTCCTCCGCGGGGTGGGTACGGCGCGGTGAGCCGTCAGATCAGCCGGCCTGACCTCCGCGCACCTGCGGCCGGCTCTGTTCGTGGGCGGCCGTGCAACCCCAGATGATGGAGACGATCCAGACCGCCGGAACCCACACCAGCACCCCGATACCCAGGGTGACCAGGAAAACGACAGCAGCACCCACGAACAGCGCCCCCGTCATGATCAAAGCGCCGTTGACCGTCGAATAGAACATTCCCAGCGGACCGAAGAACAACGTCAGCAGGAATGCGACCCAGACCGATTTCGGGTCTTCCGACGGCACCACAGCGGCGGCGTCAGGGTGGGCTTGCACCTGGGAGTACCCGTGCACCGTGTAATGGCTGTCCGCAGCCGGGGGCGCCGTTCCCGGGGACACCGGCACCTCGTGACCCGGCGCGACGTGGGCGGTCCAGGCCGTACCGTCCCACCACCGCGGCACTCCGGATCCGCTCGGATCGGCGTACCAGCCCGGCGCCACTGCGTTTGCGGTGGATTCGTCGGACGCACGGTCGTCCAGGTCAGTCGGGGAATTCAGGTCTTTGGGGTCGCTCGGCGCGGTGGTCATTTTCTGCCCCCAATGAGTGGCGAATATCGACCTGGTTCGACGCTACCGCTGGGCGCGCATCAATGGCGGCCGATGTCGTGACGAAAAGGCCACGTCAGGCGCGAAAGTGGCGCATCAGACACCCCGGAGCGGAAATGAACGGGGCGTCAGGCCGTCGTCATGTGCGGCGGGCGGCGGTCCCCCCCGCCGGTCATCATGTTCCAGCGCAAATCGCCGACCAGCATCCAGCCCCTGGCGTCGACGTAGACGGGATCGTCGGACTGCGCCAGGCACAGTACCTCGTTGAGATCGTCGTACTCCGCGCTGGCTCCGTCCCTCATCACAATGAACATCTCCCCCACCCCTTCCCGGCTCGCCCTTCCCCTGCGCCCCGGCCCGCTTGACTGAAGGATCGCCGGGCATGCGAATGGACGGCAGGGCACGGCGTCCCCGATCCAGGCGCGAAACTCCCGCCGCATCGGGAACGAGTGACCGCAATCGGCGGCCGAAAGTCCGGGCAGCGGCGCGGAAAGTCCCCCGCCGCCCGCCGCCCGCCGCCCGCCGCTCGCAGTGAGGCGAGCCGTGTCGGGTCGCGTCGGCGTGTGTCGCAGGGGTGTCGCCGCCGTGTCGGGTCGCGTCGGCGTGTGTCGCAGAGGGTCGCCGCCGTGTCGGGGACGGTCTGCGTGGCTCCCTGCCGATCTTCGTCGTAGCCTGACCGGAATGTCCGGCGGACCGATCGGGTCTGCGGCGCAGGGAGGCGGATCGTGCTGAAAGTGTTCCTGGTCGACGACCACGAAGTGGTGCGGCGAGGGGTGGCCGACCTGCTGGACGAGCAGGACGATCTACAGGTCGTCGGCCAGGCGTCCACGGTGGCCGAAGCACTGGCGCGGGTGCCTGCGATGCGGCCGGATGTCGCGGTGCTGGACATGCGGCTTCCGGACGGCAACGGGGTCGAGCTGTGCCGCGAACTACGGTCGATGATGCCCGGGCTGAATTGCCTGATGCTGACCTCGTACACCGACGAGGAAGCGATGATGGATGCCATCCTGGCCGGCGCGGGTGGCTACGTGATCAAGGACATCAGGGGATTGGATCTGGTGTCCGCCGTACGCACCGTCGCATCGGGACGCTCGCTGCTGGACAATCGAGCCGCGGCCGCGCTGATGGGCCGAATCCGGGCGGGCGAGGCAAAACCGGGTCCGCTGTCCGAGCTCACCGAGCAGGAGCGGGTGGTGCTCGACCTGATCGGCGAGGGCCTGACCAACCGGCAGATCGGCGAGCGGATGTTCCTGGCCGAGAAGACCGTCAAGAACTACGTCTCGAACGTGCTGGCCAAGCTCGGCATGGCCCGCCGCACCCAGATCGCCGTGCTGGCCACGAAGCTGCACGAGAAGGACCATCACCGCCCCGAGCAGTAGACCGGAGTGGAGCGCCCGAGCTGTCGCCGGCCGGACGTCGGGCGGTGATCTGCGGCGGGTACCCGTGGCCGTGTGGGTGCCCGGATGGGTGCGCCGGGTGAGTGCGCCGGGTGAGTGCTCAGTGCGGGACCGAGCCATGCACCGCCTCGAGCGAGGCGGCCGCCGAGGCCGTCTGCGAAGCGGATAACTGGGCCGGGCTCTCCAGGCGCACCACCGCCTGCGGCCACACCCCGCCGCCGATCAGCCGGCGCACCAAGCCCCGCGTCTGGGACGCCCGGACCATGTGGGCCAGCAACGTCGTCGTCAGACCCGCTGCAGCAGCGGTGAGCAGCACCCGTTGCATCCCCTGACCGGACTGCAGCCAGGCCAGCGGTGAGTCGTGGAACGAGCCGACCACCGCGACCATCACGTTCGAACGAGCAGCCGATGGCGGCCAGTCCGCGCTGTCGGCGTCGACCGCCGTCCCATCGCGCCCCTGCACGTCACGGTTGAGATGGCTCAGCTGGACGTCCTCCAGTCGTTCGGTGGGCAGGATCGCCAGCCAGGTCTGCTCGACCCTGGCGGCCCGCCGGAGGCGGTTGATCATCGGTGCCGGGATGCCGCCGGTCGGCGGGCGGGACGCTCGTCGCCGGGCGATCGCCTCGGCCAGCGCGATGTCGGCGGGAGCGGCCGCGAAGCCGGCCTGCGGCAGCACGACCGCGAGCAGGTCGGGCTGGCTGTCGTCCGGCAGCAACCGAACGGCAGGATGGGCACCGAGCACTCTGATGGCGGCGCGAACATTGAGCAGCGCCGCGCCGCAGGACAGCAGCAGTTCGCGGGGGTCGGGCTCGGCGGCGGCGTCGGTCGAACTCTGTACCGAGCCGCTTGCTGAACGGCTCGCTGAGCCGTCGGTGGAGGGTCTGGTAGGCAGCTCGGCGCGCAACTCGAGCGCGGTCGGCGTGCAGATCAGCCGCCATGGTCGCTGATTCCGGAGCGGCGCTGCGGCCGCGAACGCCGTCATGACCGTCCGCACCTGATCCTGTGTCAGGTGACCAACGGGCATGGCGTCGCTGTTCATGCCGCCTGCCCTCCGGGGTTCCTTCGATGTCTGCAATCACTGTTTGCAAACACTGTGCGCGGGCGGCAAATGCCGATAACAGGGGCGAAGGTCCCTGGTCCCGCGGCCAAGGTCGGCACGGGCGACGAGACACCGACGCTCGGTCAACCGTGCGTCAGAGGAGGACAGCACGGAGTGAAATCGGCCTCGACGCTGGACGTGACGGGCCGGACAGGTAACTCTTGACCCGTGACCAACATCGGCCGGACCGATGCCGGGGGTTCCGCGCTGTGGCGGGCCGAGCGGCAGAGCGTCGGTGAGACGCTGTCGCAGACCCGGCTGCGCGAGCTGTTGACCGAAGTTCAGGAGCGCATCGAGGACATCGTGGGTGGCACCCGCGACCGGATGGACGCCCTGCTCGACGCCGTCATGGCGGTGTCATCCGGGCTGGATCTGGACGCGACGCTGCGGCAGATCGTCCAGGCGGCGATCGATCTGGTCGACGCCAGGTACGGCGCGCTCGGTGTACTCGACGAAGGCGGGATGCTCAGCGAGTTCGTCTACGTGGGGATCGACGACGAGACCAGGGAGCGGATCGGTCCGCTGCCCACCGGTCACGGCGTGCTGGGCGTCGTCATCGAGGACAACAAGCCGCTGCGGCTGGAAGACCTGTCCCAACATCCGCAGTCCGTGGGTTTCCCGCCCAACCATCCGCCGATGAGCACGTTCCTCGGTGTGCCCGTGCGGGCCCGAGGTGAGGTGTTCGGACGGCTCTACCTCACCGAGAAGAACACCGGGTCCGGATTCACCGACGACGACGAGATCGTCGTGCACGCGCTGGCCAGTGCCGCCGGCATCGCGATCGACAACGCCCGGCTCTACGAGGACGCGCGGCGCCGCCAGCTGTGGCTGGAGGCCACCGGCGAGGTGACGGCCAAGCTGCTCGGTGGCAGCAACACCGACGAGGCGCTGCATCTGATCGCCAGTCGAGCGCTGGAACTGACCCGCGCGGACTACACACTGATCGCCCTGCCCGATGATCCGGACGCCGCGCCTGAGGACGTCTCGGAGCTGACCATCGCGATGTGCGTCGGATCCCTCGCCGACACGATGACCGGCACCATGATCCCGATCGAGGGGTCGACCACCGGATCGGTGTTCATCGACCACGTGCCCAGGAACGTGTCGCGGCTGGCCTTCGACATCGCCGAGCATTTCGGTCCGGCGCTGGCGTTGCCGCTCGGCAACGACGAATCGATTGCCGGCGTGCTGCTGACGGTGCGCATGGCCGGCTCCGCGCCCTTCGACGCGCACGAGCTGCAGCTGGTGTCCACGTTCGCCGACCAGGCCGCGTTGGCGTTGCAGCGGGCGGAGAGCCAGGTGGCCCGGCGCGAGCTCGAGGTCCTGGCCGACCGTGACCGGATCGCACGTGACCTGCACGATCATGTGATCCAGCGGCTGTTCGCCATCGGCCTGTCGATGCAGGGCACGCACCGGCGGGCGAAATCCCCGGCACTGGCCGACCGGCTGACCGAACACCTTGACCAGCTGCACGAGGTCATCCAGGAGATCCGCACAGCGATCTTCGATCTGCAGGCCGGGCCGTCGGAGACACCTCACCTGCGGGCCACGCTGCACGACGTGATCAACGAGCTGACCGCGGACAGCCCGCTGCGAACGACGGTGCGGATGTCGGGCCCGCTGGATGTCATCCCGCCCGACCTGGCGCAGCACGTGGTCGCCGTGGTACGGGAAGCGGTGAGCAACGTGGTCCGGCACGCCGCGGCCAGCGAGGTGGTGGTGACCGTGTCGGTCGACGATGCCATCGTGATCGACGTGAGCGACAACGGTCGCGGGATGCCGGAGATGACGGCACGCAGCGGTTTGCACAACTTGAACCGGCGTGCCAACGAATCCTCCGGCTCCTGCACGATCACACCCGGTGATCACGGCGGGACCAGGCTGGTCTGGTCCGCACCGCTGCCCTGACCCTGGCCCGGTCGGGTATCAGGTCGAACCGGCGGCACCGGCGCAGGTAGTCTGAGCTGCGATGTGGGCACGGCCGTGAGGCTTTCCCGTCCACGGGCAGCAGCCGCCGGGCGTGAAGCGGCGCGGGAGAGCAGGAGCACGCGGTGGGCCTCGTCGTCCAGAAGTACGGCGGTTCGTCTGTCGGTTCGGCCGAGCGGATCAAGCGGGTCGCCGAGCGGATCGTGGCCACCCGCAAGGACGGAAACGAGGTGGTCGTCGTCGTTTCTGCGATGGGCGACACCACCGACAACCTGATGGATCTCGCCCAGCAGGTGTCCCCGGCGCCGCCGCCGCGCGAGCTGGACATGCTGCTGACCTCCGGTGAGCGGATCTCCAACGCGCTGGTCGCCATGGCCATCTCCACCCTGGGCGCGCAGGCCAGGTCCTTCACCGGATCGCAGGCCGGGGTCATCACCGACTCCGCGCACGGCAGGGCCCGCATCATCGACGTCACCCCGGGCCGGATCCGGGCCGCACTGGACAAGGGGCACATCGCGCTGGTGGCCGGATTCCAGGGCGTCAGCCAGGACACCAAGGACATCACCACGCTGGGTCGCGGCGGGTCGGACACCACCGCGGTCGCACTGGCCGCGGCGCTGCACGCCGACGTCTGCGAGATCTACACGGACGTCGACGGCGTCTTCACCGCGGATCCGCGGATCGTGCCGAACGCAGCCAAGCTGGGCACCATCACGTACGAGGAAATGCTCGAGATGGCGGCGTCCGGCGCGAAGGTGCTGATGCTGCGCTGCGTGGAATACGCCCGCCGGTACGGCGTTCCGGTGCACGTCCGGTCCTCGTACTCCGATCTCGACGGCACCATTGTCCAAGGCAGCATGGAGGATCTGACGATGGAACAGGCACTGATCACCGGGGTGGCGCACGAACGCGGCGAAGCCAAGATCACTGTCACCGCGGTGCCGGACCAGCCTGGGGTCGCCGCCAAGATCTTCCGGACGATCGCCGACGCGGAGATCGACATCGACATGGTCGTGCAGAACATCTCCAGGGCGGCCGAGGGCAAGACGGACATCACCTTCACGCTGCCCAAGGCCGACGGCCCGACCGCCGTCGCGGCGTTGAATGGCCGCAAGGACGCCATCGGTTTCGACCAGATCGTCTTCAACGACCACGTCGGCAAGGTGTCGCTGATCGGAGCCGGGATGCGCTCGCACCCCGGGGTGACGGCCACCTTCTGCGAGGCGCTGGCTGCCGCCGGGGTGAACATCGACATCATCTCCACCTCGGAGATCCGGATCTCCGTGCTGGTGCGCGACGTCGAGCTGGACACGGCCGTGCGTGCCCTGCACGAGGCGTTCGATCTGGGCACTGACCAAGAGGCTGTGGTGTACGCGGGAACGGGGCGCTGAAATGAATACTGACGTGAGTGCTGACGTGAGTGCTGAAGTGGGTGCCGAGGTGAGTGCTGTGAGTGATGGAACCAGTGCAGCGCGCGGGCTGCGGGTGGGCGTTGTCGGGGCGACCGGTCAGGTCGGCGGGGTGATGCGAAAGATCCTGGCGGACAGGGGTTTCCCGATCGCCGAGGTCCGGTTCTTCGCCTCGGCGCGGTCGGCGGGGACGACCCTGCCGTGGGGTGGTGCCTCGATTGTCGTCGAAGATGTCGCGCTGGCCGACCCGACTGGGCTGGACATCGCGCTGTTCTCCGCGGGCGCGACCACGTCGCGGGCGCAGGCGCCCCGGTTCGCCGAGGCGGGCGTCGTGGTGGTCGACAACTCCTCGGCGTGGCGCCGGGACCCGGCGATCCCCTTGGTGGTGTCGGAGGTCAACCCGGAGGCAGCACTAGCGGTCGTCGGCGGTGGTCGTGGGGCGATCATCGCCAACCCGAACTGCACGACCATGGCGGCGATGCCCGTGCTCAAGCCGCTGCACGACGCGGCCGGCCTGCGGCGGCTGGTCGTCACCACGTTCCAGGCGGTCTCCGGCAGCGGGGGTGACGGGGTCGCGGAACTGGACGGTCAGGTCCGGGCGGTCTACCAGGACGCGGTCAAGCTGACCCACGACGGGTCGGCGGTGGAGTTCCCGGCGCCGAAGAAGTACGTGCTGCCGATCGCCTTCAACGTGCTGGCCCAGGCCGGCAACTTCGTCGACGACGGCTCCGGCGAGACCGACGAGGAACAGAAGCTGCGCAGCGAGTCTCGCAAGATCCTGTCGATCCCGGAGCTGTTGGTGTCCGGAACCTGCGTGCGGGTGCCGGTTTTCACCGGGCATTCGCTGTCCATCAACGCCGAGTTCGACCGGCCGCTGTCCGTCGAGCAGGCGACCGCACTGCTTGCCGGTGCGCCCGGCGTGGAGCTTTCTGACGTGCCGAACCCGTTGCAGGCAGCCGGTACCGATCCGTCCTATGTCGGACGCATTCGCACCGATCCCGGTGTGCCGGACGGGCGCGGGCTGGCGCTGTTCGTGTCGAACGACAATCTCCGCAAGGGGGCTGCGCTGAACGCGGTCCAGATCGCCGAAGTGGTTGCCCCGCACCTGTAATGGCGGCCGGCGACGGAGGAGCACGTCCGGCCGGCCAGTCGTTCCGGGTGGCGGGCGTCGACCTCGCGTCACAGGATGCGCGAACGGCGATGGCCGTGCTGGGGTGGGAACGTGGCCAGGCCGCTGTTCTCGAGCTCACGGTCGGCGTCGGGAACCCGGCGATCATCGAGGCGGCGTCCCGGGTCTCGGTGCTGGGCATCGACTGTCCCTTCGGCTGGCCGGTCGCCTTCACCGACCTGATGATCGCCCAGCGGGCGGGCACGGTCGAACCCGGAACGGCGGGGGACCAGCGGTCCAAGCGGAGGTTGGCCTACCGGCGCACCGATGCGGTGGTGCGGGAGCGCACCGGGCGGTGGCCGCTGAGTGTGTCCGCCGATCGCATCGCCTACCCGTCGATGCGCTGCGCAGGTTTGCTGGCGACGCTCGCGGCCGAGGGGTTCCCGCTGCGGCGCAGCGGGATCGGGTCGAAGGCGGCCGAGGTGTATCCCGCCGCGGCGCTGGCGCGCTGGCGGCTGGGCGCCGGCGGGTACAAACTGGACGGCCCCGGCCTGCCCCGCGTCGTGCAGGCTTTGCTGCGGGCCGCCCCTTGGCTGGACCTCGGCAGTTTTCAGGGACTCTGCCGGCAGTCGCACGACGCGTTCGACGCGGTGATCGCCGGGTTGGTCGCCGGTGCGGTGGTGCTGGGCAGGGTCGAGGCCGTCCCGGAGGAGGACATCCAGCTCGCCGATGAGGAAGGCTGGATCCAGTTGCCGGACACCGACTTCCTGGACTTTCCTCCCGTCCGCTGACGGAGCGGGTTCCGGCTCGCCCCGGCGCCCCCTGTTCGGCGCGGATCAACATGGTCGGCGCGGCTCAACCTATCGGTTGTGTGACGGGTGGGGCTGGAGTACACGACTTCATCCGCGCGCAGGGTTCAGCGCGGCGGTGACCACGCACGCCGGAGCTGGGTCCAACGGCCCTGGTCGAGCGTCGTTGACCGCAGCAGAGTCGAAGCGGGAGATGAGAACAATGGCGGAGACCAACGGTCAGGTTGCGCGCCGGCGGGTGGCGGGCAAGGGGATTGGCAGCGACAGGATTGGCAGCGCGAGGATTGACGGCGAGGGGATTGGCAGCGAGGGGATTGGCCGCGACAGGATTGGCAGCGAGAGGATTGACGGCAAGGGGATTGACGGCAAGGGGATAGACACAGCACCACAGAAGACGGCACCGGAGAGGGTGACGTCGACGACGCACGTGAACGTGGCGCTGCCGTTTGCCAAGCTCGAGGTGCACGAGCCGAGCGAACACCTGCTCGCGCTGACGACTCTCGTGCAGGACCTGGCAGGCCTGTTGGCCCGGACGACGCCGAGCCCCGAGGCCGAGGACCTGCTGCGTCGAGCCGAGGAGTTGGCCGCAAAGATCCGCTGATCGAGGCCCACCTATGGGCGCGGATCAACGTCGCCGGCGCGGATAAACCATGCGGGTTATGTGACGGGTGGGGCTGGAGTACACGACTTCATCCCCGCTTGCGAAGATGATCCGCGCCGAACCGGGGCGGCTCCGAGCAACGATGCAGATCTCAGGCGGCCTCCACGTCGCGGCGGCGGAAGCCGGCGGCGCCGGCCACGGCGAGGATCACCGCCAGCACGAGAAGCGCCAACAGCGGCGTCCAGGTCATTGCCCCGCCGGGCAGGCGGGGAATGTGCGCGAACGGCGAAAGGTCCATCACCCACTGCGGGAAGCCCAGCAGCAGGCCAAGTTCGCCGATCAACACGACGCCGATCAGGGCGGCCCACGCCAGCACCATCAGCCGGGGCGCAAACCCGAAGAGCAGCACCAGCAATGCCGTCATCACCCAGATAGCCGGCAGGTAGACGACCACCGCGCCGACGATGGCCGGCAGGTGGCTCATCGTGCCGACCTGCAGCCCATTGGCGAGGCCGGCGCTCAGTCCGCCGAGCAAGGTCAACACTGTGGTTCCGAGCACGGCGATCGTCAGGTGGCTACCGAGCCACCTCGTCCGCGACACCGCCGCCGCCAGCAGCAGTTCGGCGTGCCCGGCCTCTTCCTCGGCGTGCAGTGCCATGGCGCTGGAGATGCCGTAGGCGGCGGTGATGATCGCCACGAAGCCGAACTCGGTGGCCAGGAACGCATCCGACATCACCTGGGTGCCACCGAGAGCGCGGATGAACTCCTGCGCCTGCTCGCTGTCCAGCATGGAACCGACCGTCGAGGCGATGCTGCCGGCCACCGCTCCGAGCAGCAGGTATGCAACGGCCCAGCCGGCCAGGCTGCTTCGTTGCAGGCGCCATGCCAGCCCCAACGGCGTGCCCAGCGACGCCGATGCGTGCGCAGGCCCGGGGCGGTCGGGTAGCAGGCCGGCGCCGAGGTCACGCCGGGCGGCCAGGGCATAGGCGCACGGGATGGCGACGGCGCAGAACGCGATCGGCAGCGCCAGCACCCACCAGCGGTCTCCGGCGTAGGGACGCACCTGTTGGCCCCAGCCGATCGGCGAGAGCCACGACCAGATCGCCGGCTCGTCGGGACCTCCCACGGTGTCGCCCACCGCCCGCAAGGCGTACGCGACACCCAGCACGGCCATCGCGGATCCGGTCGCCGAGCGTGCGGACACGGTCAACTGGGCGGTGACCCCGGCGATCGCGGCGAAGGCCAGACCGGTTGCCGCCCAAGACATACCGAACGAGAACGAACCTGCTGCCGGGAGCCCGGCGGCAATCTGGGCGAGAGCAATCAGCACCCCCAGGGTCAGCATCGTGCCGAACGCCACCAGCAGGGCCGCAGACAATGCGGCCCGGCGGCCCACCACCGTCGACCCGACCAGCTCGAGCCGGCCCTTCTCTTCCTCGGCCCTGGTGTGCCGCACCACCAGCATGATCGCGAACACGGCGAGGACGGCGGCCCCGAACGCCGCCAGCTTCATGATCACCAGTGCACCCAGCGCGGACGGGTCCCACACCCGGCCGTACATCGCCACCAACGCGGGAATGTCGTTGACGGCCGATGCCGCCGCGACCCTGGACGCGACCGACGGGTACAGCCCGACCGTTGCGGTGGCGCTGGACACCACGGTCAGTACGAAGGCGGCGATCACCAACGGCAGCAGCACCCGGTCCCGGCGGAGCGCGAACCGGGTCAGCGCCAGGGTTCCGGTGAACTCGCTCAACGGACGCCCGATTCGGCGTAGTGGCGCAGGAACAATTCCTCGAGAGTCGGCGGCTGGCTGGTCAGCGTGACGACGCCCAGCCCGCCGAGCGCGGCAAGCAGATCGTCCAACCCCGACGCGTCGACCTCGCAGGTGAGGCGGGTGCCGGTGACGATCACGTCATGCACCCCGGGCAGTGCGGCGATGCCCTCCGGTGGGTGCCGGAGGTCCGCGGTGATCGAGGTACGGGTCAGGTGACGCATCTGGGCGAGCGTGCCGGTCTCCACGATGCGACCACCCCTGATGATGCTGACCCGGTCGGACAGCGCCTCGGCCTCGGCCAGGATGTGGCTGGACAGCAGCACGGTGCGGCCGTTGCCGCGCTCCTCCCGAATGTAAGAACGGAACATGTCCTCCATCAACGGGTCAAGTCCGGACGTCGGCTCGTCCAGCAGTAGCAGTTCGACGTCGGAGGCGAGCGCCGCGATCAATGCGACTTTCTGCCGGTTGCCCTTCGAATACGCCCTGGCCTTCTTCGTCGGGTCGAGGTCGAAGCGCTCCAGCAGGTCCGCCCTGCGCCTGACGTCCAGACCGCCGCGCAACCTGCCGAGCAGGTCGATGACCTCGCCGCCGGTGAGATTCGGCCACAACGCGACGTCACCCGGCACGTAGGCCAGCCGCCGGTGCAGGGTGACGGCGTCGGTCCACGGATCCCCGCCGAGCAGGCTGGCCGTGCCCGAATCCGCCTTCAGGAGTCCCAAGAGGATTCGCAGGGTGGTGGTCTTGCCTGCGCCGTTCGGGCCGAGGAACCCGTGCACCTCACCGGTCTGGACCTGTAGGTCCAGACCGTCCAGGGCCCGGGTGTGACCGAACGTCTTGACCAGGCCGGTGGTACCGATGGCTGTGCCAGTAGTTCCAGCGCTCATGCATCCAGCGTGCGGTCGCCTGGAACGGTCAAGACAGTGCCGAAAGACCTGCCACGCGGCGGCGCGCCGGGTCCCGTGGCAACGGCCTTCAATCGTCCCGGGAATCGGCAAGCGGACGCTTGGCCACCACCGGAACCGCCCGGTGCAGCCGTCGCGCTCATGCGCGATCTCGATGATCCGGTCACGGCACAGGAACCAGCCGAGCACCGGCAGCGGCACGATGATCACCGGCGAACCCACCGTCCAGCTGCCGACCGGATAATCGAAGGCGATCAATGCCAGCACGCCGGCCAGGAACAGCGGCGTCAGATAGGACGTGTACGGGGCGCCGAACAATTGGAGGGGCGGCCTGGCGACAATTCCGTCCTTGGACCACGCGCAGTAGTTTGAGCCGGCAGAACACGATCGTCGCCCAGCTGCTCAGAATCCCGAGAGGGGCGACATTCAGAACGATTGCGAAGGCTTCTTCGGGAACAACGACAGCGCGAACACCTATACACCTGGCGCGGTTTCACCGCCTTGTGATAGCCCTGCTCTCGGCCGAGAACAGCTCCGGCAGGTGGGATTCGGGATACCCAGGTTACGGGTGATGGTAATGGTGATCGACGGACTGCTCGGTGGTCTGCCTTCCTCCCGGGGCTGTCACGCACCAGCGGAGTTTCTTTGCTCCTGCGGCACGGACCGCGGGAGAACGCTGCTGGCGGCGCTGCCCGGTGAGAGTGACGATAGCTGTCGCATTCTGTGTTCCCATTCTGTGTTCGCATTCTGTGTTCGTAGTTCTGTGTTCGTAGTTCTGTGTTCGTAGTTCTGTGTTCGTAGTTCTGTGTTCGTAGTTCTGTGTTCGTAGTTCTGTGTTCGTAGTTCTGTGTTCGTGGGGGTGTGTTCGTAGGACATCTTTCACGGCAATGCCCCGACCGAATGGGGTGGAAACAATTGTGTTGGCTCACGAAACACACTTGTTACCGCACCCGGGAGCCCATGGAACAAATGGGGCTGGCTGTCCGGAATGTTCCGCTCACCGATCGGCTGACTTTGGATCGGTCCGGGTTTGTACCCGCCGGCGCAGGGTTCCGCAACGTCTTCTCGTCAATTGTGGACAACCGACGTGAGGCCCGCCGAGTGTGGACAACTCGTCGGCGTTCGGCGTGGATGTGACTACCGTGCCCGCCATGGTGAATCGGGGGAGAGTCAGGAGCGCGGCCAGGTTGTGGTTGCTCGTGGCCGCGGTGATGGCGCTCGGGTCGGCCGCGGGCTGCGCCGCGGCCGTCGACGGAACGGCGCAGGGACCCGCCGGGCGTGCATCGGCGCCGAATCCGTCGACTGCTGCCTCCACCCCCGGCGAGCCGGGGTCGAGCGGTGCGGTGTCGGGTGGCGCACCGCTGGACGCCGGCCTCTTGCCGTCCGCGACAAGCGTCGGCGTGCCTGCGGTCCCGGCCGGCCGGAGGTGGGCCGCCGATCTGCTGCTGACCGGCGGGGGCGACATCGTCTCGCCGACCGGTGATCTGACGGCGGTCGTCGATGATCGCGGCGTGTGTCTGCACGCCGGTCGTCCGGAGGATCCGGAGCGGCCGGCGGGTCCGGATGCCGGGACCGGCACCGGGGTGGGGCAGTGCGTGCGGACGTTCGATGACGGCGTCACGCCCGCGTTTGCGGTGTTCTCGCCGACCGGCGAGCACCTACTGGTCGTGGCCGGCCCGGCCGCGCGGTCCGAGGTCTACGTGATCGACACTGGCTCCTGGGCAGTCCACGTGGTCGGGCCGCAGGGCCTTGGGCCGGTTGCAGCGCCCCTGCCAACGTGGGACCTGTCGAGCGCGGCCTGGGACGTCGACGGTGCCGCCGTGTTGCTGGTGCCGCGGACCGGCGATGCGACGGGCCCGGTCCTCGGTGTGGAGGTGACGGGCGGCGCGCCGAACGAACGAGTCCGGCTGCCCGCGGGGCTGGCCAACAGCTCACCGAGCCTGTGGTCGACGGCCACTGGTCTGGCCGTCGTCGCCAACACCGGTGACCAGCGCAACACACTCTGGTGGGCGGACTTCGGCAGCGGGGCGGTGCGCGGGGTTGCCACCGTCGGTGATCCTCATGGGTCCCTTGTGCTTGGCGCCGCGGATCCGCTGGGACGCACGGTGCTGGCGTGCGCCAGAGACCCCAACGGGTCACTCGGTCCGACGATCGGGATCGCGGTCGCCGACGGGCGCACCGCACCGCTGCTGCCCGGCTCGCGGAGTTGCGCGGGGGCGGTGTTCTCCGCCGACGGCAGTTACCTCGCGATGGCCGATCAGCTCGCCGCCGGCTACGCGCTCAGTGTCGTCGAGACGGCCGGCGGCGGGACCGTCCTGAGCGTGCCGCTGCCGCTGCCGGCGCCATCAGCGCCGCCCTACCTGACCTGGACGGGTGATGTCATCGTGGCCAGTGACGTGACCGGACGATGGCCGCTGTCCGCAGCGGTGCTCCGGCTTCAACGATGACCGGGCCGAGAAGGGCGGGTTCACCCGACCCGGCCTCACTGACAGGGAACCACGGCGATCGAGCCCGCCCCGCCGCCGGGGCCGCCCTCGGAGACGACCGCATACCCGCAGCCGTCGGCGGTGGGCGCAATGCCTTCCGACTGGATCTGCTCGGGCCTTGGCAGAACGTGCTGGGGCCAGCTGAAGAAGGTGGCCAGTGGCGCGCTCGGGTCGCCGGCGGTGTATTCGACGACCTGGTCGTAGGTCAGCAGCAGCACCCGACCCGGCGTCGCGGCGGCGTCGGTCACCACATTTCCGGTGAGCAGCGACTGCAGGGCAGCCGGCGGGTCCGGTGGGCTGAATTCACCGACCTTCTGCAGCTCGCCTCCTCCCTGCTCGGCGCGGTACACCCGATGCGCCGCAACGGGTCCCTGCTTGTGAGCGGGTTTGGTGATGATCAACAAGGAGCCATCGGTGTCCACGAACAGGCTTTCCGCGTCCTGCGGCTGATCGGGATAGGTGTACTGCCAGGCGTCGGCCGGTACCGGTCCGTCCGGTGGCGGGGAGAGCGCCGGTTCGGCGAACCGATAGATCGTCACGTGGTCACGGCCGATCTGGTCGCCGATGTCCCCGGCATACAGGCATCTGGCGTCACCCGCCGGCTGCTCACCGCTGTCCGCGATCGGGGTCGGTCCGCACGACCCGGCGGCCAGCGCCTCGGCATTCCCGGCGGACATCCCGTCGACGCTGATCCGGGCCAGCAGCGTGCCGTTCCCGTCGACAGCGACCACCCCGTTGGTGCCGGTGGGGTCGTCGACAACGAAAAAGGCGTCAGGAGTTCCGGTCGCCGCTGCCACCCCGCTGGCCTCGTTGGCCACCCCGGGAGCGAAGTGTTGGACGTGGACGTCGGCGGTGGTCGGCGTCGGGGTCGCGGTCACGGCGGTGGCCGGCGGAGTCGGGGTCTGCGGCGCTGGTTCGCCGGTACCGGTGCCTTCGGCGGGGCTGGCGGGGCTGGCGGGGCTGGCGGGATCGGCGGCCCGGACAGCGGACCCGGATGCGGCGCTTTCTGTCCAGCCGCAGCCCGCGGCGCCCAGCAGGACGATCAGCGCCAGCGCAACGGACGGGATCCGCCCACCCCGCACAGACAGCACGCCGACCGCCCCTTTCCCGCGGTGGCCCGCCCACCCCCGGCGACTCTACGACGCGCGGCGGGCGGACGTGGAGTCCACCTCACGCGGGTGTCATGCGGTCGTCCCGTGGCGCGGCGGCAGCCGCGGCCGCAGTGATCGCGTTGTAGCCGTGAGTGAGATCGAGCCCGCGTACCGCGCGCCGACCCACGTGGGCCGTCACCGTGCCGAGCAGGCAGTATCGAGCGAGTGAACATCGAGGTGGTGGGCATTGGCGGGTCGGTGGATCCGCAATCCCAGTCGGATCGGGCGTTGCGTGCCGTGCTGGCGTCCGTGACCGAGTTGGGCGCGTCGGTGACCCACTTCTCCGGTGCGTCGCTGGACCTGCCGCCGTACCACTCGGACGCGGAGGTTCCGCTGCGCGCCCGCGACTACATCGAATCCGTCCGCAAGGCCGACGCGGTGGTGATCGCTTCGCCCGGGTACCACGGCACCGTTTCCGGGCTGGTGAAGAACGCCCTGGACTACCTCGAGGAACTTCGCCGCGACCCGCGCCCGTACCTGGACGGCAGGCCGGTGGGAGTGTTGGCAGTGGCCCGCGGGTGGCAGGCCTCGGTCGGCACCCTGGGCACGCTGCGCGAGGTGGTGCATGCCCTGCGTGGCTGGCCGACACCGCTCGGGTTGGCCATCAACAGCAGCGTCACACTGTTCGACGAACAGGGCCGGACCGAGGATGGATCGACCGCCGCTGCTGTGCGGGTGATGGCGGCGCAGCTCGTTGATTTTGCGCACCGGTGGCGGTCGGTCTGAGCCGCCGACCGGACCGGATCGGACACCCGACCTGCCACCGGATCCCCTACCCGGCAAACTCCGGATCGGGCGCTGCGTCGTTCGCCGCGCGGTGACATGCTCGCAGGCGCGCGGCGGGGCGTTCCCCGCGCGGGCCGCACCGGGAAAGGAGCCAACGACGATGACGGCACAGCTCACGGAGGCCACCGAGGAGCTGCGGGCGGCCCGCGACTTCCTCTTCGGGCACCGCGACGACTACGACGAGGCGGTCGCGAGCTTCCAGTGGCCGAGGCCAGGGCGGTTCAACTGGGCGCTCGAGTGGTTCGACGTCATCGCGCAGGAGCATCCCGATCGCGACGCGCTGGTCATCGTCGAAGAGGACGGCACCAGCGGGGCGTGGACCTACGGGTGGATGTCGGCCCGATCGGACCAGGTCGCCGGCTGGCTGCAGGAGAACGGCGTGCGGCGCGGCGATCGGGTGATCGTCATGCTCGGCAATCAGCTCGAGTTGTGGGAAGTGATCCTGGCCTGCATCAAGCTCGGAGCGGTGATCATCCCGGCCAGCACCCTGCTGAGTACTTCCGATCTGCAGGATCGGGTGCGCCGCGGCGGCGCGCGGTTCGTGGTGGCTCGGTCCGTCGACGCGCCGACGTTCCGCGAGGTGCAGGGCACCTTCATCCGGATCGCCGTCGGCACGCCGGTCCTCGGCTGGATCGAGTACGACGACTCCGAGGACTACCAACAGGAGTTGCAGCTGGACGGCACCACGTTCGCCCGCGACCCGCTGCTGCTGTACTTCACCTCGGGGACCACGGCGCTGCCGAAGTTGGTGGAGCACACGCACGTGTCGTACCCGATCGGGCACCTGTCGACCATGTTCTGGATCGGCCTCCGGCCGCAGGACGTGCACCTGAACATCTCCTCGCCGGGCTGGGCGAAACACGCCTGGTCCAACGTGTTCGCGCCGTGGCTGGCCGGCTGCACGGTGTTCCTCTACAACTATCAGCGGTTCGACGCAGCCTCGTTGATGAGCGTGATGGCCGAGAACCGGGTCAGCACGTTCTGCGCGCCGCCCACCGTGTGGCGCATGCTCGTCCAGGCCGACCTGTCCGCGCTCCGAACTCCGCCACGGGAGGTCGTCGGGGCCGGCGAGCCGCTGAATCCGGAGGTCATCGAGCAGGTCCGTCGAGCATGGCGGGTCACCATCAGGGACGGGTTCGGCCAGACCGAGATGACCCTGGCGGTCGGCAACTCGCCGGGCCAGCCGGTGCGAGACGGGTCGATGGGGCGGCCGATGCCGGGGTACGCGGTGACGCTGCTCGACCCCGTCACCGGGGACCCGACCGATGAGGGCGAGATCTGCCTGGACCTGAGCGCGCGACCCCTGCCGTTGATGGCCGGCTATCACGGCGACCCGTCGCGCACGGCCGAGTCCACCCGTGGTGGCTACTACCACACCGGCGACATCGGGTCCCGTACAACCGACGGCTACATCACCTATGTCGGGCGCGACGACGATTTGTTCAATGCGTCCGATTACCGGATCTCGCCGTTCGAGCTGGAGTCAGTGCTGCTGGAACATCCGGCGGTGGCCGAGGCTGCGGTGGTGCCATCCCCCGACGCCACCCGGATGGCCGTGCCCAAGGCCTACGTCGTGCTGGCGGAGGGCTACCACCCGAACAAGGTCGCCGCCCGGCTGATCTTCCAGTACTCACAGGAACACCTGGCGCCTTACAAACGGATCCGGCGGCTGGAATTCGGGCCGCTGCCGAAGACGATCTCCGGGAAGATCCGCCGGGTGGAGTTGCGCGACAGGGAGGAGCACCGCCACCGGGCGGGCAGCGATGGGGTGGCAGTGGTGGCCGCGAGCGCCGGGGACATCGAATACCGGGTCGAGGATTTCCCGGAGCTGCGCTGACGCCGTCCCCGGCGGGAACGTCGATCTGCGTCAACGGGGACAGGCGGTCAGCATTGGGTGCCGGGGCGGCGGGGTGGCCGGTGGCGGGGGTGCACTCGGCCGGGTCGCTCAGACCGGGTCGGCACAGCGTGCGATTCGGGACGCCCGGAGGAGCGGGTCAGGACGCAGCCTGACCCGGCTCCCGAATCCGTCCGGCCAGCGCCGCGATGGCCAGGGCGGCGATCACCAGCACGCCCAGTGCCGACCGCAGTCCGACGAGGCCGGCGACGGCCCCGATGATCGGCGGACCGATCAGGTAGGCCGGCCACTGCCCGAAAGACACCGCAGCCACCCCTCGCCCGGCCGGGATCCCCGGCTGGTTCCCGGCCAATCCCATCACCGTCGGAACGATGCACGCGCTGCCGGCACCGAGCAGCGCGAACGCGACGAACGCGGATGCCGTGGTGCCGACCAGCAGCCCCGCTGCCATGCCGCCGGCCGACAGCAGCGCCGAGTACCTCAGGAACCTGGCCCGTCCGAGCTGGTTCACGATTCGATCGCCGAAGAGGCGTGATGTCGTCATGGCGACCGAGAAACAGGAGAAGGTCAGGGCTCCGACGCCGGCGCCGGCGGCGAGTGTCACCGCCCCGTACTGGGCGCTCCACTGCACGGCAGCGCCCTCGTTGATCGAGGTCAGCAGAGCCATCCCGGCCAGCAGCATGAGCTGCGGGGTGAGGGATTGCAGCCCGGTCCCGCCGCCCGCCCGGCTGTTGGTCGCGCCTTCCATCGGGAAACCGGTTCCGTGCGCCCCGACGAGGTGGCGCGCTGGTGCGGCCGGCCGGTCATCAGGAAGCCAGCGGACCGTTGCCGCCAGCGCGCCGGCGAGCATCGTGTTTGTCACCGTCAACTGCAGTGCCGGGGCGATCCCGGCGGAGGCGGCGAGCACGCCGAGCAGTCCACCAGCGAGTTGCCCCAGGCTGAAACAGGCGTGGAAGGACGACATGATCGGCCGCCGGTACCGCGTATTCGCGCGGATGAAATGGTTGACGCCTGTCACACCAGCACCACAACGCGCACGTTCATGCGCGCGGACGAAGATGATCCGCGCCATCAAGGGGTCAGCGGGGGGTCAGCGGGGGGTGAGAATGTCGCGCACGAAGGCGATCTCGCAGGCGCATTGGCGCAGCCGTTCGTCGACGACCATCGAGCCGTGACCGGCGTCGTAGCGGTACACCGCGTACCGGGCGCCGCGCGCGGCCAGCGCGTCGAGATAGGTGTCGATCTGTCGGATCGGGCACCGGGGGTCGTTCTCGCCGGCCAGCACCAGCAGCGGCGCGCGGACCCGGCCGACGTAGGTCAGCGGCGACGAATCCCGGTACTTCTCCGGCACCTCGCGCGGGGAGCCGCCGAACAGCGCCCGGTCGTAGGCCCGCAACGGCTCCATCTCGTCCTCGTACGCCGAGACGTAGTCGGCGACCGGCACGCCGGCCACCCCGACCGCCCATCGATCGGGCTGCACGCCAAGGCCGAGCAGCGCCAGGTACCCGCCCCAGGAGTACCCGAAGATCGCGCAGCGCTCCCGGTCGATGATGCCGGCGGCCACCAGGTGATCCTGGACGGCGGCGATGTCGGCCAGTTCGACGTGCCCGACCCGCTCGGTCAACGCGTCCCGCCAGGCCGAGCCGTACCCCGTCGATCCGCGGTAGTTCACCTGCACGACCGCGAATCCCGCGTCCAGCCAGGCAGCACGGTTGGCGTCGAACGAATCTTCGTCGCCCGTGGCCGGCCCGCCGTGCACCGCGAACACGGTCGGCCACGGCCGCCCGGTCCGGCCGTCAGCGCCTCCGACCTGACCGCCCGAGCCGTGACCTGGCCCGCCGGGTGGCGCCGGCGGTTCGGCCAGCAGCGCGTGGATCCGGCCGCCCGGCCCGTCGACCCAGACGTCGCTGACGGGTTCGGAGCCAGGGGCCGGCGCCCGGTCCGGGCGCAGCAGCACGTCGTCGACGCCGTCCGCGCGCAGTTCCCGCACCTGCGCCGGCTCGGCAGCGCTTGACCAGCGGTACCACACGGACCCATCGCGCCTTGCCACGGCGCCCGACACCACCCCGCGGGGGGCCGGCAGCAGGGCGAGCTCGCCGTCCTCCAGGGAGAACCGGTGCAGCGAGGTCCGTCCCGCGTGGGTGTGCACCACCAGGACGGCGAGCCCGTCCGGGTAGAAGTCGGCGTCCAGGTCGCCGGGAAGATCGATGCCCAACTCGGTGACAGAGCCCGACGTGAGATCCCAGATCAGCAGCTCGTGCCGTCCCCGCCGTTCGTGGCCGACCAGCAACCGCTGATCGCCCGGCACGGGGGAGAACATCAACGCGATCAGTCCCCGGCCGGGCGCGTCGGACAGCTCGGCCACCACTGTGCCGTCGGACACTGCGATCGCCCGCAGCGCGGGGTAGCGCGCGTCGCCGTGCTCGGAATGCGCGAGGACCCAGATCGTCTCGTCAGCGGACAGTGCGCCGACTCCGCCGTCCTCCGGGTGCTGGTAGACGAGCTCCGGTGCGCCTGAATCCCGGGACAGGTGAATTCGGGTGCCGTCATCGTCGGAGAACCCGCCGACGACGACGTGGGTGCCAACCTCGAGGCCGGCCGGGTAACCGGCCGCGACCCCGGCCAGGCCCTGCACCGCAGTCCCCTTTTGTCCCGGGTTCTCCTGTCCCGCTCCGACCCGCGCCGGGCCACTTCCGAAGGGCTGCACCCGCCACACCCCGAACTCGTCGCCGGCGGTGTCGTCGAACCACCACACCTGCTCGCCGTCGGCCGACAGTTGCGCGTGCGCGGTGCCGTCGGGCCGGTCGGTGAGCGCGGTGTGCTTGTCGTGCGTGACGTCCCAGCAGTACACCTCGTAACGGCCGCTCGCGTTGCACACGTATACGGTCCGGTGCTGGGCGTCCCGGGCGATCGACGGCAAGCTGATCCGGGTAGCCGAGTACCGGGCGCGCCAGCGGCCGTCGGCCGCCGGGTCGTCGAAGAGCGCGGTCGGAACAGTAGCCGCAGGGTGTCGACCGGGCGGCGCTGGTTCGCTGACATCGCCGGGTTCGCTGACATCGCTGGGTTCGGGCACGGGGCCATCTTGCCTGGGGTTCACCTCGGCGTCGGCACCGATCCCGGTGAGCTCACTCGCGCAGCTCGCGAGCGAGCACGACAGCGGCGCGCCGGAGTTGCCGGACCGACGTGCTGACCCGCTCGGCCGTCAGCACCTCCGCCAGTCCGGCGATACCCAGCGCTATGGTCTCGCCGCCGACGGGCACCGCCACGGTCCGGACATCCGGGTAGCGCTCGTGCGCGCTGAGTGCGAACCCTTCGCCGCGCACCCGGTGCAGCTCCCGCAGCAGTGCAGTCGGGGCGGAGAGCGACTGGGGCGTCGGAGTTGCCATACCCGCGGTCTCCAGTGCGGCCAGCACGGCATCGTCCGAGAGCTGCGCGGCGATCGCCTTGCCGACCGCGGTGGTGTGAAGCTGCTCCTGTTCCCCGACGATCGGCGTGCGGCGATCCGGCGTTCCTGAGCCGTCCACCCACAGGAACCGGATGTAGGCGCCGTCGAGCGCGGCCAGCAGGCAGATCACCGAGCCGGACGAGGCCATCCGGTGCATCAGCGGCTTGGCGGCCAGGACCAGCCGGTCCAGCCGTTCGGTGTGCGATCGGCCCGACCCGACCACCCCCGGCGCGAGCCGGTAGGTCACGTCGTCGTCGAAACGGGTCACGATGCCGCGCATCTCCAACGCGGCCAGGTACCGGAAGGTCGAACTCTTCGGCAGGTGGACCTGCAGGGACAGCACGGACAAGGTGACACCGTCAGGACGCGTGGCCAACGCCTCGAGGACGTCGCACACCCGATCCACTGCCCGCAACGGGTACAACGCCCCGTGGCGTGACTTGGGTGACGTCATCGGCGGGGTCCCTCCTGCGTAGTCGACCGCTGTCGACTGGCGCCGGTATGCCGAAGGTGGTGTGGCGGCGACCATCGCCCGCCTCGGGCGTTGCGCCACAGCGCGCATATGCATGGGCATCCTAGACCGGACGATGGGTTGATCACCCATTCGATCGGGGCGACTCGTCCACACATTGTCACTTGTGCACTGGCTTTGCGACAAATTTCCTGCTCAACTGCGCGACCTCGTTCTTCCGATCACTGATGGTCAAACTCGTCACGGGCCATTGGCCGTCGCCTATGGGGTGCCGAAGCGCCGGGTTCACATCGGCGCGCGCGGCCAGGATCGGCCGCTGCCGACGTACACACTGGGGCACGAAGAGGGGAGAAGCGTGATGACCCTGGTCGACAACGCTGTGTATGTGGACGGGCGCCGCACCGCCGACCCCAGCAGCCTGGACGAGACCTACGAACTGTTGCGCGAGCGCAACGGGATGGCGTGGATCGGGCTGTACCGGCCGGACAAGACCGAGATCCGTTCGGTGGCGGCGGAGTTCGAGCTGCACGAACTGCCGGTGCAGGACGCCATCTCGGCCCATCAGCGGCCGAAGATGGAACGGTACGGCGACACCTTGTTCGTCGTGCTGCTGCCGGCGCGCTACCTGGACGACGTGGAAAGGGTCGAGTTCGGCGAGCTGCACCTGTTCGTCGGACCGGGCTTCGTCATCACCATCCGACAGGCCGAGTCGCCGGACCTGCCCCGGGTGCGGCGTCGACTGGAACAGAGCCCCGAACTGCTGCGCATGGGCCCGGAAGCCGTGCTGTACGCGATCCTGGATCAGGTGGTCGACGAGTACGCCCCCGTGGTGGCAGGGCTGGAGAACGATATCGACGAGATCGAGGACCAGCTGTTCGTCGGTGACCCGTCGGTGTCGCGGCGGATCTATGACCTGTCCCGCGAGGTCATCGAGTTCCAGCGGGCCACCCACCCGCTGCGCGACATGCTGTCCGGGCTCGAGCAGGGCTTCGACAAGTACAAGGTGGACATCGAGCTCCGCCGGAAGCTGCGCGACGTGGCCGACCACGTGGAGCGCGTGGTGGAACGGGGTGACGCTTTCCGCGAGCTGTTGCAGAACGCGCTGACGGTGAACGCCACGCTGGTCGCGCAGCAACAGAACGAGGAGATGCGCGCCCTCACGGAGGCCAGCCTGGCGCAGAACGAGGAGGTCAAGAAGATCTCGGCCTGGGCGGCAATCCTGTTCGCACCGACCCTGGTGGGCACGATCTACGGGATGAATTTCGAGCACATGCCGGAGCTGGCGTGGGACTTCGGGTACCCCATGGCGGTGCTCCTGATGATCGCCACGGGCTTCGTGCTGTACCTGGTGTTCAAGCGGCGACGATGGCTCTGAGGCAACGGGCACGGCCGATGGGACCTGACGGGACCGTCGAGGTGCTCATCCCGGTCTCCAGGCCCGGTCCGCGGTGTGTGCGGCGGGGGTGCGGGTGAAGGACGTGACTCGGTGGTGCTGCGGCCTGCCCGCCACTGATCAGCGAAAAGCGCCCCACCTGCGGAAAGCAAGCGGGGCGCCTTCTTGTGCCTGGTCGGGGTGACAGGATTTGAACCTGCGACCTCTTCGTCCCGAACGAAGCGCGCTACCAAGCTGCGCCACACCCCGAGGCCCGGACGAGTCTAGCCGATGCCGGGTTCTCTTCCTGACCACCGACGGGCCACCGCGGCGGGCCGTCGGCACTCCGCGTCCCTTCGGCCGCGGGGCCCCGCCCTCGTCACCTGATCTCGCGGTCCAGGTGCAGGTGCCGCTGGATGCTCTCGATGAGATCCTCGATCTCCACTTGAAGGGCCTCAGCGCCCTCCTCCGTCGAGGAATCAGCCTGGTCGGCAAGTCCGGTGAGCTGGTGGATGTCCTCGTCCCGTTGGCGGCCGTCGGCGTTCCGCCAGGATTGCTTGATCTCTTCGTACCGTGAGCGCATCTCTTCGACCGTCACCACGCACCTCCTGCTCGGGGAGCCTACCGGCGTGCGGCGGCGGCGACCCCGCGAATCCTGAAGTACGCCAGCATCACTCGAGGATTCCCGGCGGCGCCTACTCGCGGCGCGTCGCCGGGGCGGCCCGCTGTTCGGCCTGCCGTCCGTCGGCCCGCGTCGACCCCGACCTGATCGCCGAATCCGTCTGCTCGATCGCGCCGTCCGGATCCCCTGGCGGGCGCAGGGTGATCAGTGACGCCTCCGGCCGGCAGCAGAACCGGATCGGCATGTAGGGACTGGACCCCAGGCCGGCGGAGACGTTGAGCAAGGTGTGCGAACCCCATCGGGACAGGCCGCGAGCGCGGGACCGGTCGATCCCGCAGTTGGTCACCAGAGCGCCGATCCCGGGCAGCCGCACCTGTCCGCCGTGGGTGTGCCCGGCGAGCAGCACGTCGTATCCGTCGGCCGCGAATTGGTCAAGCACCCGTGGCTCGGGTGCGTGGGTCACTCCGATGCGGACGATGGCGTCCGGATCGGCCCGGCCGGCGATCTTGTCGTAGCGATCGCGCTTGCTGTACGGGTCGTCGACACCGGCCAGTGCGATCTTCTGGCCGCGAACGGTGATGGTGTTCTTCGCGTTGGTCAGGTCCTGCCACCCGCGCTCCACCTGCGCGGCCCGCAGGTCCTGCCAGGGCAGCGGTGCGCCGCGGTAGACGGTCGTCGGCTTCATGAAGTAGCGATGCGGGGATTTCGGTACCGGGGCGTAGTAGTCGTTGTTGCCGAACACGAAGGCGCCAGGGATGTCGAGCAGGTCACCGAAGGCGGCCAGCGCCGCCGGCACCGCTTTGACGTGGGACAGCGTGTCGCCGGTGTTGACCACCAGGTCAGGTCGCAGGTCGGCGAGGCTCGACACCCACCCTGACTTCCGCTGCTGGCCGGGCACGATGTGCAGGTCCGACAGGTGCAGGATGCGGATGGGCCAGGTGCCCGGCGGGAGCACCGGTATTTCGATCCTGCGGAGCGCAAACAGCCGGGGTTCTGCCAGCGTCGACCAGGCCAGCGTCGCCGCGCCGGCGACGAACACGGATCCGCCCGCCAACGCCGCTCGACCGAGCACGGATCGACCAGTGCCTGAAGTGCTGTGGAATCGGTGGGCGGTCGAGGGCATGCGGGCCAGCGTAATCGGCGGCGACGGACAGCCGCCGGTCCCGACGGGTGAACCGAACGCGCACTCTCATGGCTGAGCCCGGCGCCTGTCGGTGCCTGGCTCAGAACGCGATGGCCGCGTCCAGATCGGGCACCGCGAGCCTCCCATCGCTTGCGTGACGACCTGGAAGAGAGTCCGCTGGGTGTCGTGGTTGACGACGGGGTGCGGATCGCAGAGCTGGTCGGGACGTTGTCCTACGCCGCCGATCTGGGTCTCGGGCAGCCGATGGACCACTGCTTACGCCAGACGGTGATCGCCGGTCGTCTCG
>Ga0208716_1000058_pt1 | contig 37704 bp, 33 predicted proteins | sample NGESurdeep092012_8_FD_184482 | JGI IMG/M metagenome (GOLD analysis project Ga0208716, IMG submission 184482) | Arctic peat soil microbial communities from Barrow, Alaska - NGEE Surface sample 415-3 deep-092012 (SPAdes) | ecosystem: Environmental > Terrestrial > Soil > Wetlands > Peat ...
GCGCCGGCCAGGCCCGTTGAAGACAGAGACGGCGCCAGCAGCCTTGAACACCTCAGCCAGGCCCACACCGGCCGCGCAAGCCACGACGGCGACCGGGCCCCGCGGCGAAACTGCCGTTCGGGCTCGCTGCTGGTCGCCGAAATGGGTGACCGCGATGCGATGCGGTCGCCCCGCCTCGATACCCGCCTGGATGGCCGCGCCGACGTCGTCCGTGTGCACGTGAACGTTCCAGAGGTCCTCCCCACCGACGACCAGGACCGAGTCACCCAGCGCATCCAGCCAGCTGCGAAGCCTGGCCACCGCTTGTTCGTCGCTGTCGGAGAGCAGATACATGACCTCGTATGCCGGTGCTCCCGGCTCGCGCCGACCGCCGTCCCCGAACCCGTCGCCGTCGACATGGGCCGCGGCCCGGAGTGCTACCGGGCTGAGGTGCGCCGGCCGCACGGCTCGCACGTCGTTGCCCACAGCCGTGCCCACCGGCTCACCGGCGATAACCAGCTCGAGCGCCTCCAGCACCAGGACGTATCCCAGGCCGCCGGCATCCACGACGCCGGCGCGAGCCAGGACCGGCAGCTGCGCTGTGGTGGCAGCCAACGCCACCCTGGCCGCCCCCAGCGAGGCGTGGGCTACGGCATACAGGTCGGAGCCCGTCGACGCGGCGAGCTCGGCGGCGCTGGCGGCCGCAGCGGCCACCGACAAGATCGTCCCCTCGACCGGACGGGTCACGCCGGCGTAGGCACGGTCGCTGGCCCGCCGCACTGCCCGGGCCAGCGTCGGCCCATCCATGCCACTCATGCCATCCATCCCTTCGGCGCCCGAGGTCGCCGACTCGGCGATGACCTCGCTCAGGCCCCGGACCAGCTGGCTGAGGATGACTCCGGAGTTGCCGCGCGCGGCCAGCAGGGTAGCCCGGGCCAATGTCGCAGCCTCGCCGGCCAACGTTCCCGCAACGCCGGGGCCCGACCCCGGCAACAGCTCGCGTGGCTCGCGTGGCTCGCGTGGCTCGCGTGGTTCCCGGGTCGCTTCGAGCGCGGAGTCCAGCGTGATGTAGAGGTTCGTGCCCGTGTCGCCATCGGGCACCGGAAACACGTTGAGCTCGTCGATCTCGGCGCGGTGGGCCGCGAAGGCAGCACGGGTCGCCACGGCCCAGCGCCGGGCCGCCTGGGCATCCAGCCGCTGGAGCCGACCACTGTCACCGCTCACGCGCACCACCTCCTGTCTGCCGTGAGGCTAACGCGCCCGCGCCTCGATCGAGGGTAGGTTCGTGCCCTCCGACCCACCCATTTTGGCCCAGACCACCGGCTCGGCTACGATTGACCGGTTCCCTTGGTTAGCGCGTTCTGCCTGCCTGCCTCGGGACCTTGATCTAATCTGTGGCAACACCCTCACACCCCATCGAAACTCAGGAGAAACCGTGGCTGCCAACTGCGACGTCTGCGGCAAGGGACCGAGCTTCGGTCACAACATCTCGCACTCGCACCGCCGCACCAACCGCCGCTGGAACCCGAACATCCAGCGCGTCAAGGCTCTGGTCGGCGTTACCGGTGTGACCCCGAAGCGTCTCAATGTCTGCACCTCGTGCCTCAAGGCCGGCAAGGTCAAGCGCTAGAAACCTGGAAGGGCTAGGCACCTGGAAGCACCAATGCCTGGAAACAAGTGCCTATTTTCGAAGCCGACCTCCACGAGGAGGTCGGCTTCGTTGTACCCGGACGCTTCATGGGAGTCATCGATCCAGATGGTCGGACGCTTCAACCGTCACTGACGCCTTCAACCTCCATCGAGACCTCAACCTCCAAAGTGATCCCAGCCGCCGCCGATCACCAGCTTGCCGCCCAGGAACACGCCCGCGCCAGCGGTCACGTCGCCGATCTTGCGCCAATAGGCGGGCAGTTCGCCCGTTGAGGGGAAGCATGCGAGAAGTGAGTGCTCTTCACCACCTTCGACGACGCTGCGCCACGCGTCGCCTTCGTTGAGCACGTGCCGCAGCTGTGCTGCTTCATCGGCAAGAAGCAGGTCGTCCAGCTCGACGCTGACCCCGCTCGCCCGCGCGATCCGGCCGGCGTCGCGGCCCAGCCCGTCGCTGATGTCAATCATGGCCGTTGCCCCCGCGCGTGCAGCCATAGGCCCCTGCTCGTAGGGCGGTCGCGGCCGCCGGTGATAGTCGGCCAGCTCCGGTGCAAGCCCGCTCTGGCCGCGCTGCAACAACAAGAGGCCTGCTGCGGAGTGACCCAGGCTGCCGCACACGGCAAGGAGGTCGCCTGCCTGCGCCCCCGAACGGCATACCGGCTCGCGGCCCTCACAGTCCCCCAGTGCCGTCACGGACACCACGAGAACCCCCTCGGGCGCCGACGAGAGGTCCCCGCCCAGCACAGGCACCCCAGCCTCTCTCGCGGCCTGGGCCAACCCCGCAGTGAAGTCCCGGACCCATGCCACCGGGGTCCGGGGGTCCGCAATCAGGGTGACCAGCAGGCCACTCGGCACTCCTCCCATCGCGGCGATGTCGGCGATGTTCTGGGCCACCGTCTTGACACCCACGTCCGCGCCGGACGACCACTCGTCGAGCCAGTCACGTCCGCGAACCATCGCGTCGGTCGTGGCCAGCACCGACCCACCGGGGGTGCTGAGCTGCGCTGTATCGTCACCAGGCCCGATGAGGACCTCTGGTCCGCCGGGCAGCAGAGGGAAGATGACGGACAGGAGCCCGTCCTCGCCGACGTCGGCCAGCGTCGGCCCAACGGCGCCAGCGCGTCCATCCAACATGTGACCTCCCGGTGGGATGAGTTGTGCATTCGCACGGTAGCGTCTGCAGAGCCGGGTCCATGCAGGGCGTGGTCGGCGAACACCGTTCATTTCGGGGTGAAGCGCTCCGATCATGTTCTCTTTGGAGGCGTCGTGGTGGTCCAGGCCTACGTTCTGATCCAGACCGAAGTTGGCAAGGCGGCCAAGGTCGCCGAGTCGATAGCAGGGATTACCGGCGTCACCGTGGCCGAGGACGTCACCGGCCCTTATGACGTCATCGCCCGGGTCGAGGCGCGCACGGTCGACGACCTCGGCAAGCTGGTCATCGCCAAGATCCAGGACGTCCCGGGGATCACCCGCACCCTGACGTGCACGATCGTGCACGTCTGAGCCAGACGACATGCGCCGCGGTATCACGTCCCGCGGTGCGCGCCTGTCAGCGTGCCTCGGCGCGATCCTGATCGTGGGGGAGCTGCTCGGGTGCTCGTCCACCGAAGTGGCAGTCCCGGCCGACGCCGGATCTGCGGCTTGTCGGTCGGCTGCGGCCCACTGGCCGAAGACCGTTGGCGGACAGCGACCTCAACAGACCTCATCATCCTCGGCGGCGGTCCGCGCCTGGGGTGACCCCGCAATAATCGCCCGCTGCGGCCTGCCCCCCACCGGCCCGACCACAGATCCGTGCCTTGATGTCAGCGGCATCGACTGGGTCGCGCATCAGCTCACCGACGGTGTGCGTTTCACGACCTACGGGCGCACGCCGGCGATCGAGGTCCTGGTGCCCAGCGCCTACAAGCCCGAGCCCCTGCTGCTGCCGGCGTTCGGCGCGGCGGCTGCCGCCATCCCGCAGGGCGAACGACGCTGCCTCTAGATCGTCAGCGAAGGCCGGTACGCCGGGCCAGAGCCAGCTGGATCAGCTCATCGATCAGGTGTGGATAGTCAAGCCCGGATGCCGCCCACACCATGGGGAACATCGACAGTGGGGTGAAGCCAGGCATGGTGTTGATCTCGTTGAGAATCACGTCGCCGTGCTCGGTGTAGAAGCAGTCCACCCGGGCGAGCCCCTCGCAGCCGGCAGCCTCGAACGCTGCGACGGCAATCCGACGTATCTCGTCGGCCACGCCATCGGGCACCTTTGCCGGGCAGGAGAGCTCGATATCGGACTCCGCCAGGTACTTGGCCTCGAAGTCGTAGAACTCGTGACCCTGAACGACCTGGATCTCCCCGACCTCGCTGGCCCGGGGAGGGGCGCCATCGCGACCCTCCAGGACGCCGCACTCGATCTCTCGCCCGATGATGCCGGCCTCGACAACGACCTTGGGGTCGTGCTCACGGGCGAACTCGATGGCAGCCCGCAAGCCCTCTGGCCCGGACACCTTCGTGATGCCGATGCTCGATCCGGCGCGGGCCGGTTTCACGAAGACCGGCCAGCCCAGTGACGCGACGGCATCCATCGATGCCGCAGGGTCACGCTTCCAGTCCCGGTCGGTGATCACCACGTACGGACCGATCGGAAGACCGTGCCCGGCGAAGACGACCTTCATGTAGTGCTTGTCCATCATCACCGCAGAGGCGAGCACGCCCGACCCGACGTAACGGATGTCAGCAAGCTCCAGGAGCCCCTGAATCGTGCCATCTTCGCCAAAGGGGCCATGCAGCAAGGGAAACACCACGTCGACCTCGCCAAGGGCCCTTGGCGGGGCTCCCGGGTCAAGCACGCTGAGTGAGCGTTCAGTGGTGCTCAACGGGACCAGCACGGCTGCGCCGGTGCCATCGACCTCGGGGACATGCCCGGGCGAGAGCTCGAGCGCTCCGGTGTCTTCGGACGCCACGACCCAGCGACCGTCCTTGGCGATGCCGATCGGAAGCACGTCGTAGACATCCCGGTCGATCGCCTGCATCACCCCGGCTGCGGTGGCACAGGACACCGCGTGCTCGAAGGACCGGCCGCCGAAGACGATGGCCACTGTCGGTTTGCGAGATTCAGTGGGCTTGCGCGGCGGGGCCTCGGTGGACTCTGGGCTGGGCTGGTCGGTGTCGGTCATCGCCTGCGACCCTACCGCCCGGCGGACGACCCACCGCGAAGCCCGTGCGCCACCGGCCTGATCCCGTCACATGTGGCCCTACCCTGAGCAGGTGGATACGAATGACGGAGTCCTTGCCCCCGCAACCATCTTGGTCTCGGCCGGCCGACAGCCACGCATTCCGGGAGCCGGCGTCAATGCCCCCCTGGAGTTCTCCTCGACCTACGTCGCGGACGGTCCGGTCGACTACGCACGCGCGGGCAACCCGACGTGGACCGCGTTCGAGGAGGCTCTCGGCGCCCTCGAGGGCGGATCAGCCCTGATCTTCTCCTCGGGCATGGCGGCTATCGCGGCAGCCCTTTCCCTCGCACCGCCGGGGGCCGTCATCGTGGCTCCAACCCACGCGTACAGCGGCACCAGCGCGATCCTGGCGTCACTTGTGAAGGCGGGACGGGCGACCCTGCGAACGGTCGACATCAGTGACACGTCGGCCGTGATCGCTGCGCTGGAGGGGGCCGACGTGCTGTGGGCCGAGTCCCCCACCAACCCGATGCTCGAGGTAGCCGACCTCAGGCGCCTGTTCGAGGCTGCCCACGCCGTCGGCGCAGTCGCCCTGTGCGACAACACCTTCGCCACCCCGCTGGTGCAGCAGCCGTTGTCGATGGGCGCCGACGTGGTGGTCCACTCGGTCACCAAGTACCTCGCCGGGCACTCGGACGTGATTCTGGGCGCCACAGTCACTTCCGGCTCCGACCGTGGGCGCACGTTTCAGGAAGCTCTCACCCAGCACCGGCTGCTGCACGGTGCCATCGCCGGGCCGATGGAGACCTGGCTGGCGCTGCGTGGCATGCGGACCATGCACCTGCGGGTTGAGCGCTCCAGTGCCAACGCAGCTGTGCTGGCCACCCGGCTGCAGGGCCATCCCGCCCTGGAACGGTTGCGCTATCCGGGCTTCGGGTCCATCATCGCGATCGAGGTCCACGGTGGCCTGCAGGGGGCTGAGACCGTTGCCGCGCGAGTCCGTCTGTGGACCCACGCGACCAGTCTGGGCGGCGTCGAGTCACTGATCGAACGTCGCCGCCGGCACCCGGGCGAGGCGTCCACCGTCCCGGAGAACCTGCTGCGCCTCAGTGTTGGGGTCGAGGACATCGAGGATCTCTGGCGCGACCTCGAGGCGGCACTGGCTCACGTGATCCCGTCCGGCTGATCTCCTGGGGCTGAGCCCCTGGCCTGATCGCACAGCGCTGTGCGGCAGGTCGTTGTCTTCAGGTCCGCTCGGCCTTGCGGGCGCGGGACATCAGCATGTCGGCGACACGGCTGGGTTTGCGGCCCTCGTGCACCACAGCGGCAACGTTCTCGATGATCGGGACATCGATGCCGTGGTGCTGTGCCAGCTCCAGGATGGACTGACAGGACTTCACGCCTTCGGCCGTCTGCCGGGTCGTTGCCACCACCTCCTGGACGCTCATGCCGCGGCCGAGCTTCACGCCGAAGCTGTGGTTGCGCGACAGTGGCGACATACACGTGGCAATCAGGTCGCCGACACCGGCCAGGCCCGCGAACGTGGCCGGATCGGCGCCCAGCGCCACCCCCAGCCGCAGGGTCTCGGCCAGCCCTCGGGTGATGATCGTGGCCTTGGTGTTGTCCCCCATGCCCATACCCTCTGCCATGCCGACGGCGAGGGCTATGACGTTCTTGACCGCGCCACCGAGCTCTGTGCCCACGACGTCGGTATTGGTGTACGGCCGAAAGTACGGTGCGGCACAAGCCTTCGCCACCCGTTCGGCGGTCGACTCATCGACACTTGCCACGACCGTTGCTGCGGGCTGTTTGGCCGCGATCTCCCTGGCCAGGTTGGGCCCTGACACGACGGCGATGCGCTCCTGACCGACATGACCCACCTCGGCGATGACCTCGCTCATTCGCTTGGTGGTGCCCAGCTCGACACCCTTCATCAACGACACGACGGCCGCATGCGGGGGCAGGAAGTCGACCCACTGCGCCAGGTTTGTCCGCAGCAGCTGCGACGGGACGGCCAGAACCACGATGTCGACGCCGTCCACGGCCTCCTGCGGGTCGGTCGTCGCCGAGATTGCATCGGGCAGAAGAAGATCCGGCAGATAGTCGCCGTTGACGTGGGACGCGTTGATCTGGTCGACCAGCTCGGACCGCCGTCCCCACATCCGGACCTGGCATCCGGCGTCGGCAAGCACCGCGGCGAACGCCGTGCCCCAGCTGCCCGTGCCGAACACGGCAACGCTCGTCATGAGGACCCTCCGTTCATCGTCCGGCGGACTTCTTGATGCGGCGCCTTCCGGGGTTGCCGATTTCCGCAACGCCGGCCGTGCGCGAGTCAAAGCGGATGGCCGGGGCACTCTCGCCCCGGAGCTTCTCGAGCTGCCACGTGATGGCGTCCAGGATCCTGGTCGTGGCCTCGGTCAGGGTCGCTGTGTCAAGAGGCCGGTCGTACAGGTCCCTGAGGTCCACGGGAGGTCCAGCCAGCATCCGCATGGTCTTGAGCGGGAACACGTGCAACGCCTTGGCATACGGCCTCTGAATCTCCTGCGGTCCCCACTGGGCGACCGGAATCACCGGGCACCGGGTCGTCAGAGCCACCCGGGCGGCGCCGGTCCTGGCAGTCATCGGCCACATCTGCGGATCCCGGGTCAGGGTGCCCTCGGGAAATATCGGGACGCACTTGCCGTCCTGGATGGCGGCGACAGCGGCCGAGAAGGCATCCGCGGCCTCGCGGGTGCCGCGGTGGACCGGGATCTGCTGCGCCGAGGTCAGTAGCCTTCCGAGGATCGGGATCTCGAAGACCTCCGCCTTGGCCAGAAAGAACGGCGGATGCCCGTTGTCGTACAGGAAGTGGGCGAAGGCGAACGGGTCGACATACGAGAGGTGGTTCGGACACACCACGAACCCGCCGGTCGCAGGCAAGTGCTCGGCGCCACTCCAGTCGCGACGGGTCAACGGCATCATCAGCGAACGCAGGAACGCAGCGACGCCTCGATATGACCTGGGCAGCTGCCGCTTTGGTCGAATTCTCCGCACCGAGGCTCCGCCTTGTCTGTTCGTTGTGCTTATCTTCGTCGTTGGAATGGGTCGGTGTCGAGACGTGCACGACTGTACTGAGACGATCAACGAGATGTGTTCCCCCGATATCGACCGCTGGCGAGTGATCGTCCCGGTCAAGGGTCAGCTGACGGCCAAGAGCCGTCTTCATCCGCCCGCCGGGGTGGCGCGGGCCGATCTGGCTCATGCGTTTGCTCTGGACACGATCACCGCAACAGTCGCCGGCATACCGCCGGCTCATCTGGTCGTCGTGACTTCGGACGAGCATACGTCGACCTTCGTACGCGATCGGGGTGGCATCGCCATCGCCGATCAGGGTGATGGCCTCAACCCTGCCATTCGCCTGGGAATCGAGTACGTGAAAGGGGTACTGGGCCCCGGCCCGACAGCGGTCCTGCTCGGCGACATCCCCACCCTGCGGCCCCAAGACCTGATCAGCGCTCTCTCGGCGTGCGCGGCGCACCCGCGGGCGCTGGTCCCAGACGCGTCAGGAAGGGGCACGGTGCTGCTCAGCGCGCTGTCCCCGCGAGACCTCCACCCGCGATTCGGTCCCGACTCGGCACGCGAACACTCACGCGACTGCGTAAGACTGGATCTGGACCTGCCTGCCTTGCGCACCGACGTGGACGACGACCAGACGCTCCGCAACGCCGTGACCATCGGGGTCGGAAGGCACACCGCGATGGTGCTGCGTCGGGCCGATGACTAGCGTGGACTAGCGTGGCCTCATGCAAGCAAGCGTGCACCGGTACGACGACGAGAACGGCTCAGGCAGCGTGCTGCTTGACGATGGCCGCGAGATTCCCTTTGACGGCGAGGTCATGGACGCCAGTGGCCTGCGCCTCCTGCGCCCAGGCCAGCGGGTGAGCATCGAGATGTCCGCCACTGCGCTGACCCGGCTGTGGATAGTCGGCATTGGCGACGGTGAGCCCATCCGCTGACGGACTGAACAACAACAGCGCAACAACACCCGCAACACAAGAAGAGGTCGACACCAGAAGGTGCCGACCTCTTCTTGAGGTGTCGTGGGTCAGGCCCTCTTCACCGCTGCCTTCTTCACTGCAGTCTTCTTCACCGCGGTCTTCTTGGCCGGAGCGGTCTTCTTCACCGCGGTCTTCTTGGCCGGAGCGGTCTTCTTGGCCGGAGCGGTCTTCTTCACCGCGGTCTTCTTGGCCGGAGCAGTCTTCTTCACTGCAGCTTTCTTGGCCGGTGCAGCTTTCTTCACTGCAGCTTTCTTGGCCGGTGCAGCTTTCTTCACTGCAGCTTTCTTGGCCGGTGCAGCTTTCTTCACCGTGGCTTTCTTCACTGCTGTCTTACTGGAGGCAGCGCTGGTGCTGGCAGAGGCCCGGGCGCCCGCAGCAGAGGTCTTGGGAAGCTGCCTCGGGTCGGCCACGACAGCACGAAACTGCGTGCCGGCCTTGAACTTCGGAACGGCGGTCTTCTTGATCTTGACGCTCGCACCGGTGCGCGGGTTGCGACCGATCCGCGCGGCGCGAAGTGCCTTCTCGAAGGTGCCGAAGCCGGTGATCCCGACCTTCTCGCCCTTGGCAACCGTGCGGATGATGACGTCGAGGACTTCTTGGACAGCTGAGGCCGCAGCCTTCTTGCCGCCAAGACGACTCTCGAGGGCATCGATCAGTTCTCCCTTGTTCACGTCTTCCCCTCCTGAGGAAAAAGTTCACCGAGCCCTTGCCCGACGAATTTGGGGCTGCCGGGCCACCGCCCGACTTGTTCTCGACGTTAAGGCCACAACCCATCCGGAGTCCACCACCGGGCCATGTTGGAATCGTTGTGTCGCAACGCCTTTGGCACCCCCTGTTCATGCCTGGACGGTATGCCGAGAGTCGTCTCCCGGCGGTTCCTCACCGCGCAGGAATGATCCCCGAAGTCGACCACGGCCCATGAATCTCCGTGATCTATAACACTATTCATCGCCTGAGGCTACGTCAGTACCGCGCGCCGGCCTGTTGCAAGCGCCCCCCTCGGGCGCTCGCTCGGATGACACACGGGGTGTCCGGACACCCTGAAGACACCACCCAAGAAATTTCTTGAAGTCGCCCCGCCAGTGGCTCGTCGCGGCGTGTCAGACGCCTGTCGTCGTCGGCATGTAGCCCGGCCGCTTCGCCTCGAAGGACGTCACCTCGGCCTCGTGGGTCAGCGTCAGGCCGATGTCGTCCAGTCCCTCCAACAGGCGCCAGCGGGTGTAGTCGTCCAGCTCGAAGGGCACCGAGAGGCCCTTCGCGGTGATCGTCTTGGACCGAAGGTCAACGGTGACCTCGGCGCCCGGCTCGTTCTCGAGCACACCCCAGATCAGCTCCACGTCCCGCTTGCTCGCCTGAGCCGTGAGCAACCCCTGTTTGCCGCTGTTTCCCCGAAAGATGTCCGCGAAACGTGAGGAGATGACGACCCGGAACCCATAGTTCATCAAGGCCCATACGGCGTGCTCGCGAGAGGACCCCGTCCCGAAGTCGGGACCCGCGACCAGGACGGACCCGGCTGCATACGAGGGGTTGTTGAGGACGAACGTCTCATCCTTGCGCCAGGCAGCAAAGAGCCCGTGCTCGAAGCCGGTGCGCGCCACGCTCTTGAGGTACTCGGCCGGGATGATCTGGTCCGTGTCGACGTTGCTTCGACGCAGCGGCACACCGACACCGGTGTGGGTCGTGAACTTGTCCATAGCGATATTCCTCGGTTCTGGTTCGGTGGCTCGGTATGGCTTCAGGATCGACGGGCCGACGGTGGCGGTGTCAGAGGTCCGCAGGGCTGGACAGGGTGCCGCGCAGGGCGGTTGCCGCCGCCACGACCGGGCTGACCAGGTGGGTGCGACCGCCCTTTCCCTGGCGACCCTCGAAGTTGCGGTTGGAGGTGGAAGCGCTGCGCTCCCCCGGCGCGAGCTGGTCAGGATTCATCCCCAGGCACATCGAACACCCAGCCAGACGCCACTCGGCACCCGCATCAGTGAACACCGTGTCCAGGCCCTCGCTCTCAGCCTGCAGCCGCACCCTGGTCGAACCGGGAACAACAAGCATCCGAACGCCCTCTGCAACCTGATGGCCTCTCAGGACGGCGGCGGCGGCGCGCAGGTCCTCGATCCGGCCGTTGGTACAGGAGCCCACGAACACCGTGTCGACCCGGATCTCCTTGAGGGGGGTTCCTGCGGTCAGACCCATGTACTCCAGGGCCCGCCTTGCACTGGCCTGGTCGGACTCGTCCTCGAACGACTCGGGATAGGGGACGCTGGCGGACAGAGGCAGGCCCTGACCGGGGTTGGTCCCCCAGGTGACGAACGGGGTCAGCCCGGCGGCATCGAGATGGATCTCGGCGTCGAAGACAGCGTCGTCCTCACTCCGTAGAGTCGACCACTGCGCGACTGCGGCGTCCCAGTCAGCGCCGGTCGGAGCGTGCGGGCGGCCCTGCAGGTAGTCAAAGGTGGTCTGGTCCGGAGCGATCATGCCCGCGCGCGCACCCGCCTCGATCGACATGTTGCACACCGTCATCCGGGCTTCCATCGAGAGCGCCTGGATCGCGGTCCCACGGAACTCGATCACATATCCCTGGCCGCCTGCGGTGCCGACCCTGGCGATCACCGCAAGGACGACGTCCTTGGCCGTCACCCCTGCGGGCAGCTCACCGTCGACATTCACCGCCAGAGTCTTGAAGGGCGTCAGTGACAGCGCCTGGGTGGCCAGGACGTGCTCGACCTCGCTGGTCCCGATGCCAAATGCCAATGCTCCGAAAGCACCATGAGTGGACGTATGACTGTCACCACAGACGATGGTCATCCCGGGTTGGGTCAAGCCGAGCTGGGGACTGACGACGTGGACGATGCCCTGGTCAACGTCTCCCATCGGGAACAGCCTGACGCCGAACTCGACGCAGTTTCGCCTCAGGGTCTCGACCTGGGTCTTGCTCACCGGGTCGGTAATGGGACCCGGAGTCGTGGGCACGTTGTGATCCTCGGTGGCCAGGGTCAGGTCGGGGCGGCGCACGGAACGGCCGGCCAGTCGCAGCCCGTCGAACGCCTGGGGACTGGTCACTTCGTGCAGCAGGTGAAGGTCGATGTAGAGAAGGTCGGGCTCGCCCTGCGCCCGACGCACCACGTGTGCGTCCCATACCTTCTCGGCCAACGTGCCTGCCATGGCTAGCTCCTTCGTGATGCGTAGGGTCACCGGGATCAGACCCGCCTGCTGTCTCTGGATGACTCACTCAGACGGCTCAGCCTGATGGCTCACCTCCGAGGTTTTGCGCAGATCAGCTCCGAGGTTTGCGCAGAATCTCAAGGGACGAACTTGCGTCTCAGGCTCTGAGACGGCAATATCAAGTTATGGACAATTCTAGCGGAGTCGGCGTTCTTGACAAGGCTGCAATCGTTCTGGGCGCCCTCGAATCCGGGCCATCGACCCTGGCGCAGCTCGTCAGCGCCACCGGGCTGGCCCGTCCGACCGCGCATCGTCTGGCCGTGGCACTTGAGCACCATCGCCTCGTCTCGCGCGACATGCAAGGTCGTTTCGTCCTGGGTCCCCGTCTGGGCGAGCTCGCCGCTGCCGTAGGCGAGGACCGCCTTCTGGCGGCTGCCGGTCCCGTCCTCGGCGCTTTGCGCGACCACACCCACGAGAGCGCCCAGCTCTTCCGTCGCCAGGGCGACCAGCGGATCTGTGTGGCAGCAGCCGAGCGCCCGATGGGTCTGCGTGACTCGATCCCGGTTGGTGCCAGCCTGTCCATGCTCGCCGGTTCCGGGGCCCAGATCCTGCTCGCGTGGGAGGAGCCGGACCGTTTGCATCGCGGGCTCCAGGGCGCGAAGTTCACCGCCACCACCTTGTCCGGCGTCAGGCGTCGCGGCTGGGCCCAGAGTGTGAGCGAGCGCGAGTTCGGTGTCGCCTCGGTCTCCGCGCCGGTTCGCGGTCCGTCGGGTCGCGTCGTGGCCGCAGTATCCATCTCGGGCTCGATCGAGCGGGTCTCCCGTCAGCCCGGGCGCCTTCACGCGGCGACCGTGGTCGCCGGCGCCAACAAGCTCACAGAGATCCTGCGTCGGGTCCAGGCCCCCGTAGCCTCCTAGCCAGCCCCGGAACGCAAAATCCCCGTCCTGACTGCAGGACGGGGACTGCTTCTCACAAGTAGCCCCGACGGGATTCGAACCCGTGCTACCGCCTTGAGAGGGCGGCGTGCTAGGCCGCTACACAACGGGGCCCTAGCTGTGCTCCCGAGTCGCTCAGTTGCTCCTCGGCAGCGGAGGAAACCATACCGGTAAGGATGGCTTATCTCCGAATCGCGCCCAGTCACCAGGACTGAGGCGATCACGCTGGGGTACAAGGACTCGAACCTAGACTAACTGAACCAGAATCAGTCGTGCTGCCAATTACACCATACCCCATGGGGGTATCACTCCCCGCTCGCCTTTCAGCGCTCGGACGGTGACCCGAGGATGAACCTTACCGGCCGGATCGCCCGGTGCCCAAATCGGTCCTATCCATCCATTCAAGTATGGCGTACTGGTCCCTGGCACACGCCGATGGCGTCAGGGTGCCTGCCCGGCCGACACGAGCTCAACGGTTACAGACGTCGGTGCCTTCCACGTCAGTCGGCTGACAACAGGGCTGGCACCTGGCTCAGCGACGTGATCACAGGTATGCCCCGGGCCCAAGCCCGCGCGCATCCCTGCGAGTCGCCGGGGTCGCGTTGGAGCCAGACCGCAGACAGCCCGGCGTCCTTGGCTGCCATCACGTCGATCTGGAGGTCGTCCCCGACGTAGATGGTCTCGGCTGGGGCCGACCGCAGGAGCTGGCATGCATGGTGGAACGCCCGGGGGTCCGGCTTGCCAAAGCCAAGGGTGTCCCTGGTGGCCACGACGGCAAAGACCCCTGCCAGACCAGTGATCTGGAGCTTTTGCTGCGTGTAGCGGGCTGAGGAGTTGGTGAGCAGACCCATCGGGATCCCGACCGTGCTGGCAGCCTCGAGAAAGGGCCGGACATCGTCGAAGAGGCGCACGTTCGCAGAGAAAACCGGTTCGTAGGCGTCCTCGAACCGCAGGTTGACCTCGTCGATCACCCCCAGAGAGAAGGACTCCACCAGATGGGCAACGCGCGCCTGCCTCATCTGGGCGAAGCTCATCTCGCCGGCGCTGAACCGGCCGAAGAAACCGCCGGGGTCACCGTGAAATTGAACGCCGGCGGCGCGGTGCACCTCTGAGCCCACGTGGGGCCACAGCTCGGCCACAGCGGCTTGCCCGGCGGCCAGCATCGCGGCCCTCGTGTCGATGAGGGTGTCGTCGACGTCGAGCAGCAGCGCTGTGATCACCGCCCTCCTTGCAGTCAGAGCTCAACACGCCTTACGCCGCTGAAGTCACAGTGAGGCGCGAAGGGCGCGTAGACGGGTCAGCGAGGACTCGCGGCCGAGGATCTCCATGGACTCGAAGAGAGGCGGAGAGATCCGCCGGCCGGTGACCCCGACCCGTAGCGGGGTGAAGGCAAACTTGGGCTTGATCCCGAGACCGTCCACCAGTGCGGCCCGAAGGGCTGCCTCGATGTCACCGGAGACCCACTGCGGCAACGCCTCGAGCACCGGAACAGCCACGTCAAGCACTGCCGCGGGGTCGCCCTTGAGCTGAGCCCTGGCATCATCGGCAACGACGAGATCGCCGTCGCTGACCAGTAGGAAGGTCAGCATGCCCTCGGCCTCCGACAACAGCTGCATGCGCTCCTGGACCAGCGGCGTCGCAGCCCTGATCAGCTCGACCTGCGCCGGCTTCGGCTCTGCGTCCAGCACACCGGTCAGGCTGAGATGGCCGACGATGCGCTTGGCGAGCTCGTCGAGGTCCAGCGACCGGATGTAATGACCGTTGAGCCACCCGAGCTTGTCCAGGTCGAAGATCGGGCCGACCGGGTTGACCTTGGCCCAGTCGAAGTCGGCTACGAACTCGTCGAAGGTCATCACCTCACGTCCGTCCTCCTTCGGCGGATAGGCAAGCAGGGCAAGGAAGTTCACCAGCGCCTCAGGCAGATAGCCCTGCTCGCGGAACCAGGTCAGCCGGGCTGCAGGATTCTTGCGCTTGCTGATCTTGGACTTGTCGACGTTGCGTAGCAGGGGCATGTGTGCGAACGCCGGCTGTTCGAGGCCGAGCCACTGGTAAAGCAGCACATGCTTGGGCGTGGAGCTGATCCACTCCTCACCGCGGACGACGTGGGTGATCCCCATCTCGTGGTCGTCCACGACAACCGCGAGGTGGTACGTCGGGAAGCCGTCCGCCTTGACGATGACCTGGTCATCGGGGTACGGGGCGTTGAGCTCGCCGCGGATCAGGTCCGTGAAGCGGGTGTCCAGATTGGCCGGGATGAGCATGCGCACGACCGGGATCTCCGAGAAGCCCGGTAGCGCGGCTCGTTCTTCGCGGGTTTTGCCGTAGCACAGCCGGTCGTAGCCGGTCGGCTGCTTGGACTTCTGCTGCGCCTCACGCATCTGCGCCAGCCGCTCGGTGGAGCACCAGCAGTGGTAGGCGTGCCCAGCCTCCAGCAGTCGGTCGACATACGGGGTGTAACGGTCGAGCCGCTCCGACTGGCGGTAAGGGGCGAAAGGTCCCCCGATGTCCGGGCCCTCGTCCCAGTTCAGGCCCAGCCAGTGCAGCGTGTCGAAGATCTGCTGCTCACTGTCTTCCTGGAACCGGGCCTGATCCGTGTCCTCGATCCGCAGGATGAACTTCCCCCCCTGCTGCCGGACAAAGGCCAGGTCGAAGAGGGAGACGTATGCCGTGCCGACGTGCGGGTCACCGGTGGGCGAGGGCGCGACGCGGAGGCGAACAGGGCGGTGGGATGTCGATGCGCTCATGATGACCCGATTCTAGGGCCGGGCGCTCTGACCCTAAGCGCCGGTCAGTCGCGACGGATGAACGGGTTCGACAGGATGCCGATGCCCTCGATCTCGACCTCGACGCGCTGGCCGTGGGCGACCGGCCCGACGCCGGCCGGGGTGCCGGTGAGGATGACGTCGCCCGGGAGAAGCGTAAAGGCCTGCGATACATGGGCGACCAGGACGGCAACGCTGTGGATCATGTCAGCCGTCCTGCCGTCCTGGACGACCTCGCCGTCGCGGCGGGTGACGATCGACAGGTCGCCGGTGTCGAGATCGGTCTCGATCCACGGCCCGAGAGGGCAGAACGTGTCGAAGCCCTTGGCCCGGGCCCACTGCCCGTCGGCCCTCTGCAGATCGCGGGCCGTCACATCGTTGGCGCAGGTATAGCCGAAGATGACGTCACTGACCCGTTCGACCGGGACGTCCTTGCACATCCGGCCGATGACCACGGCGAGCTCACCCTCGTAATGCACCTCGTCGCTCTGCCGCGGCATCACCACGGGGTCCCCCGGCCCGACCACGGCGGTGTTGGGAATGAGGAACATCAGCGGTTCCTTGGGGGCCTCACCGCCCATCTCGCGGGCGTGCTCGGCGTAGTTCTTGCCGATGCCGATCACCTTGCTGCGGGGAATCACCGGCGCCAGCAGCCGGGCGTCAGCCAGCGACACACGGTTGCCGGTGAAGACGATCGGCTGATAGAGCGGGTCGCCCTGGATCTCGGCGATCCACTCCGCGCCAGGGTCGCCCTGCACGATGCCGTAGGTCGGGTCCTCACCAAGGGTGTATCTCGCGATGCGCACCAGCCGAGCCTATCCGGCGCCCCCGTCGTACTCTTGATGACCATGGCGAATCGACTGACTCAGGATGAATGGCGCCCACTCGAGGCCGCGCACCACGCCCGGGTCGACGCCGTCACCACCGCGCATCTGAGTCGGCGGCGGGACGCGCGCAAGCACCCGGTTGAGGACTTCCTTTTCTCCTACTACATGCACAGTCCGGCCCAGCTCCGCCGGTGGCACCCTGGCCCCGGGGTCTCGCTCCAAGGTGCCAGTGATCGCGCCGAATGGAAGTTCTATCGATATGCCGGAAACACCGCAGCCCTTGATCTCGAGGCCTTCCTGGGCATCCGGGTGGCAACCGTGAGATATATCAGGAGACTGCTGTCTGCGACGGACGCACGACCCGCCCAGCTGGGGTGTTTCGGTCTGCACGAGTGGGCGATGGTCTACCGCCAGACACCAGAGCAGCGCCGTCACGCCGACTGGCCCCTGCGCCTCGGTCAGGCCGCAACCGATGAGGTGGTCGAGTCCCACCAGATCCGGTGCTCCCACTTCGACGCCTTCCGGTTCTTCACCGACCCGGCCAGGCCGTTGAATACCCTTTCGCCGTCACGGGACTCGCAAGTGGCGATGGAGCAGCCCGGCTGCTTGCACGGGACGATGGATCTTTACAAGTGGGCCTACAAGCTCTCCCCCGCCATCCCGAGCGAGCTGACCGCAGACTGTTTCGACCTGGCCCGCTCAGTGCGAGAGCTGGACATGCGCGCGGCGCCATACGACCTGCGCGCCCTTGGCTACGACGCGATGGAGATTGAGACGCCTGCCGGCAAGGCGGCGTATGTCGATGCGCAGCGAGACTTCGGGGCGCGAGCACAGGTGTTGCGGCGCAGGCTCATCGAGGGCTGCGACACCGTGCTCCCGGCTGAGGCTCAGTCCTGAGCCAGCCAATGGGCTGGGTGGGTGAGCGACGGCGGCACTGATGTGCCGGAGTCACCCTTCGCCGCATCCAGCTGGGACTGGATGAGGAAGATGCTGTCGGTGAGATCGGCACCACTGAGGTCGGCGCCTCTGAGGTCGGCACCGGTCACGTCGGCCATTCTCAGGTCGGCATCTCGCAGGTCAGCTCCAATGAGGAAGGCCCCTCTCAGGCTGACGCCTCTCAGATCGGCGCCCTTGAGGTCAGCGCCGATGAGGTCATCTCCCCTGTAGTTCTTCTTGTGCCGGACTTCGGCTCGCACGAGTTCGCTTGCGGCCAGCAGCAGGTCGTTGACGTCTCGTCGATGTGCTGCCACGTCCAGCTCCATGAGGGAGTCAGGGCCCTGTCGAGTGAGTCGTTCGGTCGCCCCCAGCGCACGACTCAGCTCACCGTGCAGCGGATGGACCGCTGGCAGCGTCAGCGCTTCGCTCAGATACCAGAGCAGCTCATGGAGGTCCCGCACGATCGGGAACACCTCAAACATCTGCCGGGCGGTTTGAGGAGCCTGCCGCCAGTCCTGTCCGCCGAAGGTGACCTGGGAGACTTCCTGCCCCGCCCCGAAGCAGTCATAGACGGTGCAGCCCCGAAATCCCTGCTGCCGCAGGCTGGTGTGAATGCCGCACCTGAAGTCCGGCTGCAGGTTGGGGCAAGCCTGTCCGGAGGGTTTGTTGATCGCGAAGTCGGCCGAGACGGAGAAGGCCGGCGCAACGCAGCACAGCGCGAAACAGCTCTCGCAGTCGGCTCGCAGGTTGAGGCTCATTCCTGAAACGGTAGCCGTGACGCCTCAGAACGCACCTGGCGCCAGGACTCGCCCGGCCGGGCAAGCCGACACTGACCGATCCCGTGGAAGTCCTTGTCGAACTCGACGACCCCGGCGCCCAGCCATGTTGTCGGGGATCGGGGCGAGGATCTGCTGCCCTCGGATTTCGCGATGGCCTGGACATGACGTTGACTCGGGTTGTGGATCTCCTGCGGGTATCGCCCGAGGAGACCCTGCGGCGGGCGCATCACCGCGATCTCGAGCTGTTCGGGTCGGCGGAGCAGGTCGAGCGCCGTTACCTCGGGCGGTACCTACCGGGCCAGGCCCTCTACCGGCAACAGGCAGACCCCGAGGCGCTTGCGCACATCCTCGTGGACAACAACCGTGGCGACGCGCCTGTCATCGAGCGGTGGGCCGTCCCGGGCTGACCACTGATCGCCACCGCGGCCGCGGCCCTCACGCCCCTTCTGACGTTGCTTCTCTTTCCCGTCAGGGCCGTAAAGCAGGATTCCCATGACCCGGCCACCCGCGGTTCTCGTTGCTCACGAAGTCCATCCTGCCCGTCAACCGACTCGCGCGCGCGCCTTCTCGCACGCGTCGGGTGCCCTGCACTCCAACGGCACTGGAACCTCCACACAGCCCGAGGCTCAGCGGACGTCGACACCCCGGCGCATCAGGCCGTAGGTGATGCCGTCGGTCAGGCTGACCCAGCTGGCCTCCACGATGTTGGGCGCGACACCGACCGTGTCCCAGGACGTCATGCCGTCGGAGTGCTCCATCAGGACACGGGTGGTGGCATCGGTGCCGTGCGCAGCGTCGAACAGTCGAACCTTGAAGTCGATCAGCTCGATCTTGGCCAGCTCCGGGTAGGCGCCCGACAGAGCCTGGCGAATAGCCCGGTCTAGCGAGTCCACCGGGCCGTTGCCCTCGGCCGTGACGACAACCCGCTGGCCGGCCGCCCACAGCTTTATCGTTGCCTCTGAAACCGGGTCACCCTTGGCGTAGGTGTGGTCCGTGATGACCCTCCACGACTCCACCCGGAAATAGCTCGGCCGGCTGCCGAGCTCCTCGCGCAGCAACAGGTCGAAGGACGCGTCAGCAGCCTCGAAGGTCCATCCCTGGGCCTCAAGATCCTTGACCCGCGTGACGATTCGCGACAGGAGCTCCTTCTCGCCGGTCAGGTCAAAACCCAGCTCGCGCGCCTTGAGCTCGATACTGGCCCGGCCGGCCATTCCCGACACGAGCATGCGCATGTCGTTGCCCACAGCCAGCGGGTCGATGTGCTGGTAAAGATCGGGGTCCACCTTGATCGCGCTCGCGTGCAGGCCGGCCTTGTGCGCGAAGGCACTCGCCCCGACATACGGCTGACGGCTGTAGGGGGGAACGTTGGTCACCTCGCTGATCTGGTGCGCGATGCGAGTGGCCTCGGCCAACCGGCTGGGCGGGAGCAGTTCCAGGCCCTGCTTGAGCTGGAGGTTACCGATGACGCTCAGCAGGTCGGCGTTGCCGGTTCGCTCCCCGTAGCCGTTGACCGTGCCCTGGAAGTGCGTCGCTCCGGCCTGGATCGCGGCCATCGAGTTGGCGACCGCGCAACCAGTGTCGTTATGACAGTGAATGCCGAGGCGTGCCTGGGTGGCGTCCATGATGTCGGCAACCACGTCCGACACCTGGTGGGGCAGCATGCCGCCGTTGGTGTCGCACAAGGCCACCAGCTCGGCCCCGGCCTCCATCGCCGTGCGGATCACCTCGATGGCGTAGTCGCGGTCGGTGCGATATCCGTCGAAGAAGTGCTCGGCATCGAGGAACACCCGCCGACCCTCCGCAGCCAGCCAGCCCACCGTGTCGCGCACCATCGCGAGATTCTCGTGCGGCGTGGTGCGCAGGGCGAGCTCGACATGACGTACGTGAGCCTTGGCCACCAGCGTCACGACTGACGCCCCAGAGTCGACGAGCGCCCGGACCTGCGGGTCGTCTGCTGCCACGCTGCCCGGGCGCCGGGTGGCGCCGAACGCGGCCAGCGTGGCAGTACGCAGTGAGAGCTCCTGCTGCGCCCGGGCAAAGAACTCCGTGTCCTTGGGATTGGCGCCAGGCCAGCCACCCTCGACGAATCCGACCCCGAGCTCGTCCAGGAGCGCCGCGATGGCCAGCTTGTCTGCGATCGAAAGGTTCAGGCCCTCTTGCTGCGCACCGTCCCGCAACGTGGTGTCGTAGACGTGGAGGTCAGTCATCGTCAGCCCTGTCTCAAAACGTAGTTGAAGGCGATGGCGTCGAAGGCAATGGTGTCGTCAGACCATCATGGTGTTGGGCAATCGTTATGTCTGCATTGTTCCGTCAAGAGCAGTGTCACGCCACGCGATTCGCCCGGACGGGGTGTGCCCGGGAACGAAAAAACCTCCCAGGGTATGGGAGGTTTGCGCGGCGGGAGGTGCCCCGTCGCGCTAGTCGATAATGAAGGTGGCGGTAGCCACTACCGTCCAGATGTTGCTCATCGCAGCAGCCTCGCACGCTTGTCCACCATTTGGCTATCCGTCTCGCAGTTTGGTCATGCGGGTGGTCACCCGCGCGCCCGGGCACAGGCCTGGACGAAGGCATCGAACAACCGGTCATCCTGGCCCGCCTCGGGGTGCCACTGCACCGCCAGCCGAAACCGCGACTCGGGGCGTTCCATCGCCTCCAGCGTGCCGTCCGGGGCCCACGCGGCCGGCAGATAGCCGGGGTGACTGGACACGGACTGGTGATGGTAGCTCGGTATATCGACCTGCTGGCCGAGCAGGTCGCTGAGCGTGGTGCCCTCGACCGTGCGCACCGAGTGGGTGCCATAGACCCCGGGAGCGGGTGAGTGCTCGTCGTGACCGACCAGGTCGGGCAGGTGCTGCTCAAGGGTCCCACCAGCGGCCACGGCCATCACCTGCATGCCACGGCAGACCCCCAGCACGGGGGTGTCCAGGTCGTCTGTGACTTCGGCCAGAGCCAGCTCAAAGGCGTCACGGTCGGGACGCGCTTCCTGCACGCTCGGATGCGGCTGCGCGGCATACCGCTGGGGTTCGACATCGACGCCGCCGGCCAGCATCAGCCCGTCAAGACGCGAGATGACCGCGCGGGCCATCTCTGTGTCGGCGTCGGCGCGCGGCGGGATCAACACGGCGATCCCGCCGGCGCGCTCGATCTTGGTCACGTACTCATACGGCAGCAGTGCGTGGGGCATGCTCGCCCACACCCCGCGCACGGCCTCCTCGACGTAACAGGTGATACCGATGATCGGCCGGGGGCTAGTGGATTCCATGGTGTCTGTCGTCCGGGGATCAGAGCGGGGTCACGTAGGCGCCGGTGATCCCGCCATCGACCATGAACTGCGAAGCCGTGATGAAGCTGGACTCGTCGCTGGCCAGGAACAGCACTGCGTTGGCTATCTCATCGGGCTCGGCGAACCGGCCGGCCGGGATGTGGATAAGGCGTCGTGCAGCCCGCTCCGGATCCGTGGCGAACAGCTCCTGAAGCAGTGGGGTGTTGACCGGGCCGGGGCACAGCGCATTGACGCGGACACCCTGTCGGGCGAACTGCACGCCAAGCTCGCGCGACATCGACAGCACGCCGCCCTTGCTGGCCGAGTAGGAGATCTGCGAGGTTGCGGCCCCCATGACTGCCACGAAGGACGCCGTGTTGATGATCGAGCCCTTCCGCTGCTCGAGCATGTACGGAAGCGCCGCCTTGCAGCAGAGGAAGACGCTGGTCAGGTTGACCTCCTGCACCCTGCGCCAGGCCTCCAGGTCGGTGGTGAGGATCGAGTCGTCCTCGGGCGGGGAGATGCCTGCGTTGTTGAACGCGATGTCGACGCTGCCGAACGTGTGCTTCGCGGCAAGGAACAATGCCTCGACCTGCTCTGGGCTGGTGACGTCACAGTGGATGAACGCGCCACCGACCTCGCCGGCGATCCGGGGGCCATTGGCGTCGTCGACATCGCCGATCACGACCGTGGCACCCTCGGCGGCAAAACGTCGCACGGTGGCCAGCCCGATACCGCTGCAACCTCCCGTGACGACCGCGACCCGGCCCTGAATCCTGCCTGCCATCATCTCTGCCTTCCGTGTGATGGTTCTGCCCTCCGTCGTGCCGCCATGGTGCCGGTCTGTCGCGTGTCGGTCTGCTCGTGTGTCGCTCAGCTGGTTGAGATGAAGACGTTCTTGACGTCTGTGAAGGCATCTAGCGCATCGGGCCCGAGCTCACGACCGATACCCGACTGCTTGAAGCCACCGAACGGTGTCGAATATCGCACGCTGCTGTGCGAGTTGACCGAGAGGTTGCCTGCCTGGATACCACGCGATACCCGAATCGCACGCCCCACGTCACGGGTCCAGATGGATCCTGACAGACCGTATTGGCTGTCATTGGCTTTGGCGATCGCGTCGGCCTCGTCCTCAAACGGGAGCACGGCCACGACAGGGCCGAAGATCTCCTCGCGCCAGACCCGTTCACCCGTACTGCGGGCGAGAAGCACGGTGGCCGGGTACCAGAAGCCGTCTCCGCCTGGTGCCTCGCCCCGGAACGCGATGTCTACCGGCTCGGCCGCGTTCTCCACATACGAGCGCACGCTCTCCCGCTGAGCCGCGCTGATCAGCGGACCCATCTCGGTACTGTCCCGTGACGGGTCGGCCACCACGACACCCTTGACTGCTTGCTCGAACAGCTCCATGAAACGGTCAAAGACATTGCGCTGCACCAGGATCCGGCTGCGGGCACAGCAGTCCTGACCGGCGTTGTCGAGAAAGGACATCGGAGCGGCAGCCGCCGCTGCCGGGATATCAGCATCGTCGAAGATGACATTCGCGCTCTTGCCGCCGAGCTCGAGGGTGATCCGCTTGACCTGGTCGGCCGCCCCCCGCATGATCCGCTGACCCACCGCTGTCGATCCCGTGAAGCAGATCTTGCGGACGGCCGGGTGCGTCACGAACCGCTCGCCGACCACTGAGCCCTTCCCGGCAATGACGGTGAATACGCCCTCCGGAAGGCCGGCCTCCAACGCGAGCTCGCCAAGCCGGATGGCCGTCAGCGGCGTGAGCTCGGCTGGCTTGAGAACCACGGTGTTGCCGGCAGCCAGCGCCGGCGCGAAACCCCAGCCGGCGATGGGCATCGGGAAGTTCCACGGCACGATGATGCCAACCGTCCCGAGCGGCTCCTTGAAGGTGACGTCCAGGCCACCGGCGACCGGGATCTGCCTGCCAGACAGACGCTCTGGTGCGGCCGAGTAGTAGTTGAGGACATCGCGGACATTGCCCGCCTCCCAGCGGGCGTTGCCGATGGTATGCCCGGCGTTGGCGACCTCGAGCTGCGCCAGCTCCTCCAGATGGGAGTCGACGACCTCACTGAAACGACGCAGCAGCCGGCCGCGATCGGCGGGCGTGACCTGGCGCCAGCTGGTACCCGTGGCGTCCGCGCGGGCGATGGCCTCATCGGTCTGGTCCAGACCGGGCTGGACCAGCCTTCGGACCAGCGCCTCGTTCGCGGGGTTGATGACGTCGTGCTCCCCAGCCTGTGCCGGGCTGTTCTGCTCGCTCACATTCGCTCAAACCCTCGTACTCGTTCCCAGTCCGTCACCGCGGCACCGAAGGCCGCGAGCTCGATGTCGGCCGCGTGCACGTAGTGCTCCACCACGTCCTTGCCAAAGGCCTGCCGCGCCACGGCGGATGCGGCGAAGAGATCCCGCGCCTCAAGCATCGTGGAAGGCACATGCTCCTTGTCCGAGGTGTAGGCGTTGCCCACGAAAGCCGGCTCGAGCGGGAGCTTCTGGCGGATTCCGTGCAAGCCCCCCGCAAGCATCGCGGCAACGGCCATGTACGGGTTCACGTCACCCCCTGGAACGCGGTTCTCAACGCGCAGTCCGGCTCCGTGGCCGACCACTCGCAAAGCACACGTGCGGTTGTCATGGCCCCAGGCGATGGCCGTCGGGGCAAAGGAACCGGGGGTGAACCGCTTGTAGGAGTTGATGTTCGGCGCATACAGCAACGTGAACTCACGCATCGTGGCCTGGACGCCGGCCAGGAAGTGGTCGAACATCTTGCTGTGTCCGCCGTCGCGCTTGTCGTCGGCGAACAGCGTCGAGCCGTCCTGCCCACGCAACGAGAGATGGATGTGGCAGGAGCTGCCCTCACGCTCGTCATATTTAGCCATGAACGTCAGCGACTGCCCGTGAACCGCGGCGATCTCCTTGGCCGCGTTCTTGTAGATGCTGTGGTTGTCGCAGGTACGCACAACCTCGTCAAAGAGGAAGGCGATCTCGTGCTGGCCCGGGTTGCACTCCCCCTTGGCGTTCTCCACGGTCACCCCGGCGGCATACATCTCGTTGCGGATCTCCCGCAGCAGGGGCTCGACCCTGCTGCCGCCAAGGATCGAGTAGTCGACGTTGTAACGGTTGGCGGGAGTGAGCCCCTCATACCGCCGGTCCCAGGCGCTGTCGAAGGAGTCCTCGAACACGATGAACTCCAGCTCGGTGCCGGCAAAGGCCACGCAGCCAAGGTCCGCCGCCGCCGCCGCCTGGGACCTGAGTACCGAGCGGGGAGCCGGGCGCACCAAGCCGGTGCCGTCCAGCCAGACCAGGTCGCACTGCACCGTGGCCGAGTAGGGCTGACCAGGGGTTCGGCGCAGGGTCGACATGTCCATCTCGAACAACATGTCGCCATAACCACGCTCCCAGGAGCTGATGGCGTAGCCGTCGACCGTGTTCATCTCCACATCGACGGCCAACAGGTAGTTGCAGCCCTCGACACCATGACCGAGCACATGGTCCAGGAAGTAGTGCCCGTGGTTGCGCTTGCCCTGCAACCGCCCCTGCATGTCGGTGAACGCCGTGATGACCGTGTCGATAGCCCCCGACTCGATCTCGTAGCGCAGCTCGTCAACGGTCAGTGCCGGCCGGGCGGTCATGTGCCTCTTCTCAAGTCTTGAGTGTCAGTTCGAATGTTGATCATCACTTCAAATGTTGAAGATCTCTTCGATGGGCTTGGTGTCGTGCCCGGGCGGAATGTCCTTCATGAAGTGCTGGCGCCCGCCGATGAACCAGGAGGCCGTGGCGAAGACCAGGACTACCAGAACCGCGATCGGCGCGTAGTTGAAGTTGTCGACCGTGATGGGACTGGCCGGGGGGAGCATGAAGAGGATCACGATGAACACCACCCACCCGATGGCGATCCAGCCGATCAGCGCACTCCACCTGCCCAGGTTCCACTCACCCGCCCGGAAGTCCGGGTTGAGCCGCCTCAGCAGGACCGGGGTCACATACGCGATGTAGAGCCCAATGACGGCGATCGAGGTGACCGCCAGGTATGCCGTGGTGCTCTTCAGCGCCGGGCTGGCCAGAATGATCGCGCAGACGGTGCAGAGCCAGATGGAGTTGGTTGGCGTTCCGGTGCGGACGTTGACCTTCGACCACCATCGCGAGCCGGGCAGGGCACCGTCGCGGGAGAACGCATAGCTCATCCGGGAGTTCGCCGTCACCGAAGCCATGCCACAGAAGTACTGTGCGACGCCACAGATGAAGACGAGGAAGAGCCCCGCCTTGCTCCCGGCGGCGTCGACGAAGATCTGCGCAGCGGGAAGCCCGGTCGGCGAAGCCAGCTCCGCGTTGTAGTTCTGGATCGCCGCGGTGACCGCAACGAGCAGGACCCAGCCCGCGAAGATCGAGACGATGACCGAGTTCACGATGCCCTTGGGGGCATTGGTGGAGGCGCTGTGCGTCTCCTCGGAAATGTGGGCGGAGGCGTCGAAGCCCGTGTAGGTGTACTGCGCCATCAACAACCCGATGAAGAACACATAGATGGGGTTGGCCCAGCCGTAGTGGTTCTCGTAATGGAAGAACGTCCACGAAAGCGATTGGTGATGGTCCGGGATGAACGCCAGGACGACCACGATGACGGCGACGCCGACAAGGTGCCACCAGGCGCTGATGTTGGACAGCAGGGCGACCAGGTTGACGCCGAAGGTATTCAGCAGTCCGTGGGACAGCAGAATGACCGCAAAGAGAATGAAGGTGTGGACCGGGGTGGCCGTCCAGCCCCACGCAAGGTTGGCGAAGGCCGTCCAGGTCAGCGCGGCGCCATAGTCGATCGCCGCTGTCACCGCCACCTCACCCAGGAAGTTGAACCAGCCGACATACCAGGCCCAGACCGGCTTGTTCTTGCGGGCAAAACGCCCGGCCCAGAAGTACAGGCCGCCTGCGGTCGGGTAGACGGAACAGATCTCCCCCATCGCCAGCGCCACGCACAGGACAAAGGCCCCGACAAGCGGCCAGCCGACCGAGATCGCGATCGGACCCCCCGAGTTCATCGCAATGCCATAGCTGGTGATACAGCCGGCCAGAATGGAGATGATCGAGAAGGAGACGGCAAAATTGGAGAACCCGCTCATTCCGCGATGCAGTTCTTGCTTGTAGCCGAGCTCGGCCAGCCTGGCGGCATCCTCGTCGACAACCGGGACTGCAGGGGGAACGCTCATTCTTCACCTCTTTAAGTCGACGGCAGACGAACTTGCCGAGAGGAAAAGCGATGAATTGATTGAAAGCCCCGCAAGAGCCCCGCGTCAATGGTCAGTACGTAGATCATGGCGTGTCGCAAATGGACTGTCGCCACGCAAGGCGGGTCGCTGCACGAGGCGGGTCGCTATACGAGGCGGGTCAGCCAGCCCCGCGAATCCACCGCACGGCCGTACTGCACATCGAGCAACGACTGACGGATCGAAGCGGTCACCGAACCCACGCCCCCGTTGACCTCGTGATCGCCGATGACGACCTCACCACCCTGCCAGGCCAACCGTCCGACCGGCGTGACAACCGCTGCGGTCCCGCAGGCGAACACCTCGGTGATCTCGCCACTGGTCACGCCATCACGCCACTCGTCGATGGAGACGCGACGTTCCTCCATCTTGAGGCCGAGGTCGCCGGCCAGCTCAAGGATGGAGGAACGCGTGACGCCCTCGAGGATCGTCCCGGTCAGCGCGGGGGTCACGATGGTGCCGTCACCGTGCACAAAGAAGAGGTTCATCCCGCCTAGCTCCTCAACCCACTTGCGCTCCACGGCATCCAGGAACGCAACCTGGTCGCAGCCGTTGGCCGTGCCTTGAACCTGTGCGGCCAGACTGGCGGCGTAGTTGCCACCGCACTTGGCCTGGCCGGTGCCACCCGGGGCGGCACGGGTGAAGTCGGTGGACAGCCAGATGGATACGGGCTTCAGCCCGCCGGCGAAGTAGGGACCAGCGGGAGAGCCGATCACGCAGTAGGTCACCGAGGCCGCCGGGCGCACTCCCAGGAACGACTCGGAGGCGAACATGAACGGGCGCAGGTAAAGGCTGGCCTCTCCGCCGTTGCCCGCCGGAACCCACTTCTCGTCGGCTGTGACAAGTGCCTTGAGTGACTCGATGAAGTCCGTCACTGACAGCTCCGGAAGAGCCAGTCGCTGTGCGCTGCGCGCGAACCGGGCGGCGTTCACCTCCGGCCGGAACGTCCACACGGAGCCGTCAGAGTGCCGGTAGGCCTTCATGCCCTCGAAGATCTCCTGGGCATAGTGCAGCACCGCCGCAGAAGGGTCGAGCGACAACGGCCCGTATGCCGTGACCTTCGCATCGTGCCAACCCTGACTGGCGGTCCAGGTCGCAAGGACCATGTGGTCGGTGAAGGTCCTGCCGAACCCGGGGTTGGCCAGAACGGCCTCGCGCTGGTCGTCGGGCAGTACGTCTGAACGCATCTCGACCGTGAACGAGAGTGCTGCCGATGACATGGGTCCTCCAAGGCGCGCGCGGGATGTCTGCTAGCCGAAGGTTAGCCGGACGCACCACCACACCCCAGCGAAGGGGTGGCGTTTGCTGGACGTGCGTGTAGAGCGACCAGCTCAGCCGGCCATGGCTGCGATGGCGTCGCCGACCTGTGAGGTGGAGCGGGTCGCGGTCCCCCTGTTGGCCAGGTCCGAAGCCACCGCCTGCTCCACCCGGAACGCATCCTTGGGGCGACCCATGTGGTCCAGGAGCATGCCCACGGACAGGATCGCGGCCGTCGGGTCGGCTGTGCCCTGACCCGCAATGTCGGGGGCCGAGCCGTGGACCGGCTCGAACATGCTGGGAGCCGTCCCTTCCGGGTTGATGTTGCCGCTGGCAGCCAGGCCGATCCCACCGGCGATGGCGGCCGCGATGTCGGTGAGGATGTCGCCGAAGAGGTTGTCAGTAACGATCACGTCAAACCGGCCAGGGTCGGTGACCATGAAGATCGTGGCGGCGTCCACATGCTGATAGGCCGTGGTCACCTCTGGAAACTCGACACCCACCTCGTTCACGGTCCGTTGCCACAGGCCACCCGCGTGCACGAGGACGTTGTGCTTGTGCACAAGGGTCAGATGCTTGCGCTCCCTTGCCTGGGCACGGACGAAGGCGTCGCGCACGACCCGCTCCACGCCATAGCGGGTGTTGACACTGACCTCGGTGGCGATCTCCTCGGGCGAACCGATGCGCAGGGCGCCACCGTTGCCGACATACGGCCCCTCAGTGCCTTCACGCACCACGACGAAGTCGATGCCGTTCGGAGCGACCCGTTCGAGGGCCAGGGGGCTCTGCACTCCGGGATAGAGCCGCACGGGGCGCAGGTTGACGTACTGGTCGAGGGCAAATCGCAGCTTGAGCAGGAGACCTCGCTCGAGCACGCCGCTGGGAACACCCGGGTCCCCTACCGCGCCGAGCAGGATCGCGTCATGTCCGCGGATCTCCGCCAGCGCTGAGTCCGGTAGCGCCTCACCAGTGGCAAGCCAGCGACGGGCCCCCAGGTCGTATTCCGTGGTGTTGACTTTGATCCCGCTGGTGGCGGTGACCGCGGAGAGGACCTTGAGCCCCTCGGCCACCACCTCGGGACCGATGCCATCGCCCCCGATCACCGCGATGTTCAAGGTATCCGTCTTCCGCGAGTCAACCATGTTCACCAGCGTATGAGCCGTCTTGCATTGTGGAATCCTTATCTCACATGATGAACAGCACTCATGACAAACGGCGCCGGGATGGTCCCGACGCCGTAGGTCAACTAACTCTGATCCTTCTACTGCTCAGAATTACGCGTCTGTGTGGCCCTGGTCTCGCAGGTCCAGTGACTCCTGCAACGCGCGGCGTGCAGCCAGTTCGTCTTCGCTCATGTGAATTCCGTCCTCCCCCAACAGTGCTTGCTCATGTATGCACGCGAGCGTACGTGGACTACGCAGCACAAGGGAACAAGTTTCTCGCGAGTTGAGACAGCAGCCAACGGCCTTCTGCGCCCTTCGAACTCGCCGTACCGATCGAACTCACAGTGCCCTTCAAAGCTCTTCAAACTCGCTGTGCCCTTCGAACGCGCAATGTCCATCAGCTCAGTCGTCGAGGTCGGCAACCCTGACCGTGGTCGCGCCGATCTCAACGCCGATCTCAGCGCCGATCTCCTGGGCGAGCCCGCCCAGCACTGCTGCCGGGATCCGCGAGTCAACGTTGAGCACCATCAGAGCATGGCCGCCCGCGGCATCCCTCTCCACCTGCATGCCCCCGATGTTGATCCCGGCCTCGCCGAGCACCCGGCCGACGCCGCCCACCACGCCCGGCCGGTCGACATACGTCAAGAAGGCCATGTGCTCAGAGACCGGAACCTCGAGATCGAAGCCGTTGACGCCGACGACCTTCTCGATCATCCGCGGACCGGTCAGCGTACCGGCGACACTGACGACGCTGCCGTCGGACAGGGTCCCGCGCAACGTGGTGACATTGCGGAAGTCAAGGCTCTTCGGGTCGGTCAGCAGACGCACCTCGCAACCGCGCTGCTGGGCCAGCAACGGGGCGTTCACGTAAGTCACCGACTCCTCGACAACGTCCTGGAACAGGCCCTTGAGAGCAGCCAGCTTCCACACGCTCACGTCGTACTCGGTGATCTCGCCCCAGACCTCGATGTCGAGCTGCACCGGGACCGCTCCGGCCAGCGCGGTGTAAATGCGACCAAGCTTTTCGACCAGGGCGATCCCGGGGCGGACCTCCTCGGCGATGACTCCGCTCGACACGTTCACGGCGTCAGGGACCAGCTCACCGGCAAGGGCCAGCCGGACCGACTTGGCAACTGCGACGCCGGCCTTCTCCTGGGCCTCTTCGGTCGAGGCGCCGAGATGCGGAGTGACCACGACTGACTCGAACCCGAACAGAGGCGACTGCGTGCACGGCTCCTTCTCCCACACGTCGATACCGGCACCGGCCACACGGCCTTCCTTCAGCGCGTTGAACAGGGCCTGTTCGTCCACGATGCCGCCACGGGCCGCGTTGATGATGCGCACAGACGGCTTGACCAGCTTGAGTGCCTCTTCGCCGATGAGGCCCACGGTCTCCGGCGTCTTGGGCAGGTGCACGGTGATGAAGTCGCTCCAGCGCAGCAGATCGTCAAGAGAGACGAGCCGCACGCCGAGCTGTCCTGCACGCGCTGTGCTCAGGTAGGGGTCGTAGGCGATGATCTTCATGCCGAATCCGGCAAGGCGCTCCGCGGTCAGTGCACCGATACGGCCGAGGCCGACAATGCCCACAGTCTTGTCGAACAGCTCGACGCCGCCGTACTGGCTGCGCTTCCACTTGCCTTCCTTGAGCGACTGGTTGGCGGGAGCGATGTTGCGGGCCGTGGCCAGCAGGAGTCCGACGGCAAGCTCGGCGGCAGAGGTGGTGTTGGACGTCGGCGCGTTCACGACCATGACCCCGGCGATTGTCGCGGCCTTGACATCCACGTTGTCCAGACCCACACCCGCACGGGCGACGACCTTCAGCCGCTTGGCGGCCGCAAGCGCCTGGCTGTCGATCTTGGTGGCGGAGCGAATCAGCACTGCGTCGACGTCAGCGAGGGCGACGAGCAGTTCCTCCCGGTTGGCGCCGTCGCAGCGCCGGATCTCGAAATCGGGTCCGAGGGCGTCGACGGTCGCAGGCGAAAGCTCCTCGGCAATCAAGACGATGGGCTTGGTGGCATTCAAGACAACGGGCTCGGTCACTGGGCCTGTCCTTCACAGCTGGAACGGATCGGCCGGTCCATGTTTACGGCAGGCCGTTGGGAGGAGATAAGTCGGCACCGCATTGTGTCCGGCCCCAGTTTAGGGCGGGCAACCGGCGTTGTCGGTTTGAGCCCGCGATGTGGACCACCAGGGCCCCGCGCGGTCAGACCAGGGACCGGGCAGCAGACACCCTCCGATCGTCTGATGTGCACACTCCTCCACCCGCCATCCACACCGTCCTCTTGCCTCACGGGGTTGGCAAGAGGAGGCGGGAGGCTCGATCAGCGTGCGGCCGAACCCTCGACGTAATCCGTGTCGGATGCCTTGATCCAGCTCATCAGGCCACGCAGCTCTCGGCCGGTCTCCTCGATCGGGTGGGCTGCGGCCTTCGCGCGCAGTGCCTTGAACTCCGGTGCGCCCGCGTCCTGGTCGGCGATGAAGCGCGCGGCGAAGGCGCCACTCTTGATGTCCGCGAGAACAGCCTGCATGTTCTCCTTGACGTGGGCGTCGATCACGCGCGGCCCGGAGACGTAGTCGCCGTACTCAGCGGTGTCGGAGACAGACCAGCGCTGCTTGGCGATGCCTCCCTCGACCATCAGGTCAACGATCAGCTTGAGCTCGTGCAGGCACTCGAAATAGGCGACCTCGGGCTGGTAACCGGCCTCCACCAGGGTCTCGAACCCGTACATGACGAGCTGCGACGCACCGCCGCACAGAACTGCCTGCTCACCGAACAGGTCGGTCTCGGTCTCCTCCGTGAAGGTCGTCCGGATGCCGCCGGCCCGCAGCCCACCGATCGCCCGCGCGTACGACTTGGCCAGCTCCCACGCTGTGCCGGTCTCGTCCTTCTCGACGGCGACCAGCACCGGGACGCCGCGGCCGTCGACGTACTCACGGCGAACCAGATGCCCTGGTCCCTTGGGGGCGACCATCGCAATGTCGACACCGGACGGCGCCTGGATGTAGCCGAAGCGGATGTTGAAGCCGTGAGCAAAGAACAGCGCCGAGCCCGGCTTGAGGTTGGGTGCGATCGACTCGGCATAGACCGTGCGCTGGACCTGGTCCGGGGTCAGAATCATCACGAGGTCTGACTCCTGGACTGCCTGGGCCACCGAGACGACTTTGAGGCCCTCGGCCTCTGCCTTGGCCCTGGACTTGCTGCCCTCGGCCAGGCCGACCCGGACATCAACACCGGAGTCACGCAGGTTCAGCGCATGGGCGTGACCCTGGCTGCCATAGCCGATGACGGCAACCTTGCGCCCCTGGATCACGGACAGGTCTGCATCGGCGTCGTAGAACATTTCAGCCACGTCGGGCTCCTTCAGGTATCTAATGCGGTTGCGTGCATGTGGTTACGTGCATGAGGTTGGAATGAATGAGGTTGGAATGAATCAGGTTGCATGAATCATGGTGCGACAGCTGGCTTCCGGGGACAGACGGGAGGTATGCCGGGCCCTGCGGGCCCTCAGGCCGACCGTAGAGAACGATCGGTGATCGAGCGGGCCCCACGGCCGATGGCGACCATCCCGGACTGCACCAGCTCCTTGATGCCGAACGGCTCCAGGATCCGCAACAGCGCCTCCAGCTTGTCGCTGTCGCCCGTGGCCTCGATGGTCACGGCTTCGGCGGCGACGTCGACGATCTTTGCCCGGAACAGATGCGCCGTCTCGATGATGTGCGAGCGGGTCTGCAGGTCAGCGCTGACCTTCACCAGAAGAATCTCCCGTTGCACGGAGGCGATGTTCGCGAGCTCGACGACCTTGAGCACCTCGACCAGCTTGTTGAGCTGCTTGGTGACCTGCTCGAGCGGCAGCTCCTCCACATCGACGACGACCGTCATGCGCGACACATCGGGGTGCTCGGTCGGGCCGACCGCCAGGGAGTCGATGTTGAACCCGCGTCGCGAGAACAGTCCCGCGATGCGGGTCAGTACGCCGGGCTTGTTCTCCACCAGGACTGACAGCGTGTGCTTGCTCATCATGATCGCCCTTCCCGTCCACTGCTTCTGATGGCGAGGATGAGACCCCGCTCCGCTTCTTGCCTCGCTGCGATGCTCACGGCGCCTAGTCCTCGCGATCCCACGCCGGCGTGAGGCCACGTGCCGTCTGGATCAGGTCGTTGCTGACTCCGGAGGGGACCATCGGCCACACCATCGCGTCCCGGTGGACGACGAAGTCCACCACGACAGGTTGGTCGTCGATCTCCATCGCCGCCTTGATGGTGGCGTCGACGTCAGCCGCCGAGTCACAGCGCAGTCCCACACAGCCGTACGCCTCGGCCAGCTTGACGAAGTCCGGGATGCGCACCTCCTGGTGGCTGGTGTGCAGATCGGTGGCGGAGTAGCGCTCGTTGTAGAAGAGCGTCTGCCACTGGCGGACCATGCCCAGGCTGGAGTTGTTGATGATCGCGACCTTGATCGGGATCTTGTTGATGACGCAGGTCGCGAGCTCCTGGTTGGTCATCTGGAAGCAGCCGTCCCCGTCGATGGCCCAGACGGTCCGCCCTGGCTGAGAGACCTTGGCTCCCATCGCCGCCGGCACCGAGAAGCCCATCGTGCCGAGGCCACCGGAGGTGATCCAGCTGTTCGGGCGCTCATACTGCACGAACTGGGCGGCCCACATCTGGTGCTGGCCCACCCCGGCCACGAAGACCGTCTCAGGGCCGCTGATCGCACCGAGGCGTTCGATGACGTACTGCGGGGAGAGTGCCCCCTCCTGGGGGGTGTAGCCCAACGGGAACGTGGCCGCCCACTGCGCGACCTGTTTGCGCCACGACTCGTAGTCCCCCCGGTGACCTGCCTCCTGCTCGCCGCGCACCACGGTGATGAGATCGGTGATGACGTCCTTGCAGTCGCCCACGATCGGCACGTCGGCGACCCGGTTCTTGGAGATCTCGGCCGGGTCGATGTCCGCGTGGATGACCTTCGCGTCCGGCGCGAACGTCGACAGCTGACCGGTCACCCGGTCATCGAAGCGGGCGCCGAGCGTGATCAGCAGGTCGGACTTCTGCAGGGCCGTTACCGCGGCCACCGTGCCGTGCATGCCCGGCATGCCCAGGTTGAGCGGGTGACTGTCGGGCACGGCGCCACGGGCCATCAGGGTCGTCACAACGGGTATCTGGGTCAGCTCGACGAACTCACGCAGCTCGTCGCTGGCACCGGAGCGGATGACTCCCCCGCCGACATACAGCACCGGACGCTGCGACTCCCGGATGAGCCGGGCGGCCTCGCGGATCTGCTTGCCGTGCGGCTTGGCCACGGGTCGGTAGCCGGGAAGGTCGAGCTTCGGCGGCCACACGAAGGTGGTCTGGGCCTGTAGCGCATCCTTGCTGATGTCGATCAGGACCGGGCCGGGGCGACCGGTCGAGGCGATGTGAAACGCCTCGGCGACCGCGCGCGGGATGACGTCCGGGTCGGTGATCAGGTAGTTGTGCTTGGTGATCGGCATCGTGATCCCGCGGATGTCGGCTTCCTGGAAGGCATCCGTGCCGATGGACCTGGACGCGACCTGACCGGTGATGGCGACGATCGGGACCGAGTCCATGTAGGCGTCGGCGAGCGGGGTGACCAGGTTGGTCGCGCCGGGGCCGCTCGTGGCCATGCACACGCCGACCTTGCCGCTGGCCGACGCATAGCCCTCCGCCGCGTGTCCCGCGCCCTGTTCGTGGCGGACAAGGATGTGCCGCACCGCGGTGGAGTCCAGCAACGGGTCGTATGCCGGCAGGATCGCCCCACCGGGTATGCCGAAGACGGTGTCGACGCCTATGGCCTCCAGCGCCATCACCAGGCTCTGCGCGCCGGTGACCTGAGCCACCTGCGCGCTGACCTCCACACCGCGTGCGCGGATCGAGCCCGCGAGGTCCGACGGGGAGGGTCGAGGTCCTGGCTCCGCGTGAGTCGACCCAGCGTGAGCTGACCCGGCGTGAGTCGACCCGGATGGGGTCGAGCCAGCCGGGGTCGAGCCTGGGGCGTTTCCGTCCGTCACTTTCGTCACCGCTTTCAAGAAACGAGCGTCTGCACAAAAAAACCCCCCGGTCCGGATCCGGACGTGAGGGGTAGCGCGCTGACTCGGATGAGAGTCTGCGCGCTAGGGAAGTACGAGAATTCGGTTCACGCCCCCACCGTGCGACACCGCCCTTTGGGTGTCAACCGGGGGTGCCTAGAGTCTCAGTATCCGGACGAAATGTCCGATATCTGGACTGTCCAATGCGCTGCACCTCAGTTCTCCAGCCTCAGTTCCCCAGCCCCGGTCATCTAGCCGCAGACTGCACCCCCGGCGGCGCTGCCCACGAGCTTGCGGTACTTGGCCAGCACACCCCGGGGGTACTTGGGTGCGGGCGGACTGAATCCGAGCGCCCTCTCGGCCAGCACCTCGGGCGTCAGATCGACGTCAAGGGTCCCGGCGGCGACGTCGAGACGGATCCGGTCACCGTCCTGCACGAAGGCGATGGGACCGCCGTCAACCGCCTCAGGCGCCACGTGCCCGACGCACAGGCCGGTCGTGCCACCGGAGAACCGGCCATCGGTCAGCAACAGCACGTCCTTACCGAGGCCGGCGCCTTTGATTGCGCCGGTGACTGCCAGCATCTCGCGCATGCCGGGACCGCCCTTGGGCCCTTCGTAGCGGATGACCACCACGTCGCCGGCCTTCAGGGATCCAGCCGCGACGGCGTCCATCGCCGCGCGCTCCCCGTCGAAGACCCTTGCTGTCCCCTCGAAGACGTCGGCGTCAAAACCGGCCGACTTGACGACAGCACCCTCCGGGGCCAGGGAACCGCGAAGGATCGTCAGTCCCCCGGTCTTGTGCATCGGCTTGGACATGGCTCGCAGGACCTGACCATCGGGGTCCGGTGGCCGGATGTCGGCGAGGTTCTCGGCAACGGTGCGCCCGGTGACCGTCAGTGCGTCACCGTGCAGCAGTCCGGCCTCAAGCAGCGCTTTCATAACCACCGGGACTCCCCCGACCCGGTCGATGTCGGTCATCACGAACCGGCCGAACGGCTTGACGTCGGCCAGGTGAGGCACGGTGGCCCCGACTCGCGCGAAGTCGTCCAGGGTCAGCTCGACCTCGGCTTCGTTGGCGATCGCCAGCAGGTGCAGGACAGCATTTGTCGAGCCGCCGAAGGCCATGACCACGGCGATGGCATTCTCGAAGGCATCCTTGGTCATGATCTGGCGCGCCGTGATACCGCGGCGCAGCATCTCCACGACGGCCTCGCCCGACTTGCGGGCATATCCGTCACGGCGACGGTCGGTTGCCGGCGGCGCGGCGCTACCTGGCAGTGACATCCCCAGGGCCTCTGCCACACAAGCCATCGTGTTGGCCGTGTACATGCCACCGCATGCACCCTCACCCGGGCAGATCGCACGCTCGATGGCGTCGACATCTTCGCGGCTCATCCGGCCGGCTGCACACGCCCCGACGGCCTCGAAGGCGTCGATGATGGTGACCGTCCGCTCCGACCCGTCGCTCATCTTGGCGATCCCCGGAAGGATCGACCCGGCATACAGGAAGACACTGGCAAGATCGAGGCGGGCGGCGGCCATCAGCATGCCCGGCAGGGACTTGTCGCAGCCGGCCAGCAGAACCGAGCCGTCCAGGCGCTCGGCCTGCATGACGGTCTCGACGGAGTCGGCGATGATCTCCCGGCTGACCAGCGAGAAGTGCATGCCCTCGTGGCCCATCGAGATGCCGTCGCTCACGCTGATCGTGCCGAACTCCAGCGGGTAGCCACCGGCGGCATGCACACCGTCCTTGACCGCCTGGGCGAGCCGGTCCAGGGAGAGGTTGCAGGGGGTGATCTCGTTCCAGGAGCTGGCCACGCCGATCTGCGGTTTGACCCAGTCGTCGTCGCCCATCCCGACGGCCCGGAGCATGCCACGGGCCGCGGCTTTCTCGAGCCCGTCGGTGACCTCGCGGCTCCGTGGTTTGATGTCCGGCTTGCCGTTCGAGGCGGTCGGGCTGGTCGGGCTGGTCGGGGTCGGGCTCGTCGATGCGGTCGAACGCTGGGTCATGACCGGATTCTATGACCCTGTCCACGGGCTGGACCCCTGATCTCGCTCTGCGGACATCACCTCAAAGCATCACCTCAAAGCATCACCTCAAAGCATCACCTCAAAGCATCACCTCAAAGCCGCACCCTCAGACTTCAAGTCAGGCTGCAACTCAGGCCGCAACTCAGGCTGCGCTCTTCGCGCTCCACTGCCGGGCTCACCCACGCGGGACGACGAAGTCACGCAGGTATGCCGTCTCGGGCGCCAGCGTCGCCCAGGGACCGTCGAATCCCAGGACGGCAAGGCCGGACGTGGGGAAACCCAGCGACAAGCGGTCCATGACATCGGTGGACCCTGAGTCGTTGTGCGCCAGGGACGTCGCCAGTACGGGGATGCCGGGTGCATGGCCAATCAACAGAACGGTGTTCACGGAGTCCGGGACCTCCCGCAGTACCTCGAGAAGGCCGGCCGCGCTGGCCTCGTAGATTCGCTCATCGAAATGTGTGTCGTTGGCGGACG
>Ga0208716_1000059_pt1 | contig 37568 bp, 30 predicted proteins | sample NGESurdeep092012_8_FD_184482 | JGI IMG/M metagenome (GOLD analysis project Ga0208716, IMG submission 184482) | Arctic peat soil microbial communities from Barrow, Alaska - NGEE Surface sample 415-3 deep-092012 (SPAdes) | ecosystem: Environmental > Terrestrial > Soil > Wetlands > Peat ...
GCCGGCTGCTGCCGTGGAGCCGGCTGCTGCCGTGGAGTCGGCTGCTGCCGTGGAGCCGGCTACTGCCGTGGAGTCGGCCGAGGTACCCGGAGCGGCATCACCGGAAGAACCGTCCTCGGCTCCGGATGTCGCGACGTCACCCGAGTCCATTGATGCCGCGCCCAGGCTCGAGGAGAGCACCGAGCGCACGCCAGGCGCGGAACCGGCCAGTCCCGAAACAGCCAGCACCGCGCCGGATGTCGACGAAGCACCCACTGAAACAGCCGACACCCACACTCCCAGGACGGAACCGACTGTCGCTGAGGAACCCCCCGCAACTCCCGACACCGCAACTCCCGACACCGCAACTCCCTACACCGCAACACCCGACGTCGCAGATCCCGCCACGGAAACACCCGCCTCCGCAGGCCCGCCTTCCGACCCGCGCTCCCGCTCGGCAACCTCACCCGGCAAGCCCCGCCCGGCGGGTCAGCGACCGGGCGGCCGGCCGAACGTGAAACCCGGAGGACGCCAGGCCGGGCGCCCCAGCCCGGTGTCGTCGTCCCCACAATTCGGGACGATGGTGGAACCGGTCGTCGAACCCGTGAACCCACGCCAGTGGGGCCGGATCGACGATGACGGCGTCGTGTATGTCACCACGGCTTCCGGCGAGCGGACCATCGGTAACTGGCAAGCCGGCGACGTCGAGGCCGGGCTTGCCCATTTCGGCCGCCGCTATGACGACTTCGCCACCGAGATCGCTTTGCTGGAAGCACGTCTCGCGTCCGGCACCGGGGACCCGAAGGCCACCAAGCACCACGCGATCGCGTTGCGCGAATCGGTGGACACGCTGCCGGCCATCGGCGACCTGGACGGCGCCGCGGCACGGCTGGAGATCGTCATCGGCGCCGCCGACGCGGCCATCGCCGGAGCCTCGCATGCGCGGACGGCCGCCCGTGCAGCGGCCGTCAAGGCCAAGGAGGCGCTGTGCGTAGAGGCCGAGGAACTGGCCGAATCCACGCAGTGGAAGGCGACCGGCGACCGGCTGAAGGCGATCGTCGAGGAGTGGCGCGGCATCCGCGGGATCGACCGGAAGGCCGATGACGCGCTGTGGAAGCGGTTCGCCAAGGCGCGCGACACCTTCACCCGCCACCGCGGCTCGCATTTCGCCGAACTGGACAAGCAGCGGGGCGCCGCCAAGGAGGCGAAGGAGGCGCTGATCGCGAAGGCGGAAGCGCTCTCCGACGCCACCGACTGGGGCGAGACGGCAGCGGCCTACCGGGAATTGATGACGGAGTGGAAAGCGGCCGGCCGCGCGCCGCGGGACGTCGAGGACGCTCTGTGGGCGCGATTCCGTGCTGCCCAGGAGAAATTCTTCTCCCGCCGGAACAAGACTTTCTCCGATCGTGACGCCGAATTCGAGGCGAACGCACGAGTCAAGGAGAAGCTGCTGGCGGAAGCCGAGAAAATTGATCCTGCAGCGGGTATCGATCAGGCCAAAGCGGCGCTGCGGTCGATCCAGGAACGGTGGGAGGCGGCCGGAAAGGTGCCACGCGAGCGCATTCGGGAATTCGATGCCCGATTGCGTGCAGTCGAGGACAAGGTCAAATCGGCTGACGAACGGCACTGGCGGCGGACCGACCCGGAGGCCGAGGCGCGGGTGCAGCAGTTCCAGAGCCGGGCGGAGTCCTACCGCGCGCAGGCCACCAAGGCCAGAGCAGCCGGCGACGAGCGCAAGGCCAGGCAGGCCGAGGCACAGGCGGAGCAATGGGAGGAATGGCTCAAGACCGCCCGCGGCGCGGTCGACCACTGACGGGCACCTGACCCCGGATCGATCGGGAACCTCCGCTGACGTCTAACCGACCGGGGCAACCGAGCACACTGTCCCTGGTGCGGCCCCGGATCGCGCCGGCCGGCCGAACCCGGGCAGACCAAGTCCGACGCCCGGGGTGCGGACCGCTACCCCGGCCTCGTACCGATCACCGGCCTCGTACCGATCACCGGCCAGGGTGCGCCGGTGCGACAAAAGGTCGCCGTCGGCGAGCAGGTGGTGCGGCGCGCCGTAGGTCACCCGGGTCGTCACCACGTCGCCCGGCCGGATCGCCCGGTCGATCGCCGGCCCGACCGGTGCGAAGTGCACCAGCCGGCCATCCCTTGCCCGACCGCTCATCCGGCCGCTGTCACCGTCCTTGTGACCTTCCCCGGAGGCCACCAGCACCTCGACCACCGAACCCACCTGTACTCGGTTGCCGTTCAACGCCGACGCATCGACGACCGCCATCAGCCGACGGAACCGCTCGGTGACCACCTCCCGGGGTACCTGATCGGCCATCGAGGCGGCGGGGGTGCCCGGCCGCGGCGAGTACTGGAAGGTGAACGCACCGGCGAAGTCCGCCTGCGCCACCACGTCGAGAGTCTGCTGAAAGTCCGCTTCGGTCTCGCCGGGGAAGCCGACGATGATGTCCGTGGTGATCGCCGCATCCGGCATCGCGGCGCGCACTTCGGCCAGGATCGCCAGGTACCGCTCACTGCGGTAGGACCGGCGCATCGCCCGGAGCACTCGATCCGACCCCGACTGCAACGGCATGTGCAGCTGGCGGCAGACGTTGGGCGTGGCCGCCATCGCGTCGATGACATCGGTGGTGAAGTCTTTCGGATGCGGCGAGGTGAACCGCACCCGCTCCAGCCCGTCGATGCCGCCGCAGGAACGGAGCAGCTTGCCGAACGCCGAACGGTCACCGAACTCGACGCCGTAGGAATTCACGTTCTGCCCGAGCAGGGTGACTTCGAGAACGCCGTCGGCGGCCAGCATCCGCACCTCGGCGAGGACGTCGCCGGGCCGGCGGTCGGCCTCCTTGCCGCGCAGCGACGGCACGATGCAGAACGTGCAGGTGTTGTTGCAGCCCACCGAGATGGACACCCAGCCGGCGTAGGCCGATTCCCGCTTGGCGGGCAGCGTGGAAGGGAACACCTGGAGCGCGTCCAGGATCTCCATCTCCGCCCGGGCGTTGTGCCGGGACCGTTCCAACAGCGTGGGCAGCGAGCCGACGTTGTGCGTTCCGAACACCACGTCGACCCATGGGGCGCGGCGCAGGATCTCGCCGCGGTCCTTCTGCGCGAGGCAGCCGCCGACGGCAATCTGCATGCCGGGCCTGCCGGCCTTGACCGAGGCCAGATGCCCGAGGTTGCCGTACAGCTTGTTGTCGGCGTTCTCCCTGACCGCGCAGGTGTTGAAGACCACCACGTCGGCCGTCTCACCCCGCTCGGTCGGCGTGTACCCGGCCCGCTCGAGCAGTCCGGACAACCGCTCGGAGTCGTGCACGTTCATCTGGCAGCCGTAGGTCCGGACCTGGTAGGTGCGCGGCCGGCCGATCGGCTCGCTGATCGACTGGGTGATCGGCGGGTTGATCGGTTCGGCACCCGCGACGAGGGGTGCCTGGGTCCCCGAAACGGGCGCGTCGCGGCGGTCGAAGACAGCGGAACTCACGCGCTTCAGGGTACGTGGCCGGCCGGCCGCCGCCGGACCGGGAACGGATCGCGCGAACCGTTCGGCGCCGGCGTCCGTATACCCGGTTGAGCCGACCCCGGTCCGGCGGCCATCACCGCGTCGGTCACGCTGCCCGATCGGGTAAAGGTTCGATGACCAAACGCGCTCTTTCGGGCAATAACACCGCCGAATATGGCACGCTCGACAACCTGGGTGCCTGCCTTGTGGGCCCCGCCGCTACAGGAGGTCATGTGACTGCAGCCGGTCCGTCGAACGGCGCACGCCCACCGATGATCATGATGCACGACGTGGAAAAGCACTTCGGGACACTGCACGTGCTCAAGAACATCCAGCTCGACGTCCCGGCCGGTCAGGTGGTGATCGTCATCGGGCCGTCGGGATCGGGGAAATCGACCCTGTGCCGGACCATCAACCGGCTGGAATCGATCGACTCCGGCGAGATCGCGATTGACGGCGTCCCGCTGCCCGCGGAGGGCAAGGGGCTGGCCCAGCTGCGCGCGGACGTCGGCATGGTCTTCCAGTCGTTCAACCTGTTCGCGCACAAGACGATCCTGCAGAACGTCACGCTCGGACCGATCAAGGTCCGCAAGATGAGGAAGAAGGACGCCGAAGAACTCGCCGACTCGCTGCTGAAGCGGGTCGGCATCGCCGAGCAGCGGGACAAGCTGCCCGCGCAGCTGTCCGGCGGCCAGCAGCAGCGCGTCGCGATCGCCCGGGCACTGGCGATGAAGCCGAAGGTCATGCTCTTCGACGAGCCCACCAGCGCCCTGGACCCCGAGATGGTCAACGAGGTCCTTGATGTCATGGTCTCGCTGGCCAGGGAGGGCATGACGATGGTGGTCGTCACCCATGAGATGGGCTTCGCCCGCAAGGCCGGGGATCGGGTGCTGTTCATGGCCGACGGGGAGATCGTCGAGGACGGCGCCCCGCAGGAGTTCTTCACCAACCCGACCAGCAATCGGGCCAAGGACTTCCTGAGCAAGATCTTGACTCACTGAACGAGTCATCAACCCGCGCGGGATCCGCCCGCGCAGGACGAACCCGGGAGGGTGCATCAATGAGGTTCCGAACAATCGCATCAGTCGCAGCGGGGGCGGCAGCGCTCGCGCTGGCGGTCGCCGGCTGTAGCAGTTCGAGCACCCCGTCGGCCAGCTCCGTCGCGAGCGCGGCGCAGAGCGTGGCCAGCCAGGCGCAGAGCGCCGCTAGCTCGGTGGCAAGCCGGGCGAGCAGCGCGGTCAGCTCGGTGCAGAGCGCCGTCTCCGGCGCGGTGGCCGATTCGCAGGTGCTGGCCAGCGCCAAGAACGGCAAGGTCGTCGTCGGGATCAAGTTCACCCAGCCGGGGCTGGGCGTCAAGAACGCGGACGGCACCTTCTCCGGCTTCGACGTCGAGGTCGCCAAATATGTGGCGAAAGAGCTCGGCGTCGACCCGACCAAGATCGAGTTCGTCGAAGCCAACTCGGCGCAACGCGAAGACCTGATCGCAAAGGGGCAGGTCGACTACATCGTGGCCACCTACTCGATCACCGACGCCCGCAAGGAGAAGGTCAACTTCGCCGGTCCGTATTTCATCGCTCATCAGGATCTGCTGGTCAAGTCGGACAACACCGACATCACCGGTCCCGAGGCGATGTCGGGAAAGATCCTGTGTTCGGTGACCGGATCGACCTCGGCGCAGAAGATCAAGGACAAGTACGCGACCGACGTGGCACTGCAGGAATACCCCACCTACAGTGACTGCGTTGATGCCCTACTGACCGGAAGTATCGACGCGGTCACCACAGACGACGTCATCCTTGCCGGCTTCGCCGCCCAGCACCCCGGTGAGCTGAAGGTCGTCGGGAAGGGATTCTCCGACGAGAACTACGGCATCGGCCTGGCGAAGGGTGACGCCGCCGGAACCGCCGCGGTCAACGCGGCGATCGCGAAGATGATCGCCGACGGCAGTTGGAAGCAGGCACTGGAGGACACCGTGGGTCCGTCCGGTTACACCATCCCGGCAGCTCCGACGCCCAGTAGCTGATCGCCGCGGATGCGACCCCCGGGATCCCCCTGGGGGTCGCATCCGGTGATGGGTGAGCAGAACGGGCCCAGGAGATCCGATGGCCGCGGACGCCGATCGAGCCGGGCATCAGCAGTGAACCGGGCCAAGGAGGAGCGGCGTGGACTTCAGCTTCCTATCCGACCCGCGGTACAACGTGATCGGTGCGTTCTGGATGACTGTCCAGCTGACCTTCTGGTCAGCAATCGGAGCATTCATCCTCGGCGTCATCTTGGCAGCCATGCGGGTGTGTCCGGTCCCGCTGATGCGCGTGTTCGCCGGCGGCGTGGTGAATATCGTCCGCAACATCCCGTTGACGTTGATCATCATCATGATGTCGCAGGTCATTGCCAACCAGCTTGGGCTGAAGCTGGCCGTCAGGGAAGCCGGCGTCAACCCCCAGGGCTATTTGGACACCCAGAACTTCCGCCTTGCGGTGCTGGGCTTCATCATCTACACCTCGACATTCGTCTGCGAGGCCATCCGGTCCGGTATCAACACGGTCCCGCCCGGCCAGGCCGAAGCAGCCAGAGCCATCGGCCTGACTTTCACCCAGGTGCTCGGCATCGTCGTGCTGCCGCAGGCGATCCGGGCCGTGGTAGCGCCACTGGGCTCGGTGCTCATCGCACTGACCAAGAACACCACCGTTGCGTCCGCCATCGGCGTTTCCGAAGCAGCGCTGTTGATGAACACGCTGATCGAGAACGAAGCGGACAAGTTCACCGCTGTGTTCATCGTCATCGCCGCCGGATTCATTGTGCTCACGCTGCCGACCGGCCTGATCTTCGGATCGTTGGCCAAGCGGGCCTCGGTGAAGCGGTGAGCGAGCGAGCGTCGGTGCTCTACGACATCCCGGGGCCGCGCGCCCGACGGGTGAACCTGATCGTCAGCATCATCTTCGGCCTCGGGCTGGCCGCGCTGGCGTGGTGGGTGCTGTCCGTGCTGGCATCCAAGAACCAGCTCACCGGTGAGAAGTGGTCGCCGTTCCTGGAAGCGCAGAACTGGACGACCTACCTGCTGCCCGGCTTGTGGGCGACCCTGGAGGCGGCCGCGCTGAGCGTGGTGATCGCCCTTCCGGTCGGCGCATCACTTGGCATCGCCAGGTTGTCCGATCATGGCTGGATTCGGTGGCCGGCCGGCATCGTGGTCGAGTTCTTCAGGTCGATCCCGGTCATCATCCTGATGCTGTTCGCATTCGAGCTGTGGTTTTTCGCCTTCGACGCCGCGAGTCCCTTCGCAGCCGTGGTGATCGGCCTGGTGCTGTACAACGGGTCGGTGCTGGCGGAGGTGTTCCGCGCCGGGATCCTCGCGGTCCCCAACGGCCAAACCGAGGCGGCCTTCGCCATCGGGCTGCGCAAGTCTCAGGTCATGACGATCATCCTGCTGCCCCAGGCCATCACGTCGATGCTGCCGGCCGTCGTCAGCCAGCTCGTCGTCGTCGTCAAGGACACCGCGCTGGGCGGCATCCTTGTCGGCTACTCGGAGCTGCGTCGAGCCGGCAGCATCTCGGCGAGCAACTACGGCAACCTGCTACCCACCTACTTCGTGATCGCGGTGATCTACATCGTGATCAACCTGCTGCTGGGAAACCTATCCACCCTGGTGGAACGCAAGTTGCGCACGAGGCGTGGCGGCCCGGTCGTGGAGATCGAAGCCGGCGCCCAAACCGATCTGATGGCAGCCCGGCAGGAGATCCTGGTGCTCGACGAGCCTGGCTCCGCGTCCGTGATGCCGCAGCAGGAACGCGGCTTCGACTCCAGACCCTGATGTAGCGCCCGGCGGCGACCCGGACCCCGATTTCGAGACGGGCGCGCCAGACCATGACTGCGCGCCCCGCGGCACAATGGGCGATGACGTGGACCGCTGGCGAGCGGGCCGTGCAGCGGTTCTCGACGCGCTGGCCGGCGTGCCCTCGGGCACCCGCCTGACGTGGCTCGGGCCACCGATGGGCGCCGGCACGATGGCGTCCGCGCGGATCATGGAGACCTGGGCGCACGGACTGGACGTCGCCGACGTCGGGTTCGGCGCCGCTTGGGCCGGGCACCGCTCGGGCTGGGCACGGTTCGGGCAGAACTGCGTACGCCGGGCGACACCCGGATCGACACGGATCGTCAGCGGGCGATTTCGGTCGCCCGTGACTCCCGGATCACCGTCACCCGAACCTGACCTGGGTAGGTCAGTTCCTCTTCGATCTGCTTGGCGACCTCGCGGGCCAGCACGTGCGCTTCCAGGTCGTCGACGACGTCGGGTTTGACCATCACCCTCAGCTCGCGACCGGCCTGCATGGCGAACACCTTCTCCACACCGCGCTTGGCGATCGCGATGGCCTCGATCCGTTCCAGGCGCTGCACGTAGGACTCCAGCGACTCGCGCCGGGCTCCAGGTCGACCACCGGAACACGCGTCGGCAGCCTGGGTGAGCACGGCTTCCACGGTGGAAGGCGGAACCTCGTCGTGGTGGGCCTCGATGCAGTGCACCACGTCGTCCGATTCGCCGTACTTGCGGGCCAGCTCGGCGCCGACGATGGCGTGCGAGCCCTGCGCCTCATGGGTGAGGGCCTTGCCGATGTCGTGCAGGAAGGCGCCGCGGTTGACCACGGTGGGATCGATCCCGAGTTCGTTGGCCATGCCGCGCGCAATGTGCGCGGTCTCGATGAGATGACCGAGCACGTTCTGGCCGTACGAGGTCCGGTACTTCAGCCTGCCGACGAGCGTGACCAGTTCCGGATGCAGGTCGGTGATGCGCACCGCGAGCAGCGCGTCCTCGGCCGCCCGCTGGCACAGCACCTCGACCTCGTCACGGGCGCGCTCGAAGGCCTCCTCGATACGGTGCGGATGGATCCGGCCGTCCTCGATCAGCATTTCCAGCGTGATCCTGCCGATTTCCCTGCGGACAGGATCGAAGCAGGACAGCAGCACGGCCTCGGGAGTGTCGTCGATGATCACGTTGACGCCGGTGACCGTTTCGAAGGCGCGGATATTGCGACCCTCGCGACCGATGATTCGGCCCTTGACCTCGTCGGCAGGCAGATGAACGACCGCAACGACAGTCTGAGCCGTCTGATCCGACGCAACGCGCTGGATTGCTTCGGCAACGATCGCCCTGGCCCGTTGCTTGGCTGAGGTCTGGGCCTCCGTCTCGATCCGCCTGATCATCATCGCGGCATCCCGGCGAACGGCTTCTTCCTGGCCGGACAGCAGTTCCGCGCGGGCGGCTTCAACGCTCAATCCGGAGATCCGGGTCAGCTCTGCCAGCTGGGCCGCCGCGGACGCGGCAATCTCGTGCTGTCGGTCGTCGAGCTCCTTCGCCTGGCGGGCGAGCTCGGCTGCCGTTGCCTCAAGCTCGTCGGCGCGGGAATGCAGTGCCTTCTTGGTGGCCGACAATTCGCCCTGGTCGGCCCCGATCCGGCGCCGATCGGCGACCAAGGCCTGCTGCTCGTCGGCCAGCGCCTGGGTGGCCGCACGCAGCTTCTGCTCGGCCTCCTGGAGTTCCCTGCGGTCCTCGGAGAGCGCGGCGGTGGCCTCGACGGTGACCCGGTTGCGTTCCGTATCCAACCCGGCCCTTAGTTCGGCGGCCTGCGCGCGGGCGGCAGCGACGGTGCGCTCCGCCTCCGCCAGAGCGTCCGAGCGCAATTGCTCTGCTTCTCGGCGGGAGCGGGCGGTCAGTTCGTCGGCGGCCTCGGACGCCGTCCGGCGGACAGCGTCCGCAGCCTCGGCGGCAGCGGTCGCCTCATGGCTCAGCAGAGCGAAATGCGACAGGTCGGGCTCGTGTTCGGCGCGATCACCCTGTTGGGAGGTTCGCGCTGTGGACGACACGGCGCCCTCCACGAGCCGGCGCAGGGCTTCCTCGTCGAACGGCGCGGGCGGCGGTGATGGGCGACGGCGCACCACCATCAGCAACGCCACCACTGCAACCAACAAAGCTCCGACCAACACGATGACGAGAGCGTCGGACATCGAACCTCCCTCATCGGTGCCGTGCGGGTACAGCAGCCGTAAGGCGCTGTCCAGGGTACGGCAGGAGGGGTCGCGGACGCGTCGACGCAAAGCCCAGCGGGCCATCACCGCGACCGTACTGAACGCCTATCGGCGCCGATCGCGTACTTCCCGGCCAGGGGCCGGGTAGGTGCGGCAAACATCGCCGCTATCGGCCGCGCAGCCCTGCGGCGCGCGTTTCGTGACTCTCCTGTTACGTCCGAGGTTAAGGAGCGCCACACCAAGGGTCAAGCCGACCCGCGTTTGGCGGACCGACGGCTCACCGAGCGAAGGCGTCCCGCGGCCGGGGCGGCATGCCCCCATCGGCTCAACGGACGGCCGGTGCAGCTGTCGGGGCGATGACCTGGGGCCGCGCGGTCGTCAGCTGTCCCAGCGTTCGTCGGCCGCGTAGGCCGCCAGCGCTTCGTCGACGACGGAAACGGCGACGTCCACCGAGTACCCGCGGCGGGCAAGCAGACCTGCCAATCGGCGCCGAGCGGCCACCGGTCCGGCGCTCATCGCAGCGTCCACCCGCCGCTCGATCAGTGTCTTCGCCCGGCTCCGTTCGGCGTCATGGTCGATACCCTCGACCGCGCCGGCGACCACTCCCTCGTCGATTCCCTTTCGTCGCAGTTCGGTGCGCAGCGCCGTCGCACCCAAACCACGATCGCGTTGCTTGGTCGTAACGTAGGCCTGCGCATAGGCCTGATCGTCGATGAGACCCACGTCGACGAAACGGTCCAGGACGGACTCGGCGACATCGTCCGGGATGCCGCGCTTGCGCAAGGCGACCGCCAGCGCGGCCCGCGGGCGGGCCGCCGTCGTCAACAGCCGAAGGCATATGGCCTTGGCGACCGTTTCGGGGTCCCGCGGCGGATCCTCGGGGTGACCGCCGTCGTCGCGCGGCGAGCGCCCGGAGGATCCCACCGCGCGGCCATCGATCGGCGAGGTACGGGAAGGCCCCTCCGCCGAGCGAGCACCGAGGTCATTCGGCACCGTCCAACCGTCGGGGCCCTCATCGGTGCTGCGGCCGACCCGGGCGCGGCCGATGCCCGCTGCCGACTCCCCTTCTCCCCGTCCTGGGTTGGACCGGGAGAAGGAATCCAACTGTGCGGCGAGCTGAGCGATCCGGGCTGAACGCTCGGCGGGGTCCGGCTCTGCCGGATCAACGCCGGGCCGATGCGGGAGGTGTGGAGCAGCCATGACCGGATCAGAAATCGACCGGAGCCGGCAGCGGCTCCTCCGCGTCGAGGCGCGCACCCACGCCCAGCTTCTCCTTGATGCGCTTCTCGATCTCGTAGGCGACATCCGGGTTTTCGCGCAGGAACGTCCGCACGTTCTCCTTGCCCTGACCCAACTGCTCACCGTCGTACGTGTACCAGGCGCCGGCCTTGCGAACGATGCCCTGCTCCACCCCGACGTCGATCAGCGAACCCTCGCGGGAGATGCCCAGGCCGTAGATGATGTCGAACTCGGCCTGCTTGAACGGCGGGGCCATCTTGTTCTTGACGACCTTGACCCGCGTCCGGTTGCCGACCACGTCGGTGCCGTCCTTGAGCGCCTCGATCCGGCGGATGTCAAGGCGCACCGAGGCGTAGAACTTCAGCGCCTTGCCACCGGTCGTGGTTTCGGGAGACCCGAACATCACGCCGATCTTCTCCCGCAACTGGTTGATGAAGATCATGGTGGTGTTGGTGTTGCTCAACGCACCGGCGATCTTCCGGAGGGCCTGGGACATCAGCCGGGCCTGCAAACCCACGTGGCTGTCTCCCATCTCCCCTTCGATCTCAGCTCGGGGCACCAGGGCGGCCACCGAGTCGATGACGACCAGATCGATCGCGCCGGAGCGGATCAGCATGTCCGCGATCTCCAGGGCCTGCTCACCGGTGTCCGGCTGGGAGACCAGCAACGAGTCGGTGTCCACCCCCAGCGCCTTGGCGTACTCGGGGTCGAGCGCGTGCTCGGCGTCGATGAAGGCGGCGATACCACCGGCGGCTTGCACACTCGCCACCGCGTGCAGGGTGACCGTGGTCTTCCCGGACGACTCCGGGCCGTAGATCTCCACGACCCTGCCACGCGGCAGACCACCGATGCCCAGCGCCACGTCCAGCGCGATGGACCCGGTGGGGATCACCTCGACCGGAGCGCGACCTTCGTCACCGAGGCGCATCACCGAGCCCTTGCCGAACTGCTTCTCGATTTGTGCGAGCGCGATGCCGAGCGCCTTCTCGCGATCCGGTGCCGTCATGACCCACCCCGTACCTTTCCTGTGTGTCCGCGGGTGTGACCCAACGGGACCTGGTGTTGCTGTCGTGCCGACGGTAGAACGAGCCACCGACAGTGGTCTGGATTCGCGTGTCGCGTGTGGACAACTCGCGGCATGGGGACAACTCTAGACGTACACCTGTTCGATACACCAGAGATTCGATCGGCGTGTCGATCCCCACGCGATGCCCACCGGAAGGTCCCCGAGGTGGGTCCGGCGAGCGCGCCGGCGGCCCGCCCGCGGAACACAGTCGCCCTCACGATGGCCCACTCTTCGTGCCACCACAGCGTTGTCAGATGTCGTCTTCGGGTGTCGATTTCAGATGCACCGTGGTGATGTCCCACCGCGCTGTCATACCGTGAGGCACCGCGACGCCGCCGAGGCGATCATCACGGGGACAACGGCCACCGATTCCCACGCGGGGGCGGCGGGGAAATCGCGATCAGTCGGGCAGGCCGTACCGGAGGGTGTCCGAGACGTCGAACGCATCGCAGACCGCCGCCCAGACCGTTTTCGGGTCTTCGCCTGCCGCCAACGCCTCGTCGGCGGTCAACCCGCCAAGCGCCGAGAACACATGGTCGCGGGCCACGGACGGCGCGCGGGTCGACCCGAATTGCAGCTGCATCAGGCCCCGGAACTCGGTCAGTCGCACGGACACGACCCTACCCAGCGCACTGGTCGCGAACTTTCGCCCGAGCGTCCTCGCCGCCCACCGCACCCACGGTTCACCGCCACCTGGCACCGGGGGGTGGACCGAGGTGCCGAGCGACACTTCCAGCAGACTGCGCAGATGGACCCCACCGGCCTGTCCAGCCCGATCGGCCAACTGGTCATTGCCGCCGGGCTGATCTCGAGCATCGTCGTATTGATCGTGCTGCTGCGTCGCCGGCGCTGATCACCGCACGCCACCGCACCGTGACACCCCGAGACACCGGCCCGAGACATCGCCGAAACAGTGCCGGGCCGGCCGGTGCACGCGCGCTGGCCGTCCGCCGCCCCGCGCTCTCAGGCGTCTGAAAAGATTTCAAAACGGAACGGGTGCGTTTCGGAATAATATCGCTCCAGACCCGCGTTGTCGGACACGAGTGCTGAACTTGCGGTACCGCCCCCTTCCGGCGTTGACGACATGACGAAGGTTGCCCAATGTCCGAGTCCCCTGCGCCCCTTACCGGTAGCGTCGCCTCCCAATCGACCGTCGTCGGCGCCTACCCGAAGCGCTGGAGTGCGCTCGGAGTTCTGGTCGTCGGGCTCCTCGTTGTCATCCTGGACAACACGATCCTCAACGTCGCCCTCAAGACCATCCAGGAGGATCTCGGCGCCAGCCAGAACCAGCTGGTCTGGGCCATCAACGCCTACTCACTGGCGTTCGCGGCGCTGCTGTTCACCTGGGGCGTGATGGGAGATCGGTTCGGGCGCAAGAAGATCCTGCTGATCGGCCTCGGATTGTTCGGTGTGGCCTCGGCCCTCTGCGCCTTCGCCACAAGTCCCGGCGAGCTCATCGCCTTCCGCGCGCTGATGGGCATCGGCGGCGCCTCGGTCATGCCGATCTCGCTGTCGATCATCACCGTGATCTTCCCGCCGCAGGAACGCGGCAAGGCCATCGGCGTGTGGGCGGCAGCCGTCGGCGGTGCGGTGGCTCTCGGCCCCGTCCTCGGTGGGCTGCTTCTCGAGCACCCGAATTGGTTCCAGTGGCTGACCGGGAACGATTGGGGCTCGGTCTTCTTCATCAACGTGCCGATCGTCATCATCGGTGGCATCGGGATCTTCATGCTGGTCCCGGAAACGAAGAATCCTCGCCCGGGCAAGCTCGACCCGATCGGCCTTGTGCTCTCGGTGGTCGGCCTGTTCGCCGTTGTCTACGGCATTCAGAATGCCTCCACCGTCGGCTGGGCGGCCCCATCGACCTGGGGTTTCATTGTTCTCGGGCTGATCGTCCTGCTCGCATTCGGGATGTACGAGCTCAAGAGCACGCATCCCTCGATCGACCTGTCGCTGTTCCGCATCCGGTCGTTCTCGATACCGCTGACCGGCGTTTCGCTGGCCTTCGCGGCGATGCAGGGCACGCTGCTGTTCCTGACCTTCTACTACCAGATCGTCCGCGGTTGGTCGCCGCTGCAGGCGGGCCTTCTTGTCCTGCCGTTCGCGGTCGGCCAGCTCCTTGGTGCCCCGCGTAGCGCCATGATGGTGCATCGGTTCGGAGCCCGCAAGGTGATACCGGGCGGCCTGGTGTTCGCCCTGGTTGGCATGCTCGGCTTCGCTTTCGTCAGCCCGGACGCCCCCGTGTGGTTCCTGATCGTGATTGGGGTGATCTTCGGATTCGGGCTGGGCAACACCATTGCTCCGTCCACCACCCGGATGACGCTGGCGACCCCGCCGGAGCGCTCGGGATCCGGGTCCGCCGTGCAGAACACCGTCCGGCAGGTCGGAGCCGTATTCGGCGTCGCGATCCTGTCCTCGGTGGTGGGCACCGTCTACAGCAACAACATGAGCCCGCTGCTGGCGGGCAAGGGCCTTCCGCCCGAGGCGCTCGCGGCCGCGACGGACTCCATCGGCGGCACCAACGAGGTCGCCGACCGGCTGGCAGAGACCGGCACCGTACCGGCACCGCTGATCGAGCAGCTTCGGCAGGCGGCCAACGATTCGTTCATGCCGGCGCTGCACACCGCGGCCTTTGTTTCCGCAGGACTTCTGGTCATCGCGATCGCGGTGGTGCTGGTCTGGCTGCCGGCCAAGGCCGAAGCAGTCGCGTGGGCGGGATCGCATCCGGGCGAGGACTCGTCGGACGAGGACGGCGCCGCCGAGGGCAGGGTGCACTTCGTCGACGAGGAAGGCAACGACCTCGAGCACGTCGGGGACATTCCGCTGGAGCACATCCCCACCGGACGGCATTACGCGCGCGAGGGCGACCGGCACCACGCCGGACACGGAGCGCCCGTCGGAGTAGTGGATGCGCCCGGGCATCCGGCCGCGCGGACGAACGGCGGAGTGGCCGTCGACGGGGATGGGCACGTGACCGCAACGTACGGGGCCCGCAACCGGGCGATGGCGGACGCCGCCGCCATTGATGGGTCCGCCAACGGGTCCGCCGACGGACCCGCCGCGAATGGTGCCGCGGCCCACATTGCCGCTGCGAACGGCTCGACTGCCAACGGCGCCGCAGCCGACCGAACCTCGCGAGGAACAACCCAGGCTAGTGCGTCATCGAACGCGCTGACCCTCGGCAGGCACGCCGCGCCGGAGGACGCTGCCGGGGGTGAGGCGGACCGACCGCACCACTCATGACAACCGGGGAGCCGGCGGGCTGGCAGGGCCGGCGCCCGGGCCGACCCAGGGAGCCGCGCGCCGACAGGGCGATCATCGACGCCACGCTGGAGCTGTTCGCCGACGAGGGCTACTACTCCTTGTCGATGGAGGCGGTTGCAGTCAAGGCCGGGGTCAGCAAGGCCACCATCTACCGGCGATGGGCCGGCAAGCGGGAGCTGGTGATCGATGCGCTGGCCACCCTGAACGACGACTTCCCGCAGGAGACCGACCCCCTGCCGCCCGGCGGTACGCGGGATCGACTGCTGGTGGGCCTGGAACACATGTCGAACCGAGACGCTGATTCGTTGGCCGGCCGGATCATGCCGAGAATGATGGTGTACAGCGTCAGCCAGCCCGATCTGTACGCCGAGTACTTCGATCGGGTCATCATCCCCCGTCGCCGATGGCTTCATTCGGTGCTGCGCGACGGCGTCGAGCGCGGTGAACTGCGGCCCGACCTGGACATCGAATTGGCCGCCATGGCGCTCATCGGCCCGGTCATCCTGCAGGTGCACAGCATGGGACGACGGCAGGCATATCCCGACCTGCCGAACCATCTGCTTGACCTGCTGTGGCCAGGACTGACCGCGGCGGATCCAGCTGATGTCGCGCGCCCGCACGAGCCATCAGGAAGCAGCAGCCCGCCCACCTTCCGGCCCACCTCAACCACTCGGCGCCAGTGATATGGCCTGGGCGCCAACACATATCGGCGTCGAGTCCGGAAAAGTGGCGCTCAGTTGCACCCCGGTCAGCCCCGGGTCAGCTCCCGCATTCCCGCTGCCAGCGCGCGCAGTTGATCGGTGGGACTCTGCAGCTCACCGTGACTGATCGCTCCCGGCGGGAGTTGCCCGGTCGGCAACCGAGCACCGCCCAGCCCGCCGTGCTCAGCCAGCGCGCGCGACGCCGCGACCGCCTCGCTCGCCGCCGACACCAACCCGCCGTAGTCGTCAACACCGTCGTGGATCTGCCGGCGCATCAGGGCTGCGGTGGCGTCGAGTTGCGCGGTGGCTTCCGGTGGCACCGCACGTCTGGCCCGTAGCACACCGGTCAGATCCTGCGCCTGACGACGCAGGCCGGCCTCAGCGGAGTCCGCGGCGGCCAGGATGTCGTCACGCAGGCGCCGCACATCCGCGTCGTCATGGACGATGCCTATCAACCCGACCAATTGCCGCAGTCCGTCCGAGTACCCGTCGAGCCGATCGATCTCCGGCCGGAGACTCGCGGCCACCACCGGGCGCGCCGGCTGCGGCGCCGGGAGCGCATTCAGCGCCCGGGTGCGCACCCGAAGATCCACGCTCGCTCGGACGATGCCGATGATGCACCACACGAGGATCGCGACAAGGAACACCATCGCGCCCACGGCACCGGAGGTCCAACCCTCATCGCCGACGACGCTGGCCACACCGGTCGCGGTGACCGCGCCGGTCACGATCGCGCCGGCCGACCACGCCTTCAGCCGTCGTGACGCCGCCCGGCGACGCTTGCGTGCCTGCACCGCCGGATCCCTGCGGACACGGATCATCTCGGCGGCGGCCGCACTCACCTGCCCGGCCAGGTCAACTCCGTGCCCGACCGCGGCAGTCGTCAGCATCGCTCGACCCGCGGTCCGGCGCATCAGGTCTGCTGGTTGGGCAGCGGCGCTGGTTGCGCCGCGGGGGCGGTCGGGACCGACGTGCTGCCGGTACCGGTGGCGGCATCGATCGAGCGCGGCTGCTGCGCGGCCAGCTCAGGATGCAATTGCGCACGGAGCTGGTCCAGGCGTGACGCGCCCGCCATGTCCAGGGTCGACTTCTGAACTTCGAGCATGCGGCCCTCGACGGAGCTGGAGTGCAACTCGGCCGCACCCAACGCGTTGGCGTACCGCCGTTCGATCTTGTCGCGGACCTCGTCCAGCGACGGGGTGTTCCCCGGCGCCTGGAGCTGCGACATGGACTGCAGCGAAGCGGACACCTGCTCCTGCATCTTCGCCTGCTCCAGCTGGGAGAGCAGCTTGGTGCGCTCGGCCAGCTTGGTCTGCAGCTGCATCGCGTTGTTCTCAACGGCCTTCTTCGCCTGCCCGGCGGCCTGCAGGGCCTGGTCGTGCATGCCCTTGAGGTCTTCCATCTGCTGCTCGGCGGCCACCAGCTGGGTCGCGAAGGCCTGAGCGGTCTGCTCGTACTTGGCTGCCTCTGCGGCATTGCCCTTGGCCCGCTGCTCGTCGGCAAGCACCAGCGCCTGACGGGCCGAGGACTGCAGCCGCTCCACGTCGCCCATCTGCCGGGTCAGCTTCATCTCCAGCTGGCGCTGGTTGCCGATGACCGCCGCGGCCTGCTGAGAGAGAGCCGCATGCTGGCGCTGGGCATCTTCGATGGCCTGCTGGATCTGCACCTTGGGATCGGCGTACTCGTCGACTTTCGAAGAGAACAACGCCATCAGGTACTTCCAGGCCTTCGTAAACGGGTTGGCCATAGATCTCGAGTCCTCTCGCCTGTCAACAGCAGCGGCATCCCTCGGCGGCCGCTTGACTACCCATCGTTCCAGGTGATCGGGCCAGCTTCTACCCGGTCCCCCGAGTTCCGGAGGAATTCCGGGACGAACCCGGCCCATGTGCAGGCGCGATTGCGGGTTCACCCTGATTGTGCGCCGTCCGGGACCCGGATGCGCGGGTTTGCAAGATCGTCACCGGTCGGGTGGTCAAGCAGGGCACGGAGCCTGGCCCACGGCTACGCCGACCGGGTTACAGTGACGTGCCCGCGGGTCAGGTGCAGCACAGCTGGTCACGCCTCACCGGACCGGGGCCCTCAGCCACCGCGATCGGCCGGCCCGCCGACGACCTTCGGTCACGGACCGTGTCGCTGCGACGGGGCTCTCGCCACCAGCAGCGACCAGCAGCGGCCCGCCGAGCACCGAGCACCGAGCACCGAGCACCGAGCACCGACCGACAGTCCTTCCTTGCCAGCGAACAGTCGGGCCACACGATAGGGCGATCTGGAGAACACATGGCACGCCACACCTCCGATGGTTCGCGCCGCGGACTCGCCCCCTGGGTGATCGTCACCGCGATCGCCGTGGTGGTCATCGCCGGCGCGACCACGGCCTACCTGCTGATTGTCAACGGCGCGGACGATCAGGCGAGCGCCGGATGCACCGGACAGGTTGTCCTGCCGATCACCACCTCCGCCGGGTCCACGGCCGCGATCCGTTCCGCGGCAGACGGTTTCGACGCGACGGCGCCATCCGCCCGGTCCACCTGCGTGACCACCGAGGTCACCGAGATGGCGGGCGACCGGGCAGCGCAGGCGCTCGCGTCGAGCTGGCTGACCGGGCCTGGGACGGCGCCGAGCCTGTGGGTGCCGACCTCCGAAGCCGACCTCGCCGCCCTGGAATCCACCAACTCCGCGATGACGGCGGGTCGCGACCCGGACCCGATGGCCGGCTCACCGGTAGTGCTGGCGGTACGCGGCCAGGACGCGCCCGCGTTGTCGACGCTCAGTTGGGCGTCGCTGCCCAATGCCGCCGGACCGGCCGGGTCGGCCGTGCTGGCGGCCGGAGACAAGCTGATCGTCGCGCTGCCGGAGCCGGTGGCGAACCGGGCGACCAGTTATGCACTCCAGTCGGTTCTCGCCACCGGCACCACAGCGGTCGACCCGGCAGCGGTGACGGCGGCCACGGCTCAACTCGACGCGCTGGCCAAGGCCGGCCCGCCGATTCAGCCGGCGACCACCACCGACGCGTTGACGCAGCTGGCCGGCGGCCAGGGCGGCTTCACGGCTGTCCCGGTGGTGGAGTCCGAGCTCGCCGCCTTCACCGCCGCCAACCTCGGTACCAACCTGGTGGCCGTGCACCCCGCCGGACCTACCGCCGGTGACGAGTTGTACGGCGTGCCGCTCACCGCGCAATGGGTGACGCCGACGCTGCGGGAAGCGGCGGCCGGCTTCCTCGCCTACCTGCGCAGCCCGGCGGGGCAGCAATTCCTGGTGGACAGCGACCTCCGCCTCACCGGCAGCGCTCCCGCAACGGTCACCACCCACGCTGGCGCACCCGACACCAGCGCCGAGATCCAGGACCTGCCGGACGGTGGCCCCGCCGTCGCGACTGCACTGGCGCAGGCGATCGGTGCCACCTCGACGGGTTGACCGCCCGACCGTGCACCTCCGCCGGCGAACCAGCCGCGGGGGCCGATTGGTCATGACCCGGATCCGGGACGGCCGAACACCACCGTCACGCCCACGGCAGCGGGCCGTTCTCGACGCCGATCAGCGTGGCCCGCAGCGTCCGATCCCCGATAACCTCCAGGCGGCAACTGACCGATGCGTCGCGCTCGTCCGTTCCGGTGCCGCCCGGCACCACGGCGACGCGCAGCGAGCCGCCGGCAGTGGCGTCCGGCAGACCGGTCATCCTGGCGATCAACTCACCGCAGGCGACGACGAGCGATGCCGGAATCTGTCCGCTGACCATCGCGGTCGCAAATTCCTGGACCCGGTGCGGCTCCAGACATGAGATGGGCAAAGGATTCTCGTCGGATTGCCGGCACACACCGAAGGGTGCCGGGGTCGGGCTGTCGGCCAGCGAGGACACGTAGGAGCCCAGGTACTCCTGGATGCCCGGGGAGATGATCGCGCACGCCGCCCATCGGGCCGACGGCTCGAAAGCAGACGGAGCGCTGAGGATTGTCAGGAATCGCTGACCGGTGGCGGGCTTCCAGAATCCGGCGCCGGAGACATCGCGGATCTTGAAGGTCACATGCGCCCGGTAACCCGATGCCACCTCCCTGCACCACTCGCCGTCGGAGGTCACCTCGGTGGTGGTCGGAGTAGTCGAGGGAACGGACGGCTGTGCTGACGACGAATCCGACGCAGCAGTCGACGAAGCCGCCGAGGTGGGGGCCGCCAACCCCGGCGCCGTCAGCAGGCGGAATGCCACGACCTCACCGACGTGCGGCAGCGAGCAGTCCGAGAACCGCACCTCGGTGACCCCGACGCTGCTGACGCTCAACGAGGTGACTGGGGGACCCTCCGCGGCGGTACCGGTGATCAGCCCGATGCAGTCCCCGACCGCAGGGGCGCTCGACCGGACCGGCGCGTACGGGATTCCGGCCACCCTGATCCCGGCCAACCGGGCGCCGACCAACGCCACAAGTAGGACGACCACCACCAGGGCGGCGCCCGCCCATCGGCGCGGCATGTTCCCAGAGTAGGTGGGCTGCCACCGACCCAGCCCGGGTCAGCAGGGGAACCCCGGTCAGACGCCAGCAAGGCCGCAGCCGCGCTAAGGCGGCTTCTTCGGTGACGGACAGCGGCGTGGTGGCCAGAGATGCACAGCACCGCGGATCGGACCGATCGTTGGGTAGATCACGTCAGCTCATGCTGCCGATGTGATCGGTCAGGCTGCGAACGGCACCGGCCGATCGTCCAACGCGATCACGGTCTGATCGAGCAGCCTTTCGTCCGCCGACACGACGAAACATCCGACCGTCTGCGGGGAGGTCGGCAGACTCTCCCCGTCAGAGGTCACCGGATCGATCACCGCCGTCAATTCGCCGCCAAGGATCGGGGCGTCGGTGCGCATGATCAACGCGGCCATCTGACCGCACGTCCGCTGGTAGTCGTCGCGGGTCACCAACGAGCGGTCGTCGACGAAAGCCGTTGCCAGGAGCTCGGCAGCATGCGGTTCATCGCAGCGAATCAGATCGATCGCCCGGTCCAGATCCGTTCCACTCCAACACAATCCGAATTCCCCGGGCATCCGACCCGTCTGGAACGCTTGAGCCAGCGTTCCCTGGTACGACCGGTGGACTATCGGTGCCACCAGGCATCGGGACCACGTCCTTCCGGTCCCACGCTCCTCCTGGCCGGGCACCACCCGGTAAGGATCGAATCCCAGGGTCGGCGCCCACGAGATGTGCTCGAAGAGGGGCGCTCCCTGAACCGTCGGTCTTGGCGAGGTTGGATTCAGCCCGGCGAACGCGGCGACTGCCCGGGAGCAGCGCCCTGGCCGGCGCTCTGAGCTCGAATTCGTGTACCCGGGATTCGTGGGCCCGGCCGCCGCGCCCGCGAAGCCCGGGTCGACGATTTCGCCGAAAACCTCACCGGCGCAACTCCCCCAGGTAACGGCGGTGACGTCTACCTCCGGGGTCCGACTGCCGGAGTTACGCACCGCGCCGTCCAGCGGCGAGAGCGCGCAATCGCCGGCAGCTGGGGGGTCGGGAAAGACCTTGGCGCTCGGCACACCCGCCACCTTGCGTCCGGAGAAGCCCGGCAGTGCCGTCGCGGCGACCAACACCACCACCAGGACCACGAGTCCGGCGAGCCGACGGTCCATCCGGTCACGATAACCGCGCCCGTGCGGTGCCGGGGAGAATCAGCCGACTCAGGTCAGCCTGGTGGCGGCGGGTTCGCGTCCGTCACGATTCGAACGGAACGGGCCGGTCGTCCAGGCCTACCAGCGTTCCCACCAGTCGGCGATCGTCGGTGACGGTCAGGAAGCACGTGAGGTCGACGTTCCGACCGCTCGTCAAGCGGGCGGGCAGTTCCTCAGGATCGACTCCGACGGTCAAGACACCACCCGCCGTCGGATCGTCCCTGCCGACGATTCGTGAAGCCAGTCGCTCGCACGACGCGCTGACGTCCGGCGCCGCGACATTCGAATGAGCGCTCACCGATCCGACCGACACCAGTTCCGATCGGTGGGGTTCGGAGCAATCCACGAATGTGGCCGCCGCGCTGACATCCGCTTGCAGCCAGCACACCCCGAATTGGTCGGGAAGCGAATGACCGGCGAAGGCCCCGGCCACCCGACCCAGGTAGCGGACGGGTCGTGGCGGCGTCACCACGCATGCCAGCCATGTGCGGCCCGCTGCCCGCTGCACCGCCTCCGGCTGCACCCACACGTGGCGAACGTTCACTGTCGGATCCCAGCGGACCGCAGGGAACGGGCCCGACGGGTTGGTCAACTGGCGGATCACCTCCAGCAGACCCGTGTACGCAGCGGTCGCCGACCGGCACCCCTCGTCGGACGCCGCAGCAGCCATCCTCCGCGCCAGCGGGTCGCCGCCGGCGTTGACAACCTGCACCACTTCGCCGGACACCGGGCCGTCACACGGCCCGAACGCGGCTGTTGCGCTGACGGTTTCCTGCCGGCGTGCTGGGTAGCCGGCTGGGTCCACGGTTGTCCCGTCGGTGAGCTCCTGACTTTCTGTGGTGCGCAACGGGTTGAGCAGACAGTCGCCGACACCGGGCGGATCCGGCAGGTCGATGGGCGACGCCGATCCGGCGACGCGACTTCCGGTGACCAGCGGAGGAATGACGATGGCAGCGCTGAGCACCACCACCACCAACAGCGCTCCGATGAGCCGCCGGTCCATGGATTGACGGTAGTCCTCGGGCCGAGGGGACCGGTTCGCCAGTGGTTGTTGGTCCGCGGTTGTTGGCCCGCGGTTGTTGGCCCGCGGTTGTCGGCCCGCGGTTGTCGGCCCGCGGTTGTCGGCCCGCGGTTGTCGGTCCGCACAGCGGCTTGCCCGAATTGCCGGTGATCCGCTTATCGTCATGCATGGCCGATGACACGGTGCCGGTCGGCACGCTATTGGCGGTGAGTGTAGGTCGGCCGCGTGATGTGTCATGGCGCGGGCGGACCGTGCACACCGGTGTGTGGAAGCAGCCGGTTCATGGCCCGCAACGGGTGCGGGCGCTCAACATCGACGGTGACGGGCAGGGCGACCTTTCCGGACACGGCGGCCCCCATCGCGCGTTGCTGGTGTACCAGCTGGATTCCTACGACCACTGGTGGGACCACCTCGGTCGGGACGATCTCCGCACCGACCCGCTGCAATCGGGCCAATTCGGGGAGAACTTCACCGTCGACGGCCTCGCGGACGACACCGTCTGCATCGGCGACCGCTACCGGATCGGCGACGCCGTGTTCGAGGTCAGCCAGCCGCGGGTGACCTGCTACCGCGTAGGACTCCGGCTGAACGAACCGCGATTGCCCGCCTTGCTGGTGTCCCATCGACGACCGGGTTTCTACCTCCGGGTCCTGCGGGAGGGCGTGGTCGAGGCCGGGGATTCGATCATCAGGGTGGGCCGGAGCCCGGAGCGGATGAGCGTTGCCGAGATCGACGCCCTGCTCTATCTCCCCGGGCATGACCGTGGCGAGGTGGCGCGGGCGCTCCGCATCCCGGCACTCAGCCCCGGGTGGCGGGGATCGTTCGAGGCCATTCTCTCGGCCGGGGAAGGCGTCACCGGGAACGTCGGGCTCACCGACGACGCCGCCTCCCCTCCGGTGGCCTGGACCGGATTCCGGCAGGTGACGGTGACGGAGGTCATCCGAGAGAGCGATTCGGTGGTGTCCCTCGGGCTCGCTGCCGTGGACGGCCAGCCTTGCCTGCCGCGCTGCCCGGGCAGTTCGTTGCGGTCAGGCTGCGGCTGGGCGAGCCGCAGCGGCCCACATCGCGGAGCTACTCGTTGTCCGGTGCGCCCGGCGCGGCCGATTACCGGGTCAGCATCAAGCTGGAAACCCGTGGGGTGGTGAGTCATTTCATGCACACCCGGTTGCGCGTCGGGGCGACCCTGGATGTGGCGGCGCCGCGCGGGCGGTTCACCCTCGCCACCGGTGACGATCCAGTGCTGTTGCTGTCCGCGGGCATCGGCGCCACCCCGGTGCTGGCCATGCTGCATGCGCTGGTGGGCGCCGGGTCCGAGCGTGAGGTCTGGTGGCTGCACGGTGCCAGGAACAGCCGCGAACATCCATTCGCCGCGGAGGCCGCCGCCCTGCTCGCCCGGCTTCCGCACGCGCGGGTCGAGATCTGCTACAGCGCACCGCTACCCGGCGACGTGCCCGGCCGGGATTACCAGCATGCGGGCCGGTTGACCGGCGACCTGCTCGCCGCCCTGCCGATCCCGCGGGACGCCCGCGCGTACATCTGCGGACCGGCGGCCTTCATGGACGACGTTCGCGCCACGCTGGTCGGACTCGGCCTTGACCGCGCCCGGGTTCTCACCGAGGTCTTCGGCGCCGGCGCCGCCATCACCCCAGGGATCGCCGGCGGACCGTTGGTTCCGGTGCACCAGCCGGGCGGTCGGCCCGGAACCGGTCCCGACGTCACCTTCGCACGTAGCGGCCTGACGGTGCCGTGGCGTGACGACGTGGGCAGCCTGCTCGAACTGGCGGAGGCGTGCGACGTGCCTTCGCGCTGGTCCTGCCGTACCGGCATCTGCCACACCTGCGAGGCGGGGCTGCTGGCCGGTTCGGTGAGCTATGACCCGCCGATGATCGACCCACCCGCGGACGGCAACGTCCTGGTGTGTTCCGCGCAGCCGTTGGAGGAGGTCGTCGTCGACCTGTGACGGTTGCCTCGGCCCAGGGCTCAGGCGACCGCGTCATGTTCATGATCACTGTTGTCGGACCGGGACGGGGTTCATGATCAGCATGTCGGGACCGGGGCCGGTTCATGATCACGACTCAGGGAAGGGGCCGGTTCATGATCAGCATGTCGGGACCGAAGCGGGTTCATGATCACTGTTCATGGACCGGGACGGGTTCATGATCAGCATGTCGGGACCGGGGCCGGCTCATGATCACGACTCAGGGACCGCCAACAGTCGCCACAACCCTGCTCGGTCCCCAAACGGTGATCACCTGATGGCGGCCACCCGCTCCGCTCGTTCCTCGCACGGCGACATGAACTACGCGTGCGCCTCCGTGTTGATTGGTCGGCTCCCGCCTTCGCTCGTTCCTCGCACGGCGACATGAAGTGCGGGTACGCCGCTGTGCTATTTGGTCGGCTCCCGCTCCGCTCGTTCCTCGCTACGCGTACGCCTCCGGCGACGGGCAGGAGCAGACCAGGTTACGGTCACCGAACGCCCCGTCGATCCTGCCGACCGCGGGGAAGTACTTGTGCGCCGGAGACACCCCGGCCGGGAACACCGCCTCGGACCGCGAGTACGGGTGCTCCCAGTCACCGGCCAGCGCCGCGGCGGTGTGCGGCGCGCCGCGCAGCGGGTTGTCCGTCACCGGCCAATCCCCGGAGCCGACCCGGTCGATCTCGCCCTTGATCGCGATCATCGCGTCGCAGAACCGGTCGATCTCGGCCAGATCCTCGCTCTCGGTCGGCTCGACCATCAGCGTGCCCGGCACCGGGAACGACATGGTCGGCGCGTGGAACCCGTAGTCCGCCAACCGCTTTGCCACATCGTCGACGGTGACGCCGGTCGCCTGGGTGATCGGCCGGACGTCCAGGATGCATTCGTGCGCGACGAACCCGCCCTCGCCCGTGTACAGCACCGGGAAATGCTCGTCGAGCCGCCGCGCGATGTAGTTGGCCGAGGCGATCGCGGCCAGCGTGGCCCGCCGGAGACCATCGGCGCCCATCATCCGGATGTACGCCCAGCTGATCGGCAGGATGGAGGCCGATCCCCACGGCGCCCCGGCGACCGCGCCGATCCCCGTCGCGGGGCCTGCAGAAGGAGCCAACGGGTGGTTCGGCAGGAACGGCGCCAGGTGCGCGGCGACGGCGACCGGCCCGACGCCCGGCCCTCCCCCGCCGTGCGGGATGCAGAACGTCTTGTGCAGGTTCAGGTGTGACACGTCGCCGCCGAAGGCGCCCGGCCGGGCCACCCCGACCAGTGCGTTCAGGTTCGCCCCGTCGACGTAGACCTGACCGCCGGCGGCGTGCACCGCATCCGCCAGATCGGTGATGGTGTCCTCGAAAACCCCGTGGGTGGACGGGTAGGTGACCATGATCGCGGCCAGCTCGTCGGCGTGCTTGTCGATCTTGGCGCGCAGGTCGGTCATGTCCACGTTGCCGCGGGTGTCGGTGGCGACCACCACCACCCGCATGCCGGCCATCACCGCACTGGCGGCGTTGGTGCCGTGCGCGCTCGCCGGGATGAGGCAGACGGTGCGGCCCTCGTCACCGCGGGACCTGTGGTACGCGCGGATCGCCAGCAACCCGGCCAGCTCGCCCTGCGAACCGGCGTTGGGTTGCAGCGAAACGGCCGCGTAGCCGGTGATCTCGCACAGCCAGCCGGAGAGCTGGTCGACCAACTCAAGCAGGCCGGCGGCGTCCTGGACCGGCGTGAACGGGTGCAGACCCGCGAACTCCGGCCAGGTGACCGCCTCCATTTCGGTGGCGGCGTTCAGCTTCATCGTGCAGGAACCGAGCGGGATCATCGACCGGTCCAGCGCCAGGTCGGAATCCGACAGACGGCGCAGGTAACGCATCATCGCGGTCTCGCTGCGATGCGTGTGGAACACCGGGTGGGTGAGGTACTCGCTGGTGCGCGTCACCGCCGTCGGCATCAGCGGCGAGTAGGCCACGGACCCCGCGGCCAGCCCGAAGGCCTCGACCACGGCCGTCAGGTGCGTGCCGGTGGTCGCCTCCGAGACGCTGATCTGCACCGCGTCGTCCCCGGCAGGCCACAGGTTGACGCCGCGCTCCCGAGCGGCCGCGACGATTTCCGTCGCGCGACCCGGGACCCCGACCCGGACGGTGTCGAAGAACAGTCGGTGCTCGACCTCGAAGCCACCGGCCTCGAGCGTGGCGGCCAGCCACAGCGCGTTGCCGCGGATCCGTTCGGCGATCGCCTTCAGCCCGTCCGGTCCGTGGTACACGGCATACATCGAGGCCATCACGGCCAGCAGCACCTGGGCCGTACAGATGTTGGAGGTCGCCTTCTCGCGGCGGATGTGCTGCTCGCGGGTCTGCAGCGCGAGCCGGAAGGCCGTGGTGCCCGCGGAATCGTGGGAAACGCCGACGAGCCGGCCGGGGAGTTGCCGTTGCAGCTCCGGACGGACCGCGATGAACGCCGCGTGCGGGCCGCCGAACCCGAGCGGCACGCCGAACCGCTGCGACGATCCGACCGCGACGTCCGCGCCGATCTCGCCGGGCGGGCGCAGCAGCGTCAGGGCCAGCAGGTCGGTGGCGACAACGACCTTCGCCTCCCGCTGGTGCGCGGCCTCGATCAGTTCGGCGTGATCACGTACCGCGCCGGAAGCGCCCGGGTAGGACAGCAGCAGGCCGAAGAAGTCACCCACCGGCAGCCCCTCCGCGCCGAGTGACAGGTCCGCGACCACGACCTCGATACCGATCGGCTCGGCGCGGGTCTGGATCACCGCGATGGTCTGCGGCAACGTGTCTGCGTCCACCACGAACCTGCTGGACTTGGACTTCGCCGTCCGCTTGATCAGCGTCATCGCCTCGGCGGCCGCGGTGGCCTCGTCGAGCATGGACGCGTTGGCGATCTCCAGCGCGGTGAGGTCGGCGACCGCGGTCTGAAAGTTCAGCAGCGCCTCCAGCCGGCCCTGGGAGATCTCCGGCTGGTATGGCGTGTAGGCCGTGTACCAGGCCGGGTTCTCCAGCACGTTGCGCTTGATCACCGCAGGCACGAGGGTGTCGTGGTAGCCCATCCCGATCATCTGGACCATCGGGGTGTTGCGTGCGGCCAGTGCCCGCAGTTCGAACAGCGCCTCAGCCTCGGAGGCGGGCGGTGGAAGTTCGAGCGGGCTGGCATGACGGATGATCGACGGCACCGCGGCGAGCTCGAGTCCGTCCAGGCTCGGCCGGTCCAGTAGGTGCAACATCGTGGCGAGGCCCGGAGCGTCGAGACCGATGTGCCGATCGGCGAAGTGCACCGACGCGGGGGCGCCGTCGCCGGCGGACGCGCCGCGGTCGACCGGTGCGGCTGCGGTCATGTGGTCTGTGCCCATGGTCTCCACCTCTTGCCCGGCGCGCCGGGATCTCCGCGTCTGCGGTGGTGACCACCACGGACGGATGACGAGTGCCGTACCGGGCGGGCCCGGCCTCCCCCTCTGTCATCGGAGCCTGAGAGCTTCACCGCTCGCGCGGTTTGCCCCGTCGGCGAGGCGAACGGCCGGCAAACCGGCCGAGCACCCTCTTTCAGAGGTGTCTGTCCCCTGCGGTTCGGTGGCCTGAGAGATTGGCGGGGAGGGCTTGCTCCTTCGGCGTCCGTGGCCGCGACCTCGACGGCTTCCGGACTCTCCCGCGGGGGGTCGGTGACGAGCCCGACGGTACCAGCCGGTCGGCATGCTGACGCCGTTCCCGCGATGGGTGTCACAGCGACCGTATGACGCTCGACAGCAGGTGGCGGGCCGAGAAAGGCAATACCGAGAAGGGGAATACATGGTCACCGGGGAACTGAAGCGAGCAAGGTCGTCTGGAGTTCATCGAGCCTGCGGAGAAACGGCAGGTAGGTGATCTGCTCCACGACAGGGTCTGGGATGCGTTCTGGTCGGGAGGCATCGCCAACCCCCCTCAAGGTGATGCGATCCCGGCCGCCGCAACCGCGTCAACACCGAAGGCACCGCACAGCAGCTGTGACACCGAACTGTGACACCGAACTGTGACAAGCTCGGACATCTGCCCGAGCCCCTTCACTTGGGCGACACGGACCACAAGTGCGCCAGCGCCGTCGCCCGGGGCAGCAGGGTGCGTGCAGACGGCCCCGCGCGATACTGCGGCCAATCAGTCTCGATCAGATCCAGACTGGTGAGCACCGATGTGGACCTGGCGATGGACATCCGCACGTCTGTTTCGGTCAACGGATGCCCGTCTGTCACCCACCGATGCCCGAGCATCGGGAAGACCTTGAGAGCGAGTTCAGTCGACGGCAGCGGACCGTTGGTCGCCAGGACGGCGACGGTCACTCCGGCCAGGATGGCCTCGAACCCGTCGTCGGGCAGGAACCACGACCGGAGCCGGCGCACCACTTGCAGATCATCGGCCGCGGCCCGGGTCGGCCGCAGGACGCCGTTACTCAACCGCAGCAAACCGACGCGTCGCAACACATCGTGCAGCGCAGACAGCGGTAAGAGGTCGTCCTCCGTCGCGGCCGGGCGCCCGAAGTGGTGCCAGCGCGGCCGGTGTTCCTGCACCTCCCGGACGAACGCCCGTGGCAGCCGCCCGCCGGGGGTCAGCTTCACGCCGTCCTTCGCCATGTCCAGGACCAACCGCACGCTCGCCGGGACCACACCCACGGTCTGCCGGACGAGTAGATCCGTGGTCGCGAGGTCGAAGTCGACCAACTCGCCTGCCCACTCCCGCATGTGGCGGTGGTCCTCGTGAGCGGGATCTGCCAGGACCGCCAGCAGTTCGGCGTAGCCTCCCACGCCGCCGACGTCCTCGGGCGGACACATGCCCTCGCCGTACCGGCAGCCGGGCTCGTCATCCCCGCGACCGATGACCTCGATGGTGTGGTCCCAGCCATCGCCGAAGTCGTACAAGTAGGTGAAGCGAGCCGGGAGGTCCGACAGCGGGACCCCCGCCTCGTCCCGCTCGTCCTCCATCGCGTCCAGATCCAGTACGCCGTAACGCGCCTCGCCCGTCACGAACTGGTGGAGGTGGCTGTCGGTCCACCCCACCGCTGCCTGCAGCAGTTCGTGCAACTCCGGCAGCGTGCTGACGGCGGGCACGTCAATCACTCGCATGACCGCGGGCTCGACGCCGAGCAGGGTGACACGAAGCCGGGTGGTTTTCACCAGGCGACCCTACGAGAGCCGCGGTCCCACTGATCGCCCAGCGTCAGCAGCTCTTTCCTTTGGGAGGACGTGGATCTGCTCGTCGCCGCACTGGAGCACAGTCGCCAAGGCACCTCCCTCGCGTCTCAGGCCACGTACTTCTCGCCAGAAGCCCCTCCCGCGAGGGAACAAGGTCCGCAGTCGCCAACAGGGTCCGTGACGTCACAATGCATCAAATGGTGTCTTGATGACACCATTCTGACGCCATAGAATGCGGACATGCATGAACTCGAACTGCGGATCTCCGATGTCGACCGCGACCGTGCCGCCGCCGCGCTGAACACCGCGGTGAGCGAGGGCCGGCTGACCTGGCCCGAACACGAGGACCGGGTGGCGCGCGCCTACGCCGCCCGCACCGGTGCCGAGCTCGCTCCCTTGCTCGCCGACCTTCCCCAGGCCGCACAATCCGTGCTGCCGGCCTTCGCGCCGGCCGCCCCCGGCTTCGCCACGCCGCCGGCGAAAGTGTTCCTCAGCAAGATCCGTCGCCGGCCGGACCCTTCCGCCGGCCCGCAGCAGGTCGATGTCACCCTCGGCGCGGCCGTGATAGACCTCCGCGATCTGCCTCAGGGTTCCGTCATCGACGTCATCGCCAACTCGAGGCTGGGCAAGGTCGAGGTCTTCGTCTCGCCGGGGACCAACCTGATCGACACCGGAACCGCGTGGCTGGGTAAGCGATCGACTGTCGAACGACGCAGGGGAAATCCGGTCCGGCCCGGTGCAGCCGTCGTCCGCCTCGGCGGGCACAGCGTGCTCGGCCATGTCCGGGTGACGATCGGCTGAGCCGCCTGGATCCCCGGACACGTCCGGAATCAGCAGTCCGGAGAACTCACGATGGCCGCTCGACGGACGCGAGCCGGCGCATCCCGCGGTGCAGGTTCAGATGGACCGAGATACCGGCCGATCGGGCGGCCAGCACCGCGGCCACGCCCGCCGCAAGAACGCATATCGTGCCGGTCAGCACCAGCGCGACCGGCGCGCCCCAGCGATCGGTGATGGCTCCGACGATCAGCGAGCCGACCGGCGTGCCACCCATGAAGACCAGCATGTACAGGCTCATCACCCGGCCGCGGAGCTCGGGGTCGCTGGCCAGCTGGACCGTCGTGTTGCCCAGCGTGTTGAAGGTGACGGAGATGAATCCCACCGCCACCAGCAGCACCACGAAGGGGATGAACCACGGCGTCAGGCCCAGCAGCACCAGGCCGAGTCCCATCCCGGCGGCCGCCGCGAACAGCACCCACAACCGGGTCGCCACCCTGCGCGCGGCCATCAGCGCCCCCGCCACCGAACCCAGCGCGAGCATGCTGTTGAGCAACCCGTAGACGTCGGCGCCGGCGTCGAAGACGTTCTTGGTGTAGGCGGACAGGATGATGGCGAAGTTGTAGCCGAAGGTGCCGACGAAGAACACCAGCACGACGGGCCACAGCAGAGCAGGCGTGCGCCAGACGTACCGCAGCCCCTCACGCAGCTGACCGGGCCCGCGCGGCGCCAGCGGCTGCTCGTGCAGGTCGCGGACCCGCATGGCACCCAGCGCGGCGATCACCGCCAAATAGCTGACCGCGTTGAACGCGAACGCGTAGCCGATCCCGATCACGCTGATCAGTACCCCGGCTACCGCCGGCCCGACCATCCGGGCGAGCTGGAAGTTGCCGGAGTTCAGGCTGACCGCATTGCGCACCAGCGACTTGGGCACCATCTCGTTGACGAACGTCTGCCGTGCGGGGTTGTCCACGACAGTGGCCAGGCCCAGCCCGAACGCGATCAGGTACACCTGCCAGACCTGGACAACGCCGACCAAGGTGAGTGCGGCCAGCATCGCAGCGAGCGAACCCATCGCGGTCTGGGTGATCAGCAGCAGCCGGCGCTTGGGGTACCGGTCGACCAGCAGCCCGCCCCACAGCCCGAACAGCAGCATCGGGAGAAACTGCAGAGCAGTGGTGATCCCGACCGCCAAGGGCGAGTTGGTGATCTGCAGGACCAGCCAGTCCTGAGCGATGCGCTGCATCCAGGTGCCGGTGTTGGACACCACCTGCCCGGAGAAGAACAGCCGGTAGTTGCGGATGTGCAGCGCGGCAAAGGTCGACGGTCGGGCCGCGAGGTCCGGGACTGCATCGGCGGCGACTCCCGGGTCGTCGACCGGGGCGGCGGTTTCGGCGGAGGCCGCCGGCTCGGCGCGATCGGCGAGGGCAGGGCCAGCCGTCGACGGGACCGCGGGGTCGGTGGCGCGCTGGGTGCTCGGCAGGCGGTCGGATGAATCGACCGTCGCGGACCCCGAGCGAGCGACTGTCGTGCCGTCAGCAGCGGTCCGTGTCTGGACGGGATCCGGCAATCTCGGGTCGGTGACGTACTTCCCGTCGGCGACGGGGCGCGGCGGGACGATCGGTGGCGTCGACAACGAGCGAGCGGTCCGTCCGTCCGTCACCGCACAGCGATCGAGAGGTGCGGTCGTGAGGTGCGTCCGCGGAGCCCCGCGGCGGGTTGGAGCGCTCTGCGCAGCGGGCCGGTGACCCAGCACGCGCCGTCCCCTGGTCAGCAGGCTCATGGCATCGCCGCCAGGCGCGAGAACGCTTCCGTGGCGGCCGCGAGCGCCTGCCGGTCGGCTGGCTCGAGCTGGTCGATCCGCTCCCGCAACCAGGCGGAACGAACTTGCCTGGAGGCCTGGACAAACGCATCGCCGGCCTCGGTACGCGTCACCAGTATCTGCCGGCCATCCGTCGGATGCGGTGCGCGGCGAACGAAACCCCGCCGCTCCAGCAGCTCGATCACCCTCGTCATCGACGGCGGCTGGATGTGCTCTGCGCGGGCGAGCTGCCCCGGCGTCATCGGCCCGCAGCGTCCCAGATGTCCGAGCACGGCGCCCTCGGTGGAGGAGATCTCGTCGCCGGCGACCTGCTGCCGCACCCTGCGGGCCAGCACCAGCACCGCCGCCCGCAGCGTTGCGATGTCGAGGTCGTCAGTCGTCGGCTCGTTGGCCGCCGACTCACCGGTCGCGGCAGCAACAGCGACAGGAGTGACGGTCTCAGTGAGCATGTCCTTAGTTTAGCTCATTAGGTAACCTAATGAAAGGAGCCACAGTGCCCGTATCGCTCGGTAGCGCCTGCGCCGCTGCGCGCACCCCGCCTGGCAAAGCCATGATCAAGATGTGCGGCCCTTTCGGGTCGCAGGACAACGTCAAAAGGCCTCAAGTCGTGATCATGCAGAGATCGTCGCAAACCTTTGCAGAGGACGGGTGACACCAGATCGGCTCGGCGCCGAACCCATTCCGCCTGCACCGTCCTCGCCACCACCCAGCACCGCACGCGCCCCGCCGCAGCATCGCCCTCGCGCCTATCCGGCTTCGCGTGCGGCCCATGGCCGCGGCGTCGGTGGTGTCGACATGATCAAGCCTTGCGGCCCTTTCAGGTCGCAGGACAACGTCAGAAGGCCTTAAGACCTGATCTTGCAGGGATCGCCGGTCGTGAGTTCCGCGCCACCCATGAGATGCCCGAATCCGACGTTCGCCGCGGGCCGCTGAACCGGACCCCTACCGAGGTTCGGCGTTCTCACGCCAGGGCGACGTGGGAGGCAGGCTACACATCGGCGAGCCCCAGTCCGACGCGGACACCACTGTCGCGCCATCGCGCACCAGACCGGACGGAACATCGCCGAGCACTCAGCCACCGAGTCAGCCGGCGGTGCGCGCCTGCCGGCGCTGGGACAGCTCGTCCTGGGTGACCGGCACAACCCGGTCCCCTTCCACCCGCTCCACGGGGAACTTAGCCAGCGAGCCGGTGACCTCGCGCATCGTGCCACCCACAGCGATCCCGAACACGCCCTGGCCGCCCTGCAGCAGGTCGACGATCTCCTCCGGGGACGTGCACTCGTACACGGTCGTACCGTCGGAGAACAGCGTCACCCCGGCCAGGTCGTCCACGCCGCGCGCCCGCAAGTGCTCGACCGCGACCCGGATGTTCTGCAACGAGACCCCGGTGTCCAGCAGCCGCTTGACGACCTTGAGAACCAGGATGTCCTTGAAGGAGTACAGGCGCTGGCTGCCGGAACCGCTGGCGCCGCGCACCGTCGGGACCACCAGATCGGTCCGCGCCCAGTAGTCGAGCTGCCGGTAGGTGATGCCGGCCGCCGTGCAGGCCGTCGGTCCGCGATAGCCGGCGAACTCGTCGGGCAGCGAGGTGTTGGGAAAGAGCGCACCCTGCTCCTGGTCGGGCATTGCGCCACCCTTTCTTGCGTGCACGGGGTCAACCGTGCCGCACCAACCCGCGTCAACCAGCGCTGTCCGAACCACCTATCAGGACCCAACCGGCCAAATCACATCGACGTGACTTGCCCTGACGGTAAGCCCGCGCCAGGCACCGGTCAACGTCTGGCGCGGCGTGTCCTCAACCTGAGCTTCACCGTTAGTGCGAACGAGTACCAGCATCGCTGACCCTGCGCCAGCGGCCGGCGGGCGAACGCGCCGGGCCGGTGACTTGCGATACCGACTACGGCTTCTGCTCGCCGCCGAAGTCGTCGGGCGAGATGGAGTCGAGGAACTCACGGAACCGCTCGACCTCGTCCTCGGCGTCACCGTCGTCCGCACTGTCGTCGCTGGCATCCGCGGCGTCGTCCGGGGGAACGACGATACCCGCCTCGGCCAGTACGGCTTCGTCGACGAACACCGGGATCTCCGCCCGGACGGCAAGAGCGATCGCGTCGGAGGGGCGCGCCGAGACGGTCGTGCCGTCGTCGAAAGCGAGTTCGCCGAAGAAGGTGCCCTCGCGGAAGTCGACCACCCGGACCTGCACCACGGAACGGCCCAGTGCGGTGATGACGTGACCGAGAAGGTCGTGGGTCAACGGCCGAGCCGGCCGCACTCCCTGCTGGTGCATGGCGATCGCGGTGGCCTCGGCCGAGCCGATCAGGATCGGCAGACTGCGCGGGCCATCCACCTCGGTCAGCATCAGAATCGGCTGCTGGTTGGGCATTTCGACCCGGACGCCGACGATCCGCATCTCGATCATCTCGGTCAGCCTTTCTCCTTCACGACGAACGCTACACGTCGACGTACGCGTGCGTGGGCCCACGCCGCACGCCCTCGGCGGAGCATCAACGACCGAGATCTCGTCGTAATCCGGCCTTGACAAGGTGCGAATGCATGCGCAGCACTGTCCCGGCCAACCGGGCCGCTTCGGCACCCGCCCGCTCCTTGGCATCCGGGTCCTTCTGATGCGCCTGAGCGGAAACCAGCTGGGTGATCAGCGTCGCCTCACGGTCGGCAGCGGTGCGGAACGATCGCAGGTGACGGGCCTCCAGCCCGACCGCCAGCAGTTCGGCCGCCGTCCCGGCGATCAGCACCGAATCGGCGTCGAAATACCCGCCGGGGCCGGCCTTGACCAGCCCGAACTGCTCCAGCTCTGCCAATGACGTCATGCTCAGGCCGGTCTCCGCCAGCAGCTCGCCGCGGGTGACCCGAACCTCGGCGGATGCGGCGAAATCAACCGGCGACGGGCCGTCTGCCATCACCAATGAGCGCGGCAGCCTGGCCGCCGGGGTGGCCGGCTCCAGGCCGCGATCGATCGCGTCGAGCTGGTCCTTGATGACTTTCAGCGGCAGATAGTGATCGCGCTGCGCCGCCAGCACGTAGCGCAGCCGCTCGACGTCCTCGGTGGTGAACTGCCGGTAGCCAGAGGGAGTGCGGTGCGGGGTGACCAGCCCCTCGGTCTCCAGGTACCTGATCTTGGAGATGGAGACGTCAGGGAATTCCGTCTTCAACCGGCTGAGCACCGAGCCGATGCTGAGCGAGCGACCGGGCTCCGGAGACATGGTGGCGGTGCTAGCCGTGGACGACACTGCTGACCTCGATGACCCTGATCGCGACCGGCAGATTCGCCTGCGTCATGACCCGGTGTCACCCTCGGCCTGGTCGCCGGACAGGAAGACCAGCCGGAACTTGCCGATCTGCACTTCGTCACCGTTGGACAGGCTGGACACCTCGATCGGTTCCCGGTTCACGTAGGTGCCGTTCAGCGAGCCGATGTCGGCGACCTCGAAACCCTCCGCCGTGCGCCGGAACTCGGCGTGCCGGCGGGAAACGGTGACGTCGTCGAGGAAGATGTCGCTCTCGGGGTGGCGACCTGCGGTGATCTTGTCGCGGTCCAGCTGGAACCGTGATCCGGCGTTCGGCCCGCGCTTGACGACCAGCAGGGCAGACCCAGCGGACAGGCCGTCCAGTCCGACGACGTCCTCACTGGTCTCCGCCTCCGCAGAGCCGAACAATCCTCCGGCAAAGATCGAGGTGGAATCCGACGCCGCGGAACCGCGGTCGCTCTCAGTCACCAGAAACTCCTTCGTCTTGCCTGCGCACGTTCCCGCTCTCGCCTGCTGCCACTCCCGGGGGCTGGCCGGACAAAACGGTCGCGGGATCGACGGCCGAATGGTGGGAAGTCCCCTGTGGAACGACCGTACCGTGCCGCTCCCCTCCAGCGCACCGCAGATGGACAACGGCGCAGTCGCCCGTCTCGATCTTCGCCGGCACCGCGCCGATCCGGGCGCGCGCCGGGCCGCAATCCTCCGGTCTGTGCGAACGGATCGTCAGCCTTCGCCGATCACTTCGGCGTACCCGGCCGCGTCGAGTAGCTCATCGAGCTGGGCGGGATCGGCAAGCTCGATCTCCACCATCCAGCCATCGCCGTACGGGTCGCTGTTGACCACCTCGGGGGTGGAATCCAGCGCGTCGTTCCGCGCCAGCACCGTCCCGGTGACCGGGGAGAAGACATCGGAGACCGACTTGGTGGATTCCACCTCGCCGATGGAATCGCCAAGTTCGACCGTGGTGCCGGGTTCCGGCATCTGGACGAAGACGATGTCGCCCAAGGAGTTCTGCGCGTAGTCGGTGATGCCGACCCGCGCGACGGTGATGCCGTCGGTGTCGGTCGTGTCCGCGTGGCCCTCGCCCTGCAGCGTGCGGATCCACTCATGGTCGGAGCTGTAGCGCAGGTCCTCTGGGATCACGGTGACTGGTCCTTCCGGTGCAGGAACGAGCGGGCGTCGGTCGGCGTGCGCACTCGACGGCGAGACGATCATCCAACGCCGCGAGTCCGCTTGCCGCGTCAGCCCCGTCGTCGGTGTGTCGCGGCTGGTTTCTGAGCGTCCGACGAACACCCGCCGGCCCGCGGCGGCTGGTCAGCCGTCGGCCGGGCGAGCGTAGAGGGCCGTCCGCGGAACGCGCAATTGGTCGATGACGATGCTGTCGGACTGCGAAACGTTCATCGTTCCGCCGGCCCGGCGCACCGTGTCGAGCACTCCGCCGGGGATCGCCAACGCGGCCGCCAATGTGGGCGGATCGCCGATCGCTTCGATCGTGTACGGCGCGGTCAGCTGCGTGCCGTCAAGCTTGATCGCACCGGCCGACCCGGTGAACGCGGAGTCGACCCCGATCCTGACCTCACCGACCTGGAACGCCTCGGCTCCGGCGTTGCGCAGCTCCTGGATCGCGTCGAGCAGCACCTCAGGTGGGATCCGGTTCTGCGGGTCGGCAATGACCATGCTCACCCCCGGCCCGGTTGCCGGCACCGTCCCGGTGAGGATGCCGAGCGCCTCGGCCTGGCGCTGCGCCTCGGCGAGCGCTTCCTCCGACGAGGCGCCGCTGCTCTTCAGCCGCTCCAGCGTGTCCTGCAGTGCGGAGATCTCGCCGTTGAGGTCGTCCTCGCGCCGCTGCAGCCCGTCCAGGATCTGCACCAGGTCGTCGGGCCGGGCCGTCGCCAGGTTGTCCCCGGACGCCGTCCGCTGCACCTGAATGACGAGGGCGAACCCGAGCAAACCGCAGAGCCCCGCGACCAGGACCCGGATGCCGGTGGAGCGCGCCCGGCCGGGGCGGCGAGGGGTGGGCTGAGAGGTCGGCTGAGACGTCTGCTGAGAGGTGGGCTCAGGGGTCGGTTGAGAGGTCGGTTGAGAAGCCGGTTGAGCGGTCGGTTGAGCGGTCTGCTGGGAGGTCGGTTGAGCGGTCGGATCACTGGCGGC
>Ga0208716_1000060_pt1 | contig 37266 bp, 32 predicted proteins | sample NGESurdeep092012_8_FD_184482 | JGI IMG/M metagenome (GOLD analysis project Ga0208716, IMG submission 184482) | Arctic peat soil microbial communities from Barrow, Alaska - NGEE Surface sample 415-3 deep-092012 (SPAdes) | ecosystem: Environmental > Terrestrial > Soil > Wetlands > Peat ...
TCTTAGTACTGAAGCGCGGTGAACTGGTGGAAGAGGGAAACCATGACCAGTTAATGCGACAAAATGGACTTTACGCGAGTCTATATCGCCTTCAAATGCTTGCTGCGTGATGGATATTATTATTACGTAATCAATCTAAAAATTACGCTCAGTTCTTAACTTTTTTCGCTGTTCCCATTAACGTGCTACTAGCTGCCAGCCCCATAATATTAATTCAATATGTACACAAAAAATTTAGTGACCTTCTGACTTTTTAAAGCCTTATATTGAGATGGTTACTTCGGACAGATAGGTGATCGTGGATCAAGATACCCTTGTCCAAAAACTCGAATCCATCACCGGAGCCGCACATGTTTTTGCCTATCCAAGTCTAGAAACCTCTTGGCAAGCAAAGATTAGGCAAGCGGTTACACCCCAATCTGCCCTGGCCTGTATGGTTTCTCCGAATAGCCAGGAAGACCTGGCTGAAGTCATGGCTTGTGCCCATCATCAAAAATGGCGGATGTTGCTGGCGGGGCAAGGAAGCAAACTGGGCTGGGGTGGGTTGGTCAAAGAACCTCAGGTCTTGATCAGTAGTCAGTGTCTAGACCGCTTGATTGATCATGCGGTAGGAGATCTAACGGTCACCATAGAAGCAGGAATGCCGTTTGCAAAGTTGCAAGCAATTTTGGCGGAAGAGAGACAATTCTTGCCCCTTGACCCAACCTATTGCCATCGGGCGACCCTTGGAGGCATTATTGCTACGGCGGACACCGGCTCCTTGCGCCAGCGTTTTGGGGGCGTTCGCGACTTATTACTCGGCATTTCGTTCAATCGGGCCGACGGTCAAATAGCAAAGGCGGGTGGTCGCGTCGTCAAGAATGTCGCCGGTTATGACCTGATGAAACTCTTCACTGGAGCCTATGGCACCCTGGGGTTTATCACGCAAATGACCCTGCGCCTGTATCCTCTGCCAGAAAATTCCCAAACGCTGCTGGTGACGGGAAATATTTCAAAAATCACGCAGGCTAGAGAAATTCTGTTTCGCTCTGTACTTACCCCAACGGCCGCAGATCTTCTTTCACCAAACCTTTCGGCCCTCCTTGGAGTTGAACAAACCTCGGGTATGGTGATTCGCTTTCAGGGGCTAGCAGCGAGTGTGCAAGAGCAATCTCGTCAATGGCAATCTATCACCCAAGAATTGAAATTATCGACCACTTCCTACGTTGACCAAGAGGAAGTTCTCCTTTGGAAAAGACTACAGGAGGTCCGAGAACTCCAAGATCCGGCAGTAACATGCAAGATAGGGGTATTGCCTGCTGATGGCGTAGAAGCTCTAGCCATGCTAGAAACCATTGCTAAACAACACAATTTATCCGTGCTAAAAACTATGGGTATCCTTCACGCGGGCAGTGGACTTGGGGTGATCCGTTGGCAAAGTTCACCAGAAGATAACCTTTGTCAGGCGCTTGTAGAATTCAGAACGTATTGTCAAGCAAGGCAGGGATTTCTGAGCATTTTAGAAGCACCGGTTGAACTTAAGCAAAAAATAGATGTTTGGGGCTATAGCTCCAATTCATTGGGCCTCATGCGTTCTATAAAAAATCAGTTTGATCCAGAAAAATTACTCAATCCCAACCGCTTTGTAGGGGATATTTAGTGGAAACCAAAGTTCAAGGATTTGATACAGACCACCCCCCAGACCCCAAGCTGATTAGTTCTTGTGTGCACTGTGGATTTTGTCTATCGACCTGTCCTAGCTATCGGGTTTTGGGGACTGAGATGGATTCGCCGAGAGGACGTATCTATCTTATGGATCAAATTAACAAAGGGGAAATGCCCCTTTCTGCCACTTCAAGTCAACATTTTGATTCTTGTTTGGGCTGCTTGGCTTGTGTCTCCACCTGTCCTTCTGGCGTCCAGTATGACCAACTGATTTCTGCCACCCGTCCGCAAGTAGAGCGCAACTATCCTCGGAGTTGGCAAGACCGAGTCCTCCGGAAGCTGATGTTTAGCCTCTTGCCCTATCCGAAAAGGCTGCGGTTTTTAATGGCCCCGATGATTCCCTATCAGAAACTTGGGCTACAAAAGCTGATCCGCTCAACGGGAGCGTTTAGGAAAGTATTTCCTCGCCTTGCCAGTATGGAGTCGATTCTGCCAGAAATTCCGATCAGTGCTTTTCGGGATAGCTTGCCTGCTTTAACGCCAGCCCAAGGGGAACAGCGCTATCGCGTAGGCATGATTTTAGGGTGTATTCAAAGACTTTTATTCTCCGATATCAATGAGGCAACCGTCAGAGTTTTAACCGCGAATGGTTGTGAAGTCGTCATTCCCCAAAGTCAGGGATGCTGTGCCGCCTTACCGCATCATCAGGGACAGGAAGAGCAAGCGAAAGAGATGGCTCGCCAGATGATTGATAGCTTTGAAAATAGCAGCGTGGATTTCATTATTATCAATGCTGCGGGTTGTGGTCATACCCTCAAAGAATATGGTCATATTTTGCAAGATGACCCGAATTATCGAGACAAAGCCAAGCAATTTTCCAGCCGGGTTCGAGATGTCCAAGAGTTTCTCCACGATGTTGGACTGACTACGAAACTTTCCCCGCTTACAGAGCAGTCTTTGACCGTGGTCTATCAGGACGCCTGTCATTTATTGCATGGGCAGAAAATCAGTCTGCAACCCCGTAGGCTGCTCCAGAAAATCCCTGGATTGCAGCTTAAAGAACCTGTAGATGCGGCTTTGTGTTGCGGCAGCGCTGGGGTGTACAACATCTTGCAACCGGAAATTGGCGATGAGCTGGGCCAGCAGAAAGTGACAAACCTGCTCAACACGGGAGCTGAACTAATTGCTTCTCCTAATCCAGGTTGTGGATTGCAAATTCGGAAGCATTTAGAAATCCAGGGTAAAAAAATACCGATTATGCATCCTATGGAGTTGCTGGATTATTCGATTCGAGGAATCAAGCTTGGGGGTGCAAAGTGACCTTTGGTTTCGATACTTTCGTAAAGTGATCTCCTGATTTCCCTAATTTAGCCAATTCTGTTCAGAAGCAGAGGTACGATAAAAAGCTAGCCCATGCAGCTTTAGGAATTTAGGTATGACTATGGCCAGCCAGACTTCTACGCCCGCCTTTTGTGAAGGGATTCAGTACTTCGGTAAACCTCTCCCTGGTTTCGACCAATACGGCAAAGTCCCTGCGATTGCAGAGGGGAGCCATTGCATCACCGATCCGACCGATGATGCAGCCGTATTCCAGACCTTGTTGGCGGCAGATGCACTGCGTTACCTAACTCTGCAAATCACAGCCAGTAAGGCTTCAGGACATCCTGGGGGCTTTGCCAGTTCTGTAGAAGCCTATGCGGCCCTGGTAATGTTAGGCCACAAAAATATCCCGACAGAAGTTGGTCACCATGCGCCTGGTTTCTACAGTGCGATGTTCATGGACCGTTCTTTAGAAGATATGGGTATCCATACGGTCGCCCAGTTGCGCGAAGGCTACCGTGAGAGACATGGGCTGCTTGGCCACCTATCGGGCTATATTCCTGGGATTTTGGCTCCCGCAGGTCCTCTTGGACAGGGACAACACTTTGCCATGTCTGCAGCCCTTTTGCATCCTGGTAAGCTTTTTCCCTTCACGGTGGGCGATGGGGGCTTGGGTGAACCCTACATCATGAGTTCGATGATGCATTTCCACACGGCCTTTCCCAAAGTCACGAATTTCCTACCCGTTTTGGTTTGGAATGGCTACAGCCAGGAGCATCACAGCATGGTTTCCACCTTTGCTGATGAACAGATGATGGACTACTGGACCGGGAATAGCTTTGAAGAAGTGATTTTGGTGGACGCCAAGGATTTTGATGACCAAAAACAGCCCGGCCCCTTTGTAGACAGTACGATCTTTTCCTTTGAGCAGCGCATGGATTTTACCGAAGCGGTGCTGGTCGCTGCCGATGAAGCGGCTCGCTCTGCTCTCGACGGTAAGCTTACGGTCTTGATTATCAAGCAGCTCAAGGGGGCAGGCGTGCATGCACAGGGCGCTAAATCTCACAATCTCTATGCCCACCACACCTTAGAGAATGAAGATATTGTGGGAGCCCTCCAAGAACGGGCTTTGTCTCCTGAGGCATGGGAACTTGTCCGTACTAACTTGGAACGGGCAGGCGGAGGTCCAGCCGCTAAGACTGCCGTTACTGAATTTGTATTACCCCTAGAAGAGTTGGGACAACTGACGTTACAAGATTTTCCCGTAGGCGGGGAAGCAAAAGTTCCTACTACCGCGATGGGGGCCCTGGTGGTTCAAGTCGGCCAAAAAGATCCCAAATTCATCGTTTCTAATGCCGACGGGAATGAAGCTTCGGGACTGGCGAATATTAACCAAGGGCTGAAAATTATCCATCCAACCACAGACCCCCTCTATTTCCAAAGTCCCCAAGGTCAGGTTTATGAACCCTTGAGTGAAGATGCCTGTGCCGGTTTAGCGGTTGGACTGGCCTTGATGGGGAGCCGCACCCTCTGGTGTTCCTATGAATCTTTTGCCATCAATGGCCTTCCGATCTGGCAAACGGTTACGCAAGCGATGGCGGAATTGCGCCGTCCTACCCCTTCGACCATAACCCTATTTACGGCGGGAGCCTTGGAGCAAGGGCGTAACGGCTGGACCCACCAACGTCCTGAAATCGAAGCTTATTTTGCAGCGATGATGCGCAATGGCAATATTTTTCCGCTTTTCCCCACGGATGCAAACGGAATTCAGGCTGCCTACGAATGGGCCCTCACCACGAAAAATAAGGGTATTGTCATCACCACCAGTAAATCTCCGCTACCGATTCGTACCACCCTTGACCAAGCCCGTCAGGCGCTTAAGGATGGAGCCATCGTTCTTCAAGAGACTACGGGCACGAAAAAAGTGGTGTTTGCGGTGATTGGGGATATGTCTTTACTCCCTGTTTTTGAAGCAGCGAACCAGTTGGAAAGTCAGGGTATCGGGGTGAAGATTGTCTCTGTAGTCAATCCCCGCCGCCTCTATCGCCCCCATGATGTGGCTTGGGATACCTGTTCTGAGCCGGATGGAGATTTTCTGGGCGAGGCTGAATTCGAAGCTCTATTTGGGGCAGATGCCTTGATTGGCGTGACGGGAGGGGCGAGCGCGTCTCTGGAACCCGTCATGCTCAGGACTACCGCTCCTAGACGCGATACGTTTGCCTGGAAACGGGGAGAAACTACCGCGAGTCCTGCTCAACTGATGGAGTTTAATGGCATAACCGCATCGGCGATTGCAAAACGAGCTACCCAACTGTTGTTTTAATCTGAAGAGATTAGGATGAGGGAAGCACTCAGCGGGAAGAACCATGGTGACAACTCTATCTGCGGACCAAAGCATTGCCTCTTGGTTGGGTGAAGAAGCAGAAAGCCTCCTCACCCACATAGCTAAAATTCCTGCCAGCCTACTTCATTTACCCGGTCCCGATTGGATAGACCGAATTCACACTATCAGTGATCGTCCTCCTCAAGTGCTCCGCAGCTTACAACAGCTCTATAGTCACGGGCGTTTGGCAAATACAGGTTATTTATCTATCCTGCCCGTAGACCAGGGCATTGAACATTCGGCAGGAGCTTCCTTTGCCCCGAATCCAATCTATTTCGATGGAGAAAATGTCCTCAAACTAGCGATAGAAGGAGGCTGTAATGCTGTCGCGACAACCTTGGGTGTATTGGGCAGTGTCAGCCGTAAATATGCCCATAAAATCCCCTTTATCCTGAAGCTGAATCACAACGAATTATTGAGCTATCCCAATCGCTATGACCAGATTATGTTCGCTTCGGTAGAGCAAGCCTGGAATATGGGAGCCGTGGCCGTGGGAGCAACTATTTACTTTGGTTCACCGGAGTCCACCCGTCAAATTCAAGAAGTAAGTCAAGCCTTCGCTCAAGCCCATAAGTTGGGCATGGCAACCGTTCTTTGGTGTTATTTGCGGAACAATATTTTCCAACAGGATAAGGACTATCACCTTGCAGCAGACCTGACTGGACAAGCCAACCATTTAGGCGTCACCCTTGAAGCCGACATCATCAAACAGAAATTGCCGGAAGTGAATGGTGGCTATGTAGCGGTCACGAAAGCCAGCGGTAAAAGCTACGGCAAAACCAGTGGTCTGGTCTACACTGAACTGACAACAGAGCACCCCATTGATCTCACGCGCTATCAACTCCTGAATTGCTATGCCGGTCGAGCTGGTTTGATTAATTCTGGGGGTGCTTCCAGTGAACATGATTTTGCGGAAGCTATCCGTACCGCTGTGATTAATAAACGAGCTGGAGGTTCGGGATTAATTTCTGGTCGTAAGACCTTCCAGCGTCCTTTCGATGAAGGAGTAGCCTTGTTTCATGCTATTCAGGATGTTTACTTATCTTCTGAAGTGACGATTGCTTGACACACTTGATAGTAATTAACTAGAGTATCAGTAGCCTGATGCTCTAGTTATTGTTGGATCGATGGTGTCCTCTTTACTCTTTAACTTGCAGTTGGTATGATTCTGCAAAAATTGCTCATCGATCGCTCTGAACCCGCCACTGTCGCAATTTCTCTTGCAGCCCACTTATTATCGCTTGCGCCTCTAATAATTCGCCTCGCTCAGCTTCCTCAACCAGAAATTCACGGCGTAATTCTTCAAATCGTCCTTGATAAAGGCGTTCTCGTTCCTTAATACCCGCCAAGAATACCTCATCAACAGAGGCATATTTGCCGCTAGTAACCTGACTTTGGATAAACTGCTCTAGTTCTGGTGGAATGTAATTGGCATCCTACAATCACCTTCGGATTAACGTGCTTCTACTTTAGCAGTGCGATCGCCTCACAAATCAATCAGCACAGTATCACCTCGATCGCTAAAAAAACACGATCGCCCCAACATCGAAAGCAATTCATAATTTTGGCAAGAAGTGCGATCTCTTCTTCTCGATACTAGAGATCGCTGGTTGCGGGCACTGGAAAATGCGATCGCAGGCAGCGTAATTGTCTTATTCCCTGACCACCGTGGCTGTTGCCTTGGGTGCTGTGTCAACAATTGCCAAAATTTCAGGAACCAATACTTGAAGATCTGCTAATCGATTTGACCGTGCTTGCAACACCAAAACCACTAAATCTAGAACTGCCAAATTTTGCTGAAAAGGCAAATTCCGATCCACCGTGATCAACACATCAAACTCCCCTTCAGCCAAACGCAAGAGTTCCCCATCTTTGATGCCAGCCCAACCCATTTTTGGTAGTGTTTTCACCTCATGTCCAGACAACTGCTCTGCCAGCCTTCGGTCAATACATTCGTCAAGTAAAATCTTCACACTATGCAACCAGATTAACAATCTGCGCTTCAGCAGCTTCCAAGAATGCAATCACTTGTTCCCGCTTGACTGTAGGAAATCCTTCAAGAAAATCATCAATGGATTCTCCTGCCTTCAAATAATCCAGTAACGTTTGTACAGGCACTCGCGTTCCTGCAAAAACTGGCGTACCACTCATCACATCTGATGTTGCAGTAATGATTTTAGAATGGCTCATGATCCTCTTCCTTTATCTAGCTAGGCAATATCATTCTAGTGCGATTTCCATTCACAACTCAAATAGTGCGATCGCTTCTCCCCTAGGATGCGTTAACGAAGTGCAAGAGAGTTATTGCTGGGTCTGGCAGTCAGATACCTAACTATGCTGGTTTCGATACATACAGTTTCACTCATAAAAAATCAATCTTAGTCAGACAATTCAGCACTCCAAGCACTTTCTGGGTCTGCCGTTTTTCCAGTCCAGATATAACGACTCCCTTCTTTAATCAAACTGCGTACAGGATTCGTTTGGTCCGGCAAGGGACGGGCAATAAACCAACCCAAACCAGCTTTTCCATCTTTGGGTGCATATTGAATAAACACCGTCAGGGCTGTTAGCTCTTCATCCTCTAACCCTGCACTGACAGGCTCTACCCGAGTTACAATACAGAGCCTTTGATACCCTGATTTTTCTAAGATCACATTAAAAATGTCACCACGCTGAAAGGTTCTCATCCGATGGGCACCTCCTAAACAGACACCAATTCTGCACTGCAACGCTCTAAAATTTCCGAGAGAAACGCTAATTGCTGGCTCCCTGGCATTGCGTTCAAAGCTCGGACTACGACTCGTCCTGGGACATAGACACATTTTTCTCGCTGAGAAGCCGTCAGTTTGGTCTGTAGTTTATCCCAGGCGGGAGCTTCCATGGCCGTCTCTAGAACGACAGAAGCCCCTTCTGGCTTGATGCGAGAAAAACCAAGATTTTTAGCCATCAGTTTCACTTCCATGACTTGGACTAATTGTTGGGCTGGAGGAGGGACTGGGCCAAAACTATCCGTCCAATCGGCCAGAGTTTCCCGTAGCTCCGCCCGATTCGTGCAACTGGAGAGATGACGATAGGCCGCCAACTTGCGGTCCAAATCAGGAATGTAATCAGCTGGAATAAAGGCCGTGAGGCTTAGGTCAATCTGGGTATCTTCCACCTTCGGAATTTCCTGACCCCTAATCTCTTGAATCGCTTCTTCCAGTAGTTCCATATACAGGTCAAAACCTACGGTGTTTAATTGACCTGATTGTTCGGAGCCTAAAAGGTTTCCCACCCCTCGGATTTCCATGTCCCGCATCGCTAGCTGATAGCCAGAACCTAACTGTGTGAATTCTTGGATGGCCCGTAGCCGTTTACGGGCCAGGTCTGTTAAGGCTTCATCTTTCTTATAGAACAACCAAGCATGGGCTTGAGTACCAGAGCGTCCAACCCGGCCCCTCAATTGATAGAGCTGGGAAAGACCAAGTTGATTGGCATTTTCAACAATAATCGTATTCACCCTGGGAATATCCAACCCCGACTCAATAATCGTAGTGCAGACGAGTATATCCGCTTCCCCTTGAGAAAAAGCCAACATCGTGGTTTCCAATTGACCTTCATCCATCTGACCGTGGGCAATAACAATACGCGCAGACGGAGACATCTCCCGTAGTTTAGCGGCAACCTCTTCAATACCTTCCACGCGGTTAAACACATAAAAGATTTGCCCACCTCGGTCCAATTCTTGGGCAATAGCCGTGCGGACGATTTCCGGGTCCATCGGTGAAAGGTGGGTTTTAATCGGACGTCGAGAAGGCGGTGGCGTCGTGATCAAACTCATTTCCCGCACCCCGGAAAGCGCCATATACAAAGTTCGAGGAATCGGCGTCGCACTCAGGGTCAAAACATCGACTTTAGTCTTGAATAGCTTGATTTTCTCTTTTTGGGCTACCCCAAAACGCTGCTCTTCATCGATCACCAAAAGACCCAAGTCTTTAAACTGAACTTCTTTGCCCAACAGTTGGTGGGTGGCAATCACTAGATCCAAATCCCCCGTCTTGAGCTGAGCGAGGAGTATCTTTCTCTCCGCAGGCGAACGGAAGCGGTTGAGCAAACCAAGACGAATTGGATAGGGTGCAAAACGTTCTTTAAAGGTGTGATAGTGCTGCTGAGCAAGGACGGTTGTCGGCACTAAAACAGCGCACTGCTTACCTCCCATCAGGGCTTTAAATACAGCCCGCACCGCTACTTCCGTCTTGCCAAAACCAACATCCCCACAGACGAGACGGTCCATCGGTCGCTCTAGTTCCATATCCTGTTTGACCGCTTGGATCGCTTTGAGCTGGTCAGGAGTGACTTGATAGGGAAAAGAAGATTCCAATTCGTCTTGCCACGGGCTATCGGGAGGAAAGACCACGCCTCGCTGTTCAGCCCGCTGAGCATAGAGCTTGAGTAAGTCAAAAGCAATCTTCTGGACTGCTTTTTTGACCTTCTGCTTTTGCTTTTCCCAGGTGGCCCCGCTCATTTTTGACAGCGACGGTTTCCCTTCTCCCAAGGTCCGGTAGCGAGAAAGGGTACCCATCTGGTCCACGGCTACCCGTAGAAGGCCATCAGAGTATTCAATCACCAAATATTCTCGGCTAGTCCGATTAAGCACCATCGTTTCTAGCTTCTTAAACTGACCGATGCCATGACTGCGATGAACGACAAAATCTCCTGGTTGCAGCTTATCCAGATCAATTTGTTTGGATTGGGCCCGACGGCGTTTGCGGACATAGCTCGGAGTCGTCAGGAGATGTTGACCGAAAAATTCACGGTCGGTAATAACAACGGTCCGCAGGGTAGGCAGAATAAACCCTTCCAGCTCTGCCAGTCCCGAAGATTTAAGGGCTACCGCTACACGGTCGCGCTGTAGCCGTTCTGCAGCCCGATAGTCCTCTGGATTGGTTAAAAACTGGGCGGGACAATCGTGTTCTTGTAAAAGAGCTACGGTTCGCGATGGCTGGGATGAAATCAGCCAAACAGCCATTCCCTCCCCCCGCAAGTCCTTGAGCATCACCGCTAAAGACCCAAATTGATGGGGCACGGAAGGTACCGGGCGAGCAGCCAGATTGCCATGGGTACGTGCATCCGTGGCAATTTCACTTAAGGCCACTACACAGAACGTATTGAGGGGAGGCAATAGTTCCAAAGATTGAGGGTCAAAACAGGCCCGATGCAGCACTTGGTAACCTTTGGGTTCTTGGCCAAAAACCTCTATAAACTGCTCTTGGGAATGTTCTAGCCAACGTCGGGCATGGGCATAACAGAGCGCAGGTTCATCCAAGACCACCAGCGTATCGTCGGGAAGATAATCCAACAACGAATGCACGTGGTCAAAAGCAAAACCGAACCAGCGGCGGGCACCTTCCGGCATCTGGTCTTCAAGAATTTTGTTTTGGTAATCCTCCTGCATCGCAGTAGGCAAGTTCTGCACCTGAGCATCCGTCAATCGGTTTTGGAGCAAGGGCAAGACCAGACTGCCAAAGTTTGTAGGGGTGAGTCGTAACTGAGGCACCAGGTCTAAGGAGCGCTGCGTATTGGGGTCAAATTCACGAATGCGCTCCACATCATCGCCAAACCATTCCACCCGTAAAGGCATCTCGGCAGAGACCGGAAAGACATCGACAATATCTCCCCGACGGGCAAATTGGCCTTCGGTTTCCACGGTGTTCGCCCGTTCATACCCCAAGCGGACCAAGGTCTGGATGAACGATTCCTGGGGGAGCGCATCTCCGGCTTTGACTTGTTGAACGTACTGCCTAAATAGGTCTTTCGGGGGTAGATGAGGTTGTAAAGCCCGTTCCGTAGTGACAATAGCTGAAATATTATTTGAACTTGGATAGGTCAGTTCTGCCAAGACCTGTAGTTGTCCCCAAGTAGTTTCTTCCTCCGGGTCAAAGGGCTCATAGGGAGAAGCTTCAGAAGTGGGATAAAAATGCACCACACTCCAGCCCATCAATTCCAGCTGGGCACTCCAGCGAGCCGCCTCTTCCAGTGTTCCACAAACTATACATAGGCTACTTTGCCGCGTTTGAGCCAAAACAGAAGCAACAAGTCCACGGGCAACACGGTTAGCCCCTTGCAGGCGCAGAGCTTCTCCAGGAACTAGTTTGGCCAGGGCCTCCTGAATAAAAGGCAAAGGCTGTACTTGGCGAATCAGCGGACGGAAGGACATGAGCACGCTTCGACACTGCTTCAATTGTCCTACGGGGTCATAGTATCTGCATCGTAAAGATCTAAGGTTCTTGCTTAAAAGGGGCGAAATACATTTTTGAGGACAAATGACACAAGATTTGTCACAATGTGTACATAAGTACTCCAATCAGTTTGTTCTGAATACCTATGTCGATAACCAGACGCCAGAAAGAGTTTTTACAACAACTCATCGAGACCTACGGCAACAGGCCCTTACCACCTATCCGCACCCTAGCGGATGATCTCAAGCAACATCGCACCACGGTATACCGGTGGATACAAGTTTTAGAAGAATCAGGTTACTTGGCTAAAGATCGGCCAGAAAGTACCCGCTTTTATATCCATCCTAAGTTGCTGGGAGTCCCTCTTTTAGAAACGCGTATCCCGGCAGGAGAGCCCGTAGGAGTAGAAGAAGACTATTTAGACCAACGTATGTCCTTAGACGAATACCTGATTCAAGACCGCAATCAGACCTTCTTACTCAAAGTAAAGGGTGATTCGATGATCAACGCAGGAATCTATGAGGGAGACATTGTGGTGGTGTCTATAACCAACCAAGCCCGTGATGGCCAAATTATTGTTGCCCGCATTGATGGAGAAATGACGCTTAAGTATTTGCGCAACCGAAATGGTAAAACTTGGCTTGATCCAGCCAATGAAAAATACCCTCCGATTCATCCGCGTAGTGGTCTCGAAGTACGTGGTGTAATGACTGGACTGATTCGTAAGCTATAGCGACAACAGTTTTGGCCTTGACTCCATAGACTAGTGCTTAGCCGTAAGCAAAAAGGGGAGATCCAGTGCCTATAACTTGGGAACTTCCCCGAAAAGCTGTTGCCACGGGAGCGCAAGGGCAAAATTGAATCACGGGTAAAGAATCTTTACAACACCGCTCGGCCATTACTTCCCGGAGGGGAACTAGTTATTGCCTAGTTATTGCAAGGATGCATATTTTCAAAGCGTACCCCACGAAGATCCCCCAGTAACAACATAAGCTCTAAAGAAAGCAGACTTGAGCAAGAGCGTCCACTGGGCTTTAGAGCATATGCGTTAGATATCTTCTATGGATTGAAACCTAGTGTAGATGTCACTTTGCCGTAGGAGCAAACTTCCAAACATCCTGTACACAGTCGATTTGAACATAGCTTAGCTTAGCGCCAGAGGTTTTTTAACAGTCCTCCGTATTTGCATACTGCGACCGTCAATCGCACTTTATGGCACTAATCGTCCCCATCACCACCGTTGACTTTAACCAACTTAATATGTTTGCGTCCAAGCTGGATCTCAAACTCTGTACCAGGCTCTAGGCTCATCTCACGAGTGTAAGCTGCGCCTACCAACAAGTTGCCATTTTGTTGAACTTGGATGCGATAAGAGGCAGAACGTCCGCCCCGCCCATCACGTTCAGAACTTCCACCAAAGCCAACACCCTTTGCTTCCAGCAAAGCATTCATGAAAGAAGCAAGTTTTACTCGCTCCTGACCGGTTTTGGTTTTGGACACAAAGCCTAGTTGCCGAGCCATTTCTTTTTTTGGAGTACCTTTGAGTTCTTCAACTTTTTTCAGTAATTCTTTCCCACTTACTGTAGCCATGAATTTTTACCTAAGCGACAATCACAGTATAGTGACAATCGAATCATCTGTATAGATCTTCTGAGATGCTGACCATAAATTGTCTTACTTTATTACTTTGGTTATCAGAGATTTTGCTGGATTCTCTCTCGTGAGCATGCACCTTTAGCCCGAAGGCATCTGTCAAAAATTCAGCACCATTCAGATGGTTTCCTCCGCAAGTAAGTATTGCCTGGGGGCTATAACCCTCTGTTAGCGCTAGAAGTCGCTTTAGGCTTTACTCTGTCAGGATGGGTTTATTCCTCCCAACCTTCTATCTGGACCACCAGTAAGGCCCCCGGCCATAGGCTGAAGAGCTAGGTTGACGATAGTGCAATCAGGCGACTCTAGAAATATGCAAAATCAATTTATTCGCAAGTCTCAATGCCGTTTAGAGCAAAATAAACGCTATTTGGGGTACTTACTACCGAGAAGGCGCCAGAAGCCGCGTATGCGCTAATAGCCCCCATTACTCATAGGTCTCTATTTCCCCGGCCTATAAGCCATTTAAAATGGAGGAGAGAGCATAACCACCCTATCCGTAGATACCTGAGTTGCCAACAAAAAAGAGGGCCCTGTTAGGCCCTCTTTAAAAGGATGAGAAGGGAAGTTCTAGCTCAGTCCCTGAGCCAAATGGTCAAAATAGCGGTTGGTTTGCTGTGCAGCCTCTCCACCAACCATCTCAGCGACGACACTCTTCATAGCAGCAATACCAGACACGGTAGAACCGATAGGAACACCCAAAGAGGTATAGGTTTCTTTCAACCCGTTGAGCACCCGCTCATCGAGGACAGAGGTGTCACCAGCTACCAAAGCATAGGTAGTGTAGCGCAAGAAATACTCCATATCCCGCACACAAGCAACATAACGACGAGAAGTATAGCTGTTTCCACCAGGAAGGAGCAGGTCGGGTTGCTCGCCATACATGCGAGCAACAGATAGGCGCAGAATGGTAGAAGCATTTGCACTGATAGTGGAAGCAGCTCTTAAATTTGCTTCCCCCTTGCTAAAGAAATTTGCGATTTCATCTAGGTCTGCGCCTAGAGCATATTTACCCTGAGAATCATTCCGGTTAATGACCCGGGTGACTGCATCGATTGCCATATTGGAGGTTCTCCTTGTAGTTTTTTAGCGCCGCACCCACACAGGAGTTGCGGCATGTTATTAAGACATTGCGCTAATGACGTAATCGAAGTAGAAGCCAGCTTCAGCTGCATCATCTCCAGACATCATGCCCATGGCTTGAGCCTTCATGTTTTTGATTCCCTCAACCATACCAGGGAGAGGGGTCTCTAGAAGACGATACATTTCCTTAGCTCCGATAACTCCAATTTCGTCAATGGGTGAAGTATCTCCAGCAAGTACGCCATAGGCAATCAGGCGAAGGAAAGAATCCATGTCACGCAGACATTTGGCAGTTTTTACTTCCCCGAAGGCATTGCCACCGGGAGAAACGATATCAGGTCGCTTCTGGAACAACTGATCTCCGGCTGCTCTAACAATCTTTTGGGAATTGTCGGCCAATGCACGGGCTACGCGCACGCGACGCTCTCCAGATTGTAGATAAGAACGGATTACATCTAACTCTCCAGGACTCAGGTAGCGGGCTTCAGCATCCGCGTTTAGGACAGCTTTAGTGATAGCACTCATAATTTGTGGGGACTCCTGACTGAAAAACGTCAACTTTTCTGGCTCACATGTGATAACACAAAATAACGCCATGTGGGGTCTACTTCGAATCGTTCTAATTAAAGAACAACTTAAGTTTTCCTCTAACTCTGATAACACTGCCCCTCCCCAAAGTCAACGTAGGTCTTACATTCCTATCAGGGCTTAATCCTGACAAAAAGGAGTTCCTGTTATACGCCACTTTGTCAGGGCATTGTCACTGTTATCATCTCAGGGTATATGACCGAGCCAGACTCTTCTAGGATAGAGGCTTTCAAGATCTATACGTTTGTTTTTTTTGAGAGGAACAGGAGCGTATAAGTTCAGAACTTACTTGTTACGTTTTATAACAAAGAGGCCCTGACCTACATATCTCTTTAAAAAGGTAACATCGAACATTCAGAGAATTACTAAATAACAAACAATTAACCTTTATTCGTTGCATCATGAATAAAGATATCTAAACGGTTCTGTGTCATCTTCTGCACATTCCCAGCCAGTCCTATCTCTGGACGAAGCCTTCGCCAAAATAGCCAGGGCTTTTGAAGGATATGAGGTTCGGACCGCTCAATTAGAAATGGCTCGGGCCATCCACCGGGGCTTTGCAGAAAAGATGCCCGTGGTCGTAGAAGCAGGAACAGGCACGGGGAAAAGTTTTGCGGCCTTGATCCCTGCCGTCCTCACCGGCAAGCGGGTAGTGATCTCTACGGCGACCATTGCTCTTCAGGAACAGTATCTCTACAAAGACATCCCTCTGTTGCAAAAAGCCCTAGAGATTCCTTTTACCGCCCAACTGGTGAAAGGTCGCAGTCATTATCTTTCTAAACGTCGCTGGGATGAATATCTCTTAGCACAAGCGGCTCCAGAAGCATTTAGGACTTGGGCAGAAAACTCTATAGAGGGTGATTGGTCTGAGCTCCAGGCCCAACCCACTTCCGAACTGTGGGATGAAGTGCGCTCCGATGGCGATGATTGCCTGCGGGAACGCTGCCCTCATTTTGACAGCTGTTTTTACTTTCGGTCTCGTCGTAATCTGGCCCAAACGCAGATTTTGGTGACCAACCATGCCCTGTTGTTGATGGATTGGGCTACCAGTCGCCAGTTGCTCCCTCCCTATGACTTTTTGGTAGTGGATGAAGCCCATCAGTTTGCTGAATATGCCACCCGAACCCTAACCCTGGAATTTGGCAATTTCGGACTTAGAAGAACCTTAAAGCGAATACGCAAACAATTTGCCCAAGTAGAAATCGCTAGAGTAGCGGTTGAGCAAATAGCAAACCAAGTTTTTGCGCACGTGCTAGAAAACCCCAGTGACCGAAACCTGGACCCAGAGCGATTGGATTTGGCTCATTTGCACCAAAAAATTATGGCCCTTCAAAAAAAACTCCTCAGCCTCGACCTTAAAGAAAAAGAGCAGGGCAAAGAAAAGACTGAAAAGAATCTGGAAGGTGCCGTTTCTCTGATGCGTAGAGACCGCTTAGCGGACATCCTTGCTGGCTATCTAGGGCATCTCCATTTATTGATGAATCCCTCCCCAGAATGGGTGAGTTGGCAACAAACAGAAGCCCATCGGACCGGAACCAAAGCAGCTTTCTTGAGCGCACCCTTAGACTTGGCTGCTCAACTGCAAAGTTGGTTTTTCTGTGAAGATAGTCCAACCAGTGTTTGGACTTCTGCCACCTTAACGACTGGGGGGAGCGACCCTTTTAATTATTTCCGGGCCCAGGTAGGTTTGGAACCGCAAAAGGCTTTAGAACTCAAATTCAGCAGTCCGTTTAACTTCAAAGAGCAGGCCTTACTTTATTTACCCCGTCATCTACCAGACCCCAATCAAGCTTCGTTTAACGAACAGGTTGCCCTAGAAGTAGAGAAGTTAGTCAATCTTTCTCAAGGACGGGCTTTTGTTCTATTCACGTCCATGGGAGCGATGCTTCAGTGCTACGAAGCGCTCGCGGATAAACTTGCCTGGCCCAGCAAACATCAAAAACAAATGCCCAAGCGCCAGCTTTTAGAATGGTTCCGTTCTACGCCAAATCCAGTCCTATTTGCTACCAGCAGTTTTTGGGAAGGGGTTTCCGTAGATGGTCCTCAGCTTAGTCTGGTGATTATTGACCGGATTCCATTTCAATCCCCCGGCGACCCTGTCTATGATGCCCGTTGTGAAAAACTCAAAAAAGGTGGGGATACTTGGGCATGGTTCACAGCCTTGGCCCTACCCTACGCAGCCTTACGACTAAAGCAGGGATTTGGCAGACTGATTCGTTCTCATCAAGACCGAGGCGTAGTTGCTATCCTAGACCCACGGATGACCCGCAAAGGCTATGGTAAAACCCTCAGCCAAAGTCTGCCTGAGCTGAAGATTGTTCATGGCTTAGACCCAGAAGTACTGAAGGCTTACTTTGGTGAATAGTAGGTACTTCCACGCCTCATGATCACTCTCCAAAGCCTCGATTAGAGTTTGCCATTCAGCGACCATATTTTGAGGCGTTTCCTCGTTCTATAAAGCGGGGCATTCTGGAGTGGATCGCCGGTGCGAAAAAGCCCGAGACACGGGCAAGGCGCATTGAGGAAACCACAAGGTTAGCCGCAGAGAATATTCGCGCTAATCAATGGCGACCCTAGGATATTTATACTTCAATGTATTCAAAACATGAAATAGTGTTTTTAGATTAGGCCATACTCAGACCTTAAACAAAAACCGGGTCTAGCACCCGGTTTTATTTCTAGCTTCCAACACCCGCATTTTGTCCAGGACGCCCCGCATACAGCTCTACCTTGAGGATCCTTCCCCCCTGGCGGTGAATGCGCTGCATTTCTGGATACATACGGCCATATTCCACCAATTTTGTGAAATAGGTATTTTGCAGTTCACGTCCTGTGCGGACTCTTGCTTTAGAGGGCACACAGGCAGTTAGTTTAAATAAGCGACTCATGATACCTAACTCCGTCGATAAGTCAACAAATAAATCTACCAAAAATTACAGCTCATCAGCTAGCTTAAGACACATCCATAAGGAGCACGGTCTTAACTACCCATGACCTCTACTTTCAGAATAGTCCCACCTTGGCGGCCAATGCGGGTCATCTCTGGAGTCCATTGGTCATAGCTGACTTTTTTCGTGAAATATACATTTTGAATTTCACGACCGCTATCCACTCCTGTGCGGCGCGGCATGATGGCTGTGATACGCACTTGGCGGCTCATGGGGTTCTCCTAGGTCTGCAAAAGCAGTTAGTTAAAGGTGCACATCTGTAGTTCTCAGTGATTAGCCTAAAAGCTAACCACTGAGAGCTGAAACAGATTTTTAGCCTAACCCAGAAGACAGGTAGTCGAAGTAGACACCCATCTCTTTACCGGCATCAGGACCCACCAAGCTCGCTACTACTTCCTTGAGAGATTGAATCCCTTTTACAGAAGAAGCAATAGGCACGCCTAAGGAGTTGTAGGTTTCCTTAAGGCCATTCAACACACGCTCGTCAAGAATAGAGGGGTCTCCAGCCAACATAGCGTAGGTAGCATAGCGCAGGAAGTAGTCTTGGTCACGGATGCAGGCAGCATAGCGACGGGTGGTGTAAGCATTTCCACCGGGACGGACGAGATCAGGCTGCTCACCGAACAATTTGCCCACCGACTCCTTGATGATGGAGGAAGCATTGGCAGAGATGGTCGCAGCGGCACGGACGCGTAGCTCACCGGTAGCGAAGTAGGACTTCAGCTTATCGATGGCACTGGTGTCCAGGTATTTGCCCTGGACGTCATAGGTATTGATTACAGAAGTTACTGCATCTTGCATAATTTAAAACTCCCAAGTGGTTCTCGTTATATAGGAGGGCTAGGAGCCCAAAGCACCAGCCAAGTAGTCGAAGTAGTAGCCAGCTTCAGCGGCATCTTCACCAGATAGAAGACCGGTAGCCACTTGCTTCATCGAACGGATAGACTCAGCCATACCAGGCAGAGGCACTTCCAAGGAACGATACATTTCCTTAGCTCCGATAACCCCAATTTCTTCAATAGGGGTCACATCACCAGCAGCAATTCCGAAGGTGATCAGACGAAGGTAGTAGTCTAAGTCACGAAGACAGGTAGCGGTCTTCTCAGAACCATAGGCGTTACCACCGGGGGAAACGAGATCAGGGCGCTTCTGGAAGAGTTGGTCTCCACCTTGCTTAACGATACGCTCGCGGGCTTCAGTCAGGGTCTGTGCAATGCGAAGACGGCGCTCACCACCAGAGGTGAAAGAACGGATCCGGTCGAGTTCGCCGGGGCTCAGGTAGCGCGCTTCGGCATCAGCATTGACGATCGCTTTAGTAACGACGCTCATCTAATGAGTTCCTCCTGGTCAATAGTGTTTTTGAACTGCTGGAATAAGTCGAGTCGAATGGGTCAAGCCTTCCAGCATTGCCTGACCCATTTTTCTGATACTCACTGCACTTGCGCTCCCTTCCGGGAGTGAGAACAGCGAGTCCATAGCGGTATACTCTGCCTTCATAGGTTGCCGTAGGCAGGGACAGTGTTTTTGTGATACTGCTCACGCACCTGGGTAAACGTCCCTGCGTAGGCGCGAGACGGTTGATCTACGGTGCCTACATAGCGCTCAGCCCGGAGGGTACTATAGGGCACCGTATTGTCCCCAAAGTTTTTTCCGTATTCAGCACTATTCAGCAGTTCATCGACAGCGGCTTTCAGACCACGCTGCCCTAAGGTTTGGGTATGTTGCGCCAATTCCTGGGTGGAAGCAGGACGGCGGCCTAAGAAGTGCTTGAAGTTAAATTCTGCCAACTTAGCATTATCCCATTTACCCAAATAGTTCGTGAGATAGAAATCGGAATGGCCTAAGGCTCTAATAAATTCCCGTACCGTGATGTCCCCATTCCGTAAGCGCGATTCAGGTTCATTCAGACGAAGAGCTTCTCCTAGATCTTTTTCCCAGACTTGCTTATAGGCAGCCCGTAGAACCAATTCCACCTTAGTATTTTCACCCAAAGAGTAAACTCTAGGCGCATCTAACTGAGGACGAGCAGGCTTGACGCGATCCCCTACTCCTTGGTCTCCGGAACTTAAACCCCAACCTTTGGCCCCAAAGCTCGGAAAGTTCAGGGTTGAATTTTGGAAGGTCTGCTGACTGAATACCTGGATGCTTCCGGCATAGGCTCTAGCGTCGTAGCCATTCGCGGGATCGGAAGTGTAGCGGGGATAGGGAACTACATCTTCACCGAAAATTTCGATGTATTCAGGACTATTGACCATCGTATCTACAGCAGCCTTTAAGCCTTGCTTAGCCAGCAAATCGTGGTAGGTAATGAGCTCAATCTGGTTCTTCGGCACCCGTCCCAAGAGATGCTTGAACAGATACTCCACCACTTTTGTGTTTGGGAAACGCGTGAAGAACTGACCGATATAGATGCTAGAAGTGGCTACCGCTCGGACAAACTCGCGAACGGATATATCCCCAACCTTAACGCGGGACTCCGGTTCATTCAGGCGGGATCCATCAGGCAATGCTCGCTCCAGCACTTGACGATAGACCGCTCGGATGATCGCTTCCCTCTCAGCCTTGGGCTGCTGCAAACTCCAGCGATAAATCCGGCCAGGCTGGGATTGCCCTCCTGCCCGCTTCCCAAAAAGTCCTCCAGGTACGGCTCCAACATTCTTCGACCGCAGCGCAGGTAGATACATGCTCTGGGCTTTTTCAAAAGCGTACTGAGAGACTGCAAGCCCATTCCAGACAGCCACACCTTGAGTGTAGTTGCTCAAGGAAGGACGGCTTTCCAGTGGGCGCCGGGGAGTTAGTTTACGTAGAACAATAGGCTGCATAAGAACCCCTAACGAGAAAAGCTAAAACCGAGATAAGAAGGCGATAGAGAAGACCAAGACTGCTGAATGAGTTCGTCATTGGTCGCCACAGAGCCGGTGTAGGTGCCAATCGGCAGGGTGGGATAACGACGGTAAGGAACCGTATTTTCGCCAAAGACCGTGAGGTATTCCTCACTATTCAGCATGGCATCCACCGTCGCAGCCAATCCTTGGGTCGCAAAGATCCGATTGTAGAGTTGGATTTCATCCTGCGTCGCAGGTGCACGTCCTAAGAAATGCTTGAAGTTAAACTCTATGACCTTCGTGTTGGGATAGGGATCAAAGAATTGCTTGCGGTACGTATCCGATTTCCCCAGCGTCCGGATAAATTCGCGCACATTGATTTCACCGTTTTTGAGGCGGGATTCCGGCTTGGATAAACGCAAACCTTCGGGAAGATCCCGTTCGAAGACCTGACGATAGGCTACCAGAATCGCTATCTCCCTATCCCTGAAGCCACTGGAGTCTGTGAGCATGTAAATAGGCAGCGGATTCCGGCGGGCTCCAACAGTGTAATCATCTCCTCCATCTCTTAGAGATTTACCCAGCTCCAGATAGAGCGGCTTGGTTGGATCAACCAGGGTCTTTTTCTTCTGAATATCCGCCAAAGCACGCTCGACCATGGGCATCTTATCCATGGAAATGCCCATACGCACTTTCGGCGAAGCAAAGCTGGGGACAACCAAGGCCTTGGTTTGGAAGGTTTGGCGTTCGTACAAGGTCTCTGTATTCGGGAAGTTCGCGGCAGGCAAAGTTGGATAACGGCGATAGGGAACTATATCTTCCCCGAAGGTGCTGTCATACTCGGGAGAATCAATAATCGCACCCACAAAAGCTTGGAACCCTTGCTTAGCCAATACGTTACCTAGATAACGTAACTCAGCTTGGTCCTTGGTCGCTCTACCAAGGAAGTGCTTCAAACCAATTTCGGTAACTTGGGTGTTGGGATAGCGGTCGAAGAATTGCTTACGATATAGCTCAGAAGTGGCCACACGACGCACAAACTCCCGCACCGAAATCTCATTGTTGCGAAGCTTGGATTCGGATTTACTGAAGCTTGTACTCACACTGTAGCTGTCCATATCCCGCTCGAATACCTGACGATAGACGGCACGCAGCAATTGCTCAAACTCAGGACGGGTAAGGTTACTCGTGTATTTAAAGACCTTGGTTTGGTCACGCTTACGGGAAACCCCTTGCTTAATGCTGGCCTGAATAGAGGGCAGAGAACGAGAAGGAGCGACTCCGCGAGCCATCGCCATATCCATGATGGGATTGGCTTTTGCTGCCATCGGTTGCTGAACCGAACCGCCCCGAAGGGTGCGAAGCGCTAAACCTCGAGGACTGACATAACGCTCATAGGGAACAGTATCTTCCCCATAGACCTCGTCGTATTCAGGCGAGTCAATGATGGCATCCACCACCCCATAGAATCCCTTCTTAAAGGCGATGTCATAGTACTTGTTCGTTTCTTGACGTCCGTAGGTGAGACGGCCTAAGAGGTGCTTGTGCATATGCTCAATGGCCTTGCAGACATAGAGCGGAGTCCAGTAGAGGTTACGGAAGACATCTGATTTCGCTAAGCGACGGACAAATTCCCGTACAGAAATTTCACCATTTTCTAGTTTGATTTCTGCAACCCGTTGTTCCTGTCCTGAGTAGACTGCACGTCCAAATACCTGGAGGTAGGCAGCTCGGATCACTGCCTGCGTAGTACCTTCAACCGTAACAACACCCGCATTCCGAACGATACTCCCAGAACGTTGACTAACATTCTGAGTAAGCTTGAAGATCTTGGGACCAAGAGTCGACTCCTGGGCTGGTGTGAAACCTTTGGTACCACGCTCATTCTCAAAAGGAATGCCCGTACGGATCAATATACGCTGAACATCTTTGCCAATCAGCGCAGGACGGCTGTTTAAGCTCTTGCGCTCTTTGTTGAAAATAGCCCCAAACTGAATTTCTAAGGGGTCATTACCTGCGCCATAGGGATGCTGGTTGGGCAGGTTATTGGTGTAGTCAGCGAACAGGGTAATAAATTCAGGAACCTTTCGACGAGGTGCAGCGTAGTTGTACAGGTTATAAGCAGCTCCCCAATTCCAAGAAGGCTGGGCTTCCTGACCTAGGTCTCGAATGTAGGGAACCGTATCTTCTCCGAATACGCGTTGGTACTCCTCAGAATCGACCAGGCTATCCACCAGCGCATAGAGGCCGCCAGAAGCAACAATCGAAAAATAGTTCTGCACTTCCGTGCGGGACTCTGGAGCACGACCCAAGAAGTGCTTGAACGCAAGCTCTAGGGCGCGAGAATCGATAAAGGGCTCAAAGAATTGCTTGCGATAAAGTTCTGATTTGCCAAGGCTCCGGATAAATTCTCGCACCGAAAATTCACCGTTCTTGACTTTAGACTCCGGTTTGGAAAGGGATTGACCGTAGTGTGCTCTAATATCCCGCTCAAAAACTTGACGGTAGGCCGCTTTGATAGCGAGTTCTTTCTGTTCACCTGTAGTAGTGCTATCAATGCGGAACTTGCGCTTGGCTTGGCCAGCCAGACCGTATATGAACGGCAACTGCAGGCCAGGACGGTCAGGAGTAGAAGGACGAATAATATCGCCCGGAGTGTCGGACTTGTCTTCTTCTAAACAGCGCACGATGACATCAAAATAGCTGGCTACGAGGGTCTTATCTTCTTGGGTCTTCAAATAGCCGACCGAAGCCCGACGCATCTCCTGAATTGCGACAATCGTGGCATCGATCGAGCAAGCTTTTTCTAAGATCTCCCTCAACCCGATGCAATTGAGCTCAAGAATATTAAGATCCCCCGCCAACAGAGCATAGTTCACATAGCGAAGGAACCAGTCCAAGTCCCGAAGAGACTTTTGCATCCGCTCTGCACCATACAAAGCGATTTTGATGGGCTGGAAGTTAGAAGCAGTGATCGTTTCTCCACTGCTGGCAAAAAGTGACTTGAGCCGCTCTAGAAATCCTCCCCGGTCCTCAATGACAACCTCATCTCCAAATCCAGGAGCATCTACAGGAGCCTCATTACGCTTGCGTCCTCCAAGGCCGACTGCTTCTTTGGATCGCTGCATTTGCTGCGGGGCATAGGCCATGGGCGAGCCACCCTGGAAAATCCGGGTAGCGGCTCTAGAGACAATGGATTCTGCGTTGCTAATGATAATTTGTGACACGGCAAGGCGCTTTTGGGCATCGTTGAAGTAGCCTTTCATGGACTCCAACTCACCAGGACTAAAATACCGATCTTCGGTACAGGCTCCATCAATGGTTTCTACCAATACCGTGTTGAATCTGCGGGGACGGGCTACATTGCTGCCACTCGTTGCCTTAATCGCCATCTGACACTCCCATGAAAACGACGCTTACTATCAGCCTTGGATTATGTCTCTAAAACGACCGAACAGATCCAGAAACATCACAAACCATCACAAACCTAGGAAATGAGGAGAGAAGAGTACGTGCGGATAAACGCAAAATACACCTCTTCCTCCACTAGCCTCGCCCCTACGTGTGAATCAATCCGAATTGGCCCAAACCTGGGACTGAACGAGGAATTCCTAAGCCTGTGGTCTCTTCCTGGTAACAAGAAACCATAGCCTTCAGGCAAGATCAACTAATACCAAAGATAAGTTTTGTATACTTTGTGGTCCTGATCCTGAAGAGAGTCTGTAATTTTGTCAGTGCCGCGTCATACTGACGTCAAAGCCAAGTGTGTTTTCAATTTTAGAGTTAGGGAAGGTAACGTTTTGAAACCAGAATTGACGCTCGTAGAAGTTTCAGCGATAACAGGCCGCAGTGTGCGTACGATTCGCCGCTGGATTGCTGATGGTCGGTTACACACCATAGCGCGCCGGGAGGACGATCCACCGAATAGCCCTACCTTGATCGCGCAGGAAGATCTAGAACGCTTTTTAGATGAAAGTAACCGCATCGTTCGTACCCATGAGCAAGAATGGGATGAGCAATTGATTGAGAAAGTCGCAGCACGGGTTGTGGACCATATCCGTCCTGTGCTTCAGGAACTTCGACGGGAGATGTCATCTTTGGCCTCAAAAGAGCAACTGGAGGCCCTGCGACGGGAGCAAGAATCTTCGAGACAGATGTTACCAACTAACTCTTCTACCCGTTCTGGCTGGCGTAGATTGCTGGGTGTCGATTAAACCAGATGATCAGTTTTGAGCTTCCCAAACGCAGTGGAAGCTCTTATTTTTTGAATAATGGATATTATCCAAGCTGAAACACAGCTTTATGATCGGTTCCCCTATATTCCAGAATCCGTTATCAATATGACTCCTCTCAAAACCCTCACGCAGAGCTACTTGGCCTGGACCTCGGTGACATACTCCTGACAATTGACAGAGCGTCATGTCACTGTGCTGTTGTTCTTCTCTCCTGATTTAAGCGGGGCATTTTATTAGAGCTAGCAAAGGATTCTTGCGATTTGCTTAAGTGTCAGCCCCCTTTATCACCTACCCAAACCTGTGGAAGATCTCCTCCTATGTATAGTCTCGATTTCGGTACTACCAATACTCTTTTGGGACGCTGGATTCACACCAAGCAGCCAGAAACCCTAAGCTTGCCAGGGTTAAGTGTTCCAAATTTACCTATGATCCCCAGTCTTTTATATGTTCATGACGCTCAAAGCGGACAAGTTAGCGTGGGGCATGAAGTCATCGCTCAAGGTCTGGATAACAGCAGCGACCCTCGGTTCTTCAGTAACTTCAAACGGGGAATCGGTTCTTCTGTCCAGGGGTTCACGCCCATCCTGGATGGGGAAGAAGTGACCTTTGAACAAGTCGGTAGTTGGTTTCTTCAACATGTTTTAGGAAAATTAGCCCAGCAAGAAAATACGTTTGAAGACTTAGTCCTGACTGTCCCCGTCAATAGTTTTGAGCCCTATCGATTCTGGCTTACGGGTATAGCTCAATCTTTGTCGGCTTCTAAAATTCAGCTTTTGGATGAATCCACTGCGGCGGCTTTGGGCTATGGTTTGCGGACAGAAAATTTAATGGTGGTGATTGACTTTGGGGGCGGTACTTTAGACCTTACCCTCATTCAGCCTGCCTTTGCTGATGACCGCCCCGTTGGTTTCTTGGTCAAATGGGGTCAGAAAGTTTTAGGCCAAAAAGATCAACGAACCCCGATTGCTAAAGTCCTGGCCAAGGTGGGTCTGAATCTGGGAGGCACCGACATAGACGGCTGGCTGGCCGATGATTTAGCGAAAGAGCATGACATCCGCCCCCCCCAGAGACTCCAGCGTCTTGCTGAACAGATCAAAGTCAGACTGTCCAGCGAAACCGAAGTAGAAGAAACTTTTGGAGGCAAGGAAGATACTCTTACCTATACCTATTCCCGCCAACGCCTAGAACGGCTCCTAGCCGCTCAGGGTTTCTTTGACCAACTATCCGAGGCCGTGGAGCGGATTAATGCCCAGGCTCGACAAAGAGGTATTGAGGAACAGGATCTCACGGCTGTTCTATTAGTAGGCGGCACCGCCCTCATCCCTTCAGTCCAACAATGGGTGCGCCAGAAATTCCCTACCCCAAAGATCTACAGTGATCGTCCTTTCGATGCGGTAGTGCAAGGGGCACTCTACTTAGGGAGAGGCTTCCAGCAAGTTCAAGACTTTCTCTATAACAGCTACGGAATTCGGTACTGGGATCATAAGCAAGCCTGTCACAATTGGCATCCTTTGTTTAAAGCAGGAACGCCCTACCCTACGGCTAAGGCTTATGAACTTGTATTGGGTGCTTCCGTCTCCAGTCAGCCCAGCATTGAACTGGTGATTGGGGAATGGGGAAACGCTAATGAAGCGACGGAAGTATTTTTTGATGGGACTCGTCTGGTTACCCGCAAAACCAGTGGAAACACTCCAGACGTCCGTTCCTTGAATGATACAGAAGAGGGCCGCACCATTGCCCGGCTGCAGCCTTTGGGCTATCCCGGCAAAGATAGGATCAAAGTCCTGTTTCGTGTGGATGAACAGAAAACGCTACGCATCATCGTTAGTGATTTAGAAACACAAAAGATTCTCTTAGAAGATACTCCTGTCGTAGAGCTTTCCTGAATTCATATACACCTTTTGGAAGTACACGCTTGGCAGAAAATGATTAAGATAGATCCAATACTCTCCCTTAAGTAACGCGCCCTATGGTCAAGGGAGTCTTAACGTCGGTTTCTTTGCCCTTATACCTATTGCAGTTCCGTAGACTTCCACGATAGATCAAAGGAATCACTTCCATCATCTCCATGCACGCTTCTCTCAAACAGTCCGTATCCCATAGGTCTAGTCGGTTCAGCCGCCTCTGGACTGTATTTCCCTTAGTTACACTCCTGTTTGCTAGTCCAGTGCTGGCCCAAGACCCTTTTCGGACAGGCCCAGACGCTCGAGCGATCGGCCCAGCCCTTGAAAGTGCCTTTGAGGACTTCTTTCGCACAGGAGAATTTCAGAAGGCTAGCCAAAAACTGAATAAAGCGCAAAATGAAAATCCGAATGAGCCTCTGATCTACACTCTTCAAGCAGCCCTGGCCTATCAAAATGGTCAGCGCGACACAATGCTGGCGAAGACCCAGAAAACCCGTGACGTGGCACAGTCTATAGAATCTAAAGACCCTGGTCGTTCCCATCTCTATCAAGGCATTGCCCAAGGTTTAGAAGGTTCAAGTTATTATCTGAAAGATGGTCTGATCGGTTTGCCCAGAGCCTTGACCTATGTCAATTCCATGTTTTCAGAAATAGATAGAGCCCGACAGTTGGCCCCCAATGATCCGGAGGTGAATTTGTTCGTCGGCTATATCGATCTCTTGTTGAACAAATATGAGGATGCTCTCCAAGAATTCCGCAAAGCCGGACCACCCTATTTATCGTATCGAGGTCAGGCCCTGGTTTATCGAGATACCAAAGCCTATCCACAGGCTCAAGCCATGGTAGACAAAGCATTGGCCACCGCCCCTCAGAATCCGGACCTGCTTTACCTTAAGGGCCAAATTCTCGCTTTACAGAACAAGCCAACAGAGGCCGTTGCTTTTTTTGATCAGGCCCTTAGTCTAGGCAAGCAACTACCGGAGAGCACCAAGAAACAAATCCGCCTCGAACGGACTAACCAAATAATCCAACTATCTAGTCAGAAGCAGAGCTAGCGGCTCGGTCGATGATAAAGAGGAGTTCACCCAAAGGTCTAACCCGTCCAGCCGGAAAACCACCCTCTCCCTTTAAGACCTGTGCCAGAATTTTTTGTTTAGCTTTGCCCGTAATCAGAAAGAGCACCTTATGCGCCTGATTCAGCGTGGAAAAGGTAAAGGTTAAACGGACCGGAGCCGTTGCGATCGCTTCTTCACTCAGGCGCGGATGTGCTACCGTGACAACTCCCGTTGCTTCGAGGGACTCATCTCCGGGAAAGAGAGAGGCCGTATGGCCGTCATTCCCCATTCCCAAAAGAATGAGGTCAAAGCGAGGGGGTTCTGGCCGAAAGTAGTCAGCCAGGGTAGCCGCATAGGCCTGTGCATCTTCTGCAGCCGTCTTCCCTGTAGGCATTGGATGAATGTTCTCTGGAGGGATAGGCGCTTTCGAGAATAAGACTTCCTGGGCCATCCGGTAGTTACTGTTGGGATGGTCATGGGGAACATATCGGTCATCCCCAAAGAAAAAATGCACCTGCGCCCAAGGCACATCCGAACGGAGAGCGAGTTGGGCGTATAAGGCTTTAGGCGTAGATCCTCCACAGAGAGCCACTGAACAGCGCCCTTGCTTTTGGACGGCCTCCTGCACCGTAGTCAGGAAAACTTCAAGGGCTCGCTCTGTGACAGCTTCTGGGGTATCCAAAACCTCTAGGTGTGGCATCTAAGGGGTCAGGCTCCGGTAAATTTGGGCCATAGCGACCACCACTTCTTCCCAGAGATGGTCTTGTTTACGGGTGTAAAGGTCATGGCTAAGGAGCTGTTCCAGAGAATGCTCATCAGCAGGAGCAATCTGGCAGACCTGGGAAGTACCTATGCCATCCATATCAATCATCAAACAGCCGTGGTGACCTTCATCAGAACTGCGAATCACGGTCGTTCCAAATTGGTTGGAGACTAAGTGGGCAGAGAGAGGCTCTTGCTCAGGAGTCTGGGCCTCTTGAAAATCGACATCCAGCTGGGCGTCTCCATTCAGGAAATTGAGCAGGAGTCCACTTCCAGCGACATCGTGACCCTGATAAGTCCAATTCAAACGGGTTGTTAACCAGACTAAATAGAGCCAAGCCCCATTTTCGAACTGCTTTCCATACTGGAGGTCGATCCGATTCAAGTTAAATAGAGCTTCTCTTGTGGTCGAGTCATCAAAGGCTTGAGCCGTCAATTCGCGCCAAGGCGCTAGGCGAGACCAATTCAAATCGCTGAAGACTCTAGAACTCCCGGCATGGATTCTATCTGCGAGCGGAGGCAGGTCTTGTGAAGGATTTTTGAGCTGGGCAGAATCAAAGACCAGGCGTTCACTGAGATCCTCCAAGCCCTTAAATAAAGGATCTTCAACATTGATCGGCGCATCCCACCAAAGCACCGCCGGGAGATCAGGGATCAATAGAGAAAGTAAAAGACTCCGCAGTTGACCTAAAGGAGCATTAGTCCCCACTTGGAGCGTAATGTACTCACAACAGACCGAAGCACTCTTCCCCCCCGAAGCAGGACAATAGGCCCCTACTTGGGCGGATAACCCTTCCTGCTCAGAAGGGAAAAGCACTATGGCCCGGCAAGGATTTTGGGCGGTGACTACACCTACCACTTCATCCAAACCACCAACAGGCGCTTCAGGCCGATAAATCATTAGGTTAAACGTAGCCGCACGGGTAGCTCCTGCTTCTGACCAGATATGACTTAGCTGCTGCTCAATACTCGTAACGGGAACTGTCTGCACATCAGATAGAGGGACTACAGCACTCATTTCTTTCTCTCCTTATGGCTCTATATGGCTTTCTTACAAACGTTACAAACGGCGCCACCGAAATCCATCCTGTTGAATTAGGCGGTCCGCCTCCACAGGCCCCCAACTCCCTGATTCATAAAATGATATAGGGACTTTATTTTCTTCCCATCCCTGAAGCACAGGAGCCACTACCCGCCAGGCCTCTTCCACTTCATCAGCCCGCGTAAAGAGCGTTTGGTCGCCCACCATACAGTCTAACAAAAGGCGCTCATAAGCTTCTGGCGTCTCCATACCGAACGCACTCCCGTAGCGGAAATCCATATTCACAGGCTGCATCTGAATCTTCGGCCCTGGACGTTTAGCTTCAAATCGCAGGGAAACTCCTTGGTCCGGTTGAATTCTCAAGGCCAGCAAGTTTGGAGAAGGAGCTTCATCGGGGAAAAGCTGCTGCGGCACATCTTTGAACTGCAAAGCAATCTCAGACACCCGCTTGGTTAACCGCTTGCCCGTTCGCAGGTAGATAGGCACTCCTTTCCAACGCCAGTTATCAACGGCAAACTTGAGGGCTACATAGGTAGCCGTAGAAGATTCCGGTTGCACATCAGGTTCTTCCCGATAGCCAGGGACTTGTACACTCCCCGCCCAACCGGAGGCATATTGCCCCCGAACGACAGAACGGCTGAGGTCGCCGCCTACTCCACCGTCCAACCGCAGAGCTTTGAGGACTTTGACCTTTTCATCCCGCACGCTCTTGGCATCAAAAGCGACAGGCGGTTCCATGCAGACCAAACAAAGTAGCTGCATGAGGTGGTTCTGGACCATGTCCTTCAAGACCCCTGCCTCTTCGTAATACCCTGCCCGGCCTTCTAAACCAACCGTTTCCGACACCGTAATTTGGATATGGCTGAGATGATTCCGGTTCCAGAGCGGCTCAAAAATGGCATTTCCAAAGCGGAAAACCAATAGATTCTGGACGGTCTCTTTACCTAAGTAATGGTCAATCCGGTAGACTTGCCGTTCCTTGGCCACCGAGAGCACTTTTTGGTTCAGGGCTTGCGCGGTCTCAAGATCCGTACCAAAAGGCTTTTCAATAATCACCTTACTGGTCTCTGGGTCCGCCAACATCCCCGCTTGGCTCAATTGTTCCAAAATGATTGGGAAATAGTTGGGAGAAGTAGATAGATAGAAGAGGCGACGGCCGGCTGTCCCTCTTTCCTTGTCTACCTGAGCCAGCAACTCTTTGAGCTTTTCATAGGTTTGGGGGTCTTTTAAATCTCCCGAATGGTAGAAAATACCTTTGGAGAAGTTGTCCCACATCTGGGGTGGAGCATCGTCATTGCGGGCAAAGCTATGCACTCCTGTCTTCAGGCGCTCCCGGAATGCTTCATGGGAGAGTGGAGAACGGGATAAACCCACCACCGCAAACTGACTGGGCAATCGGCGTTCGCAACCGAGGTCGAAAAGAGCAGGGACCAGCTTTCGAGCTGTTAGGTCCCCCGAAGCACCGAAGATTACCATAACAACAGGGGCAGCCCCCCGTTCACTACGTGAACTATCCCGAAGGGGGTTCTCAGCTAATGAGCGCATCATATAAATTCTTTTATTCCCATAAGACTGGACATCAAACTCGATAGCAGCCAGCCCTGGACACCAACTAGGATACCTTCTCCAGCAGGGACTACTGAAGCAGGGGGAGTTAAGACAATCTGGAAATTAAGAAGCTTCTCCGGCTCCCTGTTTCCGTTGAGCATCGACCAAAGCAGCGCCCCTAGAAGTTCCTAGACATTGTGCCCCAGCTTCCAAAAGCGCATATCCCTGTTGCAATTCATTCACCCCCCCACTGGCCTTGATCGGTACCCGATTTTTGACGAGGGAGGCCAGGGCCCGTATCTTATCGGCGCTGACCATTCCTCCGAACCCGCTGCCTGTCTTAATACCTTGCACCCCAGCATCAAGGGCAACTTCCACTGCAAGGGCTATTTCCTGTTCATCCAGGACCGCCAACTCAATAACAGCCCGCACGATCGCCTGCGTTTCTACAATGATGGGAGCTAACTCATGGTAGAGCTTTTCACCCTCGCCCGTTTTGCATAAGCCCAAGGGCAAACTGACTTCTAAGATATCGGCTCCCTTGGAAACGGCTTCCTGACTCTCATAAAGCTTAGTTTGAGCACTGCTCACCCCAAAGGGATAACTGATCACAGCGATCACCGGAATGCGCTTGGCGTGTAAAACGTCCACAGCATAGTCCAGATGGCGACTAAAAACACTCAAACCGATAAAACCGTAGTATTCTACTTCCCGGCAGGCCTGTTCCACCGCCCCTTTCGTCGTGGCAGGACCGACACAGCTTAGTTCGATTTTTTTGCGGATATCCGGACGTTCATACATATCAGCTCCAGATTTTGCCGTCAGCATTTTGGGCATACTTTAAGAATCTTAGGGTATTCATCCATCTCTTTTGAGGCAAAATGGTAGTCTTGCCGTGTTTTGGTGGAAACCTAAGTACGTAAAATATTCGGTGGAGAGCCTACGCCGTGGGAAATTTGCCTAGCTGGGAAGAACTTGAATTGCAGGCAGACCGAGTTGCCGATGAAATATTCTCAGGGGTAGAGTCATCCCTGATGTCCATCTCCGACATGGATTTGGATAAGCTGCCGTCTGAGCAGAGTGCGAAGGAAGAGACTATAGCGGAAGAAGCAGCGGTGGAACGCCTCAAACAGGCCTCTCGCGGCGAATGGTTACTCCTTGTTACAGCTTTGAGTTCTGTAACCTTGGCAGGTTCTCTTTGGTGGACTCAGGTCAATCCCACCCTGTCAGCGAAGGCACAGGAAGCACCAGCGACTCAACCCTCTTCCCTAGAAACTCTTGCGCCCGTGGCTGTGGCTCCTGCTCTTACCTCCACAGTGATCCAAGAAGAAAAGATTCTTCAACGCTACAAACAAGACATTCAAGCTACCAAGACGGCCCTGGGGAAAAAGGCGGGCAATAAAGCCAATCCCTTCTTTCCTTCTGTGAAGATCACCCAGTCCTCTAGCACGGTCACCGCCCTGCCTCCTGGTTCCCAACAGCCTTTCTCCGTGACCAGAGGCCAAACCCCTACCGTACAATTTACCCAACTGCTAGCCCAAGCTGCGCAGGCCCCGCAAACCAATCAATTCAAAATTCAGATAGCTCAGCCCGTTGCAGCCCTCCCTCAGCGCTACAATATCCCTCCTTTGCCCCGGATTCTCCCCTCCCCTCCGTCGCTACGGCCACTCAAAGCCAATGGGTCTTTGCCTCCTGCGCCACCGTCCCTCCAAATGCAAACAGCTGCTCCTAGCCCATCGCCTTTTAATACGCTTCAGACCACCGATCCAACCGCTCAAAGTGTAGAAAAGACACAAGCTTCTGCGAACAATTCACCTCAAACGACAACCAGTACCGCCCCCACTCATTCTTTGGTGGGCATTATGGGTACGGGAAGCAATCGTCAGACGGCTCTGATCAAGAGTGGAGATAGCGTGAAGGAAGTCGTCCCCGGTGAGCTGGTAGGCGCTGGCTGGACGCTGCAGTCGATAGCAGAAAACCAAGTGACGCTCCGGCAAGGAGGACAAGAAGGACAGACTAAGGTGCTAACGTTGGGAGACCCTTAGGAGATATACGGTGGGCCTGTGGGATGACTTGAGCAAATTCTTAGAAACCCGGCTAGATGAGTTTCTGGCAGGTCATCCTGACTTGCAATTGGAAGTCTTGGCTCAGAAGCTTGAGGAACAGCAAGAAGAAGCTAAGCGCTTACTGAAACGTTCCAGAGCAGAACAAAAAGAGCTGGACCAGAAGATTATGCAAACAGCCCAAGAGATTCAGAAATGGCATCTCAGGGTAGAAAAAGCAGAAGCGGCAGGACGTTTTGACCTCAGAGATGGGGCTTTAGCGCGAGAAGCAGAACTTTTGCGGGAAGGCAATCTGCTCTGGGGTAAACGGGAAGCAATCCAGGCCCAAATCCCTCAAAGTGAAGAACTCTTGCGTAAAATTCATAGCCGTCGGCAAGAGGTCCAAGAAAAACTTAAGCAGATGAAGGCGCAGAAGCAAACCACTCCACCCCCGCAGTCTTGGCGTACCCCTCCTCGCTACGAACCAGACGCCATAAATTCCGCCTTTGAACGCTGGGAAACCGAAGAAGAACTGGAAAAGCTGAAGCGCGAGATGGGTCGTTGAAGTCTGGTGTGCGCAAGGGTCCCATTCCCCGTTAATCTAGCTTCAGAGGCAAATAAAAATGCGGAGCCTGTGATGCTGGAAGACTTTCAATTGTTCGATGGAGACCTGAGTGAATTTGTTGCCGATGCACTTGCGCTCTACCCCATCCTGGCAATCGATACCGAAGCGATGGGACTCCTACCCCAAAGGGACCGCCTCTGCCTGGTACAGATCTGCACACCAGAAGGCCAAGTGGTCTTAGTTCGTTTCGTGCCCCAAGATTTAGCCAAGGGAGCGCCCTATCTCAAACGCATTATGGAACATGCCCAAGTCCTCAAGGTTTTCCACTACGCCCGGTTTGATATCGGCATGCTCAAAGCCCACTTAGGCATTCAAACCCAACCGATTTTCTGTACCAAAATTGCCAGTAAACTTGCCCGAACCTATACCAATCGTCATGGTCTTAAAGATGTCGTTTTAGAACTGACGGGCACAGAGCTTGATAAAACCGCTCAATCTTCCGACTGGGGAGCGGTGCATGAATTGACGGAAGCCCAACTACAGTACGCCGCCAATGATGTGCGCTTTCTCATCCCCGTCCAAGAGAAGTTGGAAGCGATGTTAGAGCGTGAAGGCCGCGCTCGGTTAGCCTATCAGTGTTTCCATGCGCTTGAAACTGTCGTAGATCTAGACCTAGCCGGGTATGGCAATGTTTTTGAGCATGGAGGGTAGTACCTCGATCCACCTAATTGAAAGCATTCAAATTACCGTCCGCCGAAAAGCTGGCCTGCAATCCGCCCAACATCATCCATAACGTTGCCATCTTTATTCATATCGAGCAGACCACCGAGCATTCCCATCATGTCAGGGGAGGAAGCCTGGGCTGCCTGCTGATGATTACCAAGCAAATCAGACAGTCCACTCACATCTAATCCCTGCTGTTTCTGGGTTTTGCCTAGGGCCCCCATCACTAAGGGCGCGAGCATTTCCAAGAGTTGGCCGGAGGCATTGGCATCGAGACCTGTCTGCTGAGCAAGGCCATTTTGAACCGCACCGAGCTTGTCTCCGAGAACATGACCCAAAATACCCGCTCCATTGGCGGCCTGAGGATTCCCACCCAGGAAGCCGGACACATCGTCGAGAATGTTCCCATCATGGTCTTGGTCAAGCGCTTGATAGAGGGTCTTTACTCCCTCGGGATTGGAAGCATTGCGTGCCAGTGCGGACATGAGCAGAGGGGCTGCCATGGCAATCGCTTGGGTGGCTGTCCCCTTGTCCACACCCAGTTTCTGACTGATTTGGGAAGCGGCATTTCCTGAAAGTTGCTGCACCAACATGTCTGTTATAAAACTCATTACATATCCTCTTTTGTCAATTTAATGATCTACTGACTTTTCATGATCGGACCCTAGCCCTGCACTCGGGGATGGGGGGTAACCGTGAATCTCAAAGTCAGAGAGCGCACCGTAATCAGTATCCTTACAGACCTATCAGAATGTGTCAACGGGAGGGAGGCGTGGCGACAACGTCCTGTCTTCTCCCCTGCCCTGTAGATTCCAAAGAAACTTTCAACTGGGCCGGCTTGCTTCTATCGCCTTCTAGAACAACTCCCCGCTGATTGGCTGCCAGATGACGGACGATTTTGTATACCGTCTCAATCTGGTCTGTTCCCGCTTTTCTCGCGAGTGCTTCTAGAGATAGAGGGGCTGACTCCTGGGCTAGAACCTTAGATACACTGCTCTGCAAGTCCAAGATCTGAGCAGCAGCTTTCTTTCCTGCTTCCACCCCAGGTTGATGGTAGGCATTAATATTCACGAGAAAAGCATAGAGTCCGACGGCTCTCTCATAGAGGGCAATTAAGGCGCCAATGGTAAAGGGCGAAACAGAAGGAATAGTCACAGTTACAGAAGAACGGTGATTCTCGTAGAGCGCTTCCCGAGTGCCCTGTAAAAAGCCGGATAAATAATCTCCGGTAGTTACCCCAGGTTCAATTTCCATGGAAGGGCCTTTGCGGTCTTCCAAAACCTCGATGAAGGTAGCAAAAAAATTGGCAATCCCCTCTCTAAGCTGTTGCACGTAGGCGTGTTGGTCTGTAGAACCTTTATTTCCGTAGACCGCAATTCCTTGATATACGATATTCCCATTTAGATCTTTTTCTTTCCCCAACGATTCCATAACTAGCTGCTGCAGGTAGCGGCTAAACAACAACAGGCTGTCCTTGTAAGGCAAGACGACCATATCTTTTTCCCCACGTCCATTGCCTGCGAAATACCAGGCTAGGGCGAGGAGAGCGGCTGGATTTTGTTTGATTTCTGGGATACGGGTAGCCTGGTCCATGACCTTGGCTCCATCTATCATTTCTCGAATCGCAATACCTTGTAGGGCTGCTGGCAGCAACCCGACGGCAGAAAGCTCTGAGGTGCGTCCACCCACCCAGTCATGCATAGGGAAGATTTCAAGCCAGCCTTCCGCCTCAGCCAGTTTTGCCAAAGTGCTGCCCACACCCGTGACAGCGACGGCGTGTTGCGCAAAGTTCAGCCCCTGGTCTTGGTAAAACTTCTTTACTTCCAACATCCCGTTACGGGTATCGGGGGTCCCGCCGGATTTAGAAACAGTGATCACCAAAGTAGTTGCTAAGCGGGCTTTCAATCGATTAAGGATGCGATCAATGCCTTCAGGGTCTGTATTGTCGATGAAATGAATATTCAACGGGGGGAACTCGGGCGCTAAGGCTTCAGCTACGAACTGTGGACCGAGTGCAGAGCCCCCGATGCCCAGAGATAGAACATCCGTGTATTTCGGGGCTTGGGGAGGGTGAATTTCGCCTGCATGCACTTTGTGTACAAAGGTTTCGACTTGTTCAATGGTGTGCAGAATGTCTTTTTTTAGTTCTGGAGTCGGGGCCAAGTCAGCATCCCGCAGCCAGTAGTGACCAACCATGCGCTGTTCATCTGGATTGGCAATCGCGCCTGCTTCCAGCTCAGCCATATTTTTAAAGGCCTGCGCAAATCTCGGTCGGAGGGATTCCACAAAGGCATCATCAAAGCCTATGCGGCTGACATCTAGATACAGTCCCATGCCTTCATGGTAGTAAAGCCAGTCTTGGTAACGTTGCCAGAGTAAAGCACGGTCCATAATCTCTTCTTCCCTCATCTCCTACTCAAGAGTAGTGTAACGGCAGAGGGGAGCAGATTCGCGGCTTATGTCTGGAACGCTTCAGCATTTGATGCTGATTTGGAATAGTCAATGAGGAGCGTGGCAGAGCGATGCGAAGTTGCACAGCTTTGTGGCGAGATCCGGCACTCCGGAATCGACGCCAGCCACGCGCCTGTGCGAAGAAATCGGCAAAAACTCCGAAGGACTCTTTGCTGCTGTACAGATTTTTGAAGCACCCTAGATAGTCAAGCCATTAATCCGCCTGTGCCAATAGACCGATCACTGTCCTCAATTACTCTAGGTCCACTCACCATTGGTA
>Ga0208716_1000061_pt1 | contig 37230 bp, 39 predicted proteins | sample NGESurdeep092012_8_FD_184482 | JGI IMG/M metagenome (GOLD analysis project Ga0208716, IMG submission 184482) | Arctic peat soil microbial communities from Barrow, Alaska - NGEE Surface sample 415-3 deep-092012 (SPAdes) | ecosystem: Environmental > Terrestrial > Soil > Wetlands > Peat ...
CCCCCGTCGACACCCCCGTGGACGCCCCGATCGAGGTGGACGCCGTGGTCCTGGTAGGGGGACAGGGCACCCGGCTGCGTCCGTTGACGTTGTCGGCAGCCAAACCGATGCTGCCCACCGCGGGCGTGCCGTTCCTGGAGCATCTGTTGTCCAGGATCCACCAGGTCGGCATCCGGCACGTCGTGCTCGGGACGTCCTACAAGGCGGAGACCTTCACCGAGTACTTCGGTGACGGGTCGGCGGCCGGACTCGACATCGAGTACCTGGTCGAGGACGAGCCGCTCGGCACCGGGGGAGCGATCCGCAACGTGGGCGGCACGCTGCGCGCGGACACCGTGATGGTGTTCAACGGCGACATCCTGTCCGGTCTCGACCTCTCGACCCTGCTGGCCACCCACCATGAGAACAACGCGGACGTCACGCTGCATCTGGTGAAGGTAGCCGACCCGCGGGCCTTCGGATCGGTGCCGACCGACCCCGACGGGCGGGTGCAGGCGTTCCTGGAGAAGACCGACAACCCGCCGACGGACCAGATCAACGCCGGGTGCTACGTCTTCCGCCGCAGCGTGCTGGAATCCATCCCGGCCGCCGGGTGGTGTCGGTGGAGCGGGAGACCTTCCCCGGGCTGCTGGCCGCGGGTGCGCGGGTGTTCGGCCACGTCGACGCGTCGTATTGGCTGGACCTGGGCACTCCCGCCGCGTTCGTGCGCGGATCGTCCGACCTGGTGACGGGGACCGCCCCGACCGACGCATTGCCCGGCCCCGCCGGCCCCGCGCTGGTGCTGCCAGGCGCCTCCGTGGCGGGCGATGCGACCGTCTCCGGCGGCAGCACGATCGGTCGGGACGTCGTGGTCGGCCCGGGCGCCGTGGTCGACGGCGCGGTGGTTTCTTGATGGCGCGGTGACCGGCGCGGGTGCCCTGGTGACCCGGTCGGTGATCGGCGCGAATGCGCGGATCGGTGACGGCGCGGTGATCACCGATGCGGTGATCGGCGACGATGCGGTGATCGGCGCCCGCTGCGAGCTGATCTCCGGTGTGCGGGTGTGGCCCGGCGTGGAGCTGCCGCCCGGTGCGGTGCGGTTCTCCGCGGAGGGCTGATCTCAGGATTCGACTCAGGGTCCCGGCGCGCTGCCGGACACCCGGTAACCCTCGTCGGCCAGCCAGGCCCGGGCCCGGCCACGGTGCCGCTCGTCGGAAAACGCGAAATAGCGCTCCAATTCGCCGGGCCATCGGGCGAGCACGTCCTTGAACCGGCGGAACGCGCCGCGGCCCTCGATGGCGATGGCCAACCGGTCGGCCCGGCCCGGGTCGCCGACCGTCTCGATGAATTCCTGCATATCGCGGTAGCCCGAGCGCGAGCCGAGGTTCCGCACCCACAGCCACCGGTCGGTGTCCTCGCTCTCGTCCTCCTCTTCCTCGCCCGACTCCCGTGCGTACTCGATGGCGGGACGGGACCACACCTCGCCGGTGCGGAGGTCCAAACGGCCGTCGCCGTCCATCGGATCGCCCTCGAGAACACCGGCGAGCTCTTCGAGACTGATCGGACTGATCGGGAGGGGGCGGAGCAGAGGTGTCGCGCCGGCGCCGGTCAGCCCGTCCAGCTGGTCGGCCAGCTCCTCGTCGCCGGTCCAGCCGCGCTCGCGAAGGAGGTCGACGCACCTGTGCGCGAGAGCCGCCGCTCCGCCGATGTGCTGACCGAGGGCGGCGATCAGTCCGTCGCCGACCAGTTGCAGGGCGTTGTCGGGCCACGGTCCGGATTCCAGCAGGGCTACCAGCGCCTCGCCGTTCCCGGTATTCACCGCGATCCGCAGGTCCGTCAGTGGTTCGTCTGCTCGCACGGGAACATTCTGCTCCGGTGGGTCAGTCCGGCTCGGTGGGGTGCGACAAGGCAGCGGCGACGGCGGCGCGGACTCCGTCGTCGACCCCGTCAGGGAGCTGGTCGACCGGGAAGAATCGCAGGTCGACCGATTCGGCGGAAATTGCCGGAACCGCGGCGGGCGGTGCGATGACCCGGAAGCGCACGTCGAAATGCCGGGTGGGACGGCCCAGCGAGCAGGTGATCGGGTGGATGTCCAGGTGGACCGGTGCGGGATCGATCTGCAGGTCGGCGATGCCGGATTCCTCGCGCGCCTCTCGCAGGGCCGCCCCGGCGATGGTGATGTCCTCCGGCTCGCAATGACCGCCCAGCTGTACCCACCGGCCGACCCGCGGGTGCAGGGTGAGCAGCACGGCACGCCGGTCCGCCGACAGCACCACCGAGCTCGCCGTGACGTGGCCAGGGACGCTGGACCGCGCCGTCGCGTCGGGCCGGATCTCCAGCAGGGTCAGGAACGCCTCGCGGATCGCGGCCTGGCAATCGCTTCGCGGCCGCCACCGCCCCAGGACGGTCTGCACGTCTGCGTGCAGCGCGGCGTGCGCTGCGACGACAGCGGCGTCCACAGCGTCCACGGCGGCCACGGCGTCCACGGCGGTGGCCGCGTCCACCTCGGTGGCGGCGTCGTCGGTGGCGGCGTCGAGGGCGGTCAGATGGTCGTTCGTCACCGCATGACCACCCCACCGGTCGCCGGCGGCCGGGGGGCGGGAGCCGTTGCCGGATGGCCGATTCCGACCGCGCCCAGGGGTTCCCAAGCGGCCGGTAGGTCGAGCACCGAGCGGACGACTGCGGGGCAGAAGATCGTCGAGGAGATCCACGCCGAGCCAAGCCCCTCCGCGGCCAGCGCGACCAGCAGCGCCTGCACCGCGGCCCCACCGGCGACGGTGAACATGGTGTGCTCGGCCCGGCGCCGGCGTTCGTCCGGGTAGTGGTGCCGTCCGTCACCGGTGATGAACGGGATGACGATCTCGGTGGCGCCGCGCAGCACCTGCCCGCGGGCGGTCCGTTTGGCGATCCGGTCGGTCGACCAGCCGTCGGAGGCTAGGTCGGCCTCCCACTCCGCCTGCATCGACTCCAACAGCGCGCTGCGATGCTCCCGCACCCAGACGAACCGGACCGGGTCGGTGTGGTGCGGCGCCGGTGCGGTCCGCGCGATGTCGACGCAACGGGTCAGCACCGCGGGGTCGACCGGATCCCCGGTGAACTCCCGGACAGTGCGGCGCAGCAGCACCGCCTCCCGCCGCCCCTGCGCGATCGACAGGTCCGTCCCGAGCCGGAACAGGTCCTCCTCGCGCGGCCGGATCAGCACCTTCGCGTCCTGCGCCGCCCCCCCTTGATGGCGCGGATCAACATCGTCGGCGCGGCTGAAATCGGCGACTTGCGTCACACCAGTCCCATAACCCGAACGTTCATGCGCGCTCGGGATGTTGATCCGCGCCGAGGGGGGCGGGGCCACGTCATCCGCGCCGAGTGCGGGCGAGGGCTGCGCGGACGGGGGGTGTTCGACGAGCGCCCCGAGCCCGCGCGCAACGGCCACCGGTACCGCGTCCAGCTTCCCCTTCACCAGGTCGCCCGCGGCGGCCAGTTCGTCGCCGACCGCGACCTGGGTGACCACCAACTGGTTGCCGAAGGCATCGACGTTCCCGCGGTGGTCGGCGAGCACCACCACCCCGGCCGCGCCGACGGCCACATCGGTGACGCCGTTGCGCCAGGCCCTGCCCTGGGTGTCGGTGACGATCACCCCGACATCCCGCCCGCGGCGGGCGAACTCCGCGCGCAGCCGGGCCGCCGAGGCATCCGGATCCGCGGGCAGCACGGCGATCTCGTCGGCGTGCACATTCGACGCATCGACCCCGGCCGCGGCCGCGACGATTCCGAGCCGGTTCTCGACGATCCTGGTCCGGCCCACCTGGGCCACCAGCCGCACCGTCTCCTCGTCGATCAGCTTGCGGCGCAGCGCTTCTCGTTCGTCCGGATCGGTCGGGGATGGCACCAGCCGGCCCTCCGTCTTGGACACCACCTTGGAGGTCACCAGCAGTACGTCGCCGTCGGTGATCCACGGCGCGGCCGCGGCGATCGCGGCGGCGAGGTCATCACCTGGGCGGAACTCGGGCAACCCGGCGACGGGCAGGATGCGCACCCCCTCGGGCTCCGCACCCGACCGCCCGGTCGGCCCCGAAATCGGCACACCGTCAGATCCGGACACCGGCCACCTCCGCGCACGCCGCGACCATGTCCGCGGTGGCGTCCGGGTCGGACATCAGCAGCGGGCGGGAGACGACGGTGACCTCCGGCACGTCCGCGGTGTCCTCCTCCGCGACGAGAAAGGCGTCCAGAATGCCGCCGCCACCCCCGACACTTTTCCCGACACTGCGCCGGGATCCGTAGTGCCGACCGACGCCCTGCGCCGAGCACTCCACCCCGATCGCGGCCAGGCATGCGTCGGCATGCCCACGCACCGGGGCGCGGCCGATCACCGGGGACACCCCGACGACCGGCGCGGGGGTGGCTCGCAGGGCGTCGGCGATGCCCGGGATGGCCAGGATGGTGCCGATGGACACCACCGGGTTGGACGGGGCCACGAGCACCAGGTCGGCGTCACCGATGGCCTCGACGACGCCTGGGCCCGGTTTCGCGTCGGCGGCGCCGATCGGCGTGATGGACAGCGCCGGCAGCGCCGCCCGGTAACGGATCCACCATTCCTGGAAATGCAGCGCGGTCAGCGGTGGCCCGCCGGCCTTCGCCGCCTCCTGCGCCGCGGCGACCGAGGGCTCCGGGTCGGGCACCACCACGTGGGTCTCCACCCGCTCGTCGGTCATCGGCAGCAACATCACGCCGGGTTGCCAACGTTCGCACAGGGCCTGCGTGACGGTCGACAGCGGATATCCGGCGTCCAGCATCCGGGTCCGCACCAGGTGGGTGGCGATGTCCTTGTCGCCCAAGGAGAACCAGGGCGCCTCCGCACCGTAGGCGGCGAGTTCGGCCGACGCGGTCCAGGTTTCGCCGGCCCGGCCCCAGCCGCGCTGCAGATCGGCTGCGCCGGAGAGGGTGTACATGCAGGAATCGAGATCCGGGCAGATCTGCAGGTTGTGCAACCGGATGTCGTCCGCGGTGTTGACGATGGCCGTGATCCGGTGGGCCGCCTGGTCACCGGAGTCGGCCTCCGGTGACGGCGAGGGCGGCCCGAACGGTGACCAGCCGAGGTAGGCCTTCACCCCGAGCAGGAACTTGGCGCCACCGACACCACCGGCAAGGACGGCGATCTTCACGTCTGAAGATCCTTCCAGACGACCGGTCGGTGGCCCGCATCCCAGGTGGCGGCGGGCGAAGGCACGGCGCGCCGTTGACGTCCCAACTCCACGGGCCTCAGGCCCAGAACCGGAACAACCCAGAACCGATCCCGGCCAGCGCCCGATTGCCGCCCGCCAGATCGAACAGCTGGGTCCCGGCGCTGAAGATCCAATTGCTCGCGCCCGGCACCGACCAGAGGATGGCGAAGACACCCAGCGGCAGCCAGGGCCGCAGCGGCCGGATCGCCTCTTTCAACCGCGGCGGCAGATAGGGCTCCAGGATGCCGAATCCGTCGAAGCCCGGCACCGGCAGCAGGTTCAGCACGGCCGCCACGAACTGCAGCAGGGCAAGGTAGGACAGCGCGGCGCCCAGGGTGGACAGTAGCGGCGCTGCGACGATCGCCAGCACGAATCCGGCGATGAGGTTGGTCGCGGGCCCGGCCGCGGACACCAGGCTGGCGTACCAGCGGTGGCGCAGCCGTCCCGGTTCCACCAGCACCGCGCCGCCGGGCAGCGGTATCCCGCCGACCGCCAGCAGCACGATCGGGATGACGACGCTGTAGGCGACGTCGGTGTACCGGGCCGGGTTCAGCGTCAGATACCCACGGGCCCGCACCGAGGTGTCCCCACCGGCCAACGCGACAAGGGCGTGCGCGAATTCGTGCAGGCACAGGGTGATGACCCAGCCACCCAGCACCAGCAGGAACACCCACACCCCGACGGGGCTCGCGCCGAGCTGGATGGCGATCCCGGCACCGGCAGTTGCCGCCACTACCGTTGGGAAGATCCAGTTGCCGCCCGTTCGGTTCGCCACGCCTTCAGTGTGACCGGTGGTGACGAAAGCAGGCCGCCTGAGGCCTCGATCGAGTCAACCTGCCGTCATCAGGCATATAGCACCCCCGAGAGCTTGACGAGACACGGGACACACCTGTGTAATCACATCGGTGTCATTCGCCGAGACGTTCTCGTTCAGCCCGTCACCGGCCACAGCCGGAGGGTTCCAAGCCAGCAACACATCGGCGACACCGGCAGCCAGATCACGGCATCAGGGGCGTGGGTTGGCTCCATCGGAAAGGACAGGTCCATGACGAGCTTGGGTCAGACCTCCATGCAGGTCGTGCCGATACAGCGCAGCACCAGCGCCGAACCGGAGTGGCACGAGCGCGCGCTCTGCGCGCAGACCGACCCCGAGGCGTTCTTCCCCGAGAAGGGCGGCTCGACGCGGGAGGCCAAGAAGATTTGCACCGGCTGCGAGGTCCGCTCCGAGTGCCTGTCCTACGCGCTCGCGCACGACGAGCGCTTCGGTATCTGGGGTGGGCTGAGCGAACGCGAGCGACGTCGCCTCAAGCGCGCGGCCGGCTGACCGTTCCGGCGGTCAATCCGTCATGGCCTCCGGGTTGCCGGTCCCCGAGCGGATCCCCAGCCGTCCCCGCGTGCGGCCGCGATCAGGGCTGCCCGGCCGTTGAATGGGCCTGCGGGCGGGCCCGCGGACGGCCGGGCATCACGGTGAGCCGGTCGCGGGCGGCTTCCTCCACCAGGATGGGCACGAATTCCCGGGTCGGATGGTCATCGAACCGGTGGTACGTGTCCCGGACCACCCGCCTGACGTCGTCGGGGTCGACCGCGGGAAAGTGCCGCGAAAGTCGTTGTGCGACATGTTCAATTGTCTGGCGTTCTGGATCGGCAATCATCACCCTCAGCCTGACCGCCCGACCCGCGGCCCGTCAATCCAGCAACCGGTGATCCGCGGCGCTCGACCGGTTCGGCTCGACCACGCACCGACACCGTGGTCGTCACCCCATCGCCCCGGAATCGGGAGAACTCGTCGCAATTCGTCCCTTTCGGGTATTTCCAGCGGGATCTCAGTATGTGGACAACGGGGGAAAACTGTTGTCGCCGTGACTGTTGCGCTGTGCATAACCTGTGCACAACTCACACCACCTTTTCCTCTGAAAGGGTCGGGGTCCGGGCCGGCGAGCGGGTCGGTGACGATCGCGTCCGCCGCCGCGAGCGCTCGCCGGCCCACGGCCGGGTGAACCCCGCCACGATCACCCACTCGGCGTACTGCCGGCCGCTACCGTCTTCAGGCATGCGGTTCTTGCTCAACATCATCTGGGTCGTGCTGTGCGGATTCTGGATGGCCATCGGTTACGTGCTGGCCGGCATCGTCTGTTGCATCCTGATCATCACGATCCCGTTCGGCATCGCCTCGTTCCGGATCGCGGGCTTCGCGCTGTGGCCGTTCGGTCGCACCGTGGTCAGCAAGCCGATGTCCGGGGCACCGTCCTTCATCGGCAACGTGATCTGGTTCATCTTCGCCGGATTGTGGCTCGCCATCGCACATTTCGTCACCGGCATCGCGCTGTTCATCACGATCATCGGGATCCCGCTGGCCCTGGCGAACTTCAAGTTGATCCCGGTGTCCCTCGCACCGCTGGGCAAGGACATCGTCCGGCTGGACGATCCGTCCGCGCTGCGCACCGTCAGCTGACCGGAACCCTGGCCGGCCGACCCGACAGCCGACCGACCCTCCCCGAACGCCGACCCAGCCCGGAGGACCCCGGCCGACCCCGGCGCGACCCACCCCGGGCAGGGCGCTACGGCTCTACACCGTCCGTCCCCGGGTCGCCCAGCACAGCGCTGAGTTGCTCACCCAGCACCTCTGCCACCAGGTCGGTCAGATCCCCGGAATCGGTCGTCCGTGCCTCCAGCGGCCGCCGGTAGACCACCACCCGCGCTTTCGTCTGCCTGCCCCTGCCGTCGATACCCGGCGGCATGAACCGGGACAGCGGCACTCCGCCGTCCAGCACCACCTCGGGGGCGGGCAGTTCGGGGCCATCGGCCGGCACGATCGGCACCTCGTCGACCGCGAACTCCAGCGCGTCCAACCGCCCAGGCCACTGGAGCTCGAGGTCCGCGACCGCCTCCAGCACCGCCTGGTCGAACTGTTCGGCCCGAGTACGCGACGCCGGGAGGTTGTCCGGCAGCAGTGGTGTGCGCAGACCCCGGCCCCGCCGGTCGCGGCGCGCCGACACCGGCGGAACGGGCAGCGCAACGGGTCGGCGGGGGAGGGCCGGGCGCACCCGAGGAGACCGGCCGGGAGCCGACGGTCGGGCCTGCCGGAACGGAACGGACTCGTGACCAGCCATGACCGGGCCAGTCTAAGAGTCGATGCACAAGCCCGGCTATCGCGACTGGCTGCCGCCTGCCGCCTGCCGCCTGCCGCACGCCTCACCGCTTGACGGCGCGCCGCCGCCGCCACGCCGGTCGGCGCGCGTTATCGTGCCGCAGTGGCCAGATTGCGGCGTTGCTCACGGAGCGGTTGCACGAATCCTGCCGTTGCCACGTTGACCTTCGCCTACCGCGATTCGACGGCCGTTGTCGGCCCGCTGGCCACTGCGGCCGAGCCGCATTCCTACGACCTGTGCGCCACCCACGCGGTCACCTTGACGGCGCCGCGCGGCTGGGAAGTGGTGCGTCCGGACGGCGAACTGGCTGACCGGGCGAGTCTGTCGGACGACCTGGAGGCGCTGGCCAATGCGGTTCGCGAGGCGGGCCGGGCTGATCGGGCAGCAGAGCCCGCGCCCACCAGCACCGGTCGGCGTGGACATCTCCGGGTGCTGCGGACCCCGGAGCCCTGACGCCGAGCCCTGACGCCGAGCCCGACGACGGAACCCCGTCGCCTCGGCTGTCCCGATCGCGCCCTGCCGGGGGCTGCAACGGTTTGCCACCAATCAGCCGCCGCACGCCCGGCGGGGTATCGGGACCATCCTTGCACTGTGCCGGCGCCGGTAGTGTCTGCGCTCATGGGGCGCTGCCGGCCTTTGATCCAGGGCCTTTCATACCAGCAGCCTCAGCCAACACTGAGCCAACTCAGCCAACACTGCCAACAGTGAGCCAACAACCAGACGGTCACCGACCGCCCGAACAGTCAGGAGCACCACGGTGGGTGATGCGGTCATCGCGTCCGGGTCGGGGCCAGTCGGCCCGGTTGAGGCAACCGGGAGTCATCCGATCCGGCTCGACGCCATCGTCAAGGCCTACGACATCCGCGGACTGGTCGGCAGCCAGCTGACCGCCGATGCCGCGCGCGCGATCGGATTCGCGTTCGGTGGCTTCGTCGCCGACCGATCGCCGGCCGTGGTGATCGCGTACGACATGCGGGAGTCCTCGCCCGAGCTCGCCGGGGCGTTCGCCGAGGGCGTCACCGGCGCCGGACTGGACGTGGTGATGGCCGGTCTGGCCTCCACGGACCTGTTGTACTTCGCCTCCGGTTCGCTGCAGCTGCCGGGCGCCATGTTCACCGCCTCGCACAACCCCGCCCGGTACAACGGCATCAAGATGTGCCTGGCTGGGGCCGTGCCGATCAGCCGTGACACCGGGCTGGCCCTGGTGCGCGATCACGCGCAGGCGATTCTCGACGGTGCCACCCCCGAACTCGCCCCCCTTGCCGGAACGGTCACCGAACGGGCACTGCTGGCCGACTACGCGGCCTACCTGCGCTCGCTGGTCGACCTGTCCGGAATTCGGCCGTTGCACGTGGTCGTCGATGCCGGCAACGGCATGGCCGGGTACACGGTGCCCGGGGTGTTCGAAGGCCTGCCGCTGCGCACCGAGGAGATGTACTTCGAACTCGACGGCTCGTTCCCCAACCACGAGGCGAACCCGCTGGATCCGGCCAACCTGGTGGACCTGCAGGCCGAGGTAGTCCGCACCGGTGCCGACATCGGGCTGGCCTTCGACGGTGACGCGGACCGCTGTTTCGTGATCGACGAGCGGGGCGAACCGGTCTCGCCCAGCACTATCACCGCGCTGGTCGCCAGCCGGGAGCTGCGCAGGCACCCGGGCGCCACCATCCTGTACAACCTGATCTCCTCCCGCGCGGTGCCGGAGATCGTCACCGAATTGGGCGGGGTGCCGGTCCGCACCCGCGTCGGTCATTCATTCATCAAGGCCGAGATGGCGTCAACGGGAGCGGTTTTCGGCGGCGAGCACTCGGCGCACTACTATTTCGCCGACTTCTTCCGTGCCGACACCGGAATGCTGGCCGCGCTGCACGTGCTGGCCGCACTCGGTGAGCAGCCGGGGCCGCTGTCCGAACTGGTCGCGGCGTATTCCCGGTACTCCGATTCCGGGGAGATCAACTCGACGGTGACCGATGTGCCCGGCAAGCTGGAGGAGATCCGCGGCTGGGCCGCGCGGCACGACGGGAAGATCGACGAATTGGACGGCATCACGGTCAGCATCCCGGGCGCGCGCTGGTTCAACGTGCGACCGAGTAATACCGAACCCCTGCTCCGGCTGAACGTCGAGGCTCCTGACCCGGACGCCATGGCGTCGCTGCGCGACGAGATCCTCACCCTCATCCGCTCCTGAAGTGGTTCAGACCCCACGAAAGGCTCGCCATGGCCTCCGCAATCCCGTCACCCATCCCGTCACCCATCCCGTCACCCATCCCCCAGTCGAACGCGGCCAATGCCCAGGGTCTCGACCCGGTGCTGCTCGAGGTGCTGGCCTGCCCGGCCGAGCATCACGCACCGCTGCGCCTCGGCGGCCAGGAAGATCCGAACGCACCCAGCCTGACCTGCACCGAATGTGGACGGGTATTCCCGATCAGGGATGGCATTCCGGTGCTGTTGCTGGACGAGGCGACGTCCGGCGGACCGTCCCTCGACTCCGCCGCGGGCCGATGACCTCCCGTGATGCGCCGGCGGACCTGCACGACCCGGCCAGCCTGACCGCCGCCGATGCCGGCTCGCTGCTGCCCTCCGCCGCGCTGGCCGGTGCGCAGGTGCGCTCCGCCGCCGAACAACTGGCCGGGCTCACCGCGCTGGACCGGCCGCGCGCCTTCGTCGTGGTGGGCGCCGGAGCGACCGTCGATGCGGCCCTGCTCATCGCGCTGATCGGCGAGCAGGCGCAGGCGCCGGTGGTCGGCGCGGCCAGCCTGCCCGCGTGGGTGGGCCCGCTGGACGTGGTGGTGGTCCTCGCCGCCGGCATCGACGACATGATCGCGTCAAGGGCCGCCGCGGTCGCCGCCCGCCGCGGCGCCGCGGTCTTCGTCCGTTCGTCGGCGGAGGGCCCGGTGGCCGACGCTGCCGGTGGCAACCTGCTGGAGCCCAGGGTCTCCGTCACCGAGTCGCTGGCCGGACCGGCCCGGCTGACCCTGCTGACGTCCGTGGCCGCGGCCGCCGGCCTGTTCCCGCGGCCGGATTTCGACGGCGTCGCCGAACTGCTGGACGCGATGGCGCTGGCATGTCACCCGAGTTCGGAGTTCTTCGTCAACCCCTCGCTGCCGCTGGCCGAACACCTGACCGCCGGTACCCCGCTGCTGATCGGCACCGACCCGGTGGCGGATGCGCTGGCCGGATATGCCCGCCGATCGCTCGGTGCACTGGCCGGGGTCGCCGCTTGCGTGCTCACCGCCGGCGAGGCTGCGGCGTCACCCGCGGTACTGGCCAGGACGGCCCCGCCGGACGCCGCGGCCGGGGTGTTCTACGACCCCTTCGAGGACGACGGCGACGAACCCGGCCAGCGGATCAGCCCGGTGCTGCTGTCGGGGCCATCGACGAAGGCGACCGCGGAGACCTCCCGGTTCTCCGCGGCACTGGACGCTGCCGTCCCCAGGGCGTTTCGGATCGGACGCGACGAACTCCCCGAACCTGGTGCGGCCGCGCCGACCGGCCCCGAGCAGGCCGAGGTGGAGGGTTTCGCGTCCACCGTCCTGCTGATGAGCAGGCTCGATTTCACCGCCGTCTACGCGGGCCTGGCCACCAGGGCACGCCCGCCGGCGGACGTGCCCGACGGCCTGGGACGGCCTGGGCGCAATGCGCAGCATGTGTCGCCCGCGGTCGTTCCGTCCCCCTGGACCGAGAGTGAGCCCGGTTCGTGGAGCTGATGCATAACCGGATTCGGCCGTACGCCTGGGGCTCCCGGACCGCGATCGCGGAACTCCTGGGGGCGCCCAGCCCGTCGCCGCACCCGCAGGCGGAGTTGTGGATCGGTGCGCACCCGGCCGATTCCTCGACTCTGGTCGACGAGCGCGGCGAACGCTCACTGGCGGATCTCATCGCCCAGGACCCCATCGGCATGCTGGGTGAGCCCTCGTACTCGCTGTTCGGGCCGCGGCTGCCGTTCCTGCTCAAGGTGCTGGCCGCCGACGAGCCGTTGTCGCTGCAGGCCCATCCGTCTGTCGAACAGGCCACCAGGGGATTCGCCGCGGAGGAGACGGCCGGCGTCCCACGGACCTCGGCCAACCGCAACTACCGGGACAGTTCGCACAAACCGGAGCTGATCTGCGCGCTCACCGAGTTCGACGCGCTGTGCGGGTTCCGGGAACCGGAGGCCACCGTGCGGCTGCTCAGCGCGCTCGGGGTTCCGCAACTGGACCATTACCTCGGGGTGCTGTCGGGGCAGCGCGACGAGTACGGCACCAGGGCGCTGTTCTCCATGGTGATCACCATCCCGCCGGCCAAGCTGGGCCCGCTGCTGGCGGATGTTCTCTCGGCGTGCGTGGAGAAGGTTCGCAGCCTTACCGCGTCGGAGTTCGACCTGGAGTACCGCACCGCACTGTCCCTGGGGGAGCGCTACCCGGGCGATCCCGGGGTACTTGCTTCGCTGCTGCTGAACCGGTTCGTGCTCGCGCCCGGGGATGCCCTGTACCTACCGGCCGGCAACCTGCATGCCTATCTGCACGGCGTCGGCATAGAGATCATGGCCAACTCGGACAACGTGCTGCGCGGCGGCCTGACCCCCAAGCACGTGGATGTTCCCGAGTTGATGAAGGTGCTCGACTTCTCGCCCGGAGACGTGCCGGTGCTGCGCGGCGATCCGGTCGCCGACCGGCACGTCGTCTACCCGACGCCCACGCCCGAATTCCGGTTGTCCCGGCTGGAGTTGCGCGGCGAGCAGCGCGAGGTGACCCATCGCGGCCCGCAGGTGCTGCTCACCATCCAGGGCGAAATCGTGGCCACCGACGGCAAGGGCGCTGAGATCATCGTCCCCCGCGGCCATTCCGTGTGGTTCGCGGCGACCGACGGTCCGGTGTGGATCACCGGCAACGGCACGGTCTTCCGGGCGACGGACGGGCTGCCGGGCTGATCGGCGCACGGCCGCTGCGAACGACCCTGCGGAAACCCTGTGGAAAACCGCTGCGGAAACACCGCCGACCAGTCGACACCGTGCAGCTGCCGTGTCGCCGGCCGCTCTCGGCTCCCGCGTTTTGCCGATAGATCTTTCGGGCACATTGAGGCTGTCGTCGTCGGTCGGTTTGCCCTGTTCGGCGCGCATCTGCATCGACCCGGCGTCTGGATACGGCGGAATGGGAGCTGACATGGCATCTACCTGGCGCACGAAATCGGTGGAGCAATCCATCCAGGACACGGACGAACCCGGCCACAAACTCAAGCGCAGCCTGTCGGCGTGGGATCTGACGATCTTCGGCGTCGCCGTGGTGATCGGCGCCGGCATCTTCACCCTCACCGCGCGGGTCGCCGCGACCACCGCGGGCCCGTCCGTCTCGATCGCGTTCGTGATTGCCGCGATCGCCTGCGGGCTGGCCGCCGTGTGCTATGCCGAGTTCGCCTCCACGGTCCCGGTGGCGGGCTCGGCGTACACGTTCTCCTACGCGACGCTCGGCGAATTCGTCGCCTGGATCATCGGCTGGGACCTGGTGCTGGAACTGGCGCTGGGTGCCTCGGTGGTGGCCAAGGGCTGGTCGTTGTACCTGGGGGACCTGTTCAGCCAATTCGGCGGGGCATTGACGACCACCGTCTCGCTAGGTCCCGTCGACTTCGACTGGGGCGCCGTGGTCATCGTCGGTCTGATCACCTGGTTGCTGGCGGAAGGCACCAAGCTCTCCTCGCGCGCCAACATGATCATCACCGCGATCAAGATCGGCGTGGTGCTGCTGGTGATCGTCGTCGGCTTCTTCTTCTTCAATTCGGCCAACCTTTCGCCGTTCATCCCGCCCAGCGTGCCCGCGGCGGAGGGCGCGTCCGGCGGCCTGGAGCAACCGCTGCTGCAGCTGATGCTCGGTGGCGCGCCGTCCAGCTTCGGAGTATTCGGTGTGCTGACCGCGGCGTCGCTGGTGTTCTTCGCTTTCATCGGGTTCGACATCGTGGCCACCGCCGCCGAGGAAACCCGCAACCCGAAGAAGGACCTACCGCGCGCCATCATCGGCTCGCTGGTCATCGTCACTGTGCTGTACGTGTTGGTCACCGTGGTGCTGACCGCGATGGTCCCGTACGGCCAGCTGGGCCCGGTGCTCCCGGACGGCACCCACGACGGCGACGCCGCGACGCTGGCCAGTGCGTTCACTGCCGTCGGCGTCGATTGGGCCGCGAAGGTGATCGCGATCGGCGCGATTGCCGGACTGACCACGGTGGTGCTGGTGCTGATGCTCGGTCAAAGCCGCATCATCTTCGCGATGAGCCGCGACGGCCTGCTGCCGCGCGGGATGGCGCGCGTCAACGAGAAGACCGGCACGCCGGCCAGGATCACCGTCGGCGTCGGCGTCGGCGTCGCCGTAGCGGTGATCGCCGGGTTCTCCGAGATCGGTGTGCTCGAGGAGATGGTGAACGTCGGCACCCTGTTCGCGTTCGTGCTCGTTTCGATCGGGGTCGTCGTGTTGCGCAGGACCCGGCCGGATCTGGAGCGCTCGTTCAAGGTGCCGTTCATGCCGGTCATCCCGATCCTGTCGGTGCTGGCCTGCCTGTGGCTGATGATCAACCTGACGGCCATCACCTGGGTGCGCTTCGTCGTCTGGATGGCCATCGGGGTGGTGGTCTACTTCGTGTACGGCAAGAGCCACTCGATGGTGGGCCGGCGGAGACATGAAGGCTGGGAGTTCGCCCAGGAAGAGCTCGGGTCGACGTGGAAGGCAGAGTCGGAGAGCGGCTGGGTCGGTCCGCGGCAGGCTCATGCCGGTCGCGGTTCTGGCAGGCGTCCTCACCAACAGCCCGACCCAGGTGGACCGCCGTCAGCCCGGTCCGACACGCCCCCCGGCGATCCGACAGGCCGGAGCGGTATCCCGGGCGAGTGACCGCGTGTCCCTACCCTTGGCGGGGGCGGTCACCATGAGCTGCCCGAACGATCTGCCCGAACGACCCTGCGCGGGCGCCCGGCGAAAGGACGTGCCATGTTCGACTCGCTGTTGGTGGCCAATCGGGGGGAGATCGCCGGCCGGGTGATCCGCACGGCCACGGAAATGGGGATCCGCACCATCGCCGTGTACTCGGAGGCCGATGCCGGTCTGCCGTTCGTGGCAGCGGCCGACGAGGCCGTGCTGATCGGGCCGGCGAACCCGGCGCAGTCCTACCGCAACGGGCCGGCGGTGATCCAGGCCGCGCTGGCCACCGGCGCGCAGGCCGTGCACCCCGGCTACGGCTTCCTGTCCGAGGACCCCGCCTTCGCCCGGCAGGTGGTCGACGCCGGGCTGATCTGGGTGGGGCCGTCACCGGAGGCGATCACCGCGATGGCGGACAAGGTGGCCGCCCGGAACCTGGTGGCGGGCGTCGGGGTTCCCGTCGCACCCGGCACCGAGGAACCGGTGCGCACCCCGGAGGATGCCGCGCTGGCCGCCAAGGAGATCGGCTACCCGGTGATGATCAAGGCCGCGGCCGGTGGCGGCGGCATGGGCATGGCCGTGGTGACCGCTGCTGAGGCGTTGACCGCGGAGTACGAGAAGGTCACCGCGTTCGCCGGCCGGCTGTTCGGCGATCCTTCGGTGTTCATCGAACGGTTCTTCCCGCGGGTCCGGCACGTGGAGGTGCAGATCCTCGGCCTGCCCGACGGCACCGTGCTTGCCGTGGACGAGCGGGAATGCTCGGTACAGCGGCGCCACCAGAAGGTCGCCGAGGAGACCCCGTCGCCGGGCGTGGACGAGGCGTTGCTGGCCAGGATGCTGGCCGCGGCGCGCAGGGCCGGTGAGGTCGTGCACTACCAGGGCGCGGGGACGGTGGAGTTCCTGGTCAGCCCGGCGATCGAGGATGCTGACGGCAGGAAGCTGAAACCATCGGAGTTCTTCTTCCTGGAGATGAACACCAGGCTGCAGGTCGAGCACCCGATCACCGAGGCGGTGCTCGGCATCGACCTGGTACGCGCCCAGCTGCTGATCGCCGCGGGCGAGCACCCCGGCTTCGACGAGGACTCACTCACGCACACCGGCCACGCCATCGAACTGCGGATCAACGCCGAGGACTCCAAGCGCTTCCTGCCAGGGCCGGGCTTGATCACCCAGTGGCACGAACCGACCGGTGAAGGGATCCGGGTCGACGCCGGTTATGCCGCTGGGACCACGGTGACGCCGTCCTACGACTCGCTGATGGCCAAGTTGATCGTTCACGGGGCGGATCGGGCGCAGGCCTTGGCCCGGGCGGAGCGGGCGGTCGCGGACTTCACCATCGTCGGGCCGAAGTCCAATCTGGCCTTCCACGCCGAGCTGCTGGCCAACCCGGAATTCCGTTCCGGTGATTACGACACCGGAATTGTGGGAAGGATGCGTGCCTGACGATCAGTGCCGCCGGGGGTGGTGTTTGCCGCCGTGCGCGGGCGTGGGTAGGTTCGCATGCGGACCGTTCACCACCGCGGTGATCGGCGCCCGAGCTGGTCAGCCCTGACGACAGCGCGCGTGGTGATGGCTCTTGACGACAGTTCACGATCAACATCGAAAATGAAGTGAGGCCGACGTGGCTCTGCCCCAACTGACCGACGAGCAGCGCGCTGCGGCTCTGGAGAAGGCCGCGGCCGCCCGCCGGTCCCGCGCCGAACTCAAGGAGCGGCTCAAGCGGGGAGGTACCACCCTGAAGCAGGTTCTCGCCGACGCGGAGAACGACGAAGCTCTTGCCAAGCTGAAGGTTTCCGCGCTGCTGGAGTCGTTGCCTGGCGTCGGCAAGGTCCGCGCGGCCGCACTGATGGAGCAGTTCGAGATCGCGCCCAGCCGCCGTGTTCGTGGGCTGGGTGAGCGACAGCGTCAGGCGCTGCTGAGCGAATTCGGCTACTAGCCCGCCGTGGCGGCCACCGGCTCCGGGTCCGACTCCTCTGGATCCCGGCAGCCCGGCGCGGGGCCGCGTGGTCGGCTGTTCGTGCTCTCCGGTCCGTCCGGTGTCGGCAAGAGCACCGTGCTGAGCCGGGTGCGGTCGCTGATGCCCCGTCTGTGGTACTCGGTGTCGGTGACGACCAGGGCCAGGCGGCCCGGCGAGGTCGACGGAGTGAACTACCACTTCGTCAGCCACCACCAGTTCGCCGAACTCGTTGCCCGCGGCCAACTCCTGGAGCACGCCCACTTCGCCGGCAACCACTACGGCACTCCGCGGGCCGAGGTGGAACAGCGGCTGGCGGCAGGTCAGGATGTGCTGCTGGAGATCGAGGTGCAGGGCGCCCGGCAGGTGCGGGCCGCTCCGGGACTCGGGCCGGAGGCGGTTCTGATCTTCCTGGCGCCGCCTTCCTTCGAGGAATTGGCCCGCCGGCTGGTGGGGCGGGGAACCGAGGACGAGGCGACCCGGGCGGCCAGATTGCTGGCCGCCCGCGCGGAGCTGGATGCCGAACGGGAGTTCGATCACACCGTCGTCAACACCGATGTTCAGGCCGCGGCTGCCGGCTTGGTACAGTTGATGGCTGGGTCGCGCCCAGGTTCACCCGTGGGCTGAGTGCGACGATCGAAGTGTTGGGCCGACGGGGATGGTCATCGGCCGGGTTCGATCAATTCTTTCCCGTTCGAATTCTTTGCGAAGTCTCTCAGTACGCGGCACCGAGCCGCATGTGCCCCCGACGAACCAGGAGTCCTGTGCCGATGAGCACTGCAGCTTATAGCGCCGCACCGACGGCAGCCCAGATCGCCGCGGCCGGCATCACCTACCCGCCGATCGACGAGTTGCTGACCCGCACCAGCTCGAAGTACGGCCTGTCGATCTACGCCGCCAAGCGCGCCCGCCAGATCAACGACTACTACGCCCAGCTGGGCGAGGGTCTGCTGGAGTACGTCGGGCCGCTGGTCGAGCCGCTGCCCAAGGAGAAGCCGCTGTCGATCGCGCTCCGCGAGATCAACGCCGGGCTGCTCGAGCACACCGAAGGCGAGTGACCCCACTCGGTGACGAGATCCCGGCCGTAGTGCTGTCCGCCCCGTCCGGCGACGTTGCGTTGCCGGGCGCCGCCCCAGGTGCCGTCCGGGGCCTGGTGGTGGTCGGCGTCGGCGGTGGGATCGCGGCCTACAAGGCGTGCGAACTGGTCCGCCGGATGCGCGCCGACGGCTTCGATGTCACCGTTGTTCCTACGGCCAGTGCGTTGAAGTTCGTCGGCGTCGCCACCTGGGAGGCGCTGTCCGGACATCCGGTTTCCGGTGACGTGTTCACCGACGTCCCCGCGGTCACCCACGTGGCCACCGGACAGCAGACCGATCTCGTCATCGTCGCGCCGGCGACCGCTGACCTGATGGCCCGCGCCGCCACCGGCCAGGCCGATGACCTGCTGACCGCGACCCTGCTGGTCACCCGGGCCCCCGTGCTGATGGCGCCGGCGATGCACACCGAGATGTGGACCCACCCGGCGACGGTGGCCAATACCGCAACGCTGCGCTCGCGCGGAGTGACCGTCGTCGATCCCGCGGTCGGCCGGCTCACCGGCGCGGACAGCGGGCCGGGGCGGCTGCCCGAGCCCGAGCACATCGCCGCGCTGGCCGACCTGCTGCACCGCGACCCGCAGTCGCTGCGCCGGGACCTTGTCGGGCGGCGCGTCGTCATCTCCGCCGGTGGCACCCGCGAACTGCTCGATCCGGTCCGCTACCTGGGTAACCGCTCGTCCGGCCGTCAGGGGTACGCGCTGGCGCTGGTCGCCGCCGCACGCGGCGCGCAGGTGACGCTGGTGTCCGCCAACGCCCCCTTGCTCGAGCCGCCCGGTGTGGCCCTCGTGCCCGTCACCGACGCGCGCGAGCTGGAGAGTGCGATGGTGGAGCTGTCGGCCGGTGCCGACGCCGTGGTGATGGCCGCGGCGGTGGCCGATTTCCGGCCGTCGAGCACGGCCACCATGAAGATCAAGAAGGTCAGCGGCCAGGATCCCGCTCCACTCACGCTGGTGAAGAACCCCGACATCCTGGCCAGGCTGTCGTCGGCGGGTCCGGCCCGCGCCCGGGTGGTCGTCGGGTTCGCCGCGGAGACCGGCGACGGATCGGCCGACCCCATGGCCTCCGTGCTGGCCTACGCCCGGGAGAAGCTCGCCCGCAAGGGCTGCGACCTGCTGGTGGTCAATCGGGTCGACGACGGACGGGCCTTCGAGGTCGCCGACAACGCTGGCGTCATCCTGGCGGCGAGCGAGCGGCCGGGTGACTGGTCCGATGTCGTCGCGGAGGCCCCGATCGGACCCAAGACGGTGCTCGCCGCAGCGGTCTGCGACGCCATCGCGGCACGACTCGGACCGCCGGAATGACCGCAATGCGTCCGGAGCGGCGTTTCGCAATGAGAGAATGCACCGACCTTCTCGCCGGGACAGATCCCCAACCATCCAGCGGGTCAGCCCGCCGCACCGTAGGAGCTCTTTCGTGACGTCTCGCCTGTTCACCTCCGAATCCGTCACCGAGGGCCACCCGGACAAGATCTGTGACGCGATCAGCGACACGATCCTGGACGAACTCCTGCGTCAGGACCCCAGCAGCCGGGTCGCTGTCGAGACGATGGTGACCACCGGCCAGGTGCACGTGGCCGGTGAGGTCACCACCAGTGCCTATGCCGACATCCCGACCCTGGTCAGGGAGACGGTGCTGCGGATCGGCTACGACTCGTCCGCCAAGGGCTTCGACGGCGGCTCCTGCGGGGTCAACGTGGCCATCGGCGCCCAGTCGCCGGACATCGCGCAGGGTGTGGACACGGCGTACGAGACCCGAACGCATTCCGCAGAGGAGCTCGATGACGCCCTCTCTCAGCAGGGCGCCGGCGACCAGGGGCTGATGTTCGGGTACGCCTGCACCGACACTCCGGAGCTGATGCCGCTGCCGATCGCGCTGGCCCACCGGCTGGCCCGCGGACTGGCCACCGTCCGCAAGTCCGGCGCAGTGCCCTACCTGCGGCCGGACGGCAAGACGCAGGTCACCATCGAGTACGCCGGCGACCGGCCGGTCCGGCTGGACACCGTGGTGGTCTCCAGCCAGCACGCCGAGAACATCCATCTGGAGCAACTGCTGGCGGTGGACGTGAAGGAGCAGGTCGTCGAGCCCGAGCTGGCCTCACTCGACATCGACGTCAGCGGGTACCGGCTGCTGGTCAACCCGACGGGGCGGTTCGTCATCGGTGGGCCGATGGGCGACGCCGGGCTGACCGGCCGCAAGATCATCGTCGACACCTACGGCGGGATGGCCAGGCACGGCGGCGGCGCGTTCTCCGGCAAGGACCCGTCGAAGGTCGACCGGTCCGCCGCGTACGCGATGCGGTGGGTGGCCAAGAACGCGGTGGCGGCGGGGCTCGCGGACCGCATCGAGGTCCAGGTGGCGTACGCGATCGGCAAGGCCTCCCCGGTCGGGCTTTTCGTGGAGACCTTCGGCACCGAGCAGGTGGATCCGTTCAAGATCGCCGATGCCATCCGGCAGGTCTTCGACCTGCGGCCGGCCGCGATCATCCGTGACCTCGACCTGAAGCGCCCGATCTACGCACAGACCGCCGCGTACGGCCACTTCGGCCGCACCGACGTCGACCTGCCCTGGGAGAACACCGACCGCGCCTCTGACCTGAAGTCCGTCCTGGGCATCTGACCCGTCGGTGGACCATGGGCGCACCCACGTCGCCCCCACCCCGCGAGCGGCGCGCGCAGGTCGCCCCCCCGCGTCCCCTCATCTCATTCGGCGCGGATCAACGTCGCCTGCGCGGCTGAAGCAAGCGGTTGTGGGACAGGTGGGGCACAAGTGCACCATTTCAACCGCGCAAATGGGTCAGCGGGTCGGAGGCTGCGGAATGGGCCGATGACCAAGCTCGGCGCGGTGGTGTTCGGGTAGGCGAGCACTGACGGTGCCGTCTGATATCCAGAACCCATGACGACCGCGCCTCCGGCGACCCGCGGCACCCGCCGTTCCGTGGCGGGCGCCCGGCAACCGGCGGTGCAGCTGCCGGTGGCCAGGGTGGCGGTCGAGGTCTCGCTGGCGCACCTGGATCGGCCGTTCGACTACCTGGTGGACGAGAAGGACAGTGCCGCCGCGCGGCCGGGGGTCAGGGTGCGGATCCGGTTCGCCGGACGGCTGGTCGGCGGTTATGTGCTGGCCAGACTCGCCGAGTCCGAGCACCAGGGGCGGCTCGGTTACCTCGAGCGGGTCGTCTCGCCCGAGCCGGTGCTGACGGCAGAGGTCGCGGACCTGGCCAGGGCCGTGGCGGACCGCTACGCCGGCACCCTGGCGGACGTGCTGCGACTGGCCGTTCCGCCGCGGCACGCCAAAACGGAAGCCTCGCTCGCCGAACCGTCAGCCGTCGCGCCGGTCGCCGATCCATCAGCCCCGCCCGGCAAGCACCCCCATTCCGCGGAGCCGGTGGCGCCGCCGGAGCCCGCGGCGCGGCCGCATCGACCTGCGGCGGCCGCGACAGAGGGCTGGGCCCGCTACCCCGCCGGCCCAGCGTTCCTGGCCGCGGTTCGCGACCGACGGCCCGCGCGCGCCGTGTGGCAGGCACTCCCCGGTGAGGACTGGCCGGCCAGGCTTGCCGACACTGCGGCGGTCGCGGCCCGCGCCGGCCGTGGCGCGCTGATCATCGTGCCGGACGCCCGCGACCTGCACCGGCTGGACCTCGCCCTGGCCGCCGCGCTCGACGGCCTCCCGCACCTGACGCTGGCCGCCGACCTGGGACCGGCCGTGCGCTACCGCCGGTTCCTGGCGATCCGCCGCGGTGACGTCCGCATCGTCGCGGGAACCAGGGCCGCGGTGTTCGCGCCGGTGGCGGATCTCGCCCTGGTGGCCGTCTTCGATGACGGCGACGACCTGCTGGCCGAACCTCGCGCGCCGTATCCGCACGCCAGGGAAGTGCTGATGATGCGGTCGTCCGCCGGTTCGTGTGCGCTGCTGGTGGGCGGGTTCGCCCGAACCGCGGAGGCGCAGTTGATGCTCGACAGCGGCTGGGCGCACCCCATCACCCCCGACCGGGCGGGGCTCCGTGCCGCGGCCCCGCGGATCGAGGCGGCCGGTGACGACTACTCGACGGGTGCGAACTCCGCCGCCGCGCACGCCCGACTCTCGCCCGCCGCCTTCGCCGCGGCAAGGGGCGCCCTCGAGGCGGGGGCGCCGGTGCTCGTGCAGGTGCCGCGCGGCGGGTACCTGCCCACGCTGGCCTGCGCCCGCTGTCGCCGGCAGGCGGTCTGCCGTCGCTGCCACGGGCCGCTGGCCCTGACGGCCGGCGCCAGATCGCCCAGCTGCCGCTGGTGCGGCGTGCCGGAGGCCCATTTCCGTTGTGCCGCTTGTGGTTTCGGAAGTATCAGGGCGACGGCCGTGGGTTCGGCGCGGACCGCGGAGGAGTTCGGCAGGGCGTTCCCCGGGGTGACAGTACTGTCCTCGGGCGGGTCGAAGGTGCGGGCGACGATCCCGCCGCGGCCCGCCGTGGTCGTCGCGACGCCCGGCGCCGAACCGGTCGTCGACGGCGGGTACGGCGCGGCCCTGCTGCTGGACGGCAGTGCGATGCTCGCCCGACCCGATCTTCGCGCGGCCGAGGAGACCCTGCGCCGGTGGATGGCGGCGGCCGCGCTGGTCCGACCGGCCGGAGACGGCGGGCGGGTGGTGATCGGCGCCGACGGGTCACTGCCGACCGTGCAGGCCCTGGTGCGCTGGGATCCGGGCGGCCACGCCACCCGCGAATCGGCCGCCCGCCGGGAGCTGGAATTTCCGCCATACGTGGCGATGGCCTCGATTGAGGGTGACGCACCCGGCGTGCTGGCCGCGTTGGACATCCTCGCCATGCCGCCGGACGGAGAGCTGCTGGGTCCGGTCGAGCTGGAGGAACCCGGTCAGCAGCCCGAGCAGCCCGGGCAGTACGAGCAGTCCGGGCAGTTCACCGCCGCCGCCGACCGGGAACCTCGGCTGCGGGCGCTGGTGCGAGCCCCGCTGGCGCAACGCAAGGCGCTGTGCGCGGCCCTGCAGGCTGTCGCCTCGTCGCGCTCGGCGCACAAGGAGCCCGGCGCGGTGCGCATCCGGGTGGACCCGTCGGACCTGTTCTGACGAGGCATTGGAACCGGCCGACCGACGCCCGGGAGCGAGCCTGGGCACTGATCCCACGGACTCACGGCGTGGCAGTCCTCCGATCCCCCGGAATTCGTCGGCGCACCCACCCCGGGGACGTCAGCGCAGCCTGGAAAGCAGCCCGGCCTTCGCGGCCGGCCATTCCGAGGCCAGGATCGAGAAGACCACTGTGTCCCGGAACGTGCCGTCGGCCCGCACTTGATGCCGCCGCAGCACCCCCTCCCGGGCCGCCCCCAACCGTGCGATCGCCGAGTGCGATCGGGTGTTGAGCACGTCCGTCTGGATCTTCACCCGGCCGAAGCCGCACACCTCGAAGCACTGCGTCAGAAGCAGCAGCTTGCACTCCGGGTTCACCGCGGTGCCCCACACCGACGGGGCGTAGCCGGTCCAGCCGAGGTGGATACGCTCGTCCGGCAGCGACGGATCACCGAGGCTGGACGTGCCCAACACGGTTCCGGCGCGGCCCAGCGCGCCGTCGGCGACGAGCCGGACGGTGTAGGCCAGGCGTCCCCGCGAGGTGTCGGTCAGGCTGTCCTGCACGATCGCCTCCATCGCGGCAACGTCGGCAGGGCGACCGGCCGGGCCGCCGCCGAACCCGAACTCGTACACCCGGGCGTCGTCCAGCGCAGCGAACAATTCGTCGGCATCGCCGGCGACCGTCCGGTCCAGCCGGACGACGGACCCGATCAACGGGCGGCCATCGGGTGCCAGCGACGTCATCGCACTCCTTCGCAGAACGGGGCTGGGGGACCACACCCGTGTGACCCGCCCCGGCAGCGCTCGCGCACACTGTGTCAGGCGCCCGCGAGGCGAGCTGTCGGCAGGGCACTGCTGGGGGCCTCGCAACCACCACTTCGCAAGCCGAGCACTTGCATCGATCCTTGGAAAGGCCGATCCGCTGCGTATCGTCTTCGCCGGCACCCCAGAGGCGGCAGTTCCATCGCTGCGCGCCCTGCTCGACTCCCGGCACCAGGTCGCCGCCGTCATCACCAGGCCCGATGCCAGGCGGGGCCGTGGCCGCACGCTGTCGCGTTCGCCGGTCGGTGAGCTCGCCGACACCGCAGAGATACCGGTCCTCACCCCGGAATCGGCACGAGCCCCGGAATTCTCCGAGAAGCTCGGCGCCCTCCGGCCCGACGCGGCGGTGGTGGTGGCCTACGGTGCCCTGCTGCCCGGCCCGGTGCTGGCCGTGCCGACCCACGGCTGGGTCAACCTGCACTTCTCGCTGCTCCCGGCCTGGCGAGGTGCCGCTCCGGTGCAGGCCGCCATCAGGGCCGGCGACCAGGTCACCGGGGCCAGCACCTTCCGGCTCGAGGAGGGCATGGACACCGGCCCGGTCTACGGAGTCGTCACCGAGACGATCCACCCGCGGGACACCGCCGGCGAGCTGCTCGGCCGGCTCTCCGAGTCGGGTGCCGCCCTGCTCGTCGCCACCCTGGACGGCATCGAGGACGGCACTCTCGCAGCGAAAACCCAGCCCGCCGAAGGAGTTTCCTACGCGGGCAAGGTCACGGTGGCGGACGCCGAGATCGACTGGTCAGTGCCGGCGTTCGCCGTGGACCGCACGATCCGGTCGGTGACGCCGGCGCCGGGGGCGTGGACCGGGTCGCCGTGGGGACGTCTGGTCATCGGTCCGGTGGAGGCCACCGACGAACAAGGTCTGGCCGCCGGTGAACTGTCGATCGGCAGAAAGGAGGTCCTGGTCGGCACCGGGACAACGGCGGTCCGCCTCGGCAGCCTGACGCCATCGGGACGTTGGCCGATGCCGGCGGGCGACTGGGCCCGCGGCGTCCGACCGGAGTCCGGACAGGTGCTCCGATGAGGTCGAACGAGCCACCGAACGATCCGCCGGGCGAGCCACCGAACGAGCCACCGAACGAGCCACCGAACGAGCCACCGATCGAGCCGCCGGGCGAGCCGCCGACGAATCGGCCGGACGGTCCGCACGTGGCCGGCGACAACTCGGGACGGCACGACAACTCGGGACGGCACGACAACTCGGGACGGCACGAGAACTCGGGACGGCACGACAACTCGGGACGGCACCGTCCGCCGGCCGGCCAACCGGACCGGACCAAGCGACGCGGGTCCAGCGGTCCGCCACGACGGCCGTCCACCCGCAAACCCCCCACCCCGGACGAGGCCAGGCGGGTCGCCCTGGACGTGCTGACCGCGGTCCGATCGCAGGGCGCCTACGCAAACCTCACGCTGCCGGGACTGCTCACCAAGCGGCGCATCACCGGCCGGGACGCCGCGCTGGCCACCGAGCTCACCTACGGCAGCTGCCGGGCGCTCGGTCAGCTCGACGCGGTCATCGGGGCGTGCGGCGACCGGGCCTTCGCCGACCTGGACGGCGTGGTCATCGACGCGCTCCGGCTGGGTGCCTACCAGTTGCTGCACACCAGGATTCCCCCGCACGCCGCGGTCTCGGCCACCGTCGACCTGGTCAGGGCCGGCGAGCGGCCGGGCGGCGCCGGGTACGTCAACGCGGTACTGCGCCGGGTCAGCGAGGCGGACCTGCAGACCTGGATCGACCGGCTGGCGCCCGATGAGCGCACCGACCCGCAGGGGCATCTGGCGTTCGCCCGGGCCCACCCACGGTGGATTGTGACGGCGGTCGGCGACGCCCTCGGCGGCGGCCCGACGAACCCCGAACTCGACGCGGCGCTGGAGGCTGACGACACACCGCCCGCCGTCCACCTGGTGGCGCGGCCGGGCCGCATCGACCGCGCGGAACTGGTGGAACTGTCCGGCGGCCGGCCCGCCGCCTACTCGCCGTACGGGGTCTATCTGGACGGCGGTGATCCCGGGGCGCTGCGGCCCGTGGCGGACGGCCGCGCCGGTGTCCAGGACGAGGGTTCGCAGCTGGTCGCCGTCGCGCTGACGCTGCCGATCGTCGACGGCCGGGACGCCGACTGGCTCGACCTCGCGGCGGGGCCGGGCGGGAAGGCCGCGCTGCTCGGAGCCCTCGCTGCGCAGCGCGGCGCGCAGTTGGATGCCGTGGAGATCACCCCGCACCGCGCAGATCTGGTGCGCGGCACGGTCCGCGGGCTGCCGGTCCGGGTGCACACCGGCGACGGACGGCACCCCGACCTGCCCGAAGCCGGATTCGACCGGGTGCTGCTCGATGCGCCCTGCACCGGTCTCGGCGCGCTGCGCCGCAGGCCCGAGGCCCGCTGGCGCCGTCAGCCCACCGACGTCCCGCCGCTCACCGCGCTGCAGCGCGAGCTGCTGGAATCCGCGGCCCGGATGGTCCGCCCCGGCGGCGTCATCGCCTACGTCACCTGTTCCCCGCATCTGGCCGAGACCGCCGGGGTGATCGGCAGGCGACCGCAGGGCCTCGAGCTGCTCGACGCCAGGGATTACCTGCCGGGTGTGCCCGATCTCGGCCCGGGTCCGACCGTGCAGCTCTGGCCGCACCGGCAGGGCACCGACGGGATGTTCCTGGCCCTGCTTCGCCGCACCTGACCGGGCAGCAACTCGACGGGTCCGGAACCCGGCCACAGTCGGGACCAAGGACCCGGATCGACGGTGCCCACAGCTGGATAGGCTCCAGCTGTGGCCCCCCTGATCGCTCCCAGCATCCTGTCCGCGGATTTCGCGCACCTGGCCGACGAGGCCGCTGCGGTCGCCGGCGCCGACTGGCTGCACGTCGACGTCATGGACAACCATTTCGTGCCCAATCTCACCCTGGGCCTGCCGGTGGTGAAGTCGCTGCTCAAGGCCACCGACATTCCCATCGACTGCCATCTGATGATCACCGACCCGGATCGATGGGCCGTCGCGTACGCCGAGGCCGGCGCCTACAACGTCACGGTGCACGCGGAGGCGGTCGCCGACCCCGTGGCGATGGCCGCGAATCTGCGTGCCGCCGGTGCGAGGGCGGGACTGTCGCTGAAGCCGGGGACACCACTGGACGGCTGGGTCGACGTCCTGAAGCACTACGACACGTTGCTGGTGATGACCGTGGAGCCGGGATTCGGTGGGCAGGCCTTCATGGCCGACATGATGGGCAAGGTCCGGCAGGCCAGAACGCTGGTCGACACCGGCCACCTGACGGTGATCGTCCAGGTCGACGGCGGGATCAGCGCGGACACCATCGACCAGGCTGCGGAGGCCGGCGCCGACTGTTTCGTGGCCGGTTCCGCGGTGTACTCGGCACAGAACCCGGCCGCCGCGGTCGCCGAGCTGCGTGCCGCGGCTGCCCGGCACCGCCCGCCCGCAGGGTAGGCACCGCCAGGAGCGACGTGGCCTCGGCCGAGCAACCAGGTCCGACCGCGCACTGCGACGGAATATCGGGCGTCCCCGCCGGGTAGATAGGGGAGTATGAAGTGTTCGCCGGTGCCGGAAATCGCCCGGTCGGTGCGGAGAGGATGATCATGTTTACCGGGATCGTGGAGGAACGCGGCCGGGTCGTCGACCTGCGGGTCTCCGACGAGGACGCCGGGACCGCCGGCGCGGCCAGATTGACGGTGCGCGGGCCGACCGTCAGCTCCGATGCCGCTCACGGCGACTCGATCGCGGTGTCCGGGGTGTGCCTGACAGTGGTCGACAGGTCCGCGGACACTTTCACCGTCGACGTGATGGCCGAGACGCTGCGCCGGTCCACCATCGGCCGGTTGCGGGCCGGTGACGAGGTGAACCTGGAGCGTTCGGTGACGGCATCGACCCGTCTGGGCGGCCACATCGTTCAAGGTCATGTGGACGGCACCGGCACGTTGACGGTACGCACACCGCACCCGGGCTACGACGAGATCCGCATCGCGGTGGGCTCCGAGCTGGCCAGGTACCTGGCGCCGAAGGGCGCGATCGCGGTGGACGGGGTCTCGCTGACGGTGATCGACGTGACCGACACCCAGGACGGCGCGGAGTTCGGTATCGGGATCATTCCGGAGACCCGCACCGCCACCACCATCGGGAGAGCGCCGCTCGGCGCGACCGTGAACCTCGAGGTCGATGTGATCGCGAAGTATGTCGAACGGCTGCTGGCCGTGCGAGAACGGGAGCAGGCATGACGACTGTGGATGTGGGCGCCGGATCACCGGAGGTCAAGTCGTCGCCCGCCGCCGCGAGCGGCGGACCGGTGGTGACGGCACCGAACGGGTCGGACGGCGACCACGGCGACCACGCCGTCGTCACCGAGCGCATCTTCGGCCGCGCCGGGATCCCCGTCGATCTGGACGAACTGGCTCCCCCCGCGCACCGCGAGCTGACGGCGACCGGGTTCGACACCATCGATTTCGCCGTCTCGGAGATCGCCGCGGGCCGGGCCGTCGTGGTGGTCGACGACGAGGACCGGGAGAACGAGGGCGACCTGATCTTCGCGGCCGAACTGGCCACGCCGGAGCTGGTCGGGTTCACCGTCCGGTACTCCTCCGGGGTGATCTGCGTGCCGCTGACCGGCCGGGACTGCGAGCGGCTCGAACTGCCGCCGATGTACTACGTCAACCAGGACCGCAAGGGCACCGCCTACACGGTGTCTGTCGACGCGAAAGACAATGTCACGACGGGCATCTCGGCCGTCGAACGGGCCAGGACCATCCGGCTGCTGGCCGATCCGGGAACCACGTCGGAGGACCTGACCAGGCCCGGCCATGTGTTCCCGCTGCGGGCCCGCGAGGGTGGGGTGCTGACCCGGCCGGGGCACACCGAGGCCGGCGTCGATCTGGCCCGGCTGGCCGGGCTGCGGCCGGTCGCCGTGGTGTGCGAGGTGGTCAACGACGACGGGTCGATGGCTCGGTTGCCTGAGCTCCGGGTGTTCGCCCGCCAGCACAACCTGGCGATGATCTCCATCGCCGATCTGATCGCCTACCGGCGCACCCAGGAGGTCCACATCCGGAGGATCGCCAACGCCCGGCTGCCGCTTCCGCAGGGCGAGTTCCGGGCTATCGGGTACCTGAGCACGGTGACCGGCAGGGAGCTCATCGCGCTGGTCTGCGGCGAGATCGGCGACGGTGAGGATGTGCTGGTCCGGGTGCACTCCGAATGCCTCACCGGTGACGTGCTGGGGTCGTTGCGCTGCGACTGCGGGCCGCAGCTGCACGCCGCCCTGCACGCGGTGGCGAACGAGGGCAGAGGCGTGGTGCTCTACATCCGCGGTCACGAAGGCAGGGGCATCGGGCTGTTGGACAAGCTGCGGGCCTACGAGCTGCAAGACGGCGGCGCCGACACGGTGGACGCCAACCTGGCGCTCGGCCTACCCTCGGACGCCCGCGAGTACGGCACGGGCGCCCAGGTGCTCGCCGACCTTGGCATCCGCTCCATGCGGCTGCTCACCAACAACCCGGCCAAGCGCGCCGGCCTGGAGGGTTACGGGCTGCAGATTGTCGGTCGGGTGGCGCTGCCGGTCTCGCAGAACCCGGAGAACCTGCGGTACCTGACGACGAAGCGGGATCGGATGGGCCATGAGCTCGACGGGCTGGGCCATGCCTGACCAGAGTCACGTCCGGACCGGACCCGCGGTCGCCCACGGCCGCCGGCGATGAGCAGCGAGGGCCGCCCCGCGCTGGACATCCCGCAGGCCGAGGGGCTGCGGGTGGGGATCGTCGCCACCAGTTGGCACGGTGAGATCACCGACACGCTGCTCGAGCGTGCGCTCTGGTTGGCCGATCAGGCCGGCGCCGTGTCCCCGACCGTGGTCCGGGTGCCGGGCGCCATCGAGATCCCGGTGGTGGCCCAGGAGTTGGCCACCTCGCACGACGCCGTCGTTGCACTGGGCGCGGTGATCCGCGGCGGCACACCGCATTTCGAGTATGTGTGCGACGCGGTGACGGCCGGGCTGACCAGGGTGGCGCTGGATGCCGCGGTGCCTGTCGGCAACGGGGTGCTCACCTGCGACACGGTGGAGCAGGCGAAAGCCCGCAGCGGTGGGCCGGGCGCGTCCGAGGACAAGGGTGCGGAGGCGATGTCGGCGGCGCTGGCAACGGCCCTGGTGCTACGCGGCCTGCGGTCCCCCGGCGGCCGGATGGGATTCGGCCGATGAGCGGTCCATATCCCGAGCCTGACCCGGAGATGGCACCGAAGCCGACCCCGGGTGCGCCGGTGTTGCTGCAGGTCAGGCCCCGCAGGATCACCATCCTGGCGTCGATCGCGGCGACCCTGGTGATCGGCTCGATGGTGGTGATCGGGCTGTTGTTGCGGGACACCAACGAAGGCGTGACGTTCACCGTCAACGACCAGATCGGCCTGATCGGTATCGGTCTGGTGCTCGGTGCCGCGATCATGACGGCGGCCCGGCCGCGGCTGCGCGCCGACGAGAACGGAATGTCCGTCCGCAACGTTTTCGGTGAGACGTTCGTGCCCTGGTCGCTGGTGCTGCGGGTGGCCTTTCCGTCGGGCGCGCACTGGGCGGAGCTGCAGATGCCCGACGACGAGGTGAAAGCGGTGATGGCGATCCAGGCCATGGACCGCGGCCGCGCGGTCACGGCGCTGGAACGGCTGCGTGCCCTGCACGAGCGCTACGCCCCGCCGCCGCCGGTGCCATCTGCGCCGGCCGAGCGAACCGGCCCGACCGAGCAGGACCCACAGCGGCCGCTCGGCCGGCTGGAGATCATCGACCGGCAGAAGGCTGCCGAGCGGGACCGCGACCTCCAGGCGAAGAAGGCGCCCACTCAGCGCAAGCCCCGCTGAGCACCGGCCGCGGCGCGAGCAGACAACTCACACAGCGAGCAGACAACTCAGACGAGGATGACAGGGAGCGGTGACGGCACGGTGGTGACCGAGACAGATCTGCGTCACCTGCGGCGGTGCGTCGAACTCGCCGCCCAATCCGTCGACGTCGGCGACGAGCCGTTCGGCTCGGTGCTGGTCGCCGTCGACGGCGAGGTCCTTTTCGAGGACCACAACCACGTGCTGTCCGGGGACGGCACCCGCCATCCGGAGTTCGAGCTGTCCCGCTGGGCGGGCGAGCACCTGACGTCGGCGCAGCGCGCCGGCGCCACCGTGTACACCTCGGGCGAACACTGCCCGATGTGCTCGGCCGCCCATGGCTGGGTCGGCCTCGGCCGGATCGTCAACGCCAGCTCGTCGGATCAGACCGTGACCTGGCTCGCCGAATTGGGCGTGCCACCGGCGCCGGTGCGCTCGCTGCCGATCCAGCAGGTCGTTCCCGGTGTCCAGGCGATGGTCCCGTTCCCGAACTTGCCCAGCAGGTCAGGGAGCTGCACCGCCGGTTCCACCGGGCACGTTGAGCTCACCGGCCGGGCCCGCCGGCTGGGGTCACTCTCCGCACCGAGCGGGTGCTGTGCATCGGCCCCGGTTCCGCCCACCGCTGAGGATCGGAGCGGCGTAGCCGGATGCCGTCGACCAGCACGATGAGCGTGGCCGCCAGGAGCACCCCCTGCATCACGGTCCGCAGGACAACCTGGTCGTACCAAGCGGTTTGCAGTCCCGACAGGGCGGCGTAGATATTGGCCGGGAACATCCCGATCAGCAGGGCGGACAGCCCGGCCGAGGCGGCAGGCCGTTGTTCCGGAGCCGTCCGACGATCATCAGCATGGCGGTGACGGCGGCCAGCGTGATCAGCGGTTCACAGCCGATGGAGACGGGGTTCTCCTTCCACTGCAACGGATTCACTCCGGTAGTTCCATACTGGAACTAGCATCAGCGACGGTAGCGAAGTAATTCCATAATGGAACTGATTTTCGGGACGCCCCGGGGGAGTCCGTATGACGAAAAGATCGAAGGCCGCCGAGCGCATCGGTACCGCCTTCCAGCGGCTGATCCCGCGGATGATCCTGTTGCACGAGCAGGTCGCCAAGGACGCCGGTATCTCCGGCGTCGCGCTGCAGGTGCTTCACACCGTCACCCTGAATCCGGGCCCGATCTCGCCGTCGCAGCTCAGCGAGCAGACCGGTCTTCCCCGCAGCACGGTCAGCCGTGTACTGGCCCAGCTGGAAGAGCGCGGCTACCTGGTGCGGTCCTCGGTACCGGACGACCTGCGACGCACGCTGATCGCCCCGAATCCGGGCACCGTCCGGCAGATCAGCGACCGTTTCGGCATCTACTCGCAGGCGTTGGACGCGGTCGGACGGGGCTTCAGCGCGGACGAGCTCACCGTCGTCGCCCGGTACTGGCAGGAGCTCCTCGACGCGGTCGAGTGGGGGCTCCCGGCCACCGGACCTTCCGCCGGCCCGACAACGGACGCCACCGCCCGACCCGGCTGACGGTCCCGGCCGACGGCGCTACCGCGGAGCTCGTTCGCCCGGCCCCTGCCCCGGCTCATCGGGGTGAACGGAGTAGTCCCGGAACGCCGCCTGCAGAGCGGCCAGCCCGTCGCGGTAGGCCGCAGCGTGCGGACCCAGCTCCGGAGCCGCGGCGTTGACCAGGCCGGCCAGCGCGATGATCAGCGTCCTTGCCTGATCCAAGTCGCGGTGCGCGGGCGCGTCGGGATCGTCCGAAGCCAGGCCGAGTTGTTCGGCCGCCGCGCTCATCAACATCACCACCGCGCGGGAGATCACCTCAACCGCCGGAATGTCCACCAATTCCCGCGCGCTGGGACCCCTATCGGGGCCGTCGCCCGTGCCGATGGCGGCGACGTCGACGTCGCTCGTGCTGGTGGGCTCGGTCGGCGATTCGTGGTGGTTCGTCACGGGCGTGTACCCTGTCATGTGCAACCAGCCTCTGCTCACGCGGGGGAGCAAGCGGAGCCCGACTCCCACCCGAGCAGCCTTCAGGCGGCCGGGTCACCGGTCCATCGATGGCGACATCGATGAAGCGCGCGCCCATGGTGGGGCGCGTTGACCGCTGTACTTTTCGGGCCCCGCGTGCTCATTCCGCGGGGCTCTTGTCGTACCGATCCAGCGGTCGGTCACGCATCGGCATCCGGCGGAGGCGCCCATGGTCGCACGCGAGGAAACGCACAGAGCATCACCCCGCACGACCCCCCATTGCCCGTCTTCCAGGAGGACTCAATCAGCGTCGAGCCACGCATCAACGACAGGATCCGCGTTCCCGAAATTCGCCTTGTCGGAGCAGCCGGTGAGCAGATCGGCATCGTCTCCGTCGGAGAGGCCCTGCGGATGGCACAGGAGGCCGATCTCGATCTCGTCGAGGTCGCCCCGGACGCCAGGCCGCCGGTCTGCAAGCTCATGGACTACGGCAAGTTCAAGTACGAGAGCGCGCAGAAGGCCCGCGAAGCCCGACGCAACCAGGTCCTGACGGTCATCAAGGAAATGAAGCTCCGGCCCAAGATCGACGCGCACGACTACGAGACCAAGAAGGGTCACGTCGTGCGCTTCCTGAAGGCCGGGGACAAGGTCAAGGTCACCATCATGTTCCGCGGACGCGAGCAGTCCCGGCCCGAACTCGGGTTCCGGTTGCTGCAGCGGCTGTCCGCGGACGTCGCCGAGCTGGGTTTCGTGGAGAGCGCACCCAAACAGGACGGCCGCAACATGATCATGGTCCTGGCCCCGCACAAGCAGGTCAAGACGCGTCCGGCGCCGGCTGCCGCGGCTTCCTGACTCCAGTGCCGGCCCACCTGCCGGCACAGCATCAACGCAGCAGGGGTCAACGCAGCAGGGGTCAACGCAGTAGGGGTCAATGCAGTAAGAGTCACCAGTCAGTGGTGCTCGCCGACCATCCCCCGAGGGTGACGGCGGGAGCGCCGCTACCGGGTGGCTTCAGCACACCCGTCGGCACCCCGGCCGGGTGAGAAACACAGCGAAATGTGAGGCAGGACAGCGATGCCCAAGATGAAGACGCACTCCGGGATCAAGAAGCGGGTCAAGGTGACCGGCAGCGGAAAGATCGTTCACCAGAAGTCCGGCAAGCGGCACAACCTGGAGGGCAAGCCGACGAAGCGGACCCGGCGCCTTGACGGCATCGCCGAGGTCTCCAAGGCGGACGTACCGCGCGTGCGCAAGATGCTCGGCATCTAGCCACCGGACACCGATGGCCCGCTGGGTCGTCACCGAACCAGATCGACAGATCTCCAGATCCCGATATTCCCCGCCGGCGGCAGCGCAGCCGGTTCGATACAGAAAGACAGGTGTCCCGTGGCACGGGTCAAAAGGGCCGTCAATGCCCAGAAGAAGCGCCGCACGATCCTCGAGCATGCCAGCGGCTACCGCGGCCAGCGCTCGCGGCTGTACCGCAAGGCCAAGGAGCAGACGCTCCACTCGTTGAACTACGCCTACAACGACCGGCGCAAGCGCAAGAACGACTTCCGCAAGCTCTGGATCACCCGCATCAACGCCGCCGCGCGTGCCAACGGCATGACCTACAACCGGTTCATGCAGGGCCTGAAGGTCGCCGGCGTCGAGGTCGATCGCAAGGTGCTGGCCGAGCTGGCCGTGCACGACGAGGCGGCGTTCGCCGCGCTGGTCGCCGTCGCGCGCGAGGCCGTGCCGCCGGTCGCCGATGCTGCCGGTTCCGCCGCGAACACCGAGGACGCGGCCTGAGCCCGCATCCCGCCCCCCGTCGACGCCCGGTCGGTGATTCACCGGCCGGGCGCTCTGCTGCCGGGGGCACGCCGGTGGTTGACGAGAACGCTGGTTCGGTGCTCACCGAGCGCTCGGCCCGCATCGCGTCGGCGCACCGGCTGCTGCGCCGATCCAGGCGCACGGAGGCGGGGGAGTTCCTGGCCGAGGGCGCACCCGCGGTGACCGAGGCGATCGGATCGGCTCGGGACGACCCGGGCGCTGTCCTCGAGCTCTACGTCACCGAATCGGCCGCAGCGAAGCATGTGGACGTGATCAGGGCGGCCTACGCCGCCGGCGTCGAGGTGACGCAGGTGAGCGAACGGGCAGCGGCCGCTCTGTCGGACGCGGTGACCCCACAGGGCATCGTCGCCCGCTGCGCGATCCCGGACACCGACCCGGCGGCGCTGCTGGCCGGCTCACCGACGCTGTTGGCGGTGCTGGTGCAGACCAACGACCCGGGCAACGCGGGCACCGTCATCCGGCTCGCCGATGCGGCAGGAGCGGACGGCGTGATCGTCGCCGGCGACGCCGTCGACCCGTTCAACCCCAAGGCGGTGCGTGCCTCCGCCGGTAGCCTGTTCCACCTGCCGGTCGTGCGGGCGGCCGATCCGGTCGCGCTGGTCGGCGCGCTGGCTGCGGCGGGGCTGTCCGTGCTGGCCACCACCGGAACAGCGACGGTCGATCTGGACACCGCCGGCACCGACGGAATCCTTGACCTGCCCACCGCGTGGCTGTTCGGCTCGGAAGCTCATGGTCTGCCGCCGGAGGTGGTGGCGCTGGCCGACGAGTCCGTACGGGTGCCGATCTACGGCCGCGCCGAGTCGCTCAACCTGGCGGCGGCCGCGGCGATCTGCCTGTATGCCAGCGCCGGTGCGCACCGCCGCGCCGCCGGCGGTTCGCTCACCGAGACCGAGGCAAACCGGTCCTGACCCGGACAGGCACCCCGACCAAGACCCGGTCAGGACCGGCCCTTCGGCGTGGGTCCGGCTCTCGATAGGACCTGACCTCGGATAGCGAACGGCTCTCGGATCAGGAGCCGCAGGCCGTTTTCAGCTGGGTGAACAGGTTCGCGGCTGCCGTGCCGGTCGACGCGATGGCCGTGCCGACCGCCTGCATGTTCTGCGTGACACTGCCGTTGCCGAGGTTGCCCACTGCCGTCTGCAGCTGGTCGAGGGATGACTGCATGGCCGTGACCTGGGGTTCGTAATCCTGTTTGCCAGCGGCGACAACCGCGTTCAGGTCCGTCTGGACCTGGCCGACAGCGGCCTTGATCGCGTCCGCTCCACCCACCAGCATGGTGGGGTTGGTCAGCGCGGTGACCGAGGTCTTGAGCTGATCGCGCGCCCCGCAGATCTCCTCCTTGCCCGCCGGGTAGCTCGTCGACCCGGAGGCCGCTGAGGACGCCGCGGCCGACGACGTGGTCGAGGACGATGACGTGCTCGGGCTGGTGCTGGTGCTGCAACCGGCCAGGACGACGGCCAGGGTCACCGCGACAGCACCCGCCATCGCGGCACCCGGGATGGCGCGCGGACCGCGACCTGCGACGACCGTCCCGGCGCTTTGTGGGGAGAACACGGTCTTGAGTTCATGACGAGACATGCCTTAGCTCTATCAGACCAATACGCGCCGAACGGCCGGTCACGCACTGTGCGGGCGAGTTGCCGACGAATCTCACAGGCCACACCGTGTTCTGCGGGTGCTCCACCTGACCCACGGCGGCCTCCTTCCGGCTTGGCCGCCGTGACCTCTTCCGGTTTGGCCGCGCGCCTTTTCGGTTTGGCCGCGCCCTCTTCCTGCTTGGCCGCCGCGCGCTGCTCCGGCTGTCGCGCGGTCGCATCTCCTGGCCATTCTCCGGGCTCCGGTTTTGTGGTGTGGGCGCCGTCTTGTTCCGGCGCCGAGTGCGTGAAGGCGGCGCCGAGTGCGTGAAGGCGGCGCCGAGTCGTGAAGGCGGAGCCGAGTGGAGCGTGTGGCCGGGCCCTATCAGGTGCAGCGGGTGAACAGCGGTTGTCGTGCTCAGGGTCCGGTCCGGGCTCGGGTTTGTTGTCCGGGCTCCGGTTTTGTGGTGTGGGCGCCGTCTTGTTCCGGCGCGGAGTGCGTGAAGGCGGAGCCGAGTCGTGAAGGCGGCGCCGAGTGGAGCGTGTCGGCGGGCCCTATCAGCTGCAGCGGGTGAATAGCGGTTGTCGTGCACAGGGTCCGGTCCGGACCAGGTCCGGACCAGATCACCGGCGGCGGTGCGGCGGTTCGGCGAAGGTGTCGCTTCGTCCGGGCATCCGTCGCAGCGTGACTCGGCGCGGCGCTGGTTCAGCCACCGCAGCCGTTCAGGTCTTGGGCTGTGTCCGGGCTCCGGTTTTGTGGGATGGGCGCCGTCTTGTTTCGGCGCCGAGTGCGTGAAAGCGGAGCCCAGTCGTGAAAGCGGAGCCCAGTCGTGAAAGCGGAGCCCAGTCGTGAAAGCGGAGCCCAG
>Ga0208716_1000062_pt1 | contig 37101 bp, 33 predicted proteins | sample NGESurdeep092012_8_FD_184482 | JGI IMG/M metagenome (GOLD analysis project Ga0208716, IMG submission 184482) | Arctic peat soil microbial communities from Barrow, Alaska - NGEE Surface sample 415-3 deep-092012 (SPAdes) | ecosystem: Environmental > Terrestrial > Soil > Wetlands > Peat ...
TCGAGGCGGGGGAGCCCGGAGCCGGGTGCGATGGCGGAAGGTGTCATGCTGAACATTAGCAGGGGAGCGCGCGCTGGACGAAAAGGGCCGCCGGTCGTATGGTTATATCGAAATGCGATCTCGGAATCCGATAATGCAACCACCGTCCAGGCGCCGCCGCGACGCAGGCCTCACCGCCAGCCTCATCCACCTCCACCTGCTCCATCACGCGGGCGAAGCGCCGATCTTCGGCCTGGAGATGATCGAGGAGCTCGGCCGGCACGGCTATGCGCTCTCCGCCGGCACGATGTACCCGATCCTTCACCGCCTCGAGGAGGACGGCCTGCTCCGCTCGAAAGTCGTGCTGGCCCGCGATGGCCGGCGGCGGCGCCTGTACCGGCTGACGCCCGCCGGACGGCGAGCCCTGCGCGCCGCAAAGCAGAAGGTCCGCGAGCTATTCGGCGAACTCTTCGAACACGAATGAACGTGCCCGCCGCACTCGAGGTCCAGATGAACGCAATGATACGGCGTGCCCTCGCGCGAATCGACGGCGCGCGCGCAGCCCGCGATCTCGCCGCCGCCGCCCGGATTCCGACACTCGACGCGGCGGCGATGGTCGGCGCCGCCACCGGCAACGTGACCGCCGGTTCGTTCTTCCCTATGTCCGGCGTTCCCGGATCATCCGGACCGGTCGGCACGACCAGTCTGGGCGGTGCGGCTTGGACGACGACCGCGGCCCTCGTCTCGACGGTCCCGCTCACGGGGTTCGTGCGCGCAAATCGTCTGCCCTCCGCGCGCGCCGCCGCCGAGCACGCCGCGGAGTCCGGTGCCGACGCGATTCGACTCGACGTCGCCATACTGCCGCGGCCGCCTACCTTTTTCTGCTGGTCGGTGATCCGCACGAGAATCAATCCGGGCAACGAACCGCCCCACACGGTGCGCCGCCCGGACTGATTTTCCAACACAAGTCCGACCAACAGAAAACAGTCAACCGCTGTATGCCGTCCTAGAACCCAACCCCGGCCAAGAGCATGAAGCTTCTGGGCTGATAGTTGTTCGTGTTGCTCACCGTGCCATAGTTCAGATTCGTCAGTCCGTACACGTACCGCCCCTGAACGGACACAATGTGGCCCAGCTTGACGCCCGCGCCGATCACGCCGGCATATGTGACCTTCGGACGTCCCGACGGGCAGTTACCGCCCTCGCAGCCCAGCTCGAACGATGCCTGCGGGCCGACGAATGCGAACGGGGTGATCATATCATTCGGGATCGATAGCCGAAGGTACACCGGCACGTCGACGTAGTTGAGTTTCGACGAACTCCCGGTGAGCGAACTCGTGAATCCGCGCTGCGCGTACAGCCCGTTGATGCCGAATCCGACAACGCCGCCGCTCTCGGCCGCGAGGCCGACCGCAAAACCGGAGTTCGCCTTCAACTCACCCGGCGACACGCCGTTGGGCGGCACGTTGCCCCACGATAGCCCGCCGAGGATGCCAAAACCCTGCGCGTTTGCGGCAGCGGGCAACGAACAGAGTGACGCGAATGCAATGACGATCAATGACCGTTTCATGAGAACCTCCGTAAGTGTGTACAGCCTTCGGCGACTATTTCGCCAGCTTGGTGATCTTCTCGCCGGCCTCGACCAGCTTCCCGCCCGCCTTTTTCGTCTGTTGGCGCGCCTTCTCGGCCGCGGCGTGTGCGACGTCGTTGGCAGAGTCGATGATCTTACCCGCCAGTTTTTCGGCCCCGTCCACGGCTTTGTTGGCCAGCATTCCGGCGCCATCCTTCGCCTTGTCGGCCAGCTTCTCGGCCCCGCCCTTCGCCTTGTCTGCCAGCTTCTCGGCCCCGCCCTTGGCCTTGTCGGCCAGCGAGTCGAGCTTGTGATTGAGCTTCTTGATCTGGGTAGACATCCGAATCTCCTGAAGGAATGACGATGCCGCCGCGATCACGGCACGCTGGGAGGCATCCGTGAATTCGGTGCCTGCATTGGAAGCGTAGCCGGAGGGTTCGCCAGCGACCATCGCGCGAACGGCGTAGGCCGTCGAGGCGAGGATCACGCGATTCCAGCGCCGGAACCGCCGTGTGGTGCGCCGCCGGTGGACGCTGACCTTACAGTGCGACACCTTTGTGGCTCATCCGGTTCCATCTCAGAGGATATTTGTGATGTCGATCGCAACCCGCCGTAACCGCCACATCCGTCGAATTCGCCGCGCGTTTCTCGCGCTCTCCGTGATTCCCGCCGCCGCGTTCTCGCAAGGGCGAGGAGGCGGAGGACGCGGACAGGCGCCGCCGCCGCTGCAGTTCCAGATGATGGGGCCGTCGTTCGGCGGCCGCGTGGCGTCGATCTCGGGCGTGCCGGGCGACCTGCGCGTCTGGTACGTCGGCGCGGCCTCCGGCGGCGTGTGGAAATCGACTGATGACGGCAACACCTTCTCGCCGGTCTTCGACAAGCAGACCGCGATGGCGATCGGCGCGCTTGCCGTGTCGGCATCGGACCCGAACATCGTCTGGGCGGGCACCGGTGAGGCGTGGGCGATTCGCGACGTGGACGTGATGGGCGACGGCATCTACAAGTCCACCGACGCCGGCGCCACATGGACGAACTCCGGACTCGGCGACGTCGGGCGCATCGGAAGGATCCTCGTGCACCCGACGAACCCGAACGTCGTGTACGTGTGCGCGCTCGGCCGCGGCACCGGCCCGCAACAGGAGCGCGGCGTCTATCGCACGACGGACGGCGGGCGGAACTGGCAGCGTGTGCTCTTCGTCGACGAGAACACCGGATGCTCGGGCCTGACGCTGGACGCACACGATCCCAATACGTTGTTCGCGGGCATGTGGCAGATGGTGATGCACACCTACGCGATGTACAGCGGCGGGCCGTCGAGCGGGATCTACGTGTCGCATGACGCGGGCACGACGTGGACCCACGTCGTGCATCCCGGACTGCCCAAGTCTCCGCTCGGGAAGATCGACGTCGCCATCGCGCCGACGGATTCGAAACGCGTGTACGCGCTCATCCAGACCGCCGACCAGGGCTCGGTGTGGCGCTCGGACGACGGCGGCGTGACGTGGAAGGCCGTGAACTGGATGCGCGCGCTCATCGGGCGTGCGGGCTACTACATCAACATCAAGGTGGGAACCGGCGATGCGAACGAAGTGTTCATCGCAAACAGCAGCTTTTTCCATTCGAACGACGGCGGCATGACGTTCGCCACCATGCCATGGGGCGGCGACAACCATGACATCTGGATCGACCCGAAGAATCCGGATCACATCGGACTGACGGACGACGCGGGCGCACGCGTCTCCACCGATCACATGCGCACGTCGATCACGGTCACACTCCCGATCGGACAGATGTATCACGTGGCGGTTGACACTCGCGCGCCGTACTGGATCTATACGAATCGCCAGGACAACAGCACGATGCGCGGGCCGAGTGACGTGCCCGAGGCGCTGCCGACGACCGGCGGCCACGCGGCTCCGCCCGCGGGCGCGGGCCGGGGAGGTCGTGGTGGCGGCGCAGCCGGAGGCGCCGGGGCCGCCGGGGCCGCCGGGGCCGCCGCGCCCGCGACGGGCGGCCGCCGGGCCGCAGCAACGGACACGACGGCCGGCGGTCGCGGTGGCCGCGGCGGCGCGCCCGATATCGCGGGCGCCGTGGGATTCGGAGGCGGCGGCGGAGGTGGTGGACGCGGCTTCGGCGGCTCAACCTGGGAGCGCGCGCTCGGCGGATGCGAATCGGGATTCACCATTCCCGACTACACCGACCCGAACATCATCTGGGCCTCGTGCTACGGCAGCACGGTCACGCGCTACGACGCTCGCACCAAGCGTGCGCGTTCGGTGAGCCCGTGGGTGCACACGCTCGACTCGCCGCCGAACGAAGCGAAGTACCGCTGCCACTGGACGCCCCCGCTCGCGATCGATCCGTTCGATCACAACACGATGTACTTCGGCTGCCAGGTCATCTTCAAGACGTCGAACCAGGGTCAGAGCTGGACGGTGATCAGCCCGGATCTCTCGACGAAGGATCCGAGCAGGATCGTCTCATCGGGCGGAATAGTTCCCGACAATCTCGGCCAGTTCTACGGCGAACTCGTGTTCGCGATCGCGCCGTCGCAAATCCAGAAGGGGCTGATCTGGGCGGGCACGAACGACGGTCAGCTCTGGTACACGCGCGATGGCGGAGCGAAGTGGAACAACGTCACGAAGAACATCACCGGCCTGCCGGCGTGGGGAACGGTAAAGCAGATCGCGCCGTCGCCGTTCGATCCGGCCACGGCGTACGTGGCGATCGACTTCCACATGATGGACAACCGCGAGCCGTTCCTCTACAAGACGACGGACTACGGCCAGACGTGGAAGAAGATCAGCGATGGCCTGCCGCAGAAGCATCCGCTCGCGTACGTGCTCTCGGTCGCGGAAAATCCGAACCGCAAGGGGATGATCTTCGCGGGAACGGGCAACGCGTTCTACTACTCGATGGACGACGGCGCCCACTGGAAACAGTTCCAGGAAGGACTCCCCGCGTCGCCGGTGAGCTGGATCGTGGTGGAGAAGAATTCGCACGACGTGGTCGTGTCCACATACGGACGCGGTGTCCACATCCTGCACGACATCACGACGCTCGAGCAGCAAGACAAGGTCGTCGCGGACGCCGACGTGTTCCTCTTCGAACCTCGTCCCGGCGTGCGGCAGGCGCGCGCGGGACGCGTGGATCTCGTCTACAACCTGAAGGCCGCGCCGAAGGACTCGGTGAAGGTCGAGATCATGAACGCGAAAGGCGCCGTGATGCGAACGATGCGCACGGTGGGTCGCACGGGACCGAACCTCGTGACGTGGGACCTGCGCGGCGATCCGCCGGTGCGCGTGGACTTGCGCACGACGCCGCCCGACAACCCGCACATCTGGGAAGAGCCCCGCTTCAAGGGGAAGGACGTGCGCCCGATCACGCACTGGGGCATCCAGGGTCCCATCGCGACGGGCCCGCTCGTGCTCGACGGCAAGTACAGCGCGCGCGTCACGGCCGACGGGAAATCCGCCGTGCAGTCGTTCGCGGTGATCCGCGATCCGGAGATCTTCACGAGCGAGGCCGATATCGCCGCGTCGACGCAGGCGCAGACGAAGGTCCGCGACGACATGGACGCCGCGGCCGACATCATCAACAAGATCGAAAGGATGCGGCGGCAGATCGAGGACCGCCTCAAGGGTGACACCGCGAAAGCGGAACTGAAGGTCGCGCTGCAGGGGATCGGCAAGAAGCTGCTCGACATTGAGCTCGTCCTGCTCTCGAACTCCGACTTCTACAGCGACGACAAATACTACGTGGAGCCGTTCCACGTGTACCTCAACCTGATCTGGCTCTCCGGTGAGATCGGAACCGGCGCGGGCGACGTCGCCGGCGGCGCGGAATTCCGCCCGACCGACGCGTCGCTCCAGGTGCTTGCGGGAATCGAGGCAGACCTCGAGCGCGCGAAGGTCGCGTTCAAGCTCTTCAATGAAAAGGAGCTTGCGACGTTCAACCAGCTCATGGCGGCGAAGAGCGCGGTCCTTCCGTAAGGAAGATGGAAGATGGAAGATGGAAGGGCATCGATCTTCCATCTTCCATCTTCCATCGCCTAGTCGATCAGCGCGTCCGCCAGACGCTTGCTGAACGTCTCTCGCGTGTAGTGGTCGCGGAGCCCGAGCGGCGCCGCGCCCATGATGCGGCGCGTGTGGGCGGTGAGGAGACGCAGCCGCGCGTAGCCGCAGCGCACGGCGACTTCTTCCACGTCCATGCCTCGCTCGACGAGCGGTTCCCACACGCGAGCAAGGCGCGCGGTGTCGAGAAGCCGGGCCGCGCCGCTGATGCCTCCCTTGTGCATCCAGCGGTCGACGCTGCGGCGCGCGAGCCCGCTCTCCCGCACGAGGCCGCTGACCCAGCGCGGCAGCGTGTTGCGTCCGAACAGGCTGACCGAAACGGTCTGCAGCCGGTCGGGAAACGACCGAAAGTGCGACGCCGCGCGACTGAGCAGAATCGCCGGCGCCGACGGCGCGACGAGCGCCAAGAGCATGCGCTGCAGCACTTCGGGCACGTCATCGGACCCGCGCAGCACGAGCTCATGCGCAGCACCATCGACGGCCTGGACGATCCGGCGCGCCGCCACCGGCCCGAGCGCGGTGTACAGCAGCAGCGGTACGCCGCTCTCGTTCACGGCGTCAATCACGACCTCAAAATCCTCGGAGTCCAGCTCCCCCGGATCGAGCACCAGCGCGTCGCAGCGACCCTCGCGAAGCCAAGAGGCGACGGACTCCGCTCCAGCGGCCTTGGTGAGACGCTGCCTGACCGTGAGCGAGCGCTCCAGCAGGTGACGCGCATCATCCGGAAGGAGAGCCAGAATTTTCATCGAGAAGGAAACGGGTTGGCTCGCGCCATTGAGCGTGATGTAACACGAGGGAGAAGCTCACAGCTTCGCGGACGCGCCCCGCACTGTCAAGCTGGCATGAAAGTGTTGCCCTTGAATCCTTGTTTAGGTCTGGCGGAACGGGTACCTTTGGAGTCCTCATCAAAAAGGGAGCGACCGCACCCGCGGGTCTGCACGCTTCCCGTTTTTCAGCCGTTGAACGGCGCGAGTAGCTCAGCTGGATAGAGCGCTGCCCTCCGGAGGCAGAGGTCGTGGGTTCGAATCCCGCCTCGCGCATGTTCCATCCCCTCGCGGTAATCACCCTCCGGCGCAGTCACGGTCGGGCGCAGTCACCCTCCCCCACACTCCTCACCCGTCGCCGTAGTCAGTGGACATTTCCGAACTGAGACGAAAGTCCGTCGCCGACCTCAAGGTCATGGCCGAGGGACTTCGTATCGAGAACACCTCGGGCCTGCGCAAGCAGGACCTGATCTTCCGCATCGAGCACGCCCTGCTCGAGTCGGACATCGCCCTGCGCGCCGAGGGAACGCTCGAACTCCTTCCCGAGGGATTCGGCTTCCTGCGCAGCGCCGACTGGAACTATCTCGCGGGCCCTGACGACATCTACGTCTCGCAAACGCAGATACGACGGTTCAACACCAAGACCGGCGATACGATTCGCGGACGCGTGCGGCCGCCCAAGCCATGGGAGAAGTACCTCGCGCTGCTGCAGATCGAGTCGGTCAACGGCATGGATCCCGAGCTGGTGCAGAAGCGCGTGCCGTTCGACACGCTCCGGCCCCGCTATCCCGACCAGCGCCTCCGCCTCGAGACCAAGTCGGAAGACATCTCCATGCGCCTGCTCGACATCATCGCCCCGCTCGGCAAGGGCCAGCGCGGCCTGATCGTCGCTCCGCCTCGCGCGGGAAAGACGATCCTCCTGCACAAGATGGCGAATGCGATCGCGGAGAATCATCCGGAGGTCACGCTGATCGTGCTGCTGATCGATGAGCGGCCCGAGGAAGTCACCGACTTCATCGCCTCGGTGCCGAGTGCGGAGGTGATCAGCTCGACGTTCGACGAGCCGGCGGCGCGCCACGTGCAGGTCGCCGAGATGGTCATCGAAAAATCCAAGCGGCTCGTCGAGGCGGGACAGGACGTCGTCATCCTGCTCGACTCGATCACCCGGCTGGCGCGCGCACACAATACGGTCACTCCGATGAGCGGCAAGATTCTTTCCGGCGGCGTCGACGCCAAGGCGCTCGAGAAGCCCAAGCGCTTCTTCGGCGCCGCGCGGCGCATCGACGGCGGCGGCTCGCTCACGATCGTCGCGACGGCGCTCGTGAGCACCGGATCGCGCATGGACGAGGTGATTTTCGAGGAGTTCAAGGGCACGGGCAACATGGAACTCGTGCTCGACCGCGAGATCGCGAACCGCCGCGTGTTCCCGGCGATCGACATGCTCAAGTCCGGGACGCGCAAGGAAGAGCTGCTCCTCACCGAGAAGGAAAAGAACCGGATCTACCTCATCCGGCACTTCCTCGGCGACATGGCGCCGGAAGACGCGATCGCGTTCCTCCTCAAACGCATGCAGCGCACGAAGAACAACGAGGAGTTCTTCCAGAAGATGGCCGAGGGCGAGTGACGAACGCGCGCGGACGGCTGATGGCGGTCGATCTCGGCGACCGGCGCATCGGTCTCGCGATCAGCGACCCGACCGGCACCATCGCATCGCCCGCGGGATTCATCGAGCGCCGCGCGGGCAAGCGCCCGCCGCTCACGGCCCTCCTCGCGAAGGCGGCGGCACTCGAGGCGAAGGGTTTCGTCGTCGGACTTCCGCTCGACGCGAACGGAGCGGAGACTCCGCGGACCGAAGAGGCGCGGCGGCTCGCCCTGGAGCTCGCCACGCGCACCGGACTGGGCGCGCGGCTCGTGGACGAGCGGTTCACGACCGCCGCCGCCCTGCAGGCGATCAGGGAGATGGAGGGCTCCACGCGCGGCCGAAAGGGTGACGTGGATTCGATGGCGGCCACCCTGCTCCTCCAGCACGCGCTCCGGCTCGCCGAGAACGAGGAGGGGTCGAGGTGAGAGCGCGCGCCCTCCTGCCGCTGGCCGCAGCCGCACTCGCAGCCGCCCTCGCGGCGGCTTGCTCGTCGACATCGGGGCCGGGCGTGCAGCTCACCATCCGGAAGGGATCGTCGTTCCGCGAGGCGGCCGATTCGCTCTCCGCGCACGGACTCGTGCGCTCGGCCCGCGTGTTCTCGCTGTACGCAAAGCTGCGGCGGCGCGACCGTTCGCTGCGATGGGGCACGTACGTTTTGCGGCCCGGCATGTCGTGGGAACAGATGCTCGACGCCCTGCGCCTTGGCCGCGGCGTGGTGCATGTGGTCACGATTCCCGAAGGACTGTCGATCGCCGACATCGAGCCGCTGCTCATCGACTCGCTTCAGGTCACGCAGGACTCACTCGACGCCGCCGTTCGCGACACCGTGCTCCTGCACCGGCTCGACGTGCCCACGCCGACGCTCGAGGGCTATCTCTTTCCGGACACGTACACCTTCCCGGACCAGACGACGGCCCGCGAAGCGGTGCGCATGATGGTCGACGAGTTCGAGAAGGCCTGGAAGCCGGGGTGGACGGAGCAGGCGCGGGCCATGAAGCTCACGCGACACGACATCGTCACGCTCGCGAGCATCGTCGAGCGCGAGGTGCGCCGCGACGAGGAGCGTCCGGTGGTGGCAGCGGTGTATCTCAATCGCCTGAAGATCGGGATGCCGCTGATGGCGGACCCGACGATCACGTACGCGCTCGGGAAGAAGCCGGGACGCGTGCTGCTCAAGGACCTGCGCGTGAAGTCGCCGTACAACACCTATCTCAGGGCGGGACTTCCACCGGGCCCGATCGCGTCGCCCGGCGCCGCCAGCATGCGCGCTTCACTGCATCCGGCGAAGGTACCCTATCGGTTTTTCGTCGCCGCTCCCGACGGACACCACGAGTTCCGGAGGACGTACGCGGAGCATCTCGAGGCGATACGGATGGTTCGGGGCCAAAAGAAAGATTCCCTGAAACCTTAACTGCAACGCCGTTTAGTCGGACAACAAATCCTTCCTGAGCAGCACCGCATCTCTCAGGTACGCATGCTTCATCTCATTCCTCGCCCGCGATGTCTCCACGTGCAGCAGGACGCGGACGCAGCGCGGCAACGATCCCGGCACGGGAAGCTCCTGCGCGCAGAGCAGCGGCACGTCGTCCCAGCCATACACACGAGCCGCGTGCGCCGGGAACTCGCTCACGAGATCAGGCGTCGCCGTGAAGACGGCACTGATGATCTCGCCGGGAGTGAGGTCGTTGTCCTCCATGAGCACTTCGAGCAGTTCCTGGACCCCCTCGCGAATCAGGAGGGGGTCGTCTCGTTCGACGGTGGTGGCGCCGCGTAGGGCTCGGACGGAGCGAGGCATGGGGCAATTCTGGGTGCAAGGTCGGATCGCCCGCAACTGCGGGTAATCCGTACTTGGTCATTGGTCGTAGGTTGTTGGCCCTTGCATCGGCGGCGCCGAACGGAACCGTGCCACAGCCAACGACCAACAACCAATGACCAACAACCGTTTACTCGCTGTCTGCGTTAAGTTCTTTCCATGCACCCCCCCGCCGTCATCTCCGCCCGTGGCGCCCGCCGCTGGCACGGCGGGCACCCGTGGGTGTTTCGCTCCGACGTCGTTCAGCCCCCCGACTCGCCGCCGGGCGCGGTTGCCGTGCGCGATCAGCAGGGACGGTCGCTCGGCTGGGCCCTCTGGAGTCCGGCGTCCGAGATATCCCTGCGGCTGCTCGACCGTGACCCCGATGCGCTGATCGGCGAAGGCTGGTGGCACGCGCGGATTGCGCATGCGATCGCGCGCCGCGAGCCGCTCGCCGCTCACGCGAACGCCTATCGCCTCGTGCACGGCGAGGGCGACGGACTGCCGTCGCTCGTCGCCGACCGATTCGACCGGTGGGTCGTCGTGCAGCTGCTCTCGGCGGGACTCGAGGCGTTTCGCGAGGAGATCACCGAATCCATCCGGTCGCTCACGGGCGCCGAAGGTGTTCTCGCCCGGAATGATGCGTCGGTGCGCGCGCGGGAAGGGCTCGCGCGGCTCGTGGAGCCGCTCTGGGGCGACGTTCCGCAGGAGATCGAGGTGCGGGAGCACGGCGTGCGATATCTCGCTGCACCGCACACAGGGCAGAAGACGGGCGCATTCCTCGACCAGCGCGAGAACCGCGTGCTCGCCGGCTCGATCGCGAAGGGAAGCGCGCTGGACGTGTTCAGCTATCACGGCTCGTTCGCGCTTCACCTCGCCCGGAATGCCGCCGATGTCACGGCCGTGGACAGCTCAGCCGAAGCGCTCGAGCGCGCGAGCGAGAATGTCGCGCTCAACGGCTTCAAGAACGTCTCGCTGGTGCGGGCCGACGCGTTCGAATTCCTTCGCGAGCGCGAGAAGGCCGGCGCACGATACGGCACCATCGTGCTCGATCCTCCGGCGTTCGCCAAGAACAAGGCCTCGCTCGAGGGTGCGATGCGCGGCTACCGCGACGTCAACCTGCACGCCATGCGCCTGCTCGAGACGGGCGGCCTGCTCTTCACGGCGAGCTGCAGCTACCACGTCTCCAAGGCGCTCTTCCTCGAAATGCTTCAGGAGGCCGCCGCCGCCGCCGGCCGCCGCATGATCCTTCGCAGGATCACCACCCAGCCCCTCGACCATCCAGAGGTCATCACGATTCCGGAGACGGGGTACCTGAAGGGCGCGCTGCTCGAGGCCGCGGATTGAGAGTTCGCGCGATCCAGCGCTCGCTGGCGATCATCCTCGTCGCGAACCTCGTCGTCGTCGCGGTGAAGATCGTGGTGGCGGTGCGCACCGGCGCACTCTCGGTGCTCGGCGCGACGGTGGAGTCCGCGCTCGACGCCATGAACAACGTGGTCGCAATGGCGCTCGTGGGCCTCGCCGCGATCGGCCCCGACGAAGATCATCCGTACGGCCACGACAAGTTCGAAACGCTCGGCGCGCTCGTCATCGTCGGCTTCCTCTCCATCTCCTGCTTCGAGCTGGTCCGCAATGCGGTCACACAGCTCGTGCACCAGCAGCTTCCCGAGGCGGCGACACCCCTCGAACTCGCGCTGCTCGGTTCCACGGCATTCGCGAACGTGTTCGTCGTATGGTACGAGCGCCGGCGCGGTCGCGAGCTCGGCAGCGCCCTGTTGCTGGCCGACGCCGCGCATACGGGCGGCGATATCTTCGTCACGGTGCTCGCGTTCGTCGCCTTGCTGCTGACGCGCGCCGGATATGGCTTCATCGATCCTTGGCTCGCGCTGGTCGTCGCCGGCGTGATCGCCTTCAGCGGTTACCAGATCCTGCGAGTGACCGTGCCGATTCTCGTGGACCAGCGCGCCGTGGACTCCGCGGAGATCCGGCGCGTGGTGGCCGCGATCCCCGGCATCCTCGGCGTGCCGAACGTGCGGTCGCGCACCTCAGCCTCAGGAACGCTGTTCGCCGAGATGACCATCACCTGCGACGGCGGGTTGTCCGTCGCGCGGGCGCATGAACTGGCCGACGCGGCCGAGCGGGCGATCCGCGACGCGCTCGGCGCCGCGGACGTGACCGTGCACGTCGAGCCCGGGTGACATAGCTTGCTAGCGTGAACCCCATGCGGCCTCCCTCGCTCGTGAACGCCGCGTCATGACCGTGCGCGACCCGAAATCGCTGCGGCACGAGTACTCGCTCTACCTGGAGCGCGAGGTCGAGGCGTACAAGGAATCCGTCTCGCGCGAGCACTTGTGCGGCATCGCGGACTTCGCGCAGAAAGCGCTGGAAGGCGAGCTGCAACTCGGCATGCGCGACGTGCTCCTCGCCGCCGAGGTCGACCGCATCATCGCGAAGCGCCTGAAGATTCCGAGTTTCGAGACGTGGCGCCGCCGCCGGATGAAGAACGCGTCGGAGCCGAAGCGTCCCGAATACTGGGGACTTCGCTCGGACACACCGCTCGCGCAGGCGATCAACTCGGCGTCGCTGCATTCGCGCGTCGTCGTCTCCGGTGCGCGCGTGCAGGGCTCGGCGCTCTACCTCGCGGCCAACGGCTGCCAGGTCACCGCGATCGAACCGGAGCGCGATGTCGTGGAGCGTGTGCTCCACGCGGCCGAGGAAGCCGGGCTCGAGTCGCGCGTCCGCGGACTCGCAACGGAACTTCGCGAGTGGCGGCCGGATGGTCCGCTCGCCGCGGTCATCTGCACGCCGGCGGCATTCGCGGGACTTTCGGCGAGCGAGCGCGAAAAGGTGATCGCCGTGCTCCAGACCGCCACAGCCGACGGCGGCGTGCATCTCGTCGAGACGATCGTGGCCGGCCAGGAGGCGATCTCGGAAGAGGAGTTGCGAGCGCAGTATTCCGGCTGGGACGTATCGTTCGTTCAGGAGCCTGGCGCCGCGAAGACCTTCGTCGCCCGGAAGGCGGTGATGTAGCAAATTGACACGCATGCTGTTTCCTGCCGTGTCCGTATGCAACAGTCGGGCCCATTTGGTCCGGCTGATTTGTTTTCAACCCATTGATATAAGTGGCGTTATGTCGAGTGTGTAACTGGCACCCGACATGCAAAGTCCTTGTTTCAACGATACCAGCATCCATCTAATAGAAGGCGCACGCGCAGAGCGTAGCCAAGAACAGCACGGAGGTCACGATGGCAAAGATTCGTCCCGCGGAAATCGAGCAGGAGCCGGTCGGAATCGTCATTTCGCGCGGAAGTCGCGCGGAACAGACGCCGAGGCTTACCGCGTATGTGTGGGGTCCGGCCCCGGAGCCGGAGACAAGCGGAGAGATGGTGGCGGCATAGAACAACTACGATCGAAGATGGAAGATGGAAGATGGAAGATGGAAGACCGAAGGTGCCGTAGGGCAGCTTCGGTCTTTTGTTTCGTCGATCTTCCATCGTCGATCTTCCATCGCTGTTGTTCCATCCAGAAACGACAAAGGGGGAAACCGGCTTGCGCCGATTTCCCCCTTTGCGTCAAAAGGCCTACTTCTTCTTCGCGGCCTTCTTCTTTCCAGCCTTTTTCTTGGCCTTTTTCTTGGCAGCCATGGTTCAATCTCCTGTGAAGGAGTGGATTGCCCTGGCGATCCCCCGGTGGATCGCTGGGTCTCAGAACCGCTTTCTCGCGGCCCTGACTACACGGCCTCTGAGAGGCTCGTGAAGTTGAAGTCCCGCACCTTGATCGACGGCATCACGATCGAGCCGCCTTGTTCGGTGCCGGCGAGACGCTCGGCCTTTCCGAGTGCCTCCAAATTATTGAGCATGAACAGCGGTGATTCGTTGAATCGAAAGTTCTGAGCGCTTCGCGAGACCTTTCCATTCTCGATCAAAAACGTTCCATCGCGTGTCAGACCTGTGTACAGAATTGTGCGTGGATCGACTTCGCGCAAGTACCAAAGTCGCGTGACGAGAATTCCGCGCTCTGTGCCGCGAATCATTTCATCGATGCTCGCGGAGCCTCCCGACATCTTCAAAGAACTCGGCGCGCCCGTTGGTTGCTTGCCCTGTTTCTTCGCCCAGAAGCGCGAATAATACAATTGTTTCAGCGTTCCGTTCTCGATCCACACCTGTCGCGCGATCGGAAATCCTTCGCCGTCGAACGGTTGGGCGAGCAACTGCGGGTCCGATGGATCTGAAAATATTGTCACTCGGTTATCGACGATCTTCTCCCCGATTTTGTTACCACCGCCCTGCTTCACGAACGGCGAGCGCCCTTCGTCCGACGTGCGCGCGTCCGCGTAATTTCCGACGAGTTGCACGAGGTCGCCCACCGCCTGTGCCTCTAGAATCACGGTGTAGCGGCCGGGTTCGACCTTCTGCGGACTGCGCGACGCGCGGGCCTTGTCGATCGCGCGCTTCGCGACCGCGGCGAAGTCGATCTGCTTCCAGTCCGGATGATCCGCCGCGGCCCATCCCGAGCCCGTGCCGTCCTTCGTGCGAACAGTGAGCGTGTAGTTCGCGCTCGTCGTGCGGTGGTACGCGAACATTCCTTTTTGGTTCGCGACCGACGACATGCCGGCGCCCGCAATTAGAAATCCCGCGGCGGTCACATCACCCGCCGCGCGCGCCGGTTCGAGCGCGGACAACGCGGCCTTCGCGCGCTCGCCGGCGGTCAATCCAGCGGTCGAATCGAACCACGCATTGACCAAAACATAATTTTGCGGATCGAGCTCCGGCATCGATTCCGGGTCGTCCGGCGCGAGCTTCGCGAGCCGCTCGGCCTGCTCCACGGTGCGCTTCAGCGCTTCGTCCGAGAGGTCGTTTGTGGTCACCACCGCGTGTTTCGGACCGTACGCGGACTGCACCGCGACGTTCGCGTCGACGATCGAGCCCGCGGTGGACAGCTGATTCGCCGCGAATCGCACGTTGGTGTTCAGGCCGGCATTGATCGTCACGTTGATCGCGTCGGCCTTGGACATCTTCACGATCTTCTCGGACAGGGCCTGCGCGGCTTCACGCGAAAGGCCGCCGTCGCCGGGCGCCGTGAGGGCATCGAGCAGGCGTTTCGGGGATGACGTCATGATTTCCTCCCCGTGTTGATGACGTTGACCTGCTTGAAGCGCGAGGGCACCGCCCCATGGCTCACGCCGTTCACCTGGCCCGGCTGTCCTTTGCCGTCGAAGAACGACCCGCCGATCATGTCCATCGAGTTCCAGAAATCCGGTGTGCGGATCTGGTAGGCGACGTCCTTGAGCATGCCGGCGATCTTGCCGCCCTTGATCTCATAGAACACCTGGCCGCCGAACTGCGCGTTGAACCGCTGCTGGTCGATCGAGAAGGAACCGTCGCCGATGATGGCGATCCCCTTGTCGGTCGCGGCGATGAGGTCTTCCCACTTCCGGTCCTCCTTGCCGGGCAACAGAGAGACGTTCGGCATGCGCTGGAACGAGACGCTCGACCATGAGTCGGCGTACGCGCAGCCGTGTGAGCGCACCGGCTTCCCCTGCTTGTCGTACCACCATTTCAGCCACGACGCCTGTTCGCGCGTGGTCTGGTAGTCGTTCACAATTCCGTCCTTGATCAGGAGGAAGTCGTCCGGCTGCACACCGTCGTCGTCGTATCCGATGGTGGAAATCGCGCCTTCCTGCGAGCGATCGCCCTGGATGTTCATGAAATCGGGACCGTAGCGGAACTTCCCGAGCTTGTCCTCCGGCGGTGAGACGAAGCTCGTGCCTGCATAGTTGGCCTCGTAGCCCAGTGCCCGGTCGAGCTCGGTCGGATGACCGATCGATTCGTGAATCGTGAGCCAGCTGTTCGAGGGATCGAGCACCAGATCGTAGCGCCCGACCTCCACCGGCTTCGCCGTGAGTTTTTGCGCGGCTTCCTCGGCCCACTTGCGGGAGTTGCCGGGTATGTCGCACTGGAGGACGTATTCCCAGCCGCGTCCCATCGGCGCGGCCTCCACGCCCTGCCGGGTCTGGAAGTCGCTGAAGTCGTCCGCGACGGCCGTCGCGGTGAAGAGCGGCCAGCTGCGGACCAGCGTCTGCGTGATGACGGAACCGTCGGTGTTCGCGTAGTTCCTGTCCTGCTTCACGAAGAAGAGGATGGAGTTCACGTATTTGACCTTCGGCACCTTCAGCGCTTCGGCGTTGGCCTTGAGGAGCAGGTCGACCTTGGCCTCGAGCGGCACGTCCCAGGGATCGGTCGTGTACGCGCTCTTCCAAGTCGCGTTCGGGTACGCGGGCGCCGGTGCGAGTTCCACGGGCCGGTCGCGCGCGATGCGGTTCGCCTTCGCGATCGAGACGGCTTCGCGTGCGGCCGCGGTCACGCTCTCGGTGGTCAGGTAGCGCGTGGCGGCGAATCCCCAGCAGCCGTCGACGAGGGCGCGAACGCCGCAGCCGAGGGTGTCGGTATCGACGACGTTCACGATCTGGTGTTCGCGCGTGACGACGAAGTTCTGGCGGAAGCGGGCGATGCGCGCGTCGGCCCACGACGCGCCCGCCGATTTCGCGGCGTTCAGCGCTTCCATCATCAGTTCTTTCGGAGCGCCGCTTTCGAAGCGCTCGACCTCGCGCGACGCGGCGGCGAGCGGTGCGGCATGGGCTCCCCGCGGCATCGCGGAGACCATCGCAAGGGCGGCGCCGGCGGTGCCCGTTTGCTTGAGGAACTGTCGACGATCTGTCATTCGGTCACACGGTCCTGAAGACACGGTGGCCGATCGAGTCGCGGATCTCGATCAGGAATTGCCGAAGGCGGGGGGAGTTCGCGGCGGCATGGGTCGATTGCATTCGTCATCGATTATACGATGGCACCGCACACAGAGCAAAGGCTTTCTCGCCGCCGTTCTCACGATTCGCCCGTCACCCGTCGCTATCTGTTAACGACGTCCTTCTTCAGCGACGCGATGATCACGACGAGCTCATTGCGCTCGCGGTCGGCGATCTGGAATCGCGTGACGGTCTCGTTCAGGTGTCCGGTGAACGCGTTCCAGGTGGCGTTCGTGATCTCCATCCGCGCGTGCACCGATTTCATGTCCTTGCCCGAATAGGTGCAGCCTCCGCCGGTGGCGGAGCAGAGCAGCTCGATGACGTGCTGGCGAATGCGCTGCAGATCGGCGGTCGAGAGTCCCTTGAAGAACGGGATGATCACGGGATCGTTTGTCGCACGGCCGAGGAAGTCGTCGGTGAATGCGCTCATGCCGTCGGATCCGCCCAGTCGGCTGTAGAGCGATGCCCCCGGCTTGGAAGACGAGGCCCGCGCAAAAACAGTGGCGGAAGCGGCTGGCGCGGCTGCGCCGCTCGCCGACCCCGACGCCATCGGCGCGGCGGACGGCGCCGGGCTGCCGTCCATGCCGGGGCGCGGCGGAAAGAGAAAGGAGCATCCGGCCAGTATGAGCGGCAGCACGGCGGTGCCCGCTCGTGCGTGAGCGCGTCGGATCCAGCGGGCGTCGGGCGTCATCGGGCGATCCTCGTCGATTGGGGCGTCCTCGCAGCGGGCAGCCATCCCCGCCCCACATTGATGAATTGTACGGGGATACGTGACAGCCGGATTCACCCGCACTTTCGCCAGCGTTTGCAGCAGGTGAGTTTTCATTCATGAAGGCTCTCGTCAAAGAGTCCCCCGCTGTGGGATTCGTGCTCAAGGATGTTCCGGTTCCGTCGATCCGGGACAATGAAGTGCTCATCCGCGTCCGCCGCGCCGGCGTGTGCGGCACCGACGTTCACATTCACGAATGGGACGACTGGGCGCGGGGGCGATGCAAGCCGCCGTTCACCGTCGGCCACGAGTTCGCCGGCGAGGTCGCGACAGTGGGATCGCTGGTCACCGACGTGAAGGTCGGCGACCGCGTGACCGCCGAGGGACACATCGTGTGCGGCCGCTGCCATCTCTGCCGCACCGGCAACGGGCACGTCTGCCCGAACACGAAGATCATCGGCGTGGACCGCGACGGCTGCTTCGCGGAGTTCATCGCGATGCCGGCGACGAACGTGTGGCACCTGGACGACGACGTGTCGTTCGAGGTCGGCGGGATCCACGATCCCATGGGGAACGCGTTCCACACGGCGCTGCACGGAACCGAGCTTCCCGGCTCGACGGTCCTGGTCACCGGGTGCGGCCCGATCGGAATTTTTGCGGTTGGCATCTGCCGGGCGGCAGGAGCCTCGCGGATCATCGCGAGCGACGTGAATCCGAAGCGCCTGGAACTGGCGCGCGCGATGGGCGCGCACGATGCCGTGCATCCGAAGGACGCCGACGCCGCCGTGAAGGCCGCGACCGACGGACTCGGCGTGGACATCGTGCTCGAGATGAGCGGCGTCCCCGCCGCGATTCACCAGGCCTTCGCGCTCGTCAGGGTCGGCGGCCGCGTGCAAATCCTCGGAATCCCCGCCAAGCCGATGGAGCTCGATCTCGCGAAGGAGATCATCTTCAAGGGCGTGACCGTCTACGGCGTGGTCGGGCGTCGGATGTACGAGACGTGGATCCAGATGACTCAGTTTCTTCGGTCCGGGCAGTTCGATCCGCGGCCGGTCATTACGCACCGGTTCCCGCTGGATGAGCACGCGGAGGCGATCCGGGTGATCAAGTCGGGGGAGGCGGGGAAAGTCATTTTTGAGATCTCGAACTAACAGGCGAGTAATCGGTTTTTGGTCATTGGTTCTTGGTAGTTGGCCCCAGCCACGAACCTCGCCGGATTGGTTCGATGTCGGGGCCAAGAACCAACAACCAATGACCAATTACCGTCTGCTCGTCTTACGCCCTTCCCCAAAACGATGTCCCTGAACCAGCACTTCATATCCGACCTCAACTCTCGCATCTCCAAACTCAAGGAAGAGCGAGTCTACAAGACCCTCAATTACCTGGAATCGCCGCAGTCGGCGCATGTGAAGATGGAGGGCCGCGGCGACGTCCTGATCCTCTCCTCCAACAACTACCTCGGCTTGTGCGACGAGCCGAGCGTCGTGCAGGCGGGGATCGACGGCCTCGAGAAGTACGGCGCGGGCACCGGAAGCGTGCGGTTCATCTGCGGCACGTTCACGATTCACCGCGAACTCGAGGAGGCACTCGCGCGGTTCGTCGGGACGGAATCATCGATGTCGTTCGTCGCCGCGTGGAATGCGAACGAAGGGCTCACGTCGACGGTCGTCGAAGAGGGCGACTTCGTCTGCTCCGACGCGCTGAATCATGCGTCGATCATCGACTCGATTCGCCTCGCGAAAGCGATCACCAAGTGCACGACGGCCGTGTATCCGCACGGCGACCTCGATGACCTCGTCGCCAAACTGAAGGCGAACAAGGGTGCGAAACGCCGGCTGATCTGGACCGACGGAATCTTCTCGATGGAAGGGAGCATCGCGAAGCTTCCCCAGCTGCTCCAGATCGCGCGCGATCACGACGCGGTGCTGATCGTCGACGACTCGCACGCGACGGGCGTGATCGGCGCGACCGGACGCGGTACGCCGGAACATTTCGGAGTGCTCGGCGAAGTCGATGTCATCACCTCGACGCTCGGCAAGGCGCTCGGCGGTGCGTCGGGGGGATTCGTCGCGGGGCCTGCATCGCTGTGCGACATGCTCACACAGCGCGCGCGTCCCCAGCTTTTTTCGAACGCGCTGCCGCCGACTGTCGCCTCCAGCGCCCTGGCGGCGGTGCGTTTCATCGAGGCGCATCCGGAGCGGGTCCGCACGCTGCACGAGAACACGCGCCATTTCCGCGCCGCGCTGGTCAGCGCCGGACTCAAGCCGCTCGAAGGCGAGACGCCGATCGTGCCGATCATCATCGGCGAGACGGCGGACGCGATCCGGATGAGCGAGATGCTCCTCGACGAGGGGATCTTCGTCACGGGCTTCGGTTTCCCGGTGGTTCCGCACGGCACCGCACGGCTCCGCTGCCAGGTTTCGGCCGCGCATTCGCGGGCGGACCTGGATCGCGCGGTCGAGAGTATCCGGAAGGTCGCCGGGAAGGTCGGGATCCTCAAATAGACGGCAGTCGGCAGACGACGGACGGCAGTTGGGACGACAGACGGCGGACGGCAGACAGGGCGGATTCGCCCCCTCTGCCATCCGCCGTCTGCCGTCTGCGGTCCGCCGTCTGTTAAGTGACCAGTTTGACCTCATCATCGTCCCACCCATGAAGCTCCGGGAGGCCCAAGAGGGCACCCCGGTGGCGGAGTGCCGCCCGCGGGCGCGGGCTGTGGGAGTCGGTGGAGCCCCGATGAGATCACCGAAAGGATCCTCCATTTCGAGGTATAGCGTATGCGATCGTCTCGTCTCGTCGTCCTCTCGCTGGCCGCAATAGGAGCGGTCGGGCTCACGCCGTCGGTCGGAGCCGCGCAGTCGGCGACGCAGGGCTTTGCGGACTCGTGGTACTGGGGCGCGTACGGCGGATATACGAGTTTCGGGACCGCATTCGGCACGGAGAACGTGCACACGAACGCGCCGACGATCGGCGCGGACTGGATGCTGACCCGCACGAAGTTCGCGCTCAACATCTTCGCCGATCAGTCGTACTTCAGCACGAGTTCGTCGATCGGCAGCCCCACCGGCGCGGCACCGCTCGCGGTGAACATCAACGACATGCGCCGGCTCGGCTTCGCGCTGATGATCTTCACGCCCGAGTACCGGGCGTTCAAGCCGTACGTCGGCGTCGGATACTCGTTCAACTTCATCAATTCCGCGGCGCTCAGGACTTGCTCCGGGTGCAATACGTTCCCGACGCAGGCAGCGGCGGACTCAAACAATAAGGCGATCGTCAACGCGCGTTCGATGGGCAAGGCGTTCGGCAACGTAGGCCTGATGTACGTCTACAAGCGGTTTGCGCCGTTCGCGCAGTTCACGGTGATGCCGACGCAGGGGAAGTCGGACTGGTACCTGAACGGCACGGGATTCACCACGATTTGGGCGCTGGGGCTCAGGTACAACCTTGGGACGTCGATCGAGAAGTGGTAGCCGTGATGCAGGATGCAGAAGAGGAATGCGGGATGCCGGTCAAGAGATGAGATTTGAGGGGGACGCGGGATGCGGGATACGAAACGACCAAGGGCGCGACTCACACCGAGTTCGCGCCCTTTTCGCATTCCGAATTCATCTCATCTCTCACTTCTTATCCGGATCCGGGATTCCTCTTCTGCATCCTGCATCCGGGAGCATCGGGTCGAACTTCCGCATCCCGGATTCATCTCACGTCTCATCTCTTCTCAGTCTCCGCCCTGAAACGAACGCGCTCGACCTCACGATCCATCGAAGCGGATCCGAAGCCGCCTTGACGATTCCGATCCGCGGCGTAACGGCGACATCCTCATCCCGCACCGGCTCCCCCTCGAGGATCCGCAACGGCGACGAAATCAGCGATGCCCCGTGATGCCGCGGCCCGGTGATCCCGAACGCCTCGCACAGCTTCGCAGGCCCGTTGGTCAGCTCGCGGTCGGGCCGCCCATGGCGCCGCCGCCGCATCGCCTCGATTCCCTCGAGCGGTTCGACCGCGCGGATGAGCACGGCGCTGGGCATCCCGGCGCGCCGCGTGACCGCGTTGACGCACCAATGCATGCCGTAGATGAAGTACACATACGCGCGCCCCGCCGGCCCGTACAGCACCTCCGTGCGCGCCGTACGGCCCGCCGCCGCGTGGCAGGCAAGATCCTCCTCGCCCGTATACGCCTCGGTCTCGACTATCCTGCCGCGGCAGCGCGTGCCGTTCACGGTGCATTCGAGCACCGCGCCCAGCAACTCGCGCGCCACGAGTTCCGTTTGGCGCGCGTAGAACGCCGCCGGCAGCGGCCGACGCGTCACGCCGTGGTGCTGGGCTTCCTGGGACGCGGAACTCGCGTGCGAGCCGGCTTTTCGTCGGCGGCGCCCGATTCGGTTCCCGCGTCGTCCTTCCGCGCGCGGCTGCGACGGGCTGGCTTGGCGGCATCCGCGCCCGCGACCGGCGAGTCATCGACGACGCCGAGCAGAAGCAGGTTCGACGGCGGTGCGGCAACCTTGCCGCCGAACGCGCCGCGACCGCCACGAGCCGGCGCGCCACGGTGTCCCATGCCGCGCGGGACGGCGACGGTGTTCGCCGCCTTCTCCTGCGCGGCGGCGGCCTTGAGCGCCGCCTCCTTCACTTCGAGCTGATCGGCAACGCTCGCCACGCTCGCCGCCGCTGCCACTTCGAACGCGTCGCCGCGCTTGCGAAGGTCCACCACGTCCCCGTCGTGCGCGTCGCGCAGGATGCGCGCGAAGTTCCGTTCGCTGAGGCTCTCGCTGTCGCGACCGAGGAGGGCGAACGCCTTCTGCCGCACGCGCTCGCTGGGTACCGCGTCGTCGCCGACGGCGAGTGCCGTCACGGCATCGCGAACGAGCGAGAACGCTTCGTCGCGTGTGAGGCGAACCCCGGAGACGCCGATCGACGAATCGCCCTGCGCGGCCGGCGCACTGCGCTCGCGCGGCGCCGCAGCGTGATCTGCACTCCGCTCGCGCGGCGCGGCGGGCACGCGTTGCTCGCGCGGCGCGGCGGGCACGCGTTGCTCCCGCGGCGCCGCTTCCACCGGCACGATCGCAGGCGCTGCCGGCACTGAAGGCACCACCTTGATCGGCGACACGGGCGTCACGATCCGCGACTGGTCGATCGCGGCCGTGACGATCGCGTGCTCCGCGGTGACCGCCGAAGCCGCCGAATCCGCCGACGACGCTTCGGTGCGCTCGCCGCGATTGCGGCCGCGTCCACCGCGGCGACCGCGACGACCGCGGGGCTCGCGCTCTTCACCTTCAGCGGCCGGGGCGGGCGAAGCCGCTCGGGGCGCGGATGGGGCGCGCGCGGTGCCGGCCGCAGGAGCCGGCGCGGCGCTCTTGTCGGCGCCGGCGGGCGGCGCGACGTCGAGCTGGCCGTTCTCCAGCTTGGTCACTACCAGCAGCCCCTTCTGCGCGGCCTCGAGGCAGAACTTCGAGAACTTCGAGATGCCGAGGTTCTTTTCGTCGAACGTGTTGTCGATCTCCTGCATCACCTGCTTGAGGCGGTCCGAGCGCATCACGTCGCCGTTGCGCACCATGCGCGTGATCGACTCGGTGACGAGCTCCCACGGATCGTACTTTGCGGCGCCCGTTTCCTCACCGGACTTCACCAGCCCCGCGAGTGCGTTGTAGCTGTAGTATTCGTCGCAGTTCTGGACGAGCAGGTCGCTCGACGACTCGCGGATGCCGACGCCGATCACGTACTTGCCGTACTCCTTGAGCTTGATGACGAGGCTCGAGAAATCGGAGTCGCCGGACAGCAGGATGATCGTGCCGATTTCGGGACGCGTGAACACGAGCTCGATCGCGTCGATGGCGAGGCGGATGTCGGTCGCGTTCTTCTTCGACGAGCCGTAGGCCGGCGCGAAGATGAGGTCGATCGACGCCTCGGAGAGCGGCACGATGTACTGCGGATAGCGGCGCCAGTCGGCGTAGGCGCGCTGGACCGCCACCTTGCCGTGGATGATGTCGGAGGAAAGGAGGTTGCGGAGCTCCGTCTGGAGGTCGGAGCGGATCCCCATCGTGACGTTGTCGAAGTCGATGAGGAGTGCGGCGTTCGGCGCGTGGACCAGCGGACCGCCGAGAGCCGACGAGGCGGCGTGTGCCTGGGGACCACGGTGCATGGGCGCGATGGGCGCGCGCGTGGACGCGATGTGCGAATGACGTGACTTCATGTTTTCTGGCTGCTCGCCGTTGGCCGGGCGCACTTCGCGCTGCTGCCGCGCGCATTTGGCGCGGCGGACTCGCTGCGAGTGCAGCTGCCCGGACTATGATGAAAGGGCGCTGTTGCGAGCACGCTCATCAGCTCTTCCGGGGCGGTATTCTGCTTGCTTTGCTACCGCGGACCCGGGAGACGGTGATGGCGCAGACGCCGTTGCCCCTTCGTTTTCCCGACGCTCCGGACGTGCCGGTGATCGGGGCTGCGTGTTGCTTTAAGCCGCGGCGATCATCGACGCGCTCGGCGCATCGTGCCCGTAACCTAATGGGGACGAAGGCGTTTGTCACCTTTTGGGGTGCATCCACCCCACGAGAGCCATAACTTGGAAGTGAAACCCTCATCACTCCTCACCCGTACATCCCGTCAGTGAAGCGAATCGGTTATCGCTCCCGGCTGTTTCTCATTCTCGCACTGTTCGCGTTCGTGCCCTCGATCGTGCTCACGCTCGCGTGGAGCGGCACCACGGCGTGGCTGCTGCCGAAGCTGAGCGGCACCGCGGCGTGGGACAGCGTGGCGGCGAGCGGTGCCAAGGCGCTCGCGGTCGCGCGCCGCGCGCCGCGGTCGGCCGACGATGAGCGCGCGTTCGCGGAACACGAGCGGCAGGTGGCCACGTCGGTATCGTACGCACACCGGTTCGAGTTCCTCACGCAGCGGTTCGTTCCCGTTCTCCTGATCACCGGTCTCGTGGGCCTCGCGCTGCTCACCCTGCTGGCGTCACGGGCGGCGGGCCACCTCAGCAGGCAGCTGAGCCGGCCTCTGCACGAGCTCGTGGGATGGACGGAGCGCATCAGGCGCGGCGAGCCGCTTCCGGCTGTCGCCGGTGCGCGCGGCGCGCCCGAGTTCGGCCTGCTGCGCGACGGCATGCGGCAGATGGCGACGGACGTCGAGGCGGGCCGCCGCGCGGCGATCGAGGCCGAGCGCCTCGCCGCGTTCCGCGAGTCGGCGCGACAGGTGGCGCACGAGCTGAAGAACCCGCTCACGCCGATCCGCTTCGCGGTGGAACGGCTGAAACGCGGCGTGCCGCCCGAACTCGCCGACGCCGTCGAGGTGCTGTCGACCGAATCGGCTCGACTGGAAGCCATGGCCCGCAGCTTCGCGCAGTTCGGCAGGCTGCCCGAGGGGCCCGCGTCCGACGTGGACGTCGCGGACCTGATGCGGGCGGCCGCTCGAACTTCTGTGCCGTCGCACCTGTCGTACACGGTGGAGGCGGAGCCCGGCGTGCCGCTGCTGCACGTGCATCACGACGCGCTCAGCCGCGCGGTGGCCAACGTGCTGCTGAACGCGGTCGAGGCATGCGGTGCGAACGGCGAGATCGCGGCGCACGTGTCGGCCCGGAGTTCCGGTGCCGGGAGCGAGATCGTGATCGCGATTCGCGACACGGGCGTCGGCATCGCGCCGGAACGACTCGACTCGATTTTCGAGCCGTACGTGACGGACAAGACGGGCGGTACGGGGCTCGGACTCGCGATCGTGAAGCAGACCGTGCTCGCGCACGGAGGACGGGTCGAAGCGGAGAGCACGCGTGGGTCGGGGACGGAGATTCGCCTTATCTTCCCGGCAGGTAACACCGCAACGGAGGGATGATGGCTTCTGCACCACAGGAAATCGGAGCGCTGCTCGCCGTCGTGTTCGCCGGAACGAGCGTGCTCGTGCTCGTGAAGGCATGGGCGAAGAAGATCGAGAACCAGCCGAAGGTGCCGACTGCCCGGGTCGAGTCCGCCGAGCGCCTGGAACGCATGGAACGCGCGATCGATTCCGTCGCGATAGAAATCGAGCGCATCTCCGAGAACCAGCGCTTCCTCACCAAGCTGCTCTCCGAGCGCGCGGACGCGGGCGCGCTGCCGCGACCGGACGCCTCGAGGAGGAACTCGCCGTGACCGAAGACGTGTTGATCGTTACGGTCGTCTTTGGCGTGCTCGGCGTTGTGCTCTTTCCGCTCGTGCGCGCGTGGTCGCGGCGCATAGAAGGTCGGGGCACGCCGCCGGCCGCGATTCCCGCCGACGTCACCGAGCGCCTCGACCGCATCGAGCGCGCGGTAGAGAGCGTCGCGGTCGAAGTCGAGCGGATTTCCGAAGGCCAGCGATTCGTCACGAAAGTGCTGGCCGACCGAGGCGAGCATTCAAGGATTCCGCCGGTGCAGCATTGAGCCCCACGTGAGCCCGAATCGCGACGCCTGATGCCATCAGTCCTGATCATCGACGACGAGCCGAACATCCGCCGGATGGTGAGCGCGCTGCTCACCTCCGAGGGATTCGAGGTGCGCGACGCGGCGGACGGCGCCGGCGGTCTCGCGCGTGCCGACGACTTCGAGCCCGACCTCGTGCTGCTCGACCTCATGATCCCCGGTGCGATGGACGGGATGGCGGTGCTCGAACGGCTGCGCGAACGCTTTCCCGAGCTGCCCGTGATCATGATGAGCGGCCGCGCCGGGCTCGCCGACGCGGTGAAGGCGACACGCCTCGGTGCGGTGAATTTCCTCGAGAAGCCCCTCACGCCGGAGGGCGTCCTCCTCGCGATCGCGAGCGCGCTCGAGCTCCGCATGGCGCGCCGCGAGCGCACGGCGCTGCGCGCGGACCTCGGCCTGATCGGGGAGCTCGTCGGCGACAGCCCCTCGATGCGCGAGCTGCGCGCGATGATCCAGCGCGTGGCGCCGAGCGATGCACGCGTGCTGATCACCGGCGAGAGCGGAACGGGAAAGGAACTCGTGGCGGCGGCGATCCACGCGCAGAGCCCGCGGCGCGAGCGGCCGTTCGTGCGCGTGAATTGCGCGGCAATCCCGCGCGATCTCGTCGAGAGCGAGATGTTCGGCCACGAGCGCGGCGCGTTCACCGGCGCGACGGAGCGACGGCTGGGCCGCTTCGAGTTGGCGCACACGGGCACGCTCCTGCTCGACGAGGTCGGCGATCTCGGCGCCGAAGCGCAGGCCAAGCTGCTGCGCGCGATCGAGGCGAAGGAGATCGAGCGCGTGGGCGGCGGGAAGCCGATCCGGATCGACGTGAGAATTCTCGCGGCCACGAATCACGATCTCGAACGCGCCGTGAAGGCAGGCCTTTTCCGCGAGGATCTCTACTTCCGGCTCAACGTGATTCCCGTGGCGGTATCGCCGTTGCGCGAACGGCCCGCGGACATTCCCGCGCTCGTGCGCCACTTCGCCGCATTGCTGCGCCGCCGCTCGGGTCAGGCCGCTCCCGAGTGGACCGACGAGGCGGTCCGCTCGCTCGCGCGGCACCGGTGGCCGGGCAACGTTCGTGAGCTCGCGAACATCGTCGAGCGGCTCTCGATCCTGCACGCGGGAAAGACGATAGGCGCCGCGGAGGTCGCCGCGGTCCTCCCAATGGGCGACGGCGTCTCGGCGCCGCCCCTCCCCGATCTCGTCCAGTCGGAACTGACGCTGAGTGACACGCTCGACGAGTACGAGCGTCTCCTAATTGAGCGCGCCCTCTCGGCCGCGAACGGCGTGGTGGCGGAGGCGGCACGCCGCCTGCGCACGGACAGGCCGAACCTCTATAGAAGGATGAAACGGCTCGGCATCGCCGCGCCGGGTGAGTAACGCCGGCCCGTTCTTGTCCGGCTCGCACGGTGGCACGAATCGTGTTTTTCACCTGCCCGGTTCGTTCACACAGGGAGAAATGATGCAACGCTCGCATCGGCAATTCTCGTTCGCCCTCACGCTGTGGTGCGGTCTCCTCGTGACCGCCTGGCGGCCGGCGCTCTCGCAACAGCACGACAGCACCGAAGCTCGGCTCTCTCCGGCCGCGCAGGGGGCCGTCGAGCTCTACAACGCACCCGCGACGAAGCGCATGAACGGCGCGTTCGACGTGCCGGCCTCGTCGGTGATCCCGGGCAACGTCGCGGTGCTCAACGGTCCCGTGACGATCGCGGGACACATCCAGGGCTCGCTCGTCGCGATCAACGCCGACGTGCGCCTCGCGCGCGGCGCGCGCATCGACAGCAAGCTCGTGATCGTCGGCGGCAGCGTTACGAGTGCCGACGGCGCCCGCATCGACGGCGAGACGCTCAAACAGGTCGAGCTGCTGCGCTATCATCTCGACGGCGATCGCCTCGTCGCCGAGCGCGAGCCGGAGTACGACGACACGTGGTGGAGGCGGCATCACGTGCTGAACGACATTCGCCGCGGCGAGGCGTACACGGATTTCTTCTACGTCGCGTCGCGCGCGTACGATCGCGTGGAGGGATGGTCGTTCGTCGTCGGCCCGCGCTTCCAGCGTTTCCCCGCCTGGGGCAAGATCAACATCGAGGCGTTCGGCGTGGTGCGCTCCGCGAGCCCGGTGAAGTGGGGCGAGGAAACGCTCGGCCACGACGTGAAGGCCGAGGTGCAGTTCGGCAAGCCGATCGGCGTCGCGGTGGGCGCGCGCGCGTTCGACCTGATGGAGCCGACCGAATCGTGGCAGATGGAGAGCGGCGAGGTCGGCCTCGCGTCGGTGGTGCTGCATCGCGACTTCCGCGACTACTACGGACGGCACGGCGGCGAAGGCTTCGTGCGCCTGCAGGGCGGCAAGGACGCGGACCTGACGGTATCGCTCAGCGACGAACAGTGGAGCGACGTCCGCCAGCGCGATCCGTGGACGCTGTTTCGCAACGACGACACGTGGCGGCCGAATCCGTTCATGGATACGGGGGACATGCATCTGCTCACGACGCGTTTGCGCATCGACACTCGCGATCGCGACGGCTCACCGTGGTTGGGATGGTACCTGACGGGTGAGCTCGAGCAGGGCGCTGGGCAGCTGCTGCGCCTCGGATCGCCGTCGTACGTCTCGCCAGACAACGTCCTGAGGATGATCCCCACGTCGCCGGCGCACGTCAGCTACACGCGGGGCTTCCTCGACTTGCGACGCTACAACAGCATCGCGCCGAGCATGTCGCTCAACGTGCGCCTCGTCGCCGGCGGATGGCTCGCGGGCGATCAGCTCCCGACCGAGCGGAAGCTGTCGCTGGGCGGCCCCGGCACGCTGCCCGGATACGGGTTCCGCGAGACGGGGATGACCCCCGACGTGCTGCAGTGCTCGGACGGTTTCCGGCAGGCCGGCACGCCCGGCCAGTGCGATCGCGTGGCGCTCGTGCAGGTCGAGCTCCGTTCGCGATTGTTCGCGGGCTCGCTTCGTGACGACGCGTCGGACGATTGGTGGCGGCCCGGCCTGAACGGCCGGATGGAATGGGTGCTCTTCACCGACATCGGCCGCGGCTGGCTCGTGGGGCCGCAGGACGGCGGCGCGTCGTATCCCTCGGGTCTGCTTCCGCCGCTCGCGTCTTTCAAGACGGACGTCGGCCTCGGCATCGACTTCGGCGGGATCGGCGTATACGCGGCGAAGGCGGTGAGCGACGGCTCCGAAGCGCCGCATTTCATCGTGCGACTGACGCGGAGATTCTAGCGAGTGCGGCGAGCGCCGTTGCGCGTGGGCCTCGCGGTCGCTCTCCTGCTCACGGGCGGGCGCGCGCTGCACGCGCAACGGGCCCCCACGCTCGAGATCAGACTTCCGGCGGCCGATCAGCTCACGCGCGTCGGGCCGCTCGTGATCGCGACCGACATGCTCTCGAGTCCGCGCGCACGCGATCCGCTCGCGGCGGGATTTCCCGCGCGCTTCCATTTCATGGTCACGCTCTGGTCCGAAGGCACCTTCGGCAACCAGATCGAACGCCGCGCGGAGTACGACGTGCTGGTGACCTATAGCGCGATGGAGAAGAAGTACCAGGTCGTTCAGGACGTGAACGACCGTCTTCTCTCGCTCGGCAAGTTCGATCGCGTGGAGGACGCCGAGGGCGCGATCGCCCGGCCCACGCGCGTGCCCATCAGGGCGTTTTCATCGAGGAAGCGGTTCTACTATCGGGTGACGCTCGACGTCCAGATTCTCGGGGCCTCCGATCTCGATGAAGTGAACGGCTGGCTGAAGGGCGAGCTGGAGCCCGCGATCCATGGTGATCGCAATCCAGGCACCGCGCTCACGCGCACCATCCGCTATCTCGCGTCGCGCGTGCTCGGCGGAGACTCGCGCGAGTTCGAGGCGGCGACCGCGGCGTTCCAGGTGCCGTAGGCGGCTGGCGATGCTCGTGCCGAGCGGCGTGCTGGCCGTGGGTCGCGCGCGGGAACACGGATGCAGCTACTGCTTCGCGGGGTGAGGAGCACGGAGTGAGGGGTGAGGAGTGGTTTCACTCCTCACCCCTCACTCTTGCTCCTCACTCCTCACCCGTTCTTCAGCCGTGACGCGCGGTTCGGGTGCGCGAGGCCGCGATGCTCGAGGGCCTCGATCTGGTGGAGCACTTCGGCGCCGTAGAACATCCTGATGTACTTCGCCTGCGTGGGCGTGAGGCGCCGCACGGCCCACGACAGGTGAACGAAGTGCGGCTCCGCCGGCGGGTGCAGCAGTTGCATGCCGCATTCGTCCGGGAGATGGTCCGCCTTCTTCGTGTTGCAGGCGCTGCATGCGGTCACGACGTTCGTCCACGTGTTGAGGCCGCCGCGCGAGAGCGGCACCACGTGGTCGCGTGTGAGGGCCTCGCGCGGACGAAGCTGTATCGACGGACGCCCGCAGTACTGGCAGGTGTACCGGTCGCGCGCGAAGAGGAAGGTGTTCGTGACCTGGCGGCGGAACCGGCGCGGCACGTGAATGAACTTCGCGAGGCGGATCACGATGGGCCGCGGATATGCGAGACGTTCGGATCGCACGAGCGCCTCGTGATCGGCTTCGACGATTTCCGCCTTGCCGTCAATCACGAGGCGCAGCGCTCGTCGGAGCGGCACCATCGTGAGCGGTTCGAACGACGAGTTGAGCGCCAGGCAGCCGAGCATCAGCGGCCGCTCGCTGCAGGCTCCGCCACGGGCACAGGCGTGAGCCAGCCGGTTCGACTGGGAATCGTACCACGGACGATGCCCATGTACTGCTCCTGCAGCTTCCGGGTGATCGGGCCAACCTTGCCGTTTCCGACCGGCAGCTGGTCGATCGAGCGGATGGGAGTGAGTTCGGCCGCGGTGCCGCAGAAGAAGGCTTCGTCGGCGATGTAGAGGAACTCGCGCGGCATCACCATCTCCTTCACTTCGTAGCCGAGATCCACGCCCATCTTCGTGACGGAGTCGCGCGTGATGCCGTTCAGGATGCCGGAGGAGATCGGCGCCGTGTACAGCGTGTTGTCTCGCACGACGAAGAGATTCTGGCCGCTGCCCTCCGCCACCCAGCCGTTGGAATCGAGCATGATGCCTTCGGCGTAATCGTCCAGTCGCGCTTCCATCGCGGACAATTGCGAATTCAGGTAGTTCCCGCCGGCCTTTGCGAGCGTGGGGAAGGTATCGGGCGCCGCGCGGCGCCAGCTCGAGACACGGACATCCGCACCCGATTCCACCGCCGCCGCGCCGAGCAGCGTCGGCCAGCGGTAGCAGATGATGAACGTCTCGACCGGAATGTCCTTGGACCAGATCCCCATCTGCTCGCCGCTGCGCATCACGAGGGGACGGATGTAGCACTCCGTGAGCTCATTTGCGGCGATGGTATCGACGACCGCGCTCACCATGTCATCGATGGAGTGCTTCATCTCCAGGCGATAGATCTTCGCGGAGTCGTGGAGGCGGCGCATGTGATCGCGCAGGCGGAACACGGCTCCGCCGTTCGGCCCCGCGTAACAGCGAACGCCTTCGAAGACGCTCGAGCCGTAGTGAACGGAGTGGGAGAGTACATGGATGGTGGCGTCCGCCCAGTCTACGAGCACGCCATCACGCCAGATTTTCGCGGTCGGACCCTTTCCTCCACCGTGTGCCACTTTATCTCCTCGATCGGAGTCATTTAACTGTAATGAGGCGTACGGGGGTACTGCTAGGGAGGGTGAACTACTACGAGTAGAAAGTCATTGGTTGTTGGTCATTGGTTCTTGGCAGGCAAATAACCAACAACCAACGACCAACGACCGATGACCCGCGTGCAACCCTCTCCGCGCTCACGTAGAACCGGACAGTTGCCCGTCGTTCACCAGCACGCGCCCCGCGACCGCGACGAAACTCGCGCGCGTCGGCCCGCCCGGATCGGCTCCGCGAGGAAACGCCGCGAGATCCGCCTGCTTCCCGCGCTCGAGCGACCCGATGAGGTGATCGAGCCGCAGCGCCCGTGCGCCGCCGAGCGTCGCGAGTTCCCACACCTCGCGCTCGCTGGCACGATTGCCCAGCGCGAGGCGCGACTCCCGCAGCATGTCCATGCGATCGTTGCTCGCCATCGAGTCCGATCCCACACCCACACGGATGTTCGCGTCGAGCATCGCGGCGACCGGCGCGGCGCCGTGTCCGAGGATCCGGTTCGACATCGGGCAGCTCGCCACGCCGCACTCGTGTTGCGCGATCGTGGCGATGTCGCGGCGGTCGCAGCGAATGCAGTGAATGAGCAGGGCGTTTGGGCCGAGCACTCCGCGGCACTCGAGCAAGTCGATGGGCGTGCGTGCGCGGGGCTCCACGGTGATGGCGCGCCCGCGGAGAAACTCGGCGAATGCGCCCTCGGCGCTCGACACGAGCTGCGACTCGTCTTCGCTCTCGGCGATGTGCGTGGCGATCGGAAGGGACTCGCTCCGCGCGAAATCCGCGACGGCACTGAACAGCTCGTCGCTCACGGAGTACGGTGCGTGCGGCGAGACACCGACCCGCACGAGCGGCGTTTCTCTCGCCCGCATCGCGGCGACCGCTTCGCGCAGTCCGGCCATCGAGGCCTCGCATTGCCGCGGATCCGGCCCGAACAGCTCTCGATAGGCGATCCCGCGCACGCCGAGTTCCCGCATCGCCTCGAAGGGCGCGTCACCCGGAGTGGTGTCCGCGTAGGTGGTGATGCCCGCGAGCAGCCCCTCGCGGATGCCGGTCCGCGCGCTGTCGAGAAGTTGCGCGGGTGAAAGATCGAGGCGTGCCGCCGTGAGTTTCCGGATCCACTCGAAGAATGGCAGCCCGGCGAACCGCCCGCGCATGACGGTGAGATCGAGGTGTGTATGCGCGTTGACGAGACCCGGAGCGAGAATCACGTCGCCAAGCTCCATGTCGCGTCCCGGAGGTGCGCCCGCGCGTGGCCCGACGTAGATGATGGTGTCGTTTTCAACTGCGACGGTTCCGTTCTCGATGTCGGGACCACTCACCGGCCTCACGGTACGCGCATGGTACCGCGAACAATCCGGTCGCCCCGGTCGTTGTCTCACAGCTATCAGCTGCCAGCGGTCAGGTGACAGCGTTCAGTCGGCATCAGGGCTTACCCATGATCGTGGTCCGCCGCGGACACTCTTTGGTCGGCTCCGTCCCAGGCAGGAAATACTCGGTGTACGCGTCCTCGACCGGACACCCCGGACCATGCAGCAGCCCCGTGCCGCCATCCACCACCCGAGTGGTGATCGCCGACGGCCGCGGCCAGTCCGGCGGCGACGGCTTTCGCTCGTACACCTCACGCATGAACGACGTCCACGCCGGCGCCGCCAGCCGTCCGCCCTGCGCGTTCGCCATGATCTTCTGCGGATTGTCGAGCCCCATCCAGACTCCGGCGACGAGATCCGCGGTGTATCCGATGAACCACACATCGGAGTAATCGTTGGTGGTTCCGGTCTTGCCGCCGGCGGGAAGCGTGAAACCAGCGCCCCAGACGGCGCTCGCTGCACTTCCCTTCCTCACCACGTCCTTCATCATGTCCACCATCAGCCACGCCTCTTCGCGTGAGAGCACCTGCTCGCGCTCGGCCTCCGGCGCCCACAACACCTTGCCCTTCGCATCCTCGACGCGGATGATCGGATTCGCCGACGTTCGCATCCCGAGGTTCGCGAAGGTCGAATACGCCGCGATCATCTCGATTGGATACACATCCGCCGACCCGATGTTGATCGACGGGTACGGCGGCACCGGCGTCGTGATGCCGAAGCGCTTCGCCATCGCCACGACGCTCTCCTCGCCGATCTCCATGCCGAGCCGGATGGCGGGAAGGTTGCGCGACATGTAGAGCGCGCGGCGCATCGGAATCGGCCCCTCGAACTTCAGGTCGAAGTTCGCCGGAATCCACGGCTTCGTGGGATCCATCTGCGCGAGCTCGATGGGCGCGTCGTCGATGATATAGCTCGCGGGCCGGCCGCTCTGGATCGCGGTGGAGTAGACGATCGGCTTGAACGTGGAGCCCGGCTGGCGCTTGGCCTGCGTCGCGCGGTCGAATTTGGAGTCATCGAAGTCGCGCCCGCCGACGAGCGCGCGCACCGCGCCGGTGCGCGGATCCATCGCGACGAACGCGCCCTGCAGGTAGGGCGACACGACGTTGTCTTCCTGCGACGACGAACCCGAGGCCCGCGCGAGATACTGCTCGTACGTGCGATGCGTGTACGCGCCGAACTGCCCGCTCTCCACGGCGCGGAGCTGCCGGTCGAGCGCGCGCTCGGCGGAGCCCTGCAGGTCGAGGTCGAGCGTGGTGTAGACCTTCATGCCCTGCTCGTAGAGCGCCTGGCCAAACTTTTCGTCGAGCAGCCGGCGAACGTACTCGACGAAGTAGGGCGCCGTCTCGCCGGTGGCGCCGCTCCGCCGCACGAGGCGCAGCGGATAGGCGCGCGCGAGTGAGGCATCGGCCTCGCTGATGCTGCCCGCCCGGCGCATGAGATCGAGCACGATGTTGCGCCGCTGCACCGCGCGCTCCGGCCAACGGCGCGGATTGTAGCGTTCGGGTCCCTTGGGAAGCGCCGCCAGCATGGCGGCTTCCGAGAGATTGAGGTCGCGAACCGGCTTGCCGAAGTAGCGCTCGCTCGCGGTCTCGACGCCGAAGGCGCCGTTGCCGAGGTAGATCTGGTTCAGGTACAGCTCGAGGATGCGATCCTTCGCATACTTCGCCTCGATGGCGCGGGCGACTTTCGCCTCGCGCAGCTTGCGGCCGAGCGTTTTCTCGCGGGCGTTGAGGCGCTCGGGAAAGAGATTTCGCGCGAGCTGCATCGTGATCGTCGAGAATCCCTGCGCGATGCCGCCCGCGCGCAGGTTCGCGAAGCCGGCGCCGAAGATGCGCAGAAAGTCGATCCCGCCGTGCGAGTAGAAGCGCTTGTCCTCGACGATGACGAATGCGTCCTGCACCTGCTTCGGGATCTGGTCGAGCGTCGCGAGGGTGCGGCGCTCTGTGCCGATGGCGGCGATGAGGCGGCCATCCGCGGCGTAGAGCCGCGAGGTCTGGCGTGGCTGGTACTTCTCGAGTCCCGCCAGCGAGGGGCACGAGTTGCCGTGGCAGACGAACATCCAGCCGCCGGCGGCGGTCAGGATGCCGAGGAGGAGGACGGAGCCGCCCGCGATGAGGGCGATTCGGCGCGTGCGGGGATTCAGCTTCACGAGCGGAAACTAACCAAGAGTGGGGAGTGGGGATGGCGACGAGTGAGGGGTGTTAGGAAAGCACGGTGGACGGGACAGAAGTGACAGCACCGGAGGCGGCGTCTAAGTTTGGACGATGACCACGCGCGAAACGTTGCTGGAGGAGCTGACCTGGCGCGGACTGCTCTACCAGCAGACCGAAGGACTCGGGGTGCACCTCGCCGGGCGCATCGTGACCGCGTACTGCGGCTTCGATCCCACGGCACCCAGCCTGCATATCGGCAACATCGTGCCGACGATGCTGCTGGTGCACCTCGCGCGCGCCGGCCACAAGGCGATCGCGCTCGTGGGCGCCGGCACCGCGATGATCGGCGATCCGTCCGGCAAGTCGGAGGAGCGGCCGCTCGCGAGCGCCGACGAGATCACGGTGAACGCCGGACGGATTCACGGACAGCTCTCGCGGCTGTTCGCGTCGGCGAACACGAACGGCGTGACGCTGGTGAACAACGCCGACTGGCTGCTCAAGGTTGGCGCGGTGGAGTTCATGCGCGACGTGGGCAAGCACTTCAGCGTGAACTACATGCTGGCGAAGGACTCGGTGCAGTCGCGCATCGAGACCGGCATTTCGTACACCGAGTTCTCGTACCTGTTGCTGCAGGCCTACGACTACCTCCAGCTTTTCACGAAGTACGGTTGCACGCTGCAGGTTGGCGGCAGCGACCAGTGGGGGAACATCACCGCGGGGATGGAGCTGGTGCGCCGGTCGGCGGGAGGCGAGGCGCACGTGCTGACTGCGCCGCTGATCACGACCGCGAGCGGCAAGAAGTTCGGCAAGACGGAGGCGGGCGCGGTGTGGCTCGATCCGTCGATGACGTCGCCGTACCAGTTCTACCAGTTCTGGATCAACGCCGAGGACGCGGACGTCGGCCGGTACCTGCGCATGTTCACCTTCATGTCGCGCGCGGAGATCGAAGCGCTCGAGGCCGCGCACGCGAAGGCGCCGCACGAGCGCGTGGCGCAGCGGACGCTGGCGACGGCGATGACGACGCTGCTGCACGGCGCGGACGCGGCGCGCGTGGCGGCGGAGGTCTCGCGCGTGATCTTCGACAAGAAGATCGACGTGGGTGCGATCGCGGATGACGTGTACGCGACGCTCGCGGCGGAGATTCCGAGTGTCCGATACGCGAAAGCGGCGGAACTGAGTGTGCTCGACGTGCTGGAGACCGCCTTTGAGCTCTCGCGGAGCGCCGGGCGGAAACTTGTGCAGCAGGGCGGCGTAAGTGTAAACGGTGAGAAGCTTTCTGCGGATTCTCTGATGGTGCCGCGCGACAAGGCCGTGCGCGGGAGGTGGTTCCTCGTCCGCAAGGGCGGGCGCGACATCGCGCTCGCGGACGTGGGATGAACTGGCGCACACCGCGTTCGTCGGAGCCTGCGCGCTTGGCGCAGCCCGAAGTGCCCTCGCCGGTTCGCGCGACGGCGCCGGATGCGGAGTTCATCGCGTTCCAGCAGGCTGTGGCGGGGCGCTACTCGCTCGAGCGCGAGCTCGGGCGCGGCGGGATGGGGATCGTCTACCTCGCGCGCGAACTGCGGCTCGCGCGGCCGGTGGCGATCAAGGTGCTGCCGCGCGTGCTCGCCGCGGCGCGGCCGGAACTGCGCGAGAAGTTCCTGCGCGAGGCGCAGATGGCGGCACAGCTCAGCCATCCGAACATCGTGCCGATCCATCATGTCGATGAGATCGGCGAGTTCGTGTTTTTCGTGATGGCGTTCATCGACGGGGAGACGCTCGGCGAGCGCGTACGCGCGCGCGGTCCGTTGTCACCCTCTGAAGGCTCGCGCGTGCTGCGAGAAATCGGCTGGGCGCTCGCGTACGCGCATCTGCGCGGCATCGTGCATCGCGATGTGAAACCGGACAACATCCTGCTCGAGCGCGGCGCGAATCGCGCGCTGGTCACGGACTTCGGCATTGCTGGAGCCGTGAGCACGGACGACGCGATCGACGCGAACTACATCCGGGGCACCGCGCATTTCCTGAGTCCCGAGCAGGCGATGGGCCAGCCGACGGACGGGCGGAGCGACATCTATTCGCTCGGCGTCGTGGGCTATTACGCTCTGACTGGGCGGCTGCCGTTCGACGGCGCGACGACGACGCAGGTGATGGCGGCACACATCGCGCAGCGCGCAAAACCGATGCAGAGTTTCTCGCCGAATGTTCCGCGAAAGCTCGCGGGCGCGGTGGAGCGGTGCCTGGA